>Ga0209810_1003005_pt1 | contig 18646 bp, 19 predicted proteins | sample Coa_R1_7_FD_187159 | JGI IMG/M metagenome (GOLD analysis project Ga0209810, IMG submission 187159) | Surface soil microbial communities from Centralia Pennsylvania, which are recovering from an underground coalmine fire - Coalmine... | ecosystem: Environmental > Terrestrial > Soil > Unclassified...
CGACCTCGCCGTCGCGCCCTTGCTCGTCCGGGGGCCCGACGGGTCCGGCTGGTCGAGTCGTCAGCCGACGCGCGCGTCTCGACGGGGACACGGATGACTGCGCTCCCGCTCCTCGTGGCCGGCGCGTTCGTCGCGGTCCGCCTCGCGGTCGCGGCCTCGCGCGCACGCGCCCGGGAGCGCCTCCGCGCGCTCGCACCGCAACGCGGCTGGCGGGTCCCCGAACGGTTCCGGCCCCGCGTCGAGCGCGCGCTGCACGACGCGACGGTCGACACGACGCCCGAGAGCGCGGTCGAGCTGTGGCTCGGCGTCGTCATGGTCGCGGCGATGCTCTCGTTCGCGTTCTCCGCCGCGCTCGCGCCCCTCGTGGCGGTCGGTGGCCTCGTCGGCGGGCCGCTCTGGCTCCGCAGCGCGGGCAACCGTCGGACGCGAGCCCTCGACGCCGCGCTGCCGAACGCGCTCGACGTCGTGACGGGAGAGCTCCGCGCGGGAGGCACGTTGCGGACGGCGATCGACGTGCTCGCGGCGCGCGACGACGTCGTGGGCGCGGACCTGCGTCGCGCGCAGGCCCGCCTCGAGCTCGGTGCGTCGCTCGACGGCGCGCTCACCGCGTGGGTCGCCGAACGGTCGACGCCGACCGTGCGTGCGGTCGCCGGCGCGCTCGCGGTCGCAGGTGGGGTGGGCGGTGGATCGGCGCCCGCGCTCGACGGCCTCGCGCGCTCGCTGCGCGATCAGCACGGCGCAGCGGCAGAGGCACGTGCCCTCTCGGCCCAAGCGCGGCTGTCCGCCGTCGTCGTGGGCGCCGCGCCGATCGCGTTCCTCGCGTTCGAGGCGGCGACCGACCCCGCGTCGACGGCGACACTCGCCACGACGCCGGTTGGGCAGGCATGTCTCGTCGCGGGTTTGGGGCTCGAGGTCCTCGCCGCGATCTGGATGCGGCACGTCGTGCGGTCGGTCGAGACATGAGCCCCCTCGGCGCGTGGCTCGTCGGTGTCGTCGCGGGACTGTTGCTCGCGACGCCCATCGTCCGTCGGGCTCGCGCGAGCGTCCTCGCGGCGCGGGCTCGGGATCTCGCGCCGCCCCGCACGGTCGGCCCCGCACCGCGGCGCACCCTCGTCGCGGCCGTCATCGGGCGCGCCCGGTTCGGCGTCGTCGGTCGGGTCGTGCGCGGCACCGTCGCGCGTCGACGGGCGGCGCGGGGCCGCGACCGGCTGTCGTCACAGCTGCCACTCGTGGCCGACCTCCTCACCGTCGCGGTCGGCGCCGGTTGCACCCCGTACCTCGCCGTCGAGGCGGCGTCGCGATGGGCGCCGGACCCGACGGCCGCGCACCTGACGTCGGTGCTCACCTCCTGCGCGCTGGGCGTCGGCTTCGGCGACGCGCTCGCAGACCTGGGCCGTCGCGAGCCCGTCCTGCGTCTGCTCGCCGAGTCGATGGAGATGTGCGAGCGGACCGGTGCACCGGTCGCGCCGGTGCTCGCCCGCCTCGCCGACGACGCGCGCGCCGCGACACGCAGGCGCGCGGAGACCCGCGCTCGCACCGTCCCCGTCCGCCTGCTGTTCCCGCTCGTGTTCCTCGTGCTGCCCGCGTTCGGCCTGCTGACCGTCGCGCCGGCGCTCCTGACCGGGTTCGCCCGTTCCTGACGGGCCGCGCTTCCCCGCGCATCGCGTTCCACGAACAGGGAGTCCGAACTTGCTCCGACGTCTCGTCCACACGTTCCTCACCGTCCTGGCCGCGGCACGTGCTCGGCTCGCAGCCGTTCGCACGCGCCTCGTCACCACCGAGGCCGGTCAGACGACCGCCGAGTACGCGCTGGTGATCCTCGGCGCGGCCGCGCTCGGGACGCTGCTCATCACGTGGGCATCGCACAGCCACGCGATCACGAAGCTGTTCGACACCGTCATCGGGAAGGTGCTGCCCTGAGCGCCGCGCCGCGACGTTCGGCCACGGCTTGGCCCCGGCAACGGGGCCAAGCCACGGTCGAGCTCGCCCTCGTCCTGCCCCTGATCGTCATGGCGCTGCTCGCGATCGTCCAGGTCGGTCTCGTCGTGCGTGACCAGCTCGGTGTCATCCACGCGGCGCGTGAGGCTGCCCGCGCCGCGAGCGTCGAACGCGATCCGTCTCGCGCCGTGGCGGCCGGGAACCGGGTGCTGCACGGGGTGAAGGTGAAGGTCGGCGCGCGGCCCCACGTCGGCGAGCCGATCACGGTCGACGTGTCGTTCCGATCGATCACCGACCTGCCGCTCGTCGGCGTGCTGTTCCCGGATCCGGTGTTGCACGCGCACGCGACGATGCGGGTCGAGCGATGACCCGCGCCCGGGGCGAACGCGGCGGCGCGTCGATGCTCGTCATCGCGGTGTTCGTCGTCGCGCTCGGTCTCGTGGTCGGCGCGGCGCGTCTCGGAACGGCGCTCGTCGCGAAGGCGCGCGCCGAGACGGTTGCCGACGCTGCCGCGCTCGCGGCCGCGGACTCGCTCGCGCTCGGACGCCGCGACGCGGTGTCAGCGGCGCGCGCGATCGCGGCGCGCAACGGTGGGACGCTCGTCTCGTGCGACTGCACCGGGCGCGACGCGCAGGTGACGGTCGAGGTCCCGGTGCACGGTCTCGCGGGTCACTCGCACGCGCGGGCGACCGCCCGTGCGGAGGTCCGGCCCGAAGCCGGCGTCAGTGCACGGTGATGCGGAACTCGTCGCTCTTGCCGACGGGCGCGTTCGTCCCGGGCCCGACCGACACGAGCGCGAGCGCGCCTTCGCCCTTGCGCGTCGCGCGGAAGTCGAACACCTGCCGGCCGGCCGCCCCGACCCGTGTCGTGCTCGGAGGCACGTAGCGGGCACCGGTTTGCACCACGAGCTCGGGTTGGGTCTGACCGACCCGCCACGAGTACCCCGTCCCGGGGGTGGCCGCGAGCTCGACATGGAACTGCTGGCCGACACGCACCGAGATCGCCTGCTTCGGGTCGGTGAACGTCGGGGTGCCCTTCGCGGTGTGCGACGAGCTGGCGCACGCACCGAGCAACGTCAGCAGCGCGCACGCGGACAGCAGGAGGAGGCTCGCTCGTGTCCCTCGCATCGCGTCCCCATCGGCACGCCGGGGACGCGACCTGAGCGGCGGGGTCAGCGGCCGCCGGCGAGAAGCCGGAGCACGGCGATCGCACCGCTCTTGTCGAGGTGCTCGTTCCAGTTGCCGCACTTCGGCGACTGGACGCACGACGGGCACCCGTCCTCGCATCCGCAGCCGGCCACGAGCTCGAGCGTGGCCGCCACGTGGCTCTCGAGCGCGTCGTACGCGAGCTCGGCGATGCCGGCTCCGCCCGGGTACCCGTCGTAGACGAAGATCGTCGGCTCACCCGTCACGGGATGCCACGCCATCGACACGCCGCCGACGTCCCAGCGGTCGCAGATCGCGAACAGTGGGAGCAGCCCGATGAGCGCGTGCTCGGCGGCGTGCACCGTGCCGAGCACGCGGTTGGGATCGACGCCCGCGCGCGCGAGCACGTCGTGCGGGACCGTGTACCAGCACGCCCGCGTCACGAGCGACTGGGGCGGCAGATCGAGCTCGACCACCTCGATCCGCTCGTTCGTCGACGCGCGCGTCCGCTGGTACGCGACCACGCGGCTCGTGACGTCCACCTCGCCGAGATGGGCCACGCCCGCGCCGATCGAGCGTGAGGCGGTGACGTCCCGCACCTCGATGTCGGTGTCGTCGCGCGTCTGCGTGTACTCGTCGGCGTCGTCGGCGGGTACCAGGTACGCGACGTGATCGCGCAGGTCGAGTCGCTCGACCCGGTACTGCCGGCCCTGGTGGAGATAGATCGCGCCCTCGTGCGCGACGTTGAAGACACGCGCGCCGTCGACCGTGCCGACGAGGCGGTCGTCACCGCAGTCGACGAGCCGGAACTCGACCGACGATCCGCTCCGCAACCCGACCCGCCGGGCCGGCGCATCGCGCCCGGACCAGAACATCCGGCCACCCCGCGGCTTGAGCTCGTCGTTCAGGACGAGATCGCGCACGACGTCGTCGAGCTGGTCCCCGAAGTACTGCTCGTCGTCGTGGGTGAGCGGTAGCTCGTGTGCTGCGCACGCGATGTGGGGTGCCGCGACGAACGGGTTGGCCGGGTTGACGACCGCGGCCTCCGGTCGGCGGGTGAGGAGCTGGTCGGCATGGGCGGCGTACCACTGGTCGAGCTGGTCGTCGCCGGCGACGAGCACCGCGGCGGCGCGCCGAGCGGACCGGCCGGCCCGGCCGACCTGCTGCCACATCGACGCGAGCGTCCCGGGAAACCCGTTGAGCACGATCGCGTCGAGCCCCCCGATGTCGACGCCGAGCTCCAGTGCGGTCGTCGCCGCGACCCCGAGGAGCGCCCGGTCGTTCAGGCCCTGCTCCAGCGCGCGCCGCTCCGTCGCGAGATAGCCGCCGCGGTACGCGTTGACCCGCGACGCGAGCTGCGGCGCGCTGCTCTCGAGCGCGCGGCGCGCGTGCGCGGCGACGAGCTCGGTGCTGGTGCGCGTGCGCGTGAAGGCGAGGGTCTGGTGGTCGCCGGCGACGAACCGCGCGAGGAGGTGTCCGGTCTCGACGTTGCCCGACGCGCGCGCACCCGAGCGCTCGTCGACGACGGGGCGCTGCCAGCACACGAACGACCGCTCGGCCTGCGGCGCGCCGTCGTCGTCGATCACCTCGACGGGGAGGCCGCACAACGTCGACGCCAGCTCACCCGGGTTGCCGATCGTCGCGCTGGAGAAGCAGAAGACCGGGTCCGAGCCGTAGTGCGCGCAGAGACGTCGCAACCGACGGAGGAGATGCGCGACATGACTGCCGAAGATCCCGCGCAGCGTGTGCAGCTCGTCGACGACGACGTAGCGCAATCGCATCAGGAACGTCGCCCATCGCTGGTGTGTCGGCAGGATCCCGACGTGGAGCATGTCGGGATTCGTCAGCAGCACTGTCGCGCGCTTGCGCGCTTCGGCGCGCTCGTCGGGCGAGGAGTCACCGTCGTACGCGTACGCGCGTAGCCCTGGGATCATCCACGACCGGAGCGAGCGGAGTTGATCCTGCGCGAGCGCCTTCGTCGGGAACAGCAGCAGCGCGGTGTCGCTGCGTCCTGCGAGCGCCGACTCCAGGATTGGCACCTGGTAGCACAGCGACTTTCCCGACGCCGTGCCCGTCGCCACGACGATGCTCCGCCCGGCTCGCAGCGCGTCCACCGCGCGCGCCTGGTGGGTGTAGAGCGCGTCGATCTTGCGCTGGCCGAGCAGCGCCATCGTGTCGCGACGCAGCTCCACCTCGGGCTCGGCGAAGCGGGACGGGCGCGCCGGCAAGGTGGCGCGGAACACCACGCGCTCCGACAGCTCGGGGTGCGCGCAGAGCTCGCCGACGGTGTCGCACGCGTCCACGCCCCGAGGATAGGTGGAGGTGTGACGCAGACGGACCGGCGCGGTCGATCGCGTTGGCCAGCGCAAGGAGCTGTTGGCAGGGGAGCGGCGAGCTTGCGAGCGCGACCGATCAATGACTCTCGAGCACTGCGTCGTCGGCGAAGTCGCGGAACAGGGACTGCGCGTCCGAGCCGAGCGCGAGGTTCGTGCCGGTGCCGTTCGTGACCGGGACCCGGACGTTGCGGACCTGGCTGGGGTCGAAGGCCAGGCCGAGCCGCACGAGGCGGTAGAGGTCGCCGAGGCCGATGCCGTCGAGCTGGACGTGCCGGCCCAGCAGCGCGAGCAGGTGGATCGTCCCCGTCGCGTCCGGGTTCTGGGCCCGGAGCTGCGCGAGCGCGGCGAGCATGAACGTCCCCTGGTCCTCGCTGCGCTGGAGGTCGCCGGTGGGGAAGTCGTGACGGTCCCGGCAGAACGCGAGCGCCTGCTGGCCGTTCATGTGGACCACGCCGGGCTGGAAGTACGCCCCCGAGTACGTGTCGTGCATCGGGAACGGCACGTTCACGTCGATGCCGCCGACGCCGTCGATCAGCGCGGTGAACCCGTCGAAGTCGGTGGTCATCGCGTACGGGACGTCGACGCCGACGAGCTTCGCGACGGTCTGCGCCTGCAACGCCAGGCCGCCGTACGCGAGCGCAGCGTTGACCTTGTCGGTGCCGTGTCCGGGGATCTGCGCGCTGGTGTCGCGCGGGATGTCGAGGATCGTCGCCTTGTGCAGCGCCGGGTTCACACCGACGAGGTGGAGCGCGTCACCACGCGCGTTGCCGGGTCCGCCGCGCGAGTCGTTCCCGACGATCAGGAAGAACACGGGCTGTGTCGGCTCGCCGTTGTAGTGCGCCTGACCCACTTTCTCGACGCTGAACCACGTCGCGCCGGACGCGAACGGGATGCGCGTCCCGTGCAGCCACGCGGCGAACAGCAGGGCGACCGCGAGGAGCGCGCACAGCGGTGCGATCACGAGCGCGCCGACGACCGGGTGCCGGCGCAGCAGTGTCATGCCGTCGGCCCTTCGTGCGCGCGCCCGGACGCGGCGGCCGCGGTCACGCCGGGCCCGTCGCGGGTGACCGCGAGGTCGTACCCGGCGACGCGCCAAGCGCCGCCCGACGGCGCCAGGACCAGGTCACCGAGACGGGTCAGGTGCAGCGTCCCGCCGGCGACGGGCGCGCGCAGCTCGAGCGTCAGCGCGGCCGAGACGAGCACGACGTGGCCCGCCGTGTCCGCCAGCGCGGTGAGCGCGACCGTCGCCTTCGACGGATCGATCGAGCCGGTCGTCTTCTCGACGCCGTCGTCGGTGACGACGGCGCGGTCCGGCCCCGTGGCCTTCGCGGCCGCGTCGGGCGTGAACACCTGGGTGAACCTCGGGTCGCTCGTGCCCGTGCGCAACGCGGTGACGACCGCGCCCTCGACGTAGCTGTTCACGACCTGCGCGGCCTGGTCCCGGACGTCCGCGGGGAACGCGACCGCGGGACCCGCGCTCTCGACGTTCGTGGTCGTCAACTGGAGCGCGACGCTGCTGTTGATCGGCGCGGCCTTCGACGAGCGTGCCTTCGACGATCCGCCCGAGCACGCGGCCAGCGCGGACGCGCACATCGCGACGGCCACGACGGTTGCCATGGTGCGGGACGGCGACATAGAGCGGCGACAGGATGGCATGCCGCGCGCACCGAGCGGTGGACGCTTTGGGGAAGCGATCAGCCCCCTGTGAGCAGGTTGCGGACCTCGTCCTCCGAGTCGGGTGTCACGAGCGCGAGCACCTCGTCGCCGGGGTGGAACACGGTGTCACCGCGCGCCATCACGACGTGGTCGTCGCGCACGATCGCGACGAACGTCGCGTCGCGGGGCACGTCGACCTCGCGGATCGCCTTCCCGGTGATCGTCGACTGCTCGTCCAGCCGGACCTCGACGAGGCGCACCTGGCCACCCTCGAGCTGGAACAGCCGCACGAGCCGGCCGACGCTCACCGCCTCGTCGACGAGCGCGGTGATGAGGTGCGGCGTCGAGACGGACAGGTCGACGCCCCACGACTCGTTGAAGAGCCACTCGTTCTTCGGGTGGTTCACGCGCGCGATGACGCGGGGCACCGCGAACTCCTGCTTCGCGAGCAGCGAGACGACGAGGTTGTCCTCGTCGTCACCGGTCGCGGCCACGACGACGTCGCACGTGTCGAGTCCCGCCTCCTTGAGCGACGACACCTCGCACGCGTCGGCGACCTTCACGTCGAGACCGGCCGCGGTCGGGACCTTCCCGGCGACGTCGGGGTCCTGCTCGATCAGCAGCACGGCGTGGCCGTTCGCGACGAGCTCGCTCGCGATGAACGTCCCGACGTTGCCCGCCCCCGCGATCGCGACGCGCATCAGTGCCCGCCTCCTTCGTCGCCCGCGCCCTGCAATCGCGCGCGCAGCGCGTCGAGGTCGTTCATGTCGACGACGAAGTGCAGCACGTCGCCTTCCTGGCCGACGAGATCGCCGTCGAAGACGCGCGCACCGCCGAGCCGCGTGACCGCGGTGAGGACGAACCGGCCCGGCTCCTGGAGCTCCGCGAGCTTCTTGCCCGCCCAGTGCGCGGGGAGATCGCGCTCGACGAGCGCGACCTGCCCGCTGCCGTCGACCCAGTCCGCCGGGTGCGCACCCGGGAGCAACCGCCGCATCACCTGGTCGGTCGTCCAGGAGACGGTGGCCACGGTCGGGATCCCGAGCCGCTGATAGATCACGGCGCGACGCGGGTCGTAGATGCGGGCCACGACCCGCTCGACCTCGAACGTCTCGCGCGCGACGCGCGCCGACATGATGTTCGAGTTGTCGCCGCTCGTCACCGCGGCGAGCGCGCCCGCCCGCTCGATGCCCGCCTCGGCGAGCGTGTCGCGGTCGAAGCCGAAGCCGACGACCGTCGTGCCCCCGAAGCCGGTCGGCAGCCGGCGGAACGCCTCGCGCCGCTTGTCGACGACCGCGACGGTGTGACCGGACTTCTCGAGCATGCCGGCGAGCTCGCTCCCGACCCGACCGCACCCGACGACGACGACGTGCACCACGCACTCCCGTGCTCGTGTGAAGTCGCAGATGGTACCGGCCGGGCGAGGTGTCACCGGATCCAGCGGTGTGTCCGGGTCGTGGTTGACTGTCCCGCATGCGGACGTTCCCGACGCAGGCGACGCCGAAGCCGCTGCCGCCCGCGCCCGAGGTCGAGCTGAAGGAGAGCCGGGGCTACCGGCTGAAGCACAAGCTCCTCGGTCCGCCGCTCGACACCGAGGCGCTGGAGCACGAGCGCCTCGGCATCCCCACCGCGCTCGCGGTGTTCTCGTCGGACTGCATCTCGTCCTCCGCGTACGCGACCGAGGAGATCCTGCGCGTCCTCGTGCCGGCGGCCGGCCTCGCCGCCTTCAGCCTCGTCGTGCCGGCGACGCTGATGATGCTCGTCGTCCTCTTCTTCCTGATCCTGTCCTACCGGCAGACGATCAAGGAGTACCCGACGGCGGGTGGCGCCTACATGGTCACCCGCGACAACTTCGGGCTGCTGCCCGCGCAGGTCGCCGGTGTCTCGCTGCTGACCGACTACGTGCTGACCGTCGCCGTCTCGGTCTCGGCCGGGACGGCCGCGCTCACGTCCGCGGCGTCACCGTTGCGCCCGTACGCCGTCGAGATCTCGCTCTTCTTCATCGTCGTGATCGCGTTCGGCAACCTGCGTGGTGTCCGCGAGTCGGGACGGGTGTTCTCGTTCCCGACCTATCTCTTCATGTTCATGATGGGGCTCGTCATCGTGCTCGGCCTGTACAAGGCCGGGTTCGGGCACCTCGTCCCGCAGTCGATCCACCAGAAGGGCATGATCAAGGCGGGGACGGCCGGCAGCGGGTTCCTCTACGGCATCGGGATCTACGCGTTCCTGCACGCGTTCGCGTCGGGTGGCTCCGCGATGACGGGCGTCGAGGCGATCTCGAACGGCGTCAGCGCGTTCCGCAAGCCGGAGTGGAAGAACGCCCGGGTGACGCTCATCATCATGGGCGTCACGCTCGGCACCGCGTTCCTGGGACTGTCGGTCCTGTCGACCAAGGTCCACGCGGTGCCGTTCACGTCCGGCACGCCGACCGTCATCTCGCAGGTCGGCAAGCAGGTGTTCGGGGGCGGCGCGCTCGGCGACTCGCTCTACTACATCCTGCAGGCGGGGACGATGCTGATCCTCGTCCTCGCCGCCAACACCAGCTTCGCCGACTTCCCGCGCCTTGCGTCGTTCCAGGCGGCCGACGCGTTCATGCCGAAGCAGCTCACGAAGCGCGGGCAGCGCCTCGTGTTCTCGAACGGGATCATCTCCCTCGGCGCGGTCGCGGCGGTCCTCGTGGTCGCGACGGGCGCGAACGTCGCCCGCCTCATCCCGCTCTACGCGATCGGCGTGTTCACGTCGTTCACGCTCTCGCAGTCCGGCATGGCGCGCCACCACATCAGGAAGAAGGAGCCCGGGTGGCGCTGGGGCCTGGTCGTGAACGCGACCGGTGCGGTGCTGTCCGGGATCGTCCTCGTGATCTTCGCGGTCGCGAAGTTCACCGAGGGTGCGTGGATCATCATCGTGCTGGTCCCGATCTTCGTCGCGCTGCTGTACCGCCTGAACCACCAGTACGAGGCGGAGGCCGAGGAGCTCGAGCGCGACGCCGAGGCCGCGGCGACCGCGCCGATCCTGCGGCGGCACGTCGTGCTCGTGTTCGTCGCGCGCCTCGATCGCGCAGCCGCGCGCGCCATCCAGTACGCACGGACCCTCGTGCCCGACGAGATGCGGGCCGTGCACATCGCCATCGACCGTCACGCGGCGGAGGAGCTCGCCGCGAACTGGCGCCGGCTCGGTCTCGCGCGCGTCCCGCTCGAGCTCGTCGACTGCCCGAGCCGCCGCATCGCCCGCGCCGCCCTCGAATACGTCGCGGCCGAGCTGGCCGGCGGTGACACCGAGGTCACCGTGGTCATGCCCCATCGCGTGTACAAGCGGTTCTGGCACCGGTTGCTGCACGACCGCACCGCGGACGAGATGGCGCGCGCGATGAGCCAGCTCCAGCATGTCAACGTCACCCAGATCCCGTACCACCTCGGCGCGCCGTCGCTGACGGTCGAGCAGGTCCAGTCGGACGGCGAGCGCATGGACTCGCCGCACGCATGACCGCGACGGACGCCGAGCCCGGGAGCCTGCCCGTCGTCCCGATCGGCCAGGTGACGTGGCGGACGTGGGTGCGCGTGCGGGGTCGGATCCGCTCGATCCGGGTGCAGCCCTGGGCCGAGGTGGGTTCGCTCGAGTGCACGGTCGTCGACGACACCGGCGGGCTGCTGCTCATCTTCCTCGGGCGCCGGAGGATCGCGGGCGTCGAGCTCGGCCGGCACGTCATCGCCGAGGGGATGGTCGGGGAGCACCGCGGCTACCTCGCGATCCTCAACCCCGTCGTCGAGCTGCTCGACCACTGAACGCCGCCGGCGGCGTACGTGCCGTCTCGGTCGCGCGCGCGTCCGGCGTGTGATGTTCCGTACAGATTGACACTGCCCGAAATGCGCCCGTACCGTGTCTCGCCGCAGTTTCGCCCCCGGGACCCGCCGCGCCGGGCCGGGGGAGCGACGGTTCGCGCGTCAGCGACGCATCCGGTCCGAGGGCGACCGGTGGGGTCTCGACCAAGGAGTCACGCAGTTGGGGAGCATCATCCTCGCGGCCGAGGGCAGCTACCAGGAGTTCAAGCTCACCGGCGCGGAGTGGTTCTGGCTGGTGTTCTCGATCGCCACGGCGCTGCTCGCGATCCTGGTCGGCCTGTTCCTCATGCGCGGCGTCCTCGCGGCGGACGAGGGCACGCCGACGATGCGCGAGATCGCGAAGGCGATCCAGGAGGGCGCGATGGCGTACCTCCGGCGCCAGTTCCGCACGATCCTCATCATCCTCGTGCCCGTCGCGGCGGCAGTCTTCTTCACGTCGACGCGCGTCGCGAAGCCGGGCGGTGAGGAGGCGCTGTCGTTCGTCGCGTCGGGCGCGTTCCGCACGATCGCGTTCATCGTCGGCGGGTTCCTGTCCGGGCTCACCGGGTTCATCGGGATGAGCCTCGCAGTACGCGGGAACGTCCGCACCGCAGCCGCCGCGCGCACCGGGTCCCTGCCCGGTGCGCTTCGCGTCGCCTTCCGGACGGGCGGCATCGCGGGCATGTTCACCGTCGGCCTCGGCCTGCTCGGGGCGACGATCATCATCATGGTCTTCCAGAACAGCGCGACCGCGATCCTCGTCGGCTTCAGCTTCGGCGGATCGTTGCTCGCACTGTTCATGCGCGTCGGCGGCGGGATCTTCACGAAGGCGGCCGACGTCGGTGCCGACCTCGTCGGCAAGGTCGAGCAGGGCATCCCCGAGGACGACCCGCGCAACCCCGCGACGATCGCCGACAACGTCGGTGACAACGTCGGCGACTGCGCCGGGATGGCGGCCGACCTCTTCGAGAGCTACGAGGTCACGCTCGTGGCGTCGATCATCCTGGGCGTCGCCGCGTTCCGCTCCATCTATCCCCACGACCCGACCAAGTGGGTGCTCGGTCTGATCTTCCCGCTGATCGTCCGCGCGCTCGGCGTGCTCGCGTCGATCTGCGGCGTCTTCGCCGTGCGCGCCAGGGACAACGACCGTTCCGCGATGGCACCGATCAACCGCGGGTTCCTCACCGCGGGCGTGCTGACCGTCGTCGCGACGCTCGTCGTCGCGCTCGCGTACGTCGGCAACGGCCCGAAGAACGAGGGCTGGAAGATGTTCGGCGCGGTCGTCGTCGGGCTGATCCTCGCCCAGGCCGTCAGCGCGCTCACCGAGCACTTCACGTCCACCGAGCGCGAGCCGGTCCGCGAGATCGCGGAGGCCACACGCACCGGCCCGGCCACGACGGTGCTCGCCGGCATCGGCAGCGGTCTCGAGTCGTCGGTGTGGGCGATCATCGCCATCGCCATCACGATCGGTGTCGCGATCGGGCTCGGCGGCGGCAACATCCAGTTCTCGCTGTACCTCATCGCGCTGACCGGCATGGGCATGCTCGCGACGACGGGCGTCGTCGTGTCCGAGGACAGCTTCGGCCCGGTCGCCGACAACGCGGCGGGCATCGCCGAGATGTCGGGCGAGTTCGGCGGCGAGCCGGAGCGGATCATGGTCGGGCTCGACGCGGTCGGGAACACGACCAAGGCCGTGACGAAGGGCTTCGCGATCGGCTCCGCGGTCATCGCGGCCGTCGCGTTGTTCGCCTCGTTCATCGAGACGATCGGCAGCGAGCTCAACATCGGCAAGACCGGTTCGGCCCTCTTCCACGACACCGCGACCCAGATCAACATCGCCGAGCCGAAGACGTTCATCGGACTGCTCATCGGTGGCTCGATCGCGTTCCTGTTCAGCGCGCTCGCCATCCGCGCCGTCGGCCGCACCGCGGGGACCGTCGTGCAGGAGGTCCGCTCGCAGTTCGCCGACGGTCAGATCATGGCGGGCACGAAGCGGCCCGACTACGGCCCGGTCATCGACATCTGCACGAAGGCGTCGCTGCGCGAGCTCGCGACGCCCGCGCTGCTCGCGGTGCTGTCGCCCGTCATCGTCGGGTTCGGCGTCAGCTACCTCGCGCTCGGCGCGTTCCTCGGCGCCGTCATCCTCACCGGTCAGTTGATGGCGAACTTCCTCAACAACGCCGGTGGCGCGTGGGACAACGCGAAGAAGTACATCGAGGACGGTCACGAGGGCGGCAAGGGCTCCGAGGCACACAAGGCCGCCGTCATCGGCGACACCGTCGGCGACCCGTTCAAGGACACCGCGGGTCCCGCGCTCAACCCGCTCATCAAGGTGATGAACCTCGTCGCGCTCCTCGTGCTCCCCGCGGTGATCAGCCTCCGCAACAACGACGCCGCGCGCTTCGGCATCGCGGGTGCGAGCCTCGTCATCCTGCTCGTCGCGATCGCGTTCTCGAAGCGCAAGGGCGGCGGGTTCGCCGAGGAGTCCGAGATCGTCGAGGAGGCGATCCACGAGCGCGAGGCGCAGCTCGCGCCGTAAGACACACGGCAGCAACGGCGTCATCCGCTGTCACGGCCCGCCCTCCATCGAGCGGCGGTCCGTGTCGCGTCCGCATCAGGACGCGGCCGGTCCGCGTCAAGAACGCGTCAAGACGCCGGGCCGGGCTGCGGGCGCGCGGGGTGGGACCCGTAGAAACGCGCGATGGAGACCGTCACCCCGCGTCAGGCGCCCACTCCGATGCCGCCGCCGACCGCGGCGCCGAACCTTCCCGAGAGCCGGCGCTACCGGTTGAAGAAGCGTCTCCTGGGTCCGCCGCTCGACACGGACCAGCTCGAGCACGAGCGCCTCGGGATCCCCACCGCGCTCGCGGTGTTCTCGTCGGACTGCATCTCGTCGTCGGCGTACGCGACCGAGGAGATCCTGCGCGTCCTCGTCATCGCGGTGGGCCTCGCGGCGTTCAGCCTCGTGGTCCCCGTGACGATCGCGATGCTCGTCGTGCTGTTCTTCCTGATCCTCTCGTACCGCGAGACGATCAAGGAGTACCCGACGGCCGGTGGCGCGTACATGGTCACGCGCGACAACTTCGGCCTCCTGCCCGCGCAGGTCGCGGGGGTGTCGCTGCTGACCGACTACGTGCTCACCGTCGCGGTGTCGACGGCGGCGGGCACCGCCGCGCTGACGTCCGCGATCGCGTCGCTCCGCCCGTACTCCGTCGAGATCTCGCTGTTCTTCATCGTCGTGATCGCGGTCGGGAACCTGAAGGGCGTCCGTGAGTCCGGGAAGATCTTCGCGGTCCCGACGTACCTCTTCATCGGCATCATGGGCGTGCTGCTGCTCGTCGGCTTCTACAAGATGGGGTTCGGGCACCTCGCGCCGCAGTCGGTGAGCAAGAAGGGGATGCTGAAGCTCGGCAGCCCGGGCGACGGCCTCGCGTACGGGGCGGGCCTGTACGTGCTGCTGCACGCGTTCGCGTCGGGTGGCGCGGCCGTGACCGGTGTGGAGGCGATCTCCAACGGCGTCACCGCGTTCCGCAAGCCCGAGTGGAAGAACGCGCGCGTCACGCTGATCATCATGGGCGCGACGCTCGGGACGCTCTTCCTGGGGCTGTCCGTCCTCTCGACGCGTGTCCACCCGATCCCGTACGTGTCCGGGACGCCGACGGTCATCTCGCAGGTCGGCAAGCAGGTGTTCGGGACGGGCCCGGTCGGCGGCCTCCTCTACGGGCTGCTCCAGGTCGGGACCATGCTGATCCTCGTCCTCGCCGCGAACACGAGCTTCGCCGACTTCCCGCGGCTGGCGTCGTTCCACGCGGGTGACAACTTCATGCCCCGCCAGCTCACCAAGCGCGGCCACCGGCTGGTGTTCTCCAACGGCATCATCGCCCTCGCGCTCGCGGCCGCGGTGCTCGTCGTCGTGACGGGCGCGAAGGTCGACCGGCTGATCCCGCTCTACGCGATCGGCGTGTTCACGTCGTTCACGCTGTCGCAGGCCGGCATGGCGAAGCACCACGTCACGCGCAAGGAACCGGGATGGCGGCGGGGCCTGTTCGTGAACGGCATCGGCGCCGTGCTGTCCGCCGTCGTCGACGTCATCATCGGCATCACGAAGTTCACGCACGGCGCGTGGGTGATCATCATCTTCGTGCCCGTCCTCGTCGCGCTGCTCGTACGCCTCAACCGCCAGTACGAGTCCGAGGCCGACCAGCTCGAGCACGACGTGACCGCAGCCGTCACCGCACCCGTGCTGCGCCGCCATGTCGTCCTCGTCCTCGCCGCGCGGCTCGACCAGAGCACGGCGCGTGCGATCCAGTACGCGCGCACGCTCGTTCCCGACGAGATGCGCGCCGTCCACATCGCGTGGGACCGCGACGCGGGCGCGCGTCTCGCCGCCGAATGGGCGCGGCTGGGCCTCGCGCGCGTTCCTCTCGAGCTCGTCGACTGTCCCGACCGGCGTGTCGCGCGCGCCGTGCTGGAGTACGTCGCAGCCGAGCTCGCCGACGGCCAGACCGAGGTGACCGTGGTGCTCCCGCACCGCGTCTACAGCCACACCTGGCACCGCTTCCTGCACGACCGAACCGGTGACGAGATCGCCGAGGCGATCAGCGGGCTCGAGCACGCGAACGTGACGATCATCCCGTACAAGATGGGCGAGACTTCCGTCCACGCGGACGCGTAGCGGACGGTCGTCAAGAGGCGTCCGCCGGGCGTCAGGAAGCCGTCAAGTGCGTTCCGGGCGCGGCCGCACGTGTCGTACAACGGCGTGCGTGAAGCCCGTCGAACCGTTTGCCCGGCTGACACCGTGGCGTCTGGCGGTCGCCGTCGGCGTGCCCTTCGTCGTGGCGGCCGCGTTGGTGCCACTGCGGTCCGAGATGCTGGCGTCGAACGTCGCGCTGGTGCTCGTCGTCGTCGTGGTCGCGTCCGCGATCCTCGGCGGCCGCGCGGGCGGCGCGCTGAGCGCGCTCGCGTCGGCGGTCGCGTTCGACGTCTTCTTCACCCGGCCGTACGGGTCGTTCGCGATCAACGGGCGTGACGACATCGAGACGACGGTGTTGTTGCTCGTGGTCGGCCTCGTCGTCGGCGAGCTCGTCGTGCGCATGTACCGCAGCCGGATGCACGCCCTGCAGAAGCAGCACGAGCTCGACCGGATCCAGCGGCTCGCCGAGCTCGCGGCCGGTGGCGAGCCGCCGGGCCGGCTGATCCGCGCGGTCGAGGCGGAGCTCACCCACCTGCTCGACCTCGAGGCGTGCTGGTTCGAACGGCCGCCGTTCGTCGCCACGCTTCCCGTGCTCGCGCACGGTCGGGTCCGCATCGCCGGGGACGACGGCGGTCCGGCCGAGTCGCGCCGGCTCGAGCTCCCCGTGTGGGGCGACGGCCGGCAGATCGGACGGTTCGTTCTCGACCTCCCGTACGACACCTTCGGGATGCTCATCCCGGGCGACGACCGCGCGACCGCGATCGCACTCGCCGACCAGCTCGGCTCACTCCTCGTGAACGGGACCGCGTGACATGCAGCTCGCTGACGTCGTCTACCCGTTGGTCGTCATCGCGTTCTTCGCGCTCGCGGTCGCACTCGTGTTCGCGTGCGACCGGATCATCGGCGCCGACGAGACGGTCGTGACGGCGGACGAGACGCCCACGAGCCCCGAGGAGCGCGCGGCGTGAAGATCGACGACGTCGTCGGGCTGGTCGTCGCGATCGTGCTCGCGGTGTACCTCGTCATCGCCCTGCTGCTGCCGGAGCGGCTGGGATGACGTTCCCCGCGTGGGGGCAGTTCGCGCTCGTCGCCGTCGCACTCGTCGTCGCGACGCCGCTGCTCGGCTCGTACATGGCGAAGGTGTTCGGCGGCGGAGCCGCGCCCGGCGACCGGCTGTTCCTCCCCGTCGAGCGCGCGGTCTACCGCGTCGCCGGCGTAGACCCGGAGCGCGAGCAGCGTTGGAGCGCGTACGCCTTCGCGACGCTCGCGTTCAGCGTCGTGTCGGTCCTGCTCCTGTACCTGCTCCAGCGTCTGCAGGGTCACCTCCCTCTCGACCCGACGGGCGTGAAGGGCGTGTCGCCGAGCGTCGCGTTCAACACCGCGGTCAGCTTCACGACCAACACCAACTGGCAGAGCTACGCGGGCGAGTCGACGATGAGCCATCTCACGCAGATGGCCGGGCTCGCGGTGCAGAACTTCGCGTCTGCCGCGGTCGGCATGGCGGTCGCCATCGCGCTCGTCCGCGGGCTCGTCCGGGCGCGCGGCGGCACGATCGGGAACTTCTGGGTCGATCTCGTGCGCGGCACGCTGCGCATCCTCGTGCCGCTCTCCTTCGTGTTCGCGCTCGTCTTCGTCAGCCAGGGCGTGATCCAGAACCTGCACGGGTTCACGACCGCGCACACGGTCACTCACCAGGTGCAGCACATACCGGGCGGCCCGTTCGCCAGCCAGGAGTCGATCAAGGAGATCGGCACGAACGGCGGCGGCCCGCTGAACGCGAACTCGGCGCACCCGTTCGAGAACCCGAACGCGATCACGAACGTGTTGCAGATCTTCCTGCTGCTCCTCATCCCGTTCGCGCTGACGTACACGTTCGGGAAGATGGCCGGCGACCAACGCCAGGGCTGGGTCGTGTTCGCGGTCATGTTCGTGCTGTGGGCCGGCGCGGCGGGGTTCGCGATGACGCAGGAGACCGCGGGCAATCCGCACCTGACGACGGCCGGTGCCGCGCAACACGTCAGCGCCACGAACCCGGGCGGGAACCTCGAAGGGAAAGAGACACGGTTCGGCTCGGCCGGGTGCGGCCTGTACGCCGCCTCGACGACCGGCACGTCGACGGGAGCCGTCGACTGCGCGCACGACAGCATGACGCCGCTCGGCGGTGCGGTCCCGCTCGCCAACATGATGCTGGGCGAGGTCAGCCCGGGCGGTGTCGGCTCGGGGCTGTACGGGATGCTCGTGTTCGTCCTGCTCGGGGTGTTCATCGCGGGCTTGATGGTCGGCCGGACACCGGAGTACCTCGGCAAGAAGATCCAGGCCGGCGAGGTCAAGCTCGTCGTGCTGTACATCCTGTTCGTGCCGCTCGTCGTGCTCGGCTTCGCCGGCGCGTCGGCGGTCATCGGCAGCGCGCGGCACGCGATCCTCAACCCCGGTCAACATGGCTTCACGGAGATCGTCTACGCGTTCACGTCGGCCGGGAACAACAACGGCTCCGCGTTCGGCGGCCTGACCGTCACCTCGACCTGGTACCAGGTGACCCTCGCGCTCGCGATGCTCGTCGGCCGGTTCTTCCTCATCGTGCCGACGCTCGGCATCGCGGGCTCGCTCGTGCGCAAGCAGAAGGTGCCCGCGTCGGCCGGCACGTTCCCGACCGGCACGCCACTGTTCGCCGGGTTGCTCGGTGGTGTCGTGCTGATCGTCGTCGGCCTCACCTACTTCCCAGCCCTCGCGTTGGGTCCGATCGTGGAGCGGTTGGCATGACGCAGCCCGGTGAGAAGGCGAAGCTGCTCGACGCCGCGTTGGTGCGGCGAGCGATCGTCGACAGCTTCGTGAAGCTCAGCCCGCGCACGATGGTCGGCAATCCGGTGATGTTCGTGGTCGAGGTCGGCAGCGTCCTGACGACGATCCTGTTCCTGCGCGACGCGCCCTCGTCGTCCGTGCAGGAGAACGTCTTCGCCGGTCTGGTCGCGGCGTTCCTCTGGTTCACCGTCCTCTTCGCCAACTTCGCCGAGGCCGTCGCCGAGGGGCGCGGGAAGGCCCAGGCCGACACGCTCCGGCGGACGC
>Ga0209810_1003006_pt1 | contig 18639 bp, 20 predicted proteins | sample Coa_R1_7_FD_187159 | JGI IMG/M metagenome (GOLD analysis project Ga0209810, IMG submission 187159) | Surface soil microbial communities from Centralia Pennsylvania, which are recovering from an underground coalmine fire - Coalmine... | ecosystem: Environmental > Terrestrial > Soil > Unclassified...
ACGCTGTGGCACATGAACGCGGGCGGGCGCATGGAAAGTTCACCCATGACGTTCATGCTCGACGGCAGGCAGTACCTCGTCGTCGCCGCCGCGGACCGCCTGATGGCGTTTACTTTACCTGACTCGGGTAATTTGAACCAATAAACGGCAGAACACTAAAAAGTGTCACAATAGGGATAGCTTCTTTGCACGCTGTGCATAAAAGCGACAATTTTTGCCCTTTTCGGCGATACCGCCCGAGGGAATATTAATTAACTAGTTTTATATCAATGATTTGCAATTTTGGCATTTTCAGTCCCGAAAATCCCATACGTCCCATCGCGGATTCACCCGCAAGACAATGTAGCCTATCGTAAGAGGCCACGCACAAAATAATGCCGCACCTTCCGACATCCCCGCCGCCCGACAAACGGCAAACCGAGCGCCCCACCCCACTACGGGAAGAAGCCGCCCTGGCTCAAGGTCCGCGCTACATATTATGAGGTTGCGACACAAAGGGAATGGGACCGCTCTACCGGGTGTCAACTGTAGCCACGGTACCTGGTTTTGCGCCGCGGCTCTTTAGCACCCAACAAGCGGAACCCACGGTATAGAGCGATCCCTTAATTTGCCGTTCTCTGATCGCGGCTTGGGGTTGGCGCGGTGGTTACAGGTTTACATGTGGAAGGCTCTGCGATTTCCGTCAGCTGGTCACGGTAATACTTTTTGCAAAATTCCCCTGAGGACGTGCAACAAAGGTGATAGCCACCTGGCTGCCGGTCTTGTCAGCGAGCTTTTCAAATGAAGCTGACGCGCCGCCGATCTCGATCTTTGTCTGTTTGTTCACAACGAAGTGATAGGGGATTCCGTCCGAAGACGTTACGAAGATGTCCTTGTTCTTCGATCCCACAATGGAAATCGTTCCTGAGAGCGTTTCGGGCTTGAACGAATTCCAGTTTGTCTGAACGCTGCTCGCGTGTGATTGCGTGCTCGCCTTTTTCTCAGCACGAGCCATTCGTGCTCCACCAAACAACACAAGCGAAAGGATGAGAAACATCACCGACTTTTTCATATTGGCCTCCTCCTAATGGCTTATGCCTTCTCCTCCTATGTATTTTGATGCCAGGATACCTTCGTATGATGTTTTGTATTTCAAAACGAAACCGGTCGCCGAGGCGATAAAACGGCTGGCTGCGGACAATCTCAGGCAGGCCGGGAAGCGGCTGTTGCAGTCGTTTCGCGAGAAGGAAATCCGCGGGGCCGGGGGAACAAAGCCCAAAGGTACGTGGTACTTTCGTACTATTGCGTGATTAATATCGTTCTGGTTACCATGCAGACTGATAATAGTCTAATCGGGGGGACGCCGATGGAGGACTGATGTTGAAAGACTTTGAAAGGTACATCCTCACTACTGCCAAGGCGTCCCTGATTCGGGACGTGCTGGCATACCTCCTGGCAAAGGCCGAAGGCGAGGCGGTTCCTCGAACTCTTCCCGGCCCCGAAGAGTTCTCGAAAGCCGGATACGATCGAATGATCCTGGAGTTGCGGCGGCCCCAGTCTCCATGCGCCGGCGCTTTTCCAACGGTCAAAAACCTCCGGTCCAGCCGCCTCGGGCGCGTGCTGGTGGTGACCGGCGACGCCGCTACGCCTGAAGTCCTGCGTGAGATTGACGCTCTACGCCGCCCGCGTTTGTTTCCCGAACAACTGACATCCGGTCTGGTCTCGCCCGTCCGATTGCTCATCCGGTCGCTGCGACCGGCAGCGCAGCATTAGCGCCCGAGCGGGTCGGAATCTGCGAATTTCAAATCTCAAATTGGAAAAGTCCGGGCAGGATGGATCGATTCCGATGCCCGAACTTCACCTGAGGACGACTGCGCACGCAAGGGCGGCCCGAAAACTGCGAACCTCAAATTTCAAAGCGTTTGCTTTCCCGAGGCAAACTCCATTAGTCTAGGTTGCCCGGAGGAAGCCAAATGCCCAGGTACGTTCTTGCCCTCGACCAGGGAACGACGAGTTCGCGCGCGATCCTTTTTGACCGCGACGGCGAAGCGCGCGCCGCGGCCAGTCAGGAATTCAAGCAGTATTATCCGCAGCCGGGCTGGGTGGAACACGACGCGGAGGAGATCTGGCAATCACAGCGCGCCGTGGCGGAGCAGGCCCTGGCCGAGGCCGGGGCCCGGCCCGGAGACATTGCCGCCATCGGAATCACCAACCAGCGCGAGACCGTCGTGCTGTGGGACCGCAGGACCGGCGAACCCGTCCATCACGCCATCGTCTGGCAGTGCCGCCGGACCGCCGCCATGTGCGACCGGCTGCGCGCCGAAGGGTTCGACAAGGTCCTGCGCGAAAAAACCGGTCTGACGACCGACGCCTATTTTTCCGGCACCAAGATCGCCTGGCTGCTTGAAAACGTTCCGGGCATTCGCACGCGCGCCGAACGCGGCGAACTTGCGGCGGGCACGATTGACTCCTGGCTCATCTGGAAACTTACCGGCGGCCGTGTCCACGCTACCGACGTTTCAAACGCGTCACGCACGCTCGTGTTCAACATCGGCTCGCTCGCGTGGGATAAAGAAATCCTTGAACACTTCAACATTCCGCGCGCACTGCTACCGGAAGTGAAGGAATCGAGCGGCGTGATTGCACAGACGGAAATCTTTGGGGGAAGCATTCCCATCGCCGGAGTGGCCGGAGACCAGCAGGCGTCGCTGTTTGGCCATCAGTGCTTCACGCGCGGCAGCGCGAAGAACACGTATGGCACGGGGTTGTTTCTATTGATGAATGCGGGTGAGAAAATTCCGCATTCAGATTCGGGGCTGGTGGCCACGGTGGGCTGGTCGCTCAACGGCAGGACGACCTATGCGCTCGAAGGCAGCGTTTTTATCGCCGGCGCCGCGCTGCAATGGCTGCGCGATGAGATGGGCCTGATCAAAAATGCAGCGGACACCGAAACCATGGCGCGGGCGGTGCCCGACGCCGGCGGGGTTTATTTTGTTCCGGCGTTTGTGGGACTGGGAGCGCCGCACTGGGACGCCTACGCGCGCGGCACAATTGTCGGCCTGACGCGGGGCAGCAACCGCAATCACATCGTGCGCGCGGCGCTGGAATCCATCGCCTACCAGACGCGCGAAGTTGTGGACGCCATGGCGCGCGATACCGGCGCACGTCCTGAAGTCCTGCGGGTGGATGGCGGCGTGGCGCGCAACGATTTCATGTGCCAGTTTCAGGCGGACATTCTCGGAATCCCCGTTGAACGGCCGGCAACGACGGAAGCGACGGCGCTGGGTGCGGCGTATCTGGCGGGACTGGCGACCGGCTTCTGGAAAGATGAAAAGGAATTGGCGGCGCAGCTTAAAATAGCGCGCAGGTTTGAGCCGGCGATGCCGGAATCGTGCCGCGACGAACTCTTCGACGGATGGCTGCGGGCCGTCGATCGTGCCAAGGGATGGGCGCAAAGATAAGGGGAACCCCTTTGGATGCTGTTGCCACGGCCTACTTTGAAAGGGCGGTATTCCAAGGCCGGGCAACGGCCGCGGTCTTTCGCCGGCGGTCAGGATGATATGCTGGGTTGTCGGGAGGGCGAATTCTTCCGCAGGCAAGGCAATCCAATATGAAATTTCGCCCGCAAGTCCGTAATTCTTACTCTAGAAGTCCCTGCTCCAAATAACGGATCATCTGAGTTTTCAATTGGTTCCGGCGGCGTTGTGCGAATGGCTCGCCCCGTGCATAGCCATTGGGGGTATCCCTGTTTGAAAGGGGGAACCGTGAAAAACAAAATCAATGTCCTGCTGGGGTGTGCCTTGCTGGTGCTGCCGCTGGTTCTTGCCCAGCCGCTTCAGGCGCGAAACCAGGTGCTCGGCGAAGTCCAGTTTGAAGCCGGGAACAAGGCGGCCAAAAATTCAGGCGTGTGGGTTGACGGGCAATACGTTGGCTTCCTGAAGGAGCTGAAAGGTTCGAAGAAGGTGCTGTTGCTTCCCGGCAAGCACCAGATTGAAGTCCGCCAGGCGGGCTACGAAAACTTTACGCGCGAGGTGACGCTCGAGCCGGGAGAAAAGCACATCGTGGCCATCACGATGCAGAAGGACCCGAACGCGCGTTATGGGATTGAAAATGCGCTGGTCAAAATATCTGGAAAGCCGGACCGGGCCGCAGTTTTTGTGGACAACATGTTCGTCGGCCACATCGATCAGTTCAACAGCGCGGGACAGGGCATGATGCTGACGCCCGGAAAACACGACATCACTATCTCACTGCCCGGCTATCAGCCGTTTGAAACCGAAGTCAACCTTCGCCCACACCAAAAGCTGAAGCTCAAAACCAATCTGCTGCCGGTCAGGCCGCGGACGGAGGGCTGAAGTTTTCAGGGATGGCAGCATCCGGCACTGTACCGGGGGTGTAGCGCCGGATGCGGAAATCCTGATCGGGCGCACGGCCGGGAGACCCGCGCCGCAGACCCAACCTTCCCGATAAATCAAAAGGATATCAACCCGTTCGGCCGTCCCGCGCATCCAATTTTCCTGCGAGAAAGGTGATTTCCGCCGACGTCGTCCTGCGGGTGTAAACTTGAGCTTCGGCATGTGGATCCGAGGCAGCATTCCCGCCTGCGTGCGGGCGCTATTCTTCAAATCCTGAGGCAGAAAGGAGCAAGCGGTGAGGCTATTTTTGACGGGGGCCCTCGTGATGCTGCTGCTGATTCTGGTGGGATTGCTCTTTTACCTGAGGGCCGGCTATCTCGATATGCGCGCGGACATTGCTCCCTCGCGGTTTGAATCCCAGTCGAACATGCGCTTTCTTGACGCTTCCGTGGACCGGCGCGCGCCGGACATTGCCAGCCCTGTCGAACCCACAGACGCCAACCTGATCGAAGGCATCAGACTTTACAAGGCCAATTGCTCCATGTGCCATGGTGCGCCGGGAAACCCGGAGAAGAATTTCGGCCATCCGTTCTATCCGCCTGCGCCGCAGTTCATGGAGGACGCGCCGGACATGTCTGAAGGAGAGAACTTCTACATCATCAAGCACGGCATCCGCTGGACAGGAATGCCCGCCTGGGGAAGTGTGCTGAGCGACCAGCAGATCTGGACGATCACGACGTTCCTCAGCCACATGGAGAAGCTGCCTCCGGCCGCCGAAGAGGAATGGCAAAAGCCTCCAACACCGCCTGTACAGACGACCGGAGGAACACCGCCGTCGCCGGGCCAGGAAATACCGGAGGGAACGCCGCCGGCTCCGAGCGCGCCACAATAGAAGCGCGGCGGATGAAATTCACAACCAGGATAAAAAAGATGCAAGGCTGCATTTTGCATTCACCCGCAGGAATCGAATCGAATCCTTTGAAACTGGCCGAGATTGAAAAACCCAACCCTCAGGCCGATGAAATTCTGGTGCGCGTTTCGACATGCGGAGTTTGCCGCACGGACCTGCACGTCATCGAGGGCGAATTGCCGCAAAGGAAAATGCCCGTGATACCCGGCCACCAGGTTGTGGGCGTCGTGGAGAAAACCGGCAATGCCGTGAAACGCTTCAAGCCGGGAGACCGCGTGGGCATCGCGTGGCTGCATCGCACCTGCGGCCGGTGCGAATACTGCCGCACCGGGAAGGAAAACCTGTGTGACAACGCGGAGTTCACGGGCTACACGGTGGACGGCGGCTACGCTGAATATGCGCTCGCGGCTGAACAATTCACTTATCCCATTCCCGAGGGTTTTCCGGATGACCAGGCCGCCCCGCTGCTCTGCGCCGGAATCATTGGTTTTCGCTCGCTGCGGCTTTCAGGAATCGAGCGCGGCTGCAGGCTGGGATTTTATGGCTTCGGGTCCGCCGCGCACGTCGCCATCCAGGTGGCACGGCATTGGGGCGTGAAAGTGTACGCCGCTACGCGCGACGAGCGCCATCAGAAACTCGCCATGGAACTGGGTGCGGAGTGGGCGGGCGGAACGCTTGCGGAGCCTCCGGAGAAGCTGGATGCGGCCATCGTCTTCGCGCCTGCGGGAGAGATTATTCCAGTGGCCCTGAAGGCTTTAAAGAAGGGCGGAACGCTGACGCTGGCGGGAATCCATATGAGCCCCACGCCGCCGATCGATTACAAGCTGCTCTATTACGAGCGGGTGATTCGCAGCGTGGCCAACAATACCCGGCTGGACGGCGAGGACTTTCTTCGTGTCGCGGCGGAGATTCCAATCAGGACGCAGGTTGAAGTGTATCCGCTGAGCGAAGCGAACCGCGCCCTGAATCATCTCAAGAATGACGCGGTCCGCGGCTCAGCGGTCTTGCGGGTGAACCCGGCGCAGGGGTAACGAACGGGAGAAATCGGCTTGAGCATCGCTTCGAGCATGGCGGAGCTACGATTGACCGTGCCCGCTGTTCGGGTCCCTGGATGGATAAAGGGACCGGCGGAACAGGCCATGATGAGATGGCGTTACTTCACAGATCAGGCGGCAGAGCACTTCCCTGTTCCGCTCGCGGCGATAGGCCCTGGTCTCGACAAGATCGGTTCGCGGCTGCATAATACCCAATAGCCGGGTTTCGGGGAGCGAGTAGCTGGTCAGGCGATAGGAGCACAGGACCGATCTCAAAATTACGCGCTCCCCGAATTCAGGGTCCGCTGTAAGGATTAGCAATCCACACGCCAAACTCGTGGGACCGGCGCATCTTTCACATTCTACAAAAGATACCAACTTCGACAATTGAGAATATAGTTACGGCACTCCTGCCAAGCGTCTTCAAATGCTGACAATCGCCTCCTTGTGAGTACACAAATTGGAGTCAGTCAGCGGGATCGGCGAGCACGTTGGGGGTTATCAATGTTGAACAATTATGCTTCCGCATTTTAACGACGGAGTCAATCTGCGGAAACAGGTCTGTTCGAACCGGGCTCGGCCAGCAGGTGTGTTTTACGAATGTGGCGGGAAGTGAAAAAAGCCGGCGTGAGGGCCCGTGTTTATTCCAATTCTTCGATGCCCACAAGGAACCAGCGAAACAGCCCTTCGCGATAAGGTGTGACCTCGTAAATCAGTCGGCAAAGCACGTCCCTGTTCCTTCCGCGGCGGTAGACCCTGGTTTCAACGATCTCGGTCCTCGGATTCATAGACGCCTCCGCTACTTCAGGGAAGCGCTTGGATTTTGCCCGTCCCGTAAGACCGGGCAAAACGCCCCTTGCCCCTAACTTCATCGACAATTCCAAGTAGAGCAATCGGCCTGCCAAAGCCACAGACGCCGAGCATCCTTTAGAAATCACATGGGATCGCACTCAGGAGGTCAACGCACCCGGCCGTCGCTCCAGGTATTTTCAGACTTCGAGGGCGGCAAATTCTTTCCGGTCAAACTTGAAAACCTTTGCAGAGCAGCCCGCTTGAAGTGCGGAAGCGCAAGTGCCGTCATGGGATCGAGACACGGCGCCAGCCCTGCGGCCGCACTTCAAGGTTCAATTTCGATGCGCCGGGTGCCACCCTCAAGGCCGGCACCGCATGGGTTATCGCTCGATCTTGAAACCGATTTTCACCGTGACCTGAAACTCTTCGATCTTGCCGTCCTTGATCCGCGCGCTTTGGCGGGCCACTTCAAGCCAGTCCATGTGACGGACGGTTTTGGCCGCTTCCTCGACCGCGGCCCTGGCCGCTTCCGCAAAGCTGACGGGTGAGGTGCCAACCAGTTCAGTGATTTTATAGACGCCTGACATTTGCTTCTCCTTTCGAGAATGGGTTTCAGGTGCAAGCAGCGACTTGGTTTCCTGCCGTCCACAGTATACATCCAGAGATGGAAGAAGCCCCGAGTGTCCCGCTGCGGGCCGCGACGCTGCTACAATGGAAATTCTTCGATGAGCACTGCAAAGCCCATAATGGTGACGGCGGGGATTATCCTTCATGGGGAGAAAATCCTGATCTGCCAGCGGCACAGGTCCGATCCTTACGGACTGCAATGGGAATTTCCCGGAGGAAAAGTTAGGGATAGTGAGGAACTGGAAGCTTCGCTGCGGCGCGAGTTGCGCGAGGAGTTGGGCATCGACGCCACGATCGGCGAAGAAGTGTATCGCCTGCGCCATCGCTATCCCGACCGTTACGTTGAGGTCGTTTTCTTTCGCGTCGATTCCTATCGGGGCGAGCCGGTAAACCATGTCTTTGAAGCCATTGAATGGGTGCCGCGACGCGAACTGGCAAGGTACAACTTTCTTGAAGCCGACCGTGAACTGGTCGATCGGATCGCCGAAGGAGCCATCGTTTGAGAACCATTTATCGGTCTGCGGTTGGAAGATGTAAGGCGAGCATCGTACTTTTGGCGGCTTTTCTTTGCGCCGCACCTGCGCTTAATGCAGGACCGCGTGCGCCGCAGGTTGAGATAGTGCCGGGGCAGGCCGAGAACTATGTATGGGTGAACGTCGGACACGTTGAGGGCCACCTTGCAGTTCATGATTCGCTCTCGGGGGCATTCTCGCCGGACAGTTCGACGCTCGCCATCGTCAACAAGGACGCCGTCGTGCTGTCAGACCTCGCGGCGGGAAATATCAGGAAGGTCCTCCATCCCAAGCTTGAAAACCTGCGCGACATTGACATCGAGTCGGCGAATTTCCTGGACAACAACACTCTCTTTCTGCTGGGCATCGGGATTGTCCACGAGAAGGGCCAGGTTGACCGCCCCACTCCGCTCCTGGGTTTTCTCTGGAACATTGAGAAAGATGCGCTGGACGGCAAGGTGGACATGTTCGGCGCCGGAGGGGGGACGGGACGGCCGCGCTACTTTCCGCGCATCAAGTACATGGGGATTTATAAGGACAGTTCCTTTATTCTCTGGAGTCCCGTCAGCCGCAAGGCCGTTGAGATCAAGATTCCGGAACTAACGCGCGAGCCGCATCTTTACAGCTTCTCCCCGGACGGCCACTGGCTGCTGCTGGCGCAGGTTGCAGGCGGCGGCTCGCCGAATCCCATCGTGGTCCAGTTAAGCGAACACAAATTCGTGGATGTCTTGTCCGGTCTTGATTCCACGGTGCTTTCGATGCGCTTTTCAAACGACGGCAAAAAGCTCGTGACCGCAAGCGAAGACGGCAAAGTCAGGGTCTGGTCCGTGCCGGATTGGAAGCTGCTTGAAACGCTCTCAGGACACAAAGGGCCGGTGCGCTGGGCGGAATTTTCGCCGGACGGAAACTGGGTGGTTTCAGGCGGCGAGGACAATACCGTCCGAATATGGTCCGTCAGTGATGGCAAACTAACCCAAACGTTGAGCGAAAGCCACGATCCCATCGATACCCTCGCGTTCTCGCCGGACGGCAACTACATCGCGGCCACGACCGATCGCAGCGTGCTCACCTGGAAGAAGACTCCTACCGGACCGTAGCCCCAGATTGAGATGTGCTAGAATTTTTATCAACAGCGCTGCTGATTGAGTTGGGAAAAGAATCTTTTTATGCCAAAAGTTGGAATGATCAGCTTGGGATGTCCCAAGAACCTTGTGGACAGCGAAGTGATGCTGGGTCTGCTGGCACGGCAGGGATATGAATTGACGTCGCGTGCGGAAGACGCCGAAGTGCTGATCGTGAACACATGCAGTTTTATCGAACCCGCCAAACAGGAATCGATCAATACGATTCTCGACATGGCGGAGTACAAAAAAACCGGGAGCGCCAGAAAACTTGTCGTGGCCGGCTGCCTCGTGGAGCGCTACCGGAAGGAAATCCTGAAGGAAATCCCCGAAGTTGATTTTGTGATCGGCACGAATGAGCTCGAGCGCGTGCTCGAAGCGTGCCAACTGAATGGTGCTGAGCGCGAATCACGCGAGGCAGCGGAACCGTATCTCTATCACGAATTCACACCACGGATTCTTTCCACGCCTTCCTATTCCGCTTACATCAAAATCGCTGAAGGCTGCGACCATCCATGTTCGTTCTGCGTGATCCCTCAAATGCGCGGGCGGTTCCGCTCGCGGCGGTTTGAATCCGTCGTGCGTGAGGCCGAGCAACTGGCCGCGCAGGGGGTGCGGGAAATCACTCTGGTGGGCCAGGACACGACGAGCTACGGCGAAGACCTCGGACTTCGCGACGGATTGGCGCTCCTGCTGCGCGAGCTTGGAAAAATCCAGGACCTCGTCTGGGTGCGTTTTCTCTACTGCTATCCGAACCGCGTGACGGATACCTTGGTCGAGGCCGTGGCAGAAACGCCGAACGTTGCAAAGTATTTCGATATTCCCCTGCAGCATTCGAGCGCATCCGTGCTGAAAGCGATGCGCCGCGGATCAGGCGGAAAGCACTTTCTCCACATGCTGGAGAAAATCCGCGCGGCGGTTCCGGAGGCGGCACTGCGCACTTCGATGATCGTGGGCTTCCCCGGAGAAACCGAGGAAGATTTTCAGGACCTTTTGAGTTTTGTCACTGAGGCTGAATTCGATCATCTCGGCGTGTTTCTTTATTCGAACGAAGAAACCTGCGGCTCTTATGGTGATCCGAACCAGGTGCCCGCAGCAGTCGCGCGGAGGCGGCAGAAAAAACTGATGGCCGTGCAGCGCAAAATATCGCGGCGCCGTTTGCGCGAAAAGGTTGGCAGGAAGCTGCCGGTGCTGGTTGAGGGGACCGCCGAAGAAACCGACTGGCTCTTCCGCGGCCGGCTGGAATCGCAGGCGCCGGGAATTGACGGCCAGGTTTATATCAACGACTTCGCCGGGCCGGAGCCGCAGGCCGGGCAGTTCCGCTGGGCGACGATCACCGAAAGCGGCGATTACGACCTGGTGGCGCGGCTTGAGGAATCGTTTTTTGCTGCGCCCGGCGGCACGGCAACAGGCAGTCTGCGGCGGCGCGGTCTGGTGCAGATTCAGCAGCCGCTCGAACGGACCCAGGTGAACGGCCATGCGGTGCCCCATCTGTAAGCAGGAAACCACGTACGAAGGAAATCCCTTCCGCCCATTCTGCAGCGAACGCTGCAAGCTGATCGATCTGGACAACTGGCTCGAAGGGCGGTACCGGATTCCCGAAACCAACGGCGAAAAACACAAGCGCCCGGGGCCCGCAGCGGAGGAAGATGTTGAAGACGTCCACGACGGCTGAGCAGCGGCGCACGGTGGCAGTTTGGATTGCAACCGTTGGTGGCGTCGGATATTTCCCCATTGCGCCCGGAACCATAGGCTCCGCCGTCGGCGTGGGCCTCGTTGCCGCGCTGAATGCCGCCGACCTTACCCCCGTGTGGCGGAATACACTTCTGTGTGCCGTCATTGTGCTGGTTTTTTTTCCCGGAGTCTGGGCGGCGGGACAGGCAGAAAAGTTTTTCGGGAAAATCGATCCGGGGCATGTGGTGATTGATGAACTGGCGGGACAAATGATGACGTTTCTGGTGACCCCTGTCGCCTCCTGGAAAATCCTTCTGGCGGGGTTCGGGCTTTTCCGCTTATTCGACGTCGTAAAGCCGTTTCCCGCGCGGCGGGCAGAGCGTTTGGCGGGCGGTTGGGGTATCATGATAGATGATCTCATTGCGGGGGCTTATGCCCTGGGTGCGCTCGCACTCCTGGGCCATTTAATGCGATGAGCTTGTGGAAGAAAGGCACAAAATCCAGCCGGCCTGCGGACAAAGGAAATAAATCCGGCGACAAACCCCTCGTCGAAAAAGTCACTCCACGGGCCGCCATTCCCGGCGGCGAAATCTCCATCGTTGGAAAGGGCTTTGTATCCAACGGAAACAGCCGGCCGGTGGTGCGCTTCGGCGATCTGCCCGGCAGCCTGCTGCTGAGTTCTTCCAGCCGCCTCATCGTGCGCGTGCCGGACGGTGTCATCAGCGGCGAACTGACCGTTGATACAGGAGGCGCCGTCACGCCGCCTGCGCCTGTGGTCGTTGGCATTGTGCTCACAGACACGCTGCACCCGGTCGCGAACCCGGCCGTCGATGCGGAAGGAAACATTTTTTCCACCTTCAGCGGCAGCCGCGGGCAAAAAGTTCCCGTCTCTGTTTTCAAGATCAACACCCATCACGTGGTCAAGCCGTTCGTCAGCAACCTGATGAACCCGACGGGGCTGGCGTTCGATCCAGAGGGCATGCTTTATATTTCAAGCCGCATGGACGGCACGATTTATCGCGTGACGCCGGACGCTGAGGTCTCAACGTACGCCGAAGGCATGGGCGTGGCCACGGGCGTGGCATTTGATGGCGCCGGAAACCTCTACGTCGGCGACCGCACGGGCACGGTCTTCAAGATCAACCCCGAGCGTCAGATTTTCGTCTTTGCAACGCTCGAGCCGAGCGTTTCCGCTTACCATCTGGCCTTCGGACCCGATGGAAATCTATACGTCACCGGCCCCACGACATCAAGTTTCGACAACATCTACCGCATCTCGCCGGATGGCGCGGTCAGCGTGTTCTATCGCGGCCTGGGCAGGCCGCAGGGCATGGCGTTTGACGCGGCGGGCAATCTTTACGTGGCGGCGTCGCTGGCAGGCCGGCGCGGGATTGCGCGCATCACGCCGCAGGGCCAGGCGGAGTTGTTCGTTTCCGGATACAACATCGTGGGCCTGGCGTTTACACCGCGTCGTTCGATGGTGGTGGCCACCAACAACTCGCTGGTGGAACTGTTCATTGATATGGAAGGCCTGCCGCTTGTGAAGCCGGGCGGAAAATAAGAAGCGTCTGTCGTTGCCCTCGCGGGCAAGGCCCAGACCGTTCCTCACTCGTCGTCTTCAGCTTGTCGTTAAACCAGAATGGACGCAGAGATCATCGCCGTCGGCTCGGAGCTTCTCACCCCGCACCGCAATGACACCAATTCGCTTTTTCTCACCGACAGGCTGAATTCCCTCGGGATCGAAGTCCGGCTGAAGACCATCGTGGGCGACGACGCCGAACGCCTGGCGGCGGTGTTTCGCGCGGCACTTGAGCGCAGCAAGCTGATTATTCTGATGGGCGGCCTGGGTCCTACCGAAGACGACATCAATCGGCAGGTTGTGGCCGACGTGCTGGGCCGGCCGCTGCAAGAAGTCCCGGAGGTCCTCGAGCGCATCGCCGCCCGCTACGCGCGCACGGGCCGCAGGATGCCGCCCAACAACGCACGGCAGGCGCTGGTGCCGGAAGGCGCGGAGTGGCTCCCCAACAAGAAAGGCACGGCGCCGGGAATCTGGATCGAGCACGAAGGAAAAACCATCATCATGCTTCCCGGCCCGCCGGCTGAACTCGAAGCGATGTTTGACGAGCAGTGCATTCCACGCCTCAGGAACCGCGTGTCCGGTGAAGTGATCCGAACGCGCGTGATCAAGGTTGCGGGCCTGCCGGAATCTGAAGTGGACCATCGCATCGCCCCGATCTATAAGCAATACACAAACCCTGTAACGACCATCCTTTCCACCGGCGGCGCAATTGAAGTCCATTTGCGCGCGCATGCTTCAACGCCGGAGAAGGCCGAAGCGCTGCTCAACGAACTGACGGACAAGATCGAGCCCGCGCTCGGCGACCACGTCTTTTCCACCCGCGGCGAGTCGCTGGAAGAAGTCGTCGGGATGTACCTGGTGATGAAACAGAAGACGCTGGCCACGGCGGAAAGCTGCACGGGTGGCCTGCTGAGCGAACGCATCACGCGCGTTCCGGGAAGTTCGGAGTATTTCCGCGGCGGCGCAGTCTGCTACAGCAATGAACTGAAGACCTTATTTGCGGGAGTCTCTCCAAAACTGCTGGAAATGTACGGTGCCGTGTCAAGACCTGTCGCCCAGGCGATGGCGGAGGGAATACGGAAAAGGACGGGAGCGTCCGTCGGCATCGGCATTACCGGCATCGCAGGGCCGGGCGGAGGGACGGAGGAGAAGCCCGTCGGCATGGTCTTCATTGCGGTCGCTGACGAACACGGAACAGAGGTTCGGGAGTTCCGGTTTCCCGGCGATCGCGATCGCGTGCGGCTGCTCTCCTCACAATTCGCGCTGGAGATGCTGCGCCGGCGGCTCAGAAATTAGCGGATAGCCTGGGAACGCTGATTTGCCATGCCGGGCAGCATCCCGGCTTTTGCGTGAAAATAATTGCCGAGGTCTTTCGCTGGGTCCGGGACGGCAGGTATAAAACCCATTATTGAAGAGCTTGCCTGAGGCCGGCACGCACTTTCCATTCTTAGAGTCAGGACCATCGATGCGCGCGTTCGTTGCCATTGAATTGCCGGAGGAGCTTCGCAGGACCCTCGCGCGCGAGCAGGCGCGCTTCAGCGCCGCCTGTCCGGACGCCCGCTGGACGCGCCCCGAGGGGATTCACCTTACCTTGAAGTTCCTCGGCCAGATTTCCGATGAGCAGGTCATCGAAGTGAAAAGAGCTCTGGGGAGAATCGGCCGCTTTCAAACGTTCACGTTGCGCGCTCAGGGCTATGGATTTTTCCCGAGCGCAAAACGGCCGCGCGTCTTTTGGGTTGGACTTGACGCTCCGCCCGATCTGGCCCTGCTGGCAAAACGGGTCGAAGCCGCAATGGCGGATATCGGCTTTCCTCCCGAAAACCGCTCCTTCAGCCCGCATCTGACGCTTGCGCGATTCAAAATTCCCCGCCCGCAGCCGAGGCTCCAGGAACTTCTCGCCAACCAGGAAAATCAACTCCTCGGGACTTTTGAGGTATCGGAATTCTTCCTGTGGGAAAGCAAGTTGTCGCCCAGGGGAGCCGAATACCGGAAAGTCGCCCGTTTCCCGTCGGAATAGGCCGGCGGCAAACTTGCACCCGGCAGCGTTGATGGACGTCGCGCCAATTCTCTCCTCCAAGACTTAAAACCTGAGGAAAAGCGTCTGAATTCCGCGGGATTACGTTCTACTGACGGAAAAATCGGCATAACGGGGCGGGATTCTGCCTGCTCAAGTTTTCGGAGGGCGAAGCCGAGAATTACATAGGTATAGCGAGCAAAACGCCGATGAAACCGCTCCGCCCCACGCGATTGAAAATTCAATATATCCTGCTGCTGATTCTTGTCAGCATCAGCGTTCTGCCGCTGTGGTTCTTCGGTGCGCGGATGGTCAGCATCAACAAGACGCGCCTTGAGACCCAGGAAAAGGTCCTCCAGACCACGCTCTCGAAGTCGATAGCTCAAGAAGTCCAGCTTTACATGGAAAACGTGCAGCAGCAGGTGAAGGAGTTATTCGACGCGGTCACGCCCCTGGCTCTCGAGGTTCCGAACGCAAAGTTTGAAACCAATCCGAAGCTCGAAAGGGTGCTTGAAGATTCCCTGGCTGAAGAACCGAGCGTGATCTACGTGACCGTCCTGAACCAGGAGGCGCGCGGTCGCGGCGCGCAGGCCACACAGGCCACCGGATTCAACGCCGGCTCCGACACCTTTGTCCGCAAGACGCTGGAAGCGGCGTTTCTTGCCGCGCGCCAGGGCCAGCGTTATGAGAGCAATCCGCTCACGGCCGTGGGGCCGCGTGGCAGCGAACTGGTCATGGTGATCGCCGAGCCGATCGAGAACCAGAACATTTTTCTCGGCATGATTGCGGCCGTGGTGACCCTGCGGCCGCTGGGGGAAGAACTGGCCGAATCGAGAAGGCTGGGCCTCGAAGCCTTCATCGTGGACAATTCCGGGCGCACCGTGGCCTCAAACGACCCTGACGACAACGTTGCCGGAATCGACCTGGTCAGCGACCCCATCGTACAGAAATTCCTCGCATGGCGGGGCCGCGCCCATCTCACCGAGACATCGGAGTATAACCTTGTCCGCAATGGCAGGACGGTCCCGATGCTTGGGACCTATTCGCCTACGCAGAACGGACGATGGGGCGTGATCCTTCAGAAGAAGAAGAGCGACGCATTCATCACTGTTACCGAGATGCGCGATGCAACCGTCCGCCTGGGGCTTCTGGTAATCGTCATCAGCCTGGTTGTTGCAGTGTTTGCTGCAAAGTCGATCACGCGCCCCATTAATCAACTCGCCTGCACCGCGCGCGCTATTGCATCGAGAGACTTCACCGTCCGGGCCGATGTTCGCAACCGGACGGAGATCGGGGAACTGGCGCAGGGCTTCAACATCATGGCGGAAGACATTCAACAATACATCAGCGACCTGAAGCGCGCGTCAGAAGAAAACCGCCAACTCTTTATCGACTCGATTGAAATGATCGCCGCGGCCGTTGACGCCAAGGACCCGTACACCAAGGGCCACTCGAGCCGTGTCTCGCAATATTCGGTGATTCTGGCGGGCGAGATCGGCCTGGACGAGCAGGAAATCGCCAAGGTGCGCGCTTCCGCCACGCTGCATGACGTGGGCAAGATCGGCGTGGACGATCAGGTGCTGCGAAAGCCGGGCGTCCTGACGGATGAAGAATTCGAGCAGATGAAACGGCACACGATCATTGGGTTCGAAATTGTCCGCCAGGTGCAGCAGCTTGCGGACACTTTGCCGGGCATCCGGTGGCACCACGAGTCGCTGGACGGTACGGGCTACCCGGACGGCATCCGCGGCGATGAAATACCGCTGCTGGTCAGGATCATCGCCGTCGCCGACACATTTGATGCCATCACGACCGACCGTCCTTATCAGGTCGGCCGCGATTTCCCTGTCGCGCTTGAAATCCTGAAACGCCATGCCGGAACGCGCTACGATCCCATCGTCGTGGACGCGCTGCATTCGGCTTATGCCAAAGGATATTTGCGGAAGTTTGAAATCATGCGCCGCAGTCAGGTCCCCGCCGTTCCAGTCAATTCCTGAACTTGACCTCATTTGCGCTACAATAATAGAGCATGGTGCAAACTCTCTTTAGACCTCATGAACAGAAAACCAGCTTCTTCAATCGTCTGAAACAGGCCGTCGCATCAACCAAAAGCCAGTTGGTCGAGCGGATTGAACAGGTCACGGAAGGCCGGGAATCCATTGACCCGGCGCTGCTGGACGATCTCGAAGCCACACTGATCATGGCCGACCTGGGTGTCAGAACCGCCGGCGACATTCTCACCAGCCTCCGTGAGCAGACAAGCCGTGGAAAATTAAAGGACGCCAAAGCAATCCGCGGCATCGTGGAACAGGAAATCCTGCGTATCCTTGAAAATCCTCAGAACGGTGCAGGCAAGCGCCGTCCGGCGAAGAAACCGCCCGAGGGCCAGCCGGAAGTGATCCTGGTCGTGGGCGTGAACGGAGTCGGCAAGACAACCAGCATCGCGAAGCTTGCCCGGTATTATCAGATGCAGGGCCGCAAGCCGGTGCTGGTGGCCGCGGATACCTTTCGTGCGGCGGCCACCGAACAATTGGAAGTGTGGGCGTCGCGCATGGAAATGGAAATCGTCAAGCAAAAGCCCGGAGCTGACCCCTCTGCTGTGCTTTTTGACGGTTTGAAGGCTGCAAAGTCCCGCCAGTTTGATCCTGTTATTGTCGATACCGCCGGGCGGCTGCACACCAAGTACAACCTGATGGCAGAACTCGAGAAGATGTGCCGCATCGCTTCACGCGAAGTCCCCGGCGCTCCGCACCAGGTGCTTCTGGTGATTGACGCCACTACCGGACAGAACGGCCTTTCCCAGGCGCGCCAGTTCACTGAGCACGCGGGGACCACCGGCATCGTTCTGACCAAGCTCGACGGCACGGCCAAAGGGGGAATTGTTGTTGCGATCGCGCGCGAACTGGGTCTGCCCATCGAGTTCGTGGGCATCGGTGAGAAGATCGACGACCTGATTCCTTTCAATCCTCGTGAGTTTGTTTCCTCCCTGTTTGGAACATAGCGGCAAACAGCCGTGACGCCAGGCGGAACTTCCTGCACTGCCCATAGACCAGATCTCTGCCTGCCATTCGGTTAGCAGGAAATGCGTTCCATAAAGCTTACGCATCTCGTTGAAAGGCCAGGCTATAGTTATTTCGCGCGTTGGCGCACATGAAAGCGCCGTGGGCATTTCCCGCGGACGGGTCTGCCACCTTCGCCACAATCGTGTAGGGGAATTTTGTGGAGTCATTGGGGTCTTCACCTGATTGTTAGTTTGGGGCAACCAGACTAGGGTTAATCAAGACACGCACAAGAAAGTAAGGAAATTCGAAACGGTGTCTCAGGAACTTACCTGGCTTGAAATGGCCGGGGTTCCTGATGGTAGATTTATGCGCCCATAGGCGATGGGGATTTCCAACGGAAGTACCGCCGATAAATCTGTGCGATGCCGGGTGGGAGCATGCGGAGCAGATGACGGACGCCAAGCTTACCCTCTTCAAACATTCATTTCTCCGAACGCTCAGAACACCGCTTTAGGCGTCAAGAGTCCTCGGAGTGACGGGCAAACCGATCTTGCAGGAAAGCGGAACGTGAAAGACCAAACGATCAGGTTCTGTTTCTACAGCCGCGACAGGAGTTTCGCGGAAATTCTGGCGCGGACAATGGGTCCAGGATATGAGGTCCGCCCGTGCGAACTGGACGGCGTAAGCGCGCCGATTCCGCCGCGTGAAGAATGGGACGTTGCCGTTCTGGATGCTTCGTCCTCGGGGTCCGAAAGACAGGATGACATTCTGCGGATGATGAGGGCTCTGCTGAAATCTTCCCTCGTTCCGCCTCCGGTCATTGCGATGGTCCATGACGACGAGCCCGAACTTATTCGTTCACTGATTGAAAACGGCGCGTATGAAACTGTTTCCTGCCCTCCGGATGTCCACGAGCTTCGCCTGGCCCTCCGTCGCGCGCACCGCTTTCATCAGATTGAACTCGATCTGGCCCAATCCCGGTCGCGCCCGCAGCCGCCCGGAGAGTTCGGCGAAATGTCCGGCTGCTCCGAAAGCATTCA
>Ga0209810_1003007_pt1 | contig 18639 bp, 14 predicted proteins | sample Coa_R1_7_FD_187159 | JGI IMG/M metagenome (GOLD analysis project Ga0209810, IMG submission 187159) | Surface soil microbial communities from Centralia Pennsylvania, which are recovering from an underground coalmine fire - Coalmine... | ecosystem: Environmental > Terrestrial > Soil > Unclassified...
CAGCGGCCGGAATCGGTGGTGCGGGTGAACCTTGCCTGTTCGCCCTGCAATTACCGGCGGTTGAGTCAGTGCCCCTTCGACCACGCCTGCATGAAACAGGTCACCTCCGCAATGGTGCTGGAGCGGGTCCGGAAAATTATCGGGAACTTCAAAACACCATCCGACCAGCGGTTGTAGGCCGGCCGGGCCGCCTCGAATCTTTCCCAGGCCGCGCAATTTAATTCCCTTCCGCCGCGAAGCTCGTAAAATCGAAAATTGTTGTGAGCAAAACAGGGGCGTTCGTCGCCGGGTTGTTTGCCGGAGTGTTGGCGGCCCTTGTCCTGACTGCGGCAATGTTGCTGCTGGTCACCCTCGGTGTGGCCACGCCACTGACAATTATCGGCGATCGCCTCTCGGTTTTTATCCCGCCCGCTCCGTTTCTTGCGCTGATGGGGAAAGTTGGTGGTTACAATCATCTCAAGCAACTGGGAGTTGGATCGACGATCGCCGGTCAAATTTTCCTTGGCGGACTCGGTGGCGCCGTGTTTGGGGTATTGACGCGTCGAAATCCCAGCCGCTCGGTTGCGGGCTGGACGCTGTTCATCTTCGTTGTGCTGCCGGTCATTTTATTTGCGGTTGCGCTCTGGCCGGTTCTGGGCACCAGCTACATCGGGCTGCCCATCGGCGTGGCGCGCCTGGTCACACTGGTTGGGTTTGCGCTGTGCGTCTTTCTGTTCGAGCAAACCCTAGTTGGGAGCTTTCGATTCCTCGCGCTGCAAAAAGCTGCGACGCGCGAGGCTGAGTTTACGCCAGTGATCGGCCGCCGCGCGTTTGTGCTCGGCGCGGTTGGATTGGCTGTGGCTGGAGGCGGAGTGGCGCTGGCGCGCAAACTCTATCGCGCCGCGACATTCAGTTACGACGGTCTCCAGTACAAGGGCCGCATCGTCCAGCCGATTACGCCTAACGAGTTGTTTTATTGCGTCACCAAAAACGTGGTCGATCCCCGCGTGAACGCCGATGTCTGGCGTCTGGAAGTCGGCGGGCTGGTAAAGAATCGCGCGGTTTGGCGGCTGGACGATCTGCGGGGATTCGAACCCAGGGAACAGGAAACCACTCTCATGTGCATCAGCAACGGGCTGGATGCCGGGCTGATCAGCAACGCCCTTTGGAGAGGGTTGCCGTTGCGCGATCTGCTGGATCAGGCGGCGCCGCTTTCCACCGCCGCGCGCGTGCGGTTTTACGGCGTGGATAATTACACCGACACGATTCCCCTGGAGAAAGCCCTGCAGCGCAGCACACTGCTGGCTTACGAAATGAACGGCGTCGAATTGCCGCATCGCCACGGTTATCCTTTGCGCCTGATCGTGCCCGGCTACTTCGGCGAGAAACACGTTAAATGGCTGACGCGCATCGAAGTGGCCGATGCAAGCGCAAAGGGGTTCTACGAAACCCAGGGGTGGGGCCCGGATTTTATCACGCCCACACGATCGAGAATTGACGCGCCGGACGCGTGGTCGTCCTTCTCGCTCGACAAATTGCGTTCTCCGATCGAAGTCAAAGGCATCGCGTACGGCGGCGACCGCGGCATCTCCCGGGTGGAAGTCAGTTTTGATGGCGGCAAATCATGGCGCGACGCGGCAATTTATTATTCCGGCGGCAATCTGGCATGGTCACTTTGGAAAAGCGACTGGCTCCCCGAGGCGCCGGGAGATTACACGCTGGTCGTCCGCGCCACCGACGGCCGCGGGAATGTGCAGGAATTTCAGGAAGACCGCAGCTTCTTCTCTGGTGTGACTGGGTTTCACCAAATCGTAGTGCGCATCACTGCCTGAAAAGAGCGCCCCGGGTGGCGGTCGGTACTTGCGCACTGTGCTAAATTTTATTGATGGAAAAAGTGATCATTGCTGGAAGCGGCTGCGCCGGTTTGACAGCCGCGATTTACGCGGCCCGGGCCGACCTGAAGCCGTTGGTGCTGGAGGGCCGCCAGCCAGGCGGCCAACTCTCGACGACCACGCTTGTGGAAAATTACCCCGGCTTTCCCGATGGAATCGACGGACCGGAATTGATTCTCAAAATGCACAGGCAGGCGGAAAAATTCGGCGCCCGATTCTCCTACGCCGAGGTGACAGATTTCGACGCCGGCAGCAGCAACGGAATCATCCGCGTCAAGGCCGACGATGAATGGCTGGAGACGCAAGCGTTCATCATCGCTACCGGCGCCTCAGCCCGTTATCTTGGCTTGGAAAACGAGCAAAAACTCATCGGCCATGGACTGACCACCTGCGCCACGTGCGACGGGGCGTTTTACAAGAATGTGCCCGTGTGCGTGGTGGGCGGCGGCGATTCCGCCGCGGAGGAATCGCTCTTTCTCACGCGGTTCGCTTCGAAGGTGTATCTGATCCATCGCCGCGACAAAATGCGGGCGTCCAAAATCATGCAGGACCGCGTGTTTGCGAACAAAAAGATCGAACCGATCTGGGACACGGTCGTCATCCAGTACATTCCCGATGAGCAAGGCGAAATGCGCGCGGTGCGCCTGCGCAATGTGAAAACCGCCGAGGAACGCGAGCTGGAAGTAAAATGCGTGTTTGTGGCGATTGGGCACGACCCGAACACGCAACCGTATCGCGGCAAACTCGACATGGATGCCGACGGTTATCTGATCACCAAGAACCTCGTGGAAAGCAAATATCCCGGCGTGTTTGTGGCCGGCGACGTGGCGGATCGCGTTTACAAACAGGCCGTCACCGCCGCCGCGGCCGGCTGCGCTGCGGCCATCGACGCGGAGAAATACCTGAGCGAACTGGAGAGCCGCTGAATCTTCAAATGCCGATTGCCGAATCTGAGAAAGCCGTTTGCGCTGTGGATCTCCGAGCGCCAGCCAGGGAGTTTGCGTTACGCATCACGAGACGCACCGCAGCGGAACGGGTCGCGATCATGGCGACGTCACGTGAAGTGGCGATTGGCAATCCGCAATCGCCAACTCAATGAAGCTCTGCGATCTGACTCAGTTTTATTCTCCCGTTAGCGGCGGCGTAAAACGCTACGTCCACGAGAAGGTCGCCTACATCAAAAGATATTGCCCCGAAGACGAACACGTGCTGGTCGTTCCCGGGCCGAAGACTGAAGTGACGGCAAACGGCCGTTCGCGCGTGTATTCCATCCGCTCGCCATTGGTTTCACGCACTTCGCGGTACCGGGCGTTACTGAATCTGCGGGCGATCGAAGAAATTCTGGAGCGCGAGCGGCCCGACCTCATCGAATCCAGCGACCCGTATCAGATCGGATGGAAGGCGGTGGCCGCCGGCCGCGCATGGAATGTTCCCGTGGTTGGCTTTTATCATTCGCATTTCCCGGAAGCGTATCTGCGCGGAGGAGCGAGATTGTTGGGCAAGCGCGCGGCGCAACGCGCCATGAAACTGACGCGCGCCTATGTGCGCAAACTTTACAATTCTTTTGAAGCGACGCTGGTACCGTGCGACGCGCTGGCGCAGCTCCTTGCCGAGTGGGGCGTACGCAACGTGCGCAACGTGCGCTTGGGCGTGAACACGGAAATTTTCAAGCCCATCCCCGACGACGCTGTTGCCACGCGTCGAGCTCTGGGCGTGGGCCAGGCCCAGACCCTGCTTCTCTACGTCGGCCGATTGGCCAGGGAAAAGAACACCCAGACGCTGCTGCGCGCATTCGAGCTGCTGCAGCGCCGAATCCCCGGTCGTTTTTACCTGCTCATCATCGGCGACGGGCCGCAACGGCGCAGAGTGCAAAGGCTGCAACAGCAGATGCCGAACCTCTCCTGGATTCCCTATTGCGCGGACTCGCTTGATCTGGCGCGCTATTTTCGGGCCGCCGATCTTTTTGTTCATCCCGGGGTTCAGGAGACCTTTGGGCTGGTCGCGCTGGAAAGCCAGGCCTGCGGAACGCCGGTGGTGGGAATCCACGGCAGTTACATGGACCGCATCATTTGTCACGAGCAGGAAGCGTGGGCACGGGAAAACACGCCCGAAGCGCTCGCTCGCGCCATCGAGCAGGCGAGCGCGAAAAAATTGTCCGTTCTGGGTAAACGCGCCGCGCAGACGGCGCGAAATCTCTACAGCTGGCCGCGCGTCTTTGAGGAACTGTTTTGCATTTACGGCGAGGTTCGCTCAAAATACCGCCGTTTTTAAATGGCGAGCCATCTCCAGGAACCGTTCCTCATCCGCGGCTACCGCAGATCGGACCGCGACGCGGTGAGAAAACTCTGCTGCGACACCGGTTTTCTCGGCGATCCGATTGATCCGGTGTATGAAGATCGCGAATTGTTTGCCGACTTTCTTACCACTTATTACACCGATCACGAACCGGACTCGTGTTTTCTGCTGGAAGTGGAGGGCGAAATCCGCGGTTACCTGCTCGGTTGCCGCCGGCCGTTGCGCAACCAGCTCTACGCGCTCTACCAGAACGTGTGGCTCTTTTTCCGGGCGCTGGCCCGATATTTCCGCTACAACGATCGCTCCCGTCGTTTCGTTCGCTGGGTACTGATGTACGGCTGGCGCGAAGTGCCGGCCCGTCCCCGGCGAGTGCCGCATTTCCACATCAATCTTTTGCCCGAAGCGCGAAAAGTTTCCACCACCCGCGCCCTGATGAGCGCGTATCTGAGTTATCTCTACCGCTGTGGGGAGAAACGCGTTTACGGCCAGATCGTCACTTTCGAAAGCCGCCGCGGAGAGAAACTTTTCGAACGCTACGGATTCAAGGTCCTTAACCGCGCCGAGATCACCAAATACAAGGCCATTTACCCCAAGTCGGTCTATCTCAGCACGGTGATTAAGAATCTGGAAACTGGCGGGCCGCTTTCTGCGTACTCGCGCGCCCGGGAATGAGCCGCCGGCGCGCCGCACAAATTGGCACTCTTAAGTTGAGCCGATGAGCAAATCGAAAGGAGTTTCTTCAGCGCCGCGTGGCGAAGAGCACATGCTTGGCCACGGCTTTTACAACAAGCACTCGCACCAGCAGGCGAAGGCCAACACTTGTGGCTTGTCATTAATCGGCGAAGCCATCAATCGCATTGATCTTGAGCAGATCGGCAGCGAGTTCCGGATCGCGGATTACGGCTCAGCACAAGGGCAAAACTCGCTTTTGCCCATCAAAACCGCGATCGCGCGGATCAAATTGATAATGGAGCAAACCGGCCGAGCGCAGATGCCGGTCACGGTCACGCACACCGACCTGCCGACGAATGATTGGACGACCTTGTTTCAAACCGTTCTCTTTTCGCCCGACAGCTACCTGGCTGGCGAAGGCAATGTCTTCTGTTTCGCGAGCGGCCGGTCGATTTATCGGCAGATTTTTCCGCCGAACCACATCGCTTTAGGTTATTCAGCGATCACCGAGCATTGGCTTAGTCAGAAGCCATGCAATATTCCCAACGAAATCTGGTCACCCCGCGCGAACGGAAAAATCCGCGAAATTTGGGCGGCACAAGCCAGAGCCGACTGGCGCGCTTTTTTGCAATATCGAGCGACGGAAATGCAGCCGACCGCGCGGCTCGTGGTTGTCGGCAGCGGCGCAGATCGGCAAGGCATGAGCGGTGCCGAAGGTCTGATCGATCTGGCCAACGCTATCCTGCAAAAGCTCGCGCAGAACGGTGTCCTGCAGGCGGAGGAATATGAGGAGATGGCCATTCCCACTTATTATCGCACCGCGGAGGAATGGAAAGAACCTTTCATTGAAGACGCGGATTTTGCGCTTTCGCTGGAGCATTTCGAAGAGTTCGTGCTGCCCGACGTTTACTTGGAACAGTTTGAGCGGGACGGCGACGCCCGGCGTTTCGCTCAGGCTTACACCGGATTTTTTAAGGCGGCCTTCGAGCCATGCCTGTTTGTGAGTTTGAGTGACAAACGCACTCCGGAGAGCCGGCAACAGGTGATCGACTTGTTCTCGCAGAAGCTTCAATCTGCGCTGGAGCAGGATCCGCCAAAATACTCGTGTCACTGGGTGATTCACCTCATGCGTATCTCAAAGAAGGACCGTTAAGCGGTTGGGAGGATCCCCCGGCGGAACCCGCCGAGGGCCAGCGGAAGCGCCGTCTGCTTTTATTCGCCGCAGAAACGGGGTATATGTGCCCACTGGTGCGCCCGTAGCTCAGCTGGATAGAGCAGCGGATTTCTAATCCGCGGGTCGGGTGTTCGAGTCACCCCGGGCGCGCTCTTCTTGTGGACGCCCAAATAGTTCGAAAACTCGACTTCAGCGTTTCCGTAGAAGCAGGTGAGAAAAGAAAGGAGAAATCGGGAATCAATGAATAGACGCCTGCGCTGCGCCGCGTTTCGAAGCAGACCGGTAAGAAGAGCCAAGCCAACCGCCACTCTTTCGGAGAGAAAACTGCCGGCGAAAATAAACACCTCGCGTTTTGACCGTTTGGTGGCTCGCTATTATCCGGCGGTTTACAGTTTTGCGTCTCGATTCACCGACGATCATCGGGAAGCGGTTGTGTTGACGCGCGAAGCATTTAAGAGTGCGCGACACCAACTTGGAAATCATCGTCGCAGCGAAACCGCCCTGGCTGCGATCCTGCTCTCCTCTGTGATTCGAATCGGCCTCGCGGCTGCTTGAGAAGGCCGCGAAGTCGGGTTCCCGCTCCTCGCGCCCGGGGAATGCGCTTGCCGGCGTGACCTGCGCCCTGCGGTCGCGGTGTCACCCATGTTTGCAGCGCCGCTCGTGCGCCAGCAGCCATTTCTTGCGCCATAACCCACCGCCGTATCCACAAAGCGTGCCGTCAGCGCGGATCACGCGGTGACATGGAATAATGATGCAAATCCGGTTTGTACCGTTGGCGCGGCCCACAGCGCGGCGCGCGTTTGCGTCTCCCAGACGCCTGGCCATCCATGAGTACGAGCGCGTTTCCCCCGCGGGGATTGACTGCAAGATCTTCCAAGCGCGCAACTGAAACGGGGTGCCGACCGGAGCCAGCGGAATGTCGAATTCGAATTTCTTGCCTGAGAAATAATCGGCGAGCTGCCGGCGCGTGGCCTCAAGGTATGGATTTTCTCCCGGGACGACGTGCGCTTGCAAGCGCCGGCCCAAGGTCAACAGTTCGCGTTCCGTTGCGCGCGAGTTTATGAATTCCAGGAAGCGCAAACCTTCGTCATCGGCGACGGCGATCATTGCTCCCAGCGGCGTGTCGATTCGTTCCGCAAACAGGGGCGCGCGCGTTTTTGCGTTTGCAGGCGCCGATCCAAAGATTTTGCCGAACGCTTCGCGAAATCCGCTCTCCGATCCAAACCCGCTGCCGTTGCGCGCTTCCTGGACGGGTTTCCCCATTCTCACTTCGCGCAGGGCCGAACCGAGGCGGCGGGCGCGGTGATAAGCCTGAAACGTCATCCCGTAATAGCGTTTGAACTGCCGTCGCGCCGTGGAAGGGTCCACAGACATTGCCGACAGCTCCTTATCGGTCAATCGTCCGCCCGGGGCGCGGTCAACTTCTGCGCGCAACCGTTCCACCAATTCCGGCGCGCGCCCATTCCATTCCAGAGGGTGACAACGGAGGCAGGGTCGATATCCGTTCTGCAAAGCCTCGCCAGGCGTGGAGAAGAATTCCATGTTTTCGCGCGCCGGCCTTTTTGCCACACACGTTGGCCGACAGAAAATCCCCGTGGTCCGCACGCCGACATAAAAAATTCCTTCGAAAGTTGCATCGCGATTTACGAATGCGCGATACATGGTCTCAGCCGGCGGTAGCAGCTCGAGAGTTTTCATGTCTGGAGGTTACGCGCGCCAGCGCCTGCGTGCATCGACGAAATTCGGGCAGTGAATTTCTCATTAATCTCCCGCGCGCACGATTCGAAAGGTGAAGCAACCGCGAGTAACACTGCGCGCATCAACGAATTGGGTTTTCGGATTTTGGAACAACTTCTCGATGATTGCTTCGGGTTCATTTCCATTCGCAACCTCGGCGTCGATCATGTTGTAATCTGCATCGTAAGCGCGGAACACGCGGCCATTGCGAAAATCGGCCGGATATTCTGCACTGGCGCAGTAACGCTCGCACGGCTCGCCGTGAACAAAAATGGGTCCGATCTCGGAATACGGATGACCAGGCGGAATCGAAGCGTAGGGAAATAGAATGACGTGCTCGCCGGGTTTTGCCCAACGCAGACAGTGGCGGCACGGATAACCAGTCGCCGAATCCACTTTGATCACGGCGTGGTCCACAGCCCCTGACTTTGCTTTCTGTCGAGCTTCCTCTGCGACTTCGGTGGCAAGCGGAACAATACGAAATGCAGTGCTCGCGGAAATCCTCGGAGTTGATGTCTTCATGATACAAGGTGAGCGCGCCGGGTGAATTCCGCATCGACGGAATTCAGGCGTCAAATTCCAACGCCGCAGCGGTCCCATTTGGTTAGGGGGACTCGACCACATTGGAAACCGCTCTTCTGCTCGATAATCGGGATGCTTGCCGTTACTGGTGTCGAGCCTGGCCACACCGATTCGGCCGCCGATTCGTTTCTCGATGCTGCGATCCGGGTTGCCGCCTCATTTTGCCCGAACGCTGCGCTCTCCGTCAGGAATGTAAGCCAGCAGAAAACCTCTCACCATCGATGGTACGCGGGATGACCTTCTTTCACTGCGACAAAAACTCCGCGACACGTTGCGCAGATTTTTCCGCCGGCAGTAAGTGTCCCTTCGATGGTCGCGCGATCGTCCGTTAGATCGACAACCCTCGCTGAAAGAAACACGGAGTCCTTGGTTGGCGTTGGCCGGAGCAGCTTGATTGAGTATTCGGCGGTGACGGTGCAGGGCGGATGGTCGGCGCCGGCGCGCTTCATCAAATAATACGCCGCCGCCCAGTTGCAATGGCAATCCAGCAAGGCGCCAATGATCCCGCCGTTCAACACGCCCTCGAACGCTTCGTATTTTTTTTCCGGTTTCCACTCCGCAACGACTTCGCCGTTGCTGGGAAAACTGCGAACGTGTAACCCATGCGGGTTTGCCGGACCGCAACCGAAACAGGCGTTGTTGGGCGCGTATTTTTCCTGGAGTGACTGGGATTCGCCCATTGCGACAGAAACAAGGAGCGGTTTCTCCCTCTTAGGCGCGCGTGGGGCCGGGATAGGGGCGCATTTGGGGGCCAACGTAAAGCGAACGCGGTCTGATGAGACGATTGTTATCCTGTTGTTCGACGACGTGGGCGCACCAGCCGGCCACTCGGGACGCGGCAAACAGCGGCGTGTTCAACTCCGGCGAAAACCCGAGCATCGCGAACACCGGCGCGGCATAGAGATCGACGTTTGCGCATAGATGTTTCTCGCGATCCATGATTTCTTCCAGTTTTTCGCAGATTGGGATCCACTGCTCTCTGCCGGTGCGCCTGCCCAGTTCGCGTCCGATCTCGCGCATGGCTGGCACGCGGGAATCGCCTTTTTTATAGACGCGATGACCAAAACCCATGATCTTTTCCTTGTTCGCCAGCTTCTTTTTGAGCCAGGTTTCCACGCGCTCCGGGACGCCGATTTCCTCCAGCATCTTCATCGATTCTTCATTGGCGCCGCCGTGCAATGGTCCTTTCAGCGCTGCGCACGCAGCGGTGACGGCTGCGTAGATGTCCGACAGGGTCGAGGCCACGACCCGAGCCGTGAACGTGGAGGCGTTAAACTCGTGGTCGGCATAAAGATTGAAAATTGTGTCGAGCATCCGGATTTGCCAGGTCTGCGGCACTTTGCCTTCCAGTTTGTAAAAGAAATTAGCCGCCTGGGTGAGATCCGGTTTTTCCGGCAGGGGTTCCTGGCCGTGCAGGATGCGCCAGCCGTCGGTGATCAAAATGGAGACTCGCGCGATCAGGCGAATCGATTTGCGAACATTTGCGTCGTGCGAGTGATCGTTGAGGTCTTTGTCGAACGCGCCGAGCATCGAGACGCCAGTGCGCAGCATGTCCATTGGATGCGAGCCGCGCGGCAGGAGCCGGAGCATGTCCATGACCGGCCCTGGCAAAGCGCGCTCGGCGGCCAGTTGTTGTCTGAACTCGGCCAGTTGTTTTGCGTCCGGCAATTCTCCATTAAGCAGCAAATAAGCGACCTCCTCAAAGCTCGCCTTCTGCGCCATGTCGTGAATGTCGTAGCCGCGGTACATCAACCCGGCATTGGGATCGACCCAGCAGATTGCCGTTTCGCCGGCAATCACGCCCGCCAGTCCCGGGCTGTACTCTGGTTTGGTTTCGGTGCTCATTTTCTCCATGCAAGTTAACTGCGATCTTCGCGCCGACAAATGATCAACCCGCGAAAGTTTTCGCGGTCAATCGCGCATTCCCCACCACGTTTCCGCCTTTGGATCGTAGTCGAGCAACTGGTAAAGCTCATCCCGCGTTTGCATTTTTCCGATCCACTCCGCCTGCGTGCCCTGCGCCTTGAGAGAGCGCAGAAATTCCTCGCTGGCTTTCATCGAAACGCGGAACGCGCTCTGAGGGAAAATGACCATTCTGTATCCAAATTCCGCTAGTTCTCGAAACGAGAGGAGCGGGCTTTTGCCGAACTCGGTCATGTTCGCCAGCAGCGGCGCCTTAATCTCGCGGGCGAATGTCCTGAATTCATCCGCGCTTTGCAACGCCTCGGGAAAAATGGCGTCTGCGCCCGCTTGGAGATAACACTGCGCCCGTCGCAGCGCGCCATCGAGGCTTTCCACGGCTCGGGCATCGGTCCGGGCTATAATCATAAAATTTTCGTCGCGCCGGGCGCGAATCGCCGCTTTGATTCTGCTCGTCATCTCCTCCGGGTCGATCACCGATTTACCGGCCACATGCCCGCAGCGTTTGGGAAATTCTTGATCTTCGATATGACAGCCGGACAGGCCCGCGGCTTCCAACTCGCGAATCGTGCGGGCGACACTCTCCGCGCCGCCGAAGCCGGTATCGGCGTCCACAATCGCCGGGATACTGACCGCGCTGGCGACGTAACCGGCCAGCCTGACCACTTCTGTCATCGTCAGCAATCCCACGTCTGGCACGCCGGCGGTGGCGTTGGCCATTCCTGCGCCGCTGATGTACACCGCGTCGAACCCGGCGCGCGCCACCTGCCGCGCGATGGCCGCGTTCGGAACGCCGGGCAGCAGCACCGCGCCTTTTGCAATCAACTCGCGCAGCTTCTTACCCTTGCTCATGTTCATGTTAAATCACAAATTCGACCGGCCGAGCGGCAAATTTGTGCGCTGGCGGAGTCAGGCTTGCAGCGTGACCTGCCTCGCGCGCCTTTTTGCGCCCGCTCGAGATTTGCAACATTCATTTGTCGTTCATCATTCTCAACGCCAGCATCAATTCGTGCACGTTCCTGGCTTCATCGAGCTTCCAGACAAGGTTCGCGATTTTTTTGGCGCGCGCTTTCCCCATCGCCGGCTCGACGAGCGCAAAGAATTTCTCTTCCACTTCAGAGTCGGTGAGCCGATTTTTGGCGTGTCCTTTGGGATAATTGACGCGCTTGCTCAGCCGCGTTCCATCGACCAGATCGACATGGACGATGTTGGCGACCGCTTCCGGATACATGGCGCTTAACTCCGGGTGGCGCGTCACCTTCACGTTCTCCAAAAATTTCCAAATCTCGGGATGAGCGAAACGCTCCGGAGCGAACTGTTTCTCCGTAATTTCGCCGTCGATCAACGCAATGGCGGTGATGTAAGGCAGACTGTGATCGGCCGTCTCGCGCGTCTCGGGTTTCCATTTCTCCGGTTCGCTGCCGATGATGTCCACCGACGCGTCATGGCTTTCGATGGTCACCGATTTTACTTTGGCCGGATCGCCAATCTCTTTGCGTAAAGCAAGCGCCGCTTCCACGGCGCTCTGGCTGTGATATTCCGCAGGCCAGAATTTGATGCTGGTTTTCAGGATCATCTCTGGCGGGCCCTTAAATTTTTCGCCCACGTTGCCTAGCGACACGCCCAGTTCTTTTTCGAACCCCATTTGTCCTTCGAAAATCGGCGCGGGACCGGTCATTCCGGCGCGCGCCAGCAGCGCCGCATACACGCCGCGCCGCGCGACATCGGCGAACGCGACGCCTTTCCAGTGCGACAGTTCGCCGACGCGCGCCTGGCGCATGGCGGCGCACGCCACTCCGGCGATGTTTACCGCGTGTCGCGTTTTCTCTAGATCAAGTTTCATCAGTCGCGCGCATGCCAGTGCGGTGGAGAACGCGCCGTAGGTCACGTGATCCCAGCCGCGGGCGCGAATGCTGGCGGCGTCGCAGAACCGGCATTGCACTTCATAGGCCAGCGCGATGGCGGCGATCAACTCGCGTCCGTCGGCGCCCACGCTTTCCGCAGCGGCCAGCGCCGCGGAAATGTTGTCGCTGGGATGCGCCGGTTCCTTCGACAGATAAGTATCGTTGTAGTCGAAATAACGGATACAACAGCCGTTGGCGAACGCTGTCCAGTCCGGCGGAGCTTTGTGGTCGGTGCCGAGGATTGTCGCCCCGTGTCTGGCGGAAAAATCCAGCGCCACGTTTCGCGCGATGGCGCACGGCTCTTCGTTCCAGGCTCCGAGGGCGCAGCCCAGCGAATCGAGCACCCGCCGCTTTACTTCGTGCACGACTTCCCGGGAAAGATCCTCAAACCGGAATGAGGAAGCGTAATTGGCAAGTTGATGAGCAAGTGTTGTTTTCATGGGAAAATTGCGTTTCCAATCTGCCGACGAATGACGCGCGAGCAACTCGGGGAAGCGCGCGCATCGTGCGCGTGCGTTTTGGCAATCCCGCCAAAACGAACTGCTTTCCCGGCCGCACGAAGGAATCGCGCGGCGCAACTGGCCAACCAGAACGGTTGCCCCGGAACTAAAGAACGCGCACAATCTTTCCGTGAGCGAATTTCAATTTGGCGGCGACTTTGTCTGGTATCCCACGCCGGAGCTCATTGCGCAGTCGAATCTTCAGCGTTTCATCCAGAAGCACGGGTTAAACTCCTACGGCGAGCTGCTGCAACGATCCACCGCCGACATCGCCTGGTTTTGGGACACCGTGCTGCGCGAGCTCGACATTCAGTTCTCTCAACCATACTCGCGTGTGGTCGATCTGAGCGAGGGCAAACCGTGGGCGCGCTGGTGCCTGGAAGGCCAAATGAACATCGTTCACAACCTGGTCGATAAATATGCGGGCACAGAGGTCGATCAGCGCCCGGCCATTAAATCGGAGACCGAAGACGGCGCGGCCCGCACCATGACCTACCGGGAATTGCGCTGCCAAACCAACCAGATGGCTGCCGCGCTTCGTTCGTTGGGCCTTGGCAAAGGCGACGCCATCGGGGTGTTCATGCCAATGATGCCCGAGATCGTCGTGGCCATGCTGGCGATCATTAAAATCGGCGGAATATTTTTGCCGCTGTTCTCCGGGTTCGGCGCAGCGGCGATCGTTTCGCGCCTTAAAGACGCCGAGGCCAAAGCGCTCTTCACTGCCGATGGAACCTGGCGGCGCGGAAAATTCTGCGCGATGAAACGCGTCGCCGCAGAAGCCGCTGCACAAATCCCGACGTTGAGGCATCTGATCGTGCTCGAAAACTCGACAGCGGCTTCGCGCCTTGCACCGGAGGAAGGCCGCGCAGGCTTTGAAACGCAGTCGTGGGGGCAGTTGATGCGTCTCTCGGCGTCAACCGATCAAGAGGCGACCTTTCACACCTCGGCCGAGGATCCGATGATGATCATCTACACCTCGGGCACCACGGGTCGCCCAAAAGGCGCTGTGCATACGCATTGCGGATTCCCGGTCAAATCCGCTCAGGATATCTGGATGGGGCTCGATCTGCATCCCGATGAGACACTTTTCTGGATGACGGACATGGGCTGGATGATGGGACCGTGGGAAGTTTTCGGCACGCTGCTGCTCGGCGCGACCATGATGCTTTACGACGGCGCGCCCGATTTTCCGGAGCCGGACCGGGTCTGGTCCCTGGTGGAGCGGCATAAAGTGACGGCCCTGGGCGTTTCGCCGACCTTGATCCGCGCGCTGCGCCCCCACGGCGATGAGATTGTGCATCGCCACGATCTCTCGTCGCTGCGCAAATTCGCCTCTACGGGTGAACCGTGGAATCCCGATCCCTGGATGTGGCTTTTCCAAAATGTGGGACGCGGCCAACTGCCGATCATCAATTATTCCGGAGGCACGGAAATTTCCGGCGGCATCGTGATGGGCAACGTGCTTACACCGATGAAACCGTGCGCCTTCTCCGGACCGCTTCCCGGCATGGCGGCGGACGTGGTTGACGAAAAGGGAAACTCAGTGCGCGGAGAGGTGGGCGAGTTGGTCATTCGCGAGCCGTGGATTGGGATGACCCGCGGTTTTTGGAAGGACCGCCAGCGTTACCTCGACACGTACTGGTCGCGATTCCCAGATGTCTGGGTGCACGGCGACTGGGCCGCCGTGGATGATGACGGGCTCTGGTACATTCTGGGACGCAGCGACGACACCATTAAAATCGGCGGAAAACGCGTGGGCCCGGCGGAAGTGGAATCTGTTCTTGTCGCGCATCCGCAGGTGAGCGAAGCGGCGGCGATCGGCGTCCCCGATTCAATCAAGGGCGAAACGCTGATTTGTTTTTGCGTTCTGAAAAAAGGCGCCGCAGCCGACGCCGCGCTCGCCGGCGAATTGAAGAACAACGTCGCGCGCGACCTGGGCAAGGCGCTCGCGCCGCGCGAGGTGCTTTTCGTGGGCGACATCCCGAAAACGCGCAACGCAAAAGTGATGCGCCGCATCGTGCGCGCTGCCTATCTGGGCGAAAACCCGGGCGACACATCCGCTCTGGAGAACCCGGGGTCGCTGGAGGAAATCAAACGCGCGGCGATCGAAAGCCGCGCCGCCGCCGGGCGGGACTTTGGCGCTTCGCCTGCTTAGAGCAACACAGCGCCGGGATCTGAGGTGGAACATTTTGAGACCGCATGGCCGGCGGTGCACAGAATGCCGGAGCGGCGATCATGCGACCAGTGCCGCCAATTTAGGGATAATCATCCGGCCAAAATTGCGGCGGCGCGAACATCTCGCCGCGCGGAATGAAAACCCTCCGGCGATAGCGCGGAACGTATTGCTCCTCGTCTGCGTCCGGCGCTACGATGGCGATGCGGCCGGAGCGCAAGCGAAGAATGAGTCTGCCGTCTGAAGTGATGCCAATCGTGCGCGCGCCTATTGCATTTGCTCGACGCCGCGGCCTGCCTTCGGCCAGACTCTGGGTCTGACTGGCGCGTTTCGATTTCGAGGCGGTCCGTTTTTCCTCAACGCGCGAACCCTGGGAAGTTGCCTTTTCCGTCGGGGCCGTTGATGTGTCGGTCCGCGCCGAGAAATTCGTCTCGGTCTGGCCGGCGTTTGCGGGAGCAGCCGTTTGAGGCGTGGCAGGAGCGTCTGCCGGAGCGGTTGTCTCCGTGTGGGCCACAGAAGTTTGCGGCTCACCAGGGGAAGCGGATTGGGGCGAATCTGAGGTTGCATTGCCACCGGCGGACGCCTCGTTCGCAGGCGGTAAAACCGCATTGACAGCCTGTGACAACGCTTCCACGGGAGCTGCAGCGGTCGAAGCATCCTGCGCAGCGGGCACGGGCGATGAGTCGGGGACGCCTACAAGTACCCCGATCGTTTTGGCGCCGCGATTTCGGCCGGCGATTCTGCTAACCGGCCCGGAGAACAGCGCCACCGCAATCAAAGCCAGCGCGATCAGCACCGCGCTCACAGTCAACGGGCGTCGCCAAAAATTCGCCCGTTTTTCCTGGCGCGGGGAAACTGTGGTTTTCAATGGCAGGCCGTAGCGCTCTGCGAGCGCTCGTCGCCGTTCAATTTTCGACAGGCAGCCGCGAACGAGTTCCGCAAGGACAACAAGATCCTTGGGACGGCAGGCGGCGTCCGGATGCAGCAGTTGGCCGAGCAACCGACGCAGGGGTTTTGGAAATCCGGAAAACTTTGGTCGTTCGCCCGAAAGCTCAGCGCCGGTAAGAAGGAAATAGAGAGTCGCGCCGAGCGAGTAAGTCTCCGGAGCCAGCCCGGCGGCAAAATCCGCCGGCGATCGGTCGGCTTCATGCGCGCGAGGCGAATACGCGGCCCCGGGACGCGATGCGGGCAGACCGAAATTGATCAACTTGATCAGCGGCCAACCGCCTTCGGCAGTCTGTCCCGGCACAATCAGAATGTTGCGCGGTTCAATGTCGGGATAGGGCAGCTTGTGAAAATTGGCCGACGACAATACGCTCACGATTTGTTCAGCCACGCGCAGGCCGGCGTCGGCCGGCATCGGGCCGTGTTCGGCAACCCACGCAGAGAGGCCGTCGCCGGACAAATGCTCCGCGACGTAAACGTAATCGGCGCCGTCCCGCCCGAACTCCAGCACGCTGGCCACATTGGCATGGCGAAGCTTGGAGGCGGCGCTCAGCTGTTGCTCAAATTGTTCCCGCGCTTCGGAGGGAATACTTTCCACCGGGATCAGGACCAGACGAACTCTTTCTCCTGTTCGTTCATCCGCAGCTTCGTAGGCAGGCGCGCCGCCGGCGCGCAATTCGCGCGGCGCGCCGTCAGGGGCGAGGCTCAGGCGGTAATGTTGCAGAAACGTGGTGCGATCTGTGGCCATCTGTTTTGCGCCGGGTTCCATCTCACCCTCGAACCATGACTCAAGGATTCAACAGCGATTTTCGCCGCGAGTCGCGCTTCCATCCCGGTCGGCACGCCCCCGGGCGAACTGGGCTGGCTACCCCGCTTGGATTCGAACCAAGAATAACGCCTCCAAAGGGCGCTGTGTTACCGATTACACCACGGGGTAGCGAAACTTCCGAATTTTAGATTGGCGATTTTCCGCCGAAGCGCAATTGGCAAAGTTCCCGCAAAAGGGCCGGTGCAGTTCGCAATTATGGCAATCCCGCGTATAGTCTGTATTCCAGCTTATGAAGGAACTGTATGTGGAAAACCTGCGCGTGGCCGTTGGCGACCAAGAGATTGTGCGGGGGTTAACTTTGCGCGTGCCGCGCGGCGAAGTGCACGCCTTGATGGGACCAAACGGCTCCGGCAAAAGCACCCTGGCCAAGGTTTTGGCCGGCCATCCCGATTATCAGGTAATCGCGGGCAAGGTGTTGATGGATGGAGAAAACCTTCTGGAACTGGAGCCCGACGAACGGGCTCGACGCGGGCTTTTTCTGGCCTTCCAGTATCCGAGCGAGATTCCGGGGGTCAGCATCGCCAATTTCCTCCGGGCGGCTTTGCAGGCGCGTCTGCCGGAAGGGGAAGAGTTGGAGGCCACCGATTATTACGCCAAGCTTTATGAAAAAATGGAACTGCTGGGGATGGATCGCTCGTTCACTTCGCGCTCGGTGAATGAAGGCTTTTCGGGCGGCGAAAAAAAGCGGACTGAGATTCTGCAACTGGCCATGCTCGAACCCAAATACGCCGTGCTCGACGAAACCGATAGCGGCCTGGACATCGACGCCCTCAAGACCGTGGCGCACGGGGTAAATTCTTTGCGCGGCCCCAATCTAGGGGTATTGTTGATTACGCACTATCAGCGGATCCTCAGTTACATCGTCCCCGATTACGTCCATGTGATGGTAGCGGGGCGAATCGTCAGAAGCGGGCGCAAAGAGCTCGCTCTCGAGTTGGAGGAACGAGGTTACGACTGGGCGCGCGAAGGAGCGCCAGCAGCAGCGGCCTTTGCGAGGTGAATAATCCATCATGAAAACCGAGACACCCACCATCGACATCGACAGAGGCAAGGGCGATTTCTACTATCCGGAAGCGCACGTCGCTGACGCAGGCGTGGGCTTGAGCGAACGCACCGTCCATTATATCGCCGATGTGAAGGGCGACCCGGATTGGGTGCGCGACTTTCGTCTGCGCGCCTTGAAAACTTTCTGGGAAAAACCGCTCCCCACTCATTGGGCCAGCAAAGACCTCGAAACGATCGATTTTGGCAAAATTCGTTATTACCTCGCGCCCGGCACCGAACCGCGGCGAAGCTGGGAGGAAGTGCCCGAGGACATCAAGCGCACATTTGAACGGCTCGGCATTCCCGAACAGGAACAAAAGTTTCTCGCGGGCGTGGAAGCGCAGTACGACAGCGAAGCGGTCTATTCCAACATTAAGAAAGCTGTCGGCGAACAGGGCGTGATTTTTGTCGGCTCGCGCGAAGGCTTGAAGGATTACCCGGAAATTTTCCGACCCTGGTTTGGCAAAGTCATCCCCGTGGGTGACAACAAATTTAGCGCGCTGAACTCTGCGGTGTTCAGTGGCGGCTCGTTCATTTATGTCCCGCCCGGAGTGAAGGTGAAGCATCCGTTGCAGGCGTATTTCCGAATCAACGCGGAAAGCTTCGGCCAGTTCGAGCGCACGCTCATCATCGCGGACGAAGGCTCGGAAGTGACCTACATGGAAGGCTGCACTGCGCCAAAGTTTAACACGCCAACCTTGCACAGCGCCGTGGTAGAACTAGTCGCGCTGAAAGGCGCCAAGATTCAGTACATCACGGTGCAGAACTGGGCGCCCAACGTGTTCAACCTCGTCACCAAGCGCGGCGTCGCTCACGAAGACGCCGAGGTGAAATGGATCGATTGCAATATCGGCTCGCGCCTTACCATGAAATATCCGTGCGTGATCATGAAGGGTCGCAAGGCGCGCGGCGAAGTGCTTTCCATCGCGCTGGCCAACGACGGCCAGCACCAGGACACCGGGGCGAAGATGATCCACGCTGCCGATGAAACCA
>Ga0209810_1003009_pt1 | contig 18633 bp, 14 predicted proteins | sample Coa_R1_7_FD_187159 | JGI IMG/M metagenome (GOLD analysis project Ga0209810, IMG submission 187159) | Surface soil microbial communities from Centralia Pennsylvania, which are recovering from an underground coalmine fire - Coalmine... | ecosystem: Environmental > Terrestrial > Soil > Unclassified...
CCAGGATCGCAGCCCGTTCCGCCTCGTCGGGCTCCGGCCTGATCTCGACCTCCACCCTGCGGAGGCTAATGCCTCGCGCAAGCCCGGTCGATGACGAGACCGTGCGCCAGCGTCTGCTCTCGCTTGCCGTCGCCACTGCACTCGCCGCCCTCGGGGCCGCGGCCGCCTCCGGAGCGCCCGGTCGGCTCCCCAACTGGGCGGCGCCGCAGATCGCGACCGTCGTCGCCCACGGCCTGATGGGCGCGACGAGCGTGCGCGACTTCCAGCCGAACGCGGTCCTCACCCGGCAGGCGCTCGCCGACCTCGCCTCGGGCCTCGAGCAGGAGCTCGCGGCCCCGCCGGCCTCGCTACCCGCGCCGCCCACCGCGGCGACGACGACCGCCGCTACCACCACCACCACGACGACGACCACCGTCGCGGCCACGACCACCGCGGCGAGCGGCGGCAGCAGCAGCCCGCGGACGAGCGCTACGGCCGGCGGGGCGGGCCCCGCGCCGGCCCCGGGCGGACCGCCGCAGGTGTCGAACCCGGATGGGGTCGTGACGATGGCCGAGCTCGACCGGCGGCTCGTGGCCGCGCTCGGCCTGACCCGGGCGGCCCAGGAGTTCGCGCAGGGGGCCAGGGCGGCGGGCATTCCCGTTCCGAGCCGTTTCGGCAGCGAGGTCGTGGCCCGCCTGCTCGGGCTCCGGATCAACCATCCGGCCGCCCAGGACTTCCTCGAGCTGCGGCCGCAGGATCCGGCCACCCGGGCCGAGGCGGCGTACTCGGCCGCCCAGATCCTCGGCTTCGGCTGGCTCGGGGACAGCCTGCAGGTCGCCTCCGTGCAGCAGCTGGCGGACACGTTCGCCTTGCCGCCGCTCGACCCCTGGCAGCGGCGGATCCTGACGGTCGCCTTCTCGAAGATCGGCATGCCGTACGTGTGGGGCGGCACGAGCGACGGGCCGGAGGTCGACTTCGGTGTCCCGGCCCGGGGCGGCTACGACTGCTCGGGCTTCGTCTGGCGCGTCTACAAGCTGCAGCGCTACCCGAACGAAGGACGGCTCGCGTCGACCATCCAGGGCAGGACGACGTACACGATGAGCGTCGAGGTTCCCCGCTCGCAGCGGATCCCGTTCGACCAGCTCGAGCCGGCCGACGTCCTCTTCTTCGGCACCCGCGGCCCCCGCTCGACCGGCGCCCAGATCTTCCACACCGCCATCTACGCCGGCAACGGCTGGTTCATCCAGTCCTCGGGACAGGGCGTAGCGCTCGCCCAGCTCACCGGCTGGTACCGAACGAAGTTCGCCTGGGCGAGGCGTCCGCTGCGGGAGGCCGGGCTCGACTCGTAGCCGCCCTTCGCGCCCTGCCCGTCGGGGCAGGCGCCGCAGCAGTTACCCCCTTCGGGTGATTTCGGCGCGAGCGAATCCCGTCCACAATCGTTGGGTCTGGCGTCCCTCGACAAGACCCCCGGAGGAAGCAATGCTGGAGTGGAAATTCCGCCTCGTGATTCTCTTGGGCGTCGCCAGCTCGTGCGCGGTGATGCTCGGGAACTACGGCTGGTTGCTCAACCACGGCTGGTAACGGCCGGCGCGACACCTCGTGGGGGAGGAGTTGAGGCCAGGCGCTGAGCCGCCGGGCGACGGCCGGCGACCGACGGTACGCGGGCGACGGGCACGGTAGGGCTCGGGTGACCGCCCGCGCTGCGATCCCGGCCAGGGTGCTGGCCGTGGTCACGCCGGTGGTCGCCGCCGGTACCGGCGCCGTCGGGCTCGCCGCGTACCGCTACGCAACGGCGCCGCCGACGCCTCCCGACCTGGCTGCCCTGCTCGGCCTGCTCGCGAGCATGGCGCTCGTCGAGCGCTTTCCGGTGCCGGTGGAAGGGATGGACTCGGGCGGGGTGACGCTCGGCTTCGTCTTCTCGGTCGCCTCGATCATCCTCCTCGGCTGGCCCGCCGGCGTGTTGATCGCGGCGGGCGGGCCGACGTTCACCCACCTCCTGCAGCGCCGGCCGCTGCTGCGGGTCGCCTACAACGGCTCGATGTTCGCCCTCTCGGCGCTCGCTGCCGGCCTGGCGGTCGAGCACGTCCCGGGCGGCTCGCCCGCCCTGCTCGTGGCGCGGGTCGTGCTCTGCGCCTTCCTCTACTACTGGGTCGTCAACCTCGTCCTGATCAGCGCCGTCCTGGCCGCCGACTCTGGCCGCTCGTTCTTCGTCATCGCGCGGGAGAACATCACGCAGACAACGGCCCCGTTCGCGCTCATGGCCTCGGCCGCCCTGACGCTCGTCGTCCTCTGGCAGCGTGACCCGCCCCTCTCGGTCGCCCTCGTCGGGCCGCTGCTCGCGATCGCGCTCTACCAGCGCTCGACGTTCCGGGCGATCCGCGCGATGCGGCTCGCCCTCACCGATCCGCTCACCGGGCTCGGCAACCACCGCAGCTTCCACGAGCGGCTGCAGCGCGAGCTGATCGCAGCGGAGGCGAACGGCGCCCCGCTCGGCCTCTGCCTCGTCGACCTCGACGACCTCAAGCAGATCAACGACCGCTTCGGCCACCCGGTCGGCGACGCCGTGCTCGCCCAGATCGCCTCCCGCCTGCGGCAGGGGGGCGAGGCGTTCCGCCTCGGCGGCGACGAGTTCGCCGTCCTGCTGCCCCGCCAGGACGAGCAGCGAGCCACGACCACGGCGCGCTCGATCGTCTCCCGCATCGCGGCGCTGCGGATCGACGAGGTCGGCTCGGTGACGGTGAGCGCCGGCGTCGCGAGCTACCCGACCCACGGACGCGGACGCGACGAGCTGATCCGGCTCGCGGACACCGCCCTCTACTGGGCGAAGGAGGAGGGCAAGAACCGGGTGCGCGCCTACGCGGCCGAGTCGATGCTGCGCGCCGACCTCGAGCCGCTGGCCGAGACGGCCGGGCGCGGCGCGCACTTCCGGGCGGCGCAGAGCCTGGCCGAGACGGTCGACGCGCGGGACGCCTATACCGGCAGCCATTCGCAGCGGGTCGGCGAGTACGCCGCCCGGATCGCCCGCCGGCTGGGCGTCGACGAGCCGGCGGTGGAGCTGACCCGGCTGGCGGGCACCCTGCACGACCTGGGCAAGCTCGCGATCCCGGGGGAGATCCTCTGCAAGCCCGGGCCGCTGAGCCCGGCCGAGCGCCTCGTGCTCGAGCGCCATCCGCAGATCGGCTACCGGATGCTCGAGAGCCTCGGCGTGGCTCCGGTCGCCGAGTGGGTGCTCCACCACCACGAGCGCTGGGACGGCACGGGGTATCCGAGCGGGCTCGCCGGCGAGGAGATCCCGCTCGGCGCGCGGATCCTCTTCGTCGCGGACGCGTTCGACGCCATGACCTCGGAGCGCGCCTACCGCGAGCAGCTCTCGCAACGGGCGGCGCTCGCCGAGCTCGAGCGGGGTGCGGGCACGCAGTTCGACCCGCTGGTCGTCGAGGCCTTCGTCGAGGAGCTGCTGACCGCGGCCGAGATGGACACGGCGCTGGCCTCGTAGCGGGGTTGCCGCAGCATCGAGGCGGGCGACTACCGATGCCGTGCGCCGCGCCCTCCCGCCAGGCTGCTCTCGTGACGCTGCTCTGGTTCATCGTCTGGCTGATCGCCGACCACGTCGGCTCGCCTGCGCCCCTGCACGCCGACCCGGTCAACGCCTGGACGGCGACGCTGCTCGCCGCGGTCGCCCTCGACCTGGCCGGGCGGCACGCCCGGGGCACGAAACGCGACTAGGCCGCAAGCCGCCCGCGTCCGGCGCTGCTCAGAGCGGGATGTTGCCGTGCTTGCGGCGAGGACGCGGCTCGGCCTTGGTCAGCGAGGTCTCGAGGGCGTCGATCAGCACCGGCCGCGTCCGGCGGGGCTCGATCACGTCGTCGACGTAGCCGCGCTCCGCTGCGGTGTACGGGTTGGCGAAGCGCTCCCGGTACTCGGCGATCAGCTCGGCGCGGCGGGCCTCCGGATCGTCGGCGTCCTCCAGCTCGCGCCGGAAGACGATGTTCACGGCGCCTTCGGGCCCCATCACAGCCACCTCCGCGGTCGGCCAGGCGAAGTTGAAGTCGGCGCGGATGTGCTTGGAGCTCATCACGTCGTAGGCGCCGCCGTAGGCCTTGCGGGTGATGACGGTCAGCTTGGGCACCGTCGCCTCGCAGTAGGCGTAGAGGAGCTTCGCGCCGTGGCGGATGATCCCGCCCCACTCCTGGGCGGTGCCCGGCAGGAACCCCGGCACGTCGACGAAGGTCACGAGCGGCACGTTGAAGGCGTCGCAGGTGCGCACGAAGCGCGCCGCCTTCGTCGAGGCGTCGATGTCCAGGACGCCCGCGAGCGTGCGCGGCTGGTTGCCGACCACGCCGACCGGGTGTCCGCCCAGGCGGGCGAAGCCGCAGACGATGTTCTCCGCCCAGCGCTCGCTCACCTCGAGGAACTCCCCCTCGTCGACCACCCGCCGGATCACCTCGTGCATGTCGTAGGGCCGGTTCGGGTTGTCGGGCACCAGCGTGTCGAGCTCCGCGTCCTCCCGCTCGGCGGGATCGGCCGGGGCGCTCCAGGCCGGGCGCTCGGCGTTGTTCTGGGGCAGGAAGGAGAGCAGGTAGCGGGCGTCCTCGAGGCACGCCTCCTCGTCCGGACAGGTGAAGTGCGCGACCCCGGACTTCGAGGCGTGCGTCGCCGCGCCGCCGAGCTCCTCGAAGCTGACCTCCTCGCCCGTGACCGTCTTCACGACGTCGGGGCCGGTGATGAACATGTACGAGGAGCCTTCGACCATGAACACGAAGTCGGTCATCGCCGGCGAGTAGACGGCCCCGCCGGCGCAGGGGCCCATCACGAGCGAGAGCTGCGGGATCACGCCCGAGGCCTGCACGTTGCGCCAGAAGATCTCGGCGTAGCCGGCGAGCGAGACGACCCCCTCCTGGATCCGCGCGCCCCCGGAGTCGTTGATCCCGATCAGCGGGCAGCCGTACTTGAGGGCGAGGTCCATCACCTTGCAGATCTTCTCGGCGAAGACCTCGCTCAGCGAGCCGCCGAAGACGGTGAAGTCCTGCGAGAAGAGGAAGATCCGGCGGCCGAAGATCGTGCCGTAGCCGGTGACGACCGCGTCGCCGTAGGGACGGCGCTCCATCATCCCGAAGTTCCACTCGCGGTGGCGGACGTAGCGGTCGAGCTCGACGAACGAGCCGAGGTCGCAGAGCCGCTCGGCCCGCTCCCGCGCCAGCAGGCGCCCCTCCTCGCGCCGGCGCGCGACGGCCTGCTCGCTGCCCGCGTGCAACGCCTGCTCGCGCAGCTCGCGCAGCCAGGCCAGCTTCCCGGCCGTCGTCTCGTGCCGCTCCGCCACCGGTCAGCAGCCTAACGTTCGCGCACGTGAGGCAACGGCTCCCGCCCTCGCTGCGCCTGCCAGGGTTCGCGCTCCTCTGGACGGCGCTGCTCGCCAGCGGCTTCGCGACCCAGATGATCGTGGTCGCGATCGGCTGGCAGGTCTACTCGATCCACCACGACCCGCTCGACCTCGGCCTGGTCGGCCTCGCGGAGTTCCTGCCGCTGCCGGTGCTCGCCCTGCCGGCGGGTCAGCTCGCCGACCGTCTCTCCCGGCGCGTCGTGGCGGCCACGGCCGGTGCGCTGCAGGTCGGGATCGCCGGCCTGCTGCTCGCGATCACCGAGCTCGGCCCGCACTCGATCTGGCCCTTCCTCGGCGTCGGGCTGCTGAACGGCGTCGCCTCGGCAGCCGGCACGCCGGCCCAGCGGGCGCTGACGCCCGAGCTCGTCCCGCTGGAGCTCTTGCAGGGCGCAGTCGCGCTGCGAAGCGTCGCCTCCCAGATCGGGGTCGTCGCCGGGCCGGCCCTGGGGGGCGTGATCTTCGCGGCGCAGCCGCTCGCCGTGTACGCGGTCGCGGCCGCCCTGCTCGGCGTCGCCTTCGGCGCCGTGCTGGCCATCCCCCGCGCCGCGTCGGCGCGCCAGCCGGAAGCGGTGGGGGTCGAGAGCCTGCTCGCCGGCGTGCGCTTCCTGCTCCGGACCCGGGTGCTGCTCGGAGCGATCGTCCTCGACCTCTTCGCCGTGCTGCTCGGCGACCCGATCGCGCTCGCGCCGGTCTTCGCCAAGACGATCCTGCACGGCGGGCCGGTCGTGCTCGGCGCCCTGCGCACCGCGCCGTCGGTCGGCGCCCTGGCCGCCGGGCTGCTGATCGCACGGCGGCCGCTGCGCCTGCGCGCCGGACCGACGCTGCTGGTGGTGGTGGCCGCCTTCGGGGCGGCGACGATCGTCTTCGGCCTCTCGACCTCGCTGCCGCTCTCGCTGACGATGCTCGCGCTGAGCGGCTTCGCGGACATGATCAGCATGAACATCCGCGGCACCACGGTCGCCATGCTGACCCCGCTCGCCCTGCAGGGGCGGGTGAACGCCGTCGAGTGGGTCTTCATCAGCGCCTCGAACGAGCTCGGCGCCTTCGAGGCGGGCGCCGTCGCCGCCGCCTTGGGCACGGTGCGCGCGGTCGTGCTCGGCGGCGCGCTGATGGTCGCGATCGCCGCTTCCTGGACGCGCGTCTTCCCCGAGCTCTCCCGGCTGGGCCGGCTCGACGAGCTCGAGCCCGAGCCGGTGTAGGCTCGCAGGCGGTGTCCACCCCGCTCGACCGCGCAACGTTGTGGCCGTTCGACGAGCGCGGCGAGCCGCGCGCGTTCTACTACCAGCGCGACGGCAGCCCGACGGTGGCGGCGGCCGAGGAGGCGCTCGGCGGGCTCGACGGCGGCAGCGCCCTCCTGTTCCCCTCGGGGATGGGGGCGGTGACGGCCCTCGTTCTCGCCCTGCTCGAGCCGGGGGACACCGTGGCGCTCGCCGCCGGCGCCTACTTCGGCACCAAGCTCGCGTTCGACGTCCTCGGCCGCTGGGGCCTGCGGGCGGTCGAGTTCGACCAGACCGGGCCGCCGCCCGAGGGCGTGCAGCTCGTCTGGCTCGAGGCGCCCTCGAACCCCTTCCTGACCATGCCCGATCTCGCGGCTGCGGCCGCCCACCCGGCGCCCGTGGTGGTGGACGCGACCGTGGCCACCCCGATCCACCTGCGTCCCCTCGAGCACGGGGCCGACCTCGTCGTGCACAGCGCGACGAAGTACCTCGCCGGCCACGACGACGCCCTGCTCGGCGCGGTCGTCTGCCGCCGGGAGGACGACGCCGAGCGGCTGCGCGAGTTCCGCGGACTGACCGGGATCGTCGCCGCCCCCGACCCCGCCTGGCTGCTGCTGCGCGGCCTGAAGACCCTCGAGGTCCGCGTGCGCCGCCAGACCCGGTCCGCGATCCTGCTCGCCGAGCGGCTGCGTGCCCATCCGCGGGTGGAGACGGTGCGCTACCCGGGCTTCGGCGGCCTGCTCTCCTTCGACGTCGCCGACGCCGAGACGGCGCGCAGGGTGGAGACGGCGACCCGGCTGATCGTCAACGCCACCTCGCTCGGCGGCGTGACCACGCTGCTCGAGAGCCGCCGCCGCTGGGAGGGCGACCGGGTCCCGCCCGGCCTGCTCCGCCTGAGCGTCGGCCTCGAGGACCCCGAGCTGCTCTGGGACGACCTGCGCCGGGCGCTCGAGAGCTGAGCGCTCCCGGCCGAGAGAGCCGGAGGTCGGACTCGAACCGACGGCCTAACGCTTACAAGGCGTTTGCTCTACCAGCTGAGCTACTCCGGCGGGGCGACCAGGGTAGCGGCGCCCTCGCTAGAGCAGGACCTCGCGGCCCTTCTGGTGGGCGAGGATCTTCCGCTTCACCCGCTGCAGCGCGTTGTCGATCGTCTTCGTGTCGCAGCCGAGCCGCTCGGCCATCTGCTCGTACGACGAGCCTTCCAGGTAGAGCCGCAGCGCCTCCGACTCGAGCTGCGAGAGGCCGGTGCCGAGGCTGAAGACGAGGCTCTGCAGCTCCTCGCTCGAGATCACGACCAGCGGCGGCTCGTGTACCGCCGGCCCGGGCAGCGCGTCGCCGAGCGTGCACTCCCCCTCGCCCTCCTGCCCGGCGGGCGTGTGGCTGAACGAGACGTACGTGTTGAGCGGCGCGTGCTTGTAGCGGGTCGCGGTCTTGATCGCGGTGATGATCTGCCGGGTCACGCAGAGCTCCGCGAAGCTGCGGAACGAGGTCTCCTTGTCGGCTCGGAAGTCGCGCACCGCCTTGTACAGGCCGATCAGGCCCTCCTGCACGAGATCGTCGCTGTCCCCGCCGGCCAGGAAGTACGAGCTGGCCTTGAGCCGCACGAACCCGGTGTAGCGGCGGATCAGGACGTCCATCGCCGCCGCGTCGCCGTTGCGCGCCTTGAGCACGAGCTGCAGATCCTCGAGCTCTCGTTGAGCCTTCTGCGGGGACTGCGCTGTCGCGATGCGAGGAGCCACCGGCGTCTCCGGGCGTCACCAGGGTGAACCCTCACCCTGTAGTGGAGGCGAAGATAGCACTCTTTGCAAGATCGTACAACCTCAATTGCGGCGGACCCAGCTTGCCGTGGACCCAGGACGCTAGCCGAGACCTCGCCGCAGGCGCTCGAGCGCGGCGAGCGTCTCGGGATCGAGCCGGTCGCGCAGGTCGCCGCGGACGGCCGACGGCTGGCTGGGGCGCGCCAGCTCGGCGAGGAACGCCTGGGAGGAGATCTTGCGCACCTCGATCCCGGCGGTGGCCCGGACCGCGGCGTCCGACGAGACGACCGTCACGTGCTCGGCGGCTCGGCGCTCGGCCGCCAGCCGCTCGAGCAGCGCGTCCGCGTCCCTGGCCCAGCGCACCTCGAGCGGACCGCGGCGCTCCGCGGGGCCGGCGCCGTCGAAGACGAGCACGCCTCGCGCCCCCTGGGCCGCCACCCAGCTCGCGAGCAGGTCGCGCAGCGCTTCGGGCGAGGCGAAGCCGCCCGCGTGCAGGAGGTTGAAGCCGTCGAAGAGGTAGAGGGTCGGCTCAGCCACCGTGGCCCTCGCGCTGCCGGCGGGCCTCGTACAGCAAGACGGCCGCCGCCACGCTGACGTTGAGCGACTCGACACGGCCGAGCTGCGGGATGGAGACCGCGAGATCGCACGTGCGCCGCACGAGCGGGCGCAGTCCCCGGCCCTCGGAGCCGAAGACGAAGGCGACCCCGCCCGACAGGTCGGCGTCCCAGAGGCTGGTGCCGGCGCCGCCCACCGCGGCTGCCACCCAGAGGTCGCCCCGCTTGATCTCCGCCAGGTAACGGGCGAGGTTGGCCACCACCGCGACCGGCAGGTGCTCGACGGCGCCGGCCGAGGCACGGCAGACCGCGGCGGTCACGCCCGCCGAGCCGTGCGCCGGCACGACCACTCCGCTCGCGCCCGCGCCCTCGGCGCTGCGGACGACCGCCCCCAGGTTGCGCGGGTCGGAGACCTGGTCGAGACAGACGAGGAGCGGCGCCTCCCCGCCTGCGAGCTCGACCGCGTCCGCGTAGCGGTACGGCTCGCACCAGGCGACGACGCCCTGGTGGTCGCGCGTGCCGGCCGCCGTCGTCAGCTCGCGTTCGAGCTTGACCTGCAGCCGCGGCCGCTCCAGCTCGCGCAGCCAGGGCTCGGCGCGCAGCGCACGCTCGCTCGCCCACAGCTCGAGCACCTCGCGCCGGCCGCGCAGCGCCTCTCGCACCGGCCGGCGGCCGTAGACGAGCTGGCGGCTCACGAGCGGCGGACGAGCCGGTAACCGGGCGGCTCGGCCACGTCGCGGACCTCCCAGCCCGCGGCCGCGATCTCCTCGCGCAGCCGGTCGGCGGCGGCGAAGTCCCGTCCGGCCCGGGCGGCCTGCCGGGCTTCGGCCAGCGCCAGCACCTCCCCCGGCGCGCTCTCCGCCTCGGCGAGCGAGGCGAGCCCGAACACGTCGAGGGCCTGCCGCAGCAGCTCGTGGTCCCGCCATTCGTGCAGCACGGCGAGCGCCTCGGGGGTGTTGAAGTCGTCGTCGAGCGTCGCCGCGAACGCCGCCCAGGCGCCGGCCGGCGCGGGGACCGACTCGTTGCGGAACACCTCGCGGAAGCGTTCGGCGCGCCCTGCGGCGGCGGCGAGCGCCTCGTCGTGGAAGGCGATCGGCTGCCGCCACAGACCGCCGAGCAGGTAGACGAGCAGCGTCTCCCGTCCCCAGACGTCGAGGACGTTGCGCAGGGTGACGACGTTGCCCAGCGATTTCGACATCTTCTCCTCGGCGAGCTCGAGCAGGCCGTTGTGCGCCCAGATCCGGGCGAACTCGTGACCGAGCGCCCGCGACTGGGCCAGCTCGTTCTCGTGGTGGGGAAAGCGGAGGTCGGCGCCGCCGCCGTGCACCTCGAACACCGGCCCCAGATACTTCTCGGCCATTGCGGAGCACTCGATGTGCCAGCCGGGCCGGCCTTCCCCCCAGGGCGACTCCCAGGCGGCGTCCTCGCCCGGCTTGCGCGCCTTCCAGAGCGCGAAGTCCCGGGGATCCTCCTTGCGCGGGTTCGGCTCCTGCTGGCGCATCTCCTCGGGTTTCGCGTTCGACAGCCGCCCGTACTCGGGAAAGCGGGCGACGCGGAAGTAGACGTCCCCGTCGGCCACGTACGCGAGCCCGCGGCCGATCAGCTCCTCGACGAAGGCGATGATCTCCGGGATCGTCTCGCTCGCCCGCGGCTCGACGTCCGGGCGACCCAGGCCGAGGTCGTCGGTGTCGGCGAGAAACCACTCGGTCGCCTGCTGGGCGAGCCGGCGGCTGGGGATGCCCTGCCGCGCCGCCTCCTCGTAGACGTGGTCGTCGACGTCGGTGATGTTGTGGACGAGTGTCACCTCGTAGCCGTTGAGGCGCAGCCAGCGGCGCAGCCACATGGCGAGCACGAACGGCCGTGCGTTGCCGACGTGGATCCGCTGGTAGACGGTCGAGCCGCAGAAGTACATCCGGATGGGTCCCGGCGGCGGCGGCAGCTCCTGCAGGCGCCGGGTCAGCGTGTCGTAGAGACGCACCGGCCTAGCGTACGGTCCTGCGCAGCAGCTCGTCCCGGGGCAGCGCCGCGATCACCGCCGCGAGCTCGGGTCCCCGCTCGCGCCCGGTGAGCGCGAGGCGCAGCGAGCGCAGGTCTCCGCCGACCGCCTGCAGCTCGCGCAGGAGCGCCCGCGGCTCCAGGCCCGCCTCGACGAGCTCGCGGAAGCGGGCGAGCGTCTCGGGCGCGTCGACCTCGACGCCGGCGGGGGGCTCGAGGACGGACGCCGCGTACTGCCGCGCCTCGACCAGGTTGCGGGCGCCCCGCAGCACCGGCGCCAGCGAGACCGGAACGCCGACCCGTCGCGCGAGCTCCTCGTCGGAGAGCGCCGCCAGCGCCTCGATCGAGAGGCGCCGCAGTCGGGCCGGGTCGAAGCGGACGTCGTGGCGCGGCAGGCCCAGCTCCTCGAGGTAGGCGCGGACCGCCTCGGCCGGCACGCCCTGCTCACGCAGCTCGGCGAGCGACGACGCCCCGTGCCGCTTGCCGAGCTTGCGCCCGTCGCCGCCGAGCAACAGGCCGTGGTGGATGTACTGCGGCGGCTCGCCGCCGAGCGCGCGGATCAGCTCCCGCTGCAGAGGCTCGTTGGGACGGTGGTCGTTGCCGCGGATGACGTGGCTGATCCCGAAGTCGAGGTCGTCGACCGCGCTCGCCAGCTGGTAGGTGGGGGTTCCGTCGGGGCGCAGGAGGGTCGTCCGGCCGAAGCGGAGCGCTCCCTCGGCATCCGGCTCGCCGATCCGACGCGCTGCCTCCCGGTGGCGGGCAACCCGCTCGCTCTGGCGCAGCGGGCCCTCGTCCCAGCCGACGCCCAGCCACTCCAGATCGGCCAGGATCGCCTCCAGCCCGCCCTCGACGTTCCGCGTCGGGTCGGTGTCGTCGATCCGCAGGAGCAGCCGCCCGCCCCGCTCGTCGGCGAACCGCCGGTTGGCGACGGCGCTGAGCGCGTTGCCGAGGTGGAGCGAGCCGGTCGGGCTGGGAGCGAAGCGCACCGTCACCATCCGGGCGAGTGTACGGGCCGGCAGGAGCGGCCACGTTTCGCTTCCTGCCGGGCCGGAAGACCGAGCCGATGGCGGACGTGGTGGTCATCATCGGCGCCTCCGGCGGCGTCGGCCGAGGGACGGCGCGCCGCTTCGCTCTCGACGGGGCGCGGGTCGCGCTGCTGGCCCGCGGCCGCGCCGGGCTCGAAGCGGCCGCGCGGGAGGTCACCGCCCGGGGCGGCATAGCGCTCGTCCTGCCCACCGACGTCGCCGACCCCGATCAGGTCGAGGCGGCCGCCGAAGCGACCGAGGAGGCGCTCGGCCCGATCGACATCTGGATCAACTGCGCGATGGCGACGATCTACGCCGAGTTCCTCGACCTCGAGCCGGAGGAGTTCCGGCGCGCCACCGACGTCACCTACCACGGCCTCGTGTGGGGTACCCGCGCGGCTCTGCGGCGAATGGCGCCGCGCAACCGGGGCACGATCGTCCAGGTCGGCTCCGCGCTCGCCTACCGCGGGATCCCGCTGCAGGCGCCGTACTGCGGCGCGAAGGCGGCGGCCAAGAACGTCACCGAGTCGGTGCTGACGGAGATCCGCCACCACGGCTGGGACGTCCACGTCTCGATGGTGCAGCTCGCCGGCTTCAACACCACCCAGTTCACGTGGGGCAGGACGAAGCTGCCATGGCAGACCAGGCCGGTGCCGCCCTTCTACCAACCGGAGGTCGCGGCCGAGGCCATCCACTGGGCGGCGTACCACCGACGCCGCGAGGTGTTCGTCGGCCTGCCGACGGTGCTCAACGTCGTCGGCGAGCGCCTGGCCCCCTGGCTCCTCGACTGGTACCTGGCGAGGACGGGCGTCGCCTCCCAGCTCACCGACAAGCCCCTCGAGGACGGCGCCGGCCACGACAACCTGTCGAGCCCGTGGACGAGGACCGCGGCGCGCACGGGCCGTTCGACGAGCAGGCGCGCCAGCGCAGCTTCCAGACCTCGCTCGCCCGGCACCGAGCCATCGCCGTCTCGCTCGCGGGCCTCGGAGCCGCCCTCAGCCGCAGGCTGCTGCTCCGCCGCGGCTCGGAGGCTCGCCGGGCCGCGAGGGCCGTGCGGTAGCCGTTCCGCCGGTCTCGCGCGCGGCGGACCGCGGACACGACGACAAGTCGACCCGCGGACGAGGACCGGGGCGCACGCGAATCCGGTTGGCTGGGCCTTGACGGCGCGCCGGAGACGCCGGACGATGTCCGGCCGTGCATCGGTGTCACTACTGCGGCGCCCGCCAGCCGAGGCGCAGGCTGCGCCGGATCGAGCTGTCGGGCCTGGGCGTCGTCGCCGTCTGCCGCGACCTCGAGGCGTGCCACAAGCGGGCCCGGAGCGCGCTCGCTCCGGCCCGGCCCGCCCCGGAGCCTCCGCGCAGGCATACCGTCCTCGGCCGTCCGCTCGGAGCCTGGATCCTCAGCCTCGCCGTGCTCGCGGCAGGGCTCCTGCTCCTGCCGCGGCTGACGGTGGGCGGCCACCGCTGGTTCGTCTGGCTCCTGCCCTGACCTCCGCGTCGCGGCCCGCCGTCTCGCGCCGCGGCGGCTCTATGGCCTCGCGCCCGCGGCTCGCGACCCGAGGAACGGTGGACCGGCCCGCAGCACGAGCTGGGCGAGGGCGACACCGTGGAGGTTCTCTCGCGCTAGGACGCCGTGGCGAGCGCGGGTACCTCGACGGCGGCCAGCCGCGCGAGCCACGGCTTCGCCTCGAGCTGCTCGAACGTCTCGCGAGCCTGGGCGAGCAGCGCGGTCGCCTCGGTGCCGCGTCCCTGTCCGGCTAACCACTCGGCGTGCTCGAGCTGGGTCACGGCGTGCCGGAAGACGAGGCCGTGGACGCCGAACGTCTGCTCCGCCGCGCAGAAGTCGCGCTCGACCGTGTCGACGATTCCCTTGCGGTTCGCGATCCGGGCGTGGAAGCGGGCCCGCTCGCCGCTCAGGACAGGTGTGAGCTGTCCCGGCTGGAGGTCGTCGAGTATCGCCAGCAGCTCCTCCGCTTTGACGAGGTCGTCGAGCTCGAGCGCCGACTCGAAGCCTTCGAACACGGCGAGCTTCATCTTCCTGTTCGCGATCCCGAGCTCGGCCCGGTGGGCGAGAGCGTGCTCGGCGGCCGCTAGCGCCGCTGCCGGATCCGAACGGGCGCGGAGCAGCCGCGCGTGGGTGACGGCGTGGCTGGACGCCATCTCCGGGTACTCGGAGGTGCGGAGCCACTCGTGGGCCTCGAGCAGCGCACCGGCGGCGTCGAGTGCGCCCTGCTCGCAGAGCACGAAGACGGCCAGGACGGCCTCGCTCAGCGACGGGCGGCTCGCCTGGAGCTGCTCCGCCTCCGCCGCACGGGCCAGCGCCTCCTTCCAGCGTCCGAGCTCGACGAGCGACGGGACGTCGCCCACGCGTGCCGACGCCAGCCTCTCGCGATCTCCGCGCTGGCGTGCCTGGGCCTCGATCTCCCGTGAGAGCGCGAGCGTGTCCTCGTAGCGGTCGGAGTACTCGAGCAGGACGGCGTAGTTGTTCGCGACGCCCATCCACGTGTCGTGGAGCTCGGCGGCCCGAGCCCGTGCGAGCGCGCCCTCGTAGAGCAGGCTCGACTCCGTCCAGCGCCCCTCGAACATGAGGAGCGTCGCCTTCGAGGTGAGGGCGTGCACGAGCGGCTCGTCGAGGGCGAGCGCCTCGGCCAGGCGAAGCGCCTCCTCGATCCTCGGCGCCGCGGCGGCGGAATCGCCTCGCAGGAGCAGCAGGCGGCCGAGCCGGGCCACCACGAGCGCGAGCTCAGGCCCCTGTTCTGCCTCCTCGAGCGTCGTCCGGACGGTCTCCAGCCGCGCGCAGGCGTCGTCGAGCCGGTCCTCTGCCGCATCGACCTGCGAGAGCACTGCCCCGGCCCGTGCTGCTGCGAGCGTGTCGCCCCGCTGCTCGTACAGCGCGATCGCCCGCTCCAGCCGTTCGCGGGCCGCGGCCGGATCCCCGGCCGGCAGGGCGAGCCGGCCCGCGCGCACGAGGAGGCCGGCCTGAAGAGACGGGTCGTCCAAGGCGAGAGACGCCGCCTCGTCGAGATACCGCTGCGCCTCCTCGGGTGCGGCGAGCGCGGCCGCCCGCTCGCCCGCCTGGATGAGGGCAGCTCGGGCGCGCAGCCGGATCTCCGGAGTCTCCGGATCCTCGGGCGCGGCCTCCGCGGCTGCGAGCAGGTGCGCGGCGATCACCTCGGGCACCTCCTGGTCGGCGAGCTCGAATGAATGCTCCAGGGCCGCGACGGCGGCCAGGTGGCGCGCCTTGCGATCCCGCTTCGAGAGGGTCTCGTAGGCGACCTGACGCAGCAGCTCCTGCAGGAAGCCGTACTGGCCTCGCTCGGGCTGGCGCGGGTCGGCCTGTAGGGACAGCACCTCCTTGCGCACGAGGCCCGCGAGCAGCGGCTCGAGGGCCTCCTCGTCTCTGCCGGTGAGGGCTGCGAGCGCCTGCTTCGTGAACGACTTGCCGAGGACGCACGCCTCTTGCACCAGCTGACGCTCCTCGGAGGGCAGCCCGTCGAGCCGGGCTGCGGCGAGTGCGTGCAGGCTCTCCGGGATCTCGAGGGCCTCGATCTCGCCGGTCGGCCGGTAGACGGGGCCGTCCTGGACGAGCAGGCCGCGGTCGAGCAGCATGCGCACCGTCTCGACCGCGTACAGGGGAATCCCCTGCGCCCGCCCCAGCACCTGCTGCCTCAGCTCCTGCGGCAACCCTGGCACGTAGCCGTCCAGGAGCGCCGTCATCTCGGCGTCGCCGAGCGGCTCGAGCGCGAGGCTGGTGGCGTTGCGCACGCCGCGGGCGAAGTCCGGATGCTGCTCGACAAGCTCGGGCCGGGCGAGCGCCAGCACATAGAGCCGCCGCGAGCCCGACCACTCGAGCAGGTACTCGACGAACGCCAGTAGCGCCTGGTCGGCCCACTGGAGGTCCTCGAACACGAGCACCACCGGCGAGGTGTCGGTGAGGCGCTCGAAGAACAGCCGCCAGGCGGCGAACAAGTCTTGTCGGTCGGTGTCGGAACGGTCCTCGAGTCCGAGCAGGTTCGCGAGGCGCGGGCCGATCCACGCCCGCTCCTCCGAGTCGGGCACATGCTCGGCCAGACAGGCGGCGAGCTTCTCGCGCGCCGCCCCCGGATCCTCGCCCTCGAGGATCTGTGCGCGCGTCCGCACCATCTCCGCCAGCGCCCAGTAGGCGACTCCTTCCCCGTAGGCGAGGCAACGGCCGCGGTGCCACAAGACGTTGTCCGCCAGCCCGTCGAGGTACTTGAAGAACTCCCACGCCAGGCGCGACTTGCCGATGCCGGCGATGCCGGTGATCTGCACCAGCTGCGCCCGCCCCTGCTCGGCCGCCGCATGGAACAGCTCCTTCACGAGCCGCAACTCCCGCTCGCGGCCGACGAACGGAGCCTCCAACCCTTCCGACCGGAGTGCTCCGCCGCGGGCAGCCGTGACCCGCACAGCCCGCCACAACGCCACCGGCTCCGCCTTCCCCTTCAACACGTGCTCGCCCGATTCCTCGAAGGCGACGGCCCGCTCCGAAGCCCTGCGCGTCGACTCGCCGACCAGCACGGTTCCCGGCTCCGCCGCCGCCTGGATCCGGGCCGCGGTGTTCACCAGGTCGCCGGCGACCATGCCCTCGCCGACCGCACCGATGTTGACCGCGGCCTCGCCGGTGAGGACGCCCGCGCGCGCCTGCAACTCGGGCGCCCCCACCTCGTCCCCGAGTGCGCTCACGGCCGCCACGAGATCGAGGGCCGTTCGCACCGCCCGCTCGGCATCGTCCTCCTGCGCCACCGGCGTCCCCCAGACCGCCATCACCGCATCCCCGATGAACTTCTCCACCGTCCCCCCGTACAACTCCACCAGCCGGCGACAGGAATCGAAGTAGCGCGAGAGCAACTCGCGCACCTCCTCCGCGTCCCGCGACTCCGACAGCGGCGTGAACCCGACCAGGTCGGCGAAGAGCACGGAGACGAGCCGCCGCTCCGCTGCCACCGGCACCGTGGTCTCTGGCACGGCGGGCGCCGACGCCGTGGCCGCGAGCCGCGCACCGCACTCGCCGCAGAACTTGCGGCCGGCTTCGTTCGGCGTCCCACAGGCGGGACAGGGACGCGCCAGCGGCGAGCCGCACTCGCCGCAGAACTTCACGCCCTGAGGATTCTCAGCACCGCAACGAGCGCACGCAGCCATCGCCGAAGTCTAAAGACTCGACTTGCGCTACCAGCGACGCCCGGACGCCGCCTCAGGCGCTCCCGCTGCGCCGCGGGCTGAAGGCGTACACCTTCGCCCAGCCGACGACGTACAGCCGCTGGCCGTCGCTGACGACCGGTGTGAAGGCGCCGTCCGGGAACGTCCAGAGCTGGCGGCCGGTGCGGGCATCGAGGGCATACGTCCGCCGGCGCAGGGTGGCGAAGTAGACGACGCCGTCGACGACGGTGGCCGAGCCCGAGATCGGGCCGTTGGCCCGAAACGTCCAGCGGACGGCCCCGGTGGCCGCGTCGAGGGCGTAGAAGGTGTGGTCGTAGGAGCCGACGAAGACCAGGCCGTGCCAGACCGCCGGTGACCCGTAGACGTAGCCGCCGGTCGCGTACGACCAGCGGAGCTTGCCACTTCGCTCGCCGAACGAGTAGACGCGGCCGTCGGTCGAGCCCAGGTAGACGCGGGAGTAGGCGACGGCGGGGGTGGAGTAGAAGGCGCCGTGACCGCCGAGCCAGTCGCGATCCGACTCGGCGCGCCAGAGGAGCGCGCCGTCGCTGGCCCGCAGCGCGTACAGGTCGCCGTCGTAGGAGCCGACGAACAGCCGGCCGCGGTCGTACGCGATCCCTCCTTTCACGGCGCCGCCCGCGTGGAAGGTCCAGAGCGTCGAGCCGTCGACGGGACGCAGGCAGTACACGGTGCCCTCCGCGTCGCCGACGTACAGCCGGTCGCGGGCGATCAGCGGCGACGTCTCGCTGGCCCCGAGCCGCTTCGCCCAGCGCAGGCGGTGGCTCGGTCCCGCTGCCACCGCCAGCAGCTCGCCGTCCCCCTTGCGCGCCGCGTTGCGTCCGCACGGCTGCCGGTTGAGGAACGTCTCGAACACCGTGCCCCGTCCCAGCCGGCTGACGGCGGGCGACGCCGCCTCGCAGCGGCCGACGTGTACCGTCCACAGCCTGCGCCCGTTCCTCGTCGAGACCGCGACCAGGTTCCCGTTCAGGCTCGCGTAGTACAGGTAGCCGAAGGCGACCGCGGGCGGGAACTCGACGAGCGACGTCCCCCCCGAGACCCAGTCGAGGCGAAACGGCGGCCGCACCTGGCCGGCACCCACGTGCAAGCGTTGCGGCTCGCCGCCGAACATCGGCGAGACGAGCCCGGCGTCCGGGGACGGCGGGGCGACCGTCTGCGTCGGGACGTACTCGACGGAGGAGCCGCGGACGCTCCCTGCGAAACGGTGCTTCGCAACGTAGTAGGCCGTCGCGCCGCCGGCGAGCACGATCAGGAGGCCGGCGGCGGCGATCAGGCGACGGCGCATTCGGCCACGATCATGCCTACCGCGTACGCGGGGCGGGGTAGAGTCGGGAGGCCGACCACGAGGAGGACCCAATGCCCGGCCTGATGCGCCGCGCGTCCGAGATCACCCAGGCGAAGGTCTCGAAGCTGCTCGATCGCGCGGAAAACCCGGAGGAGACGCTCGACTACTCCTACGAGCAGCAGCTCGAGCAGCTGCAGAACGTGAAGCGAGGGATCGCCGACGTGACGACCGCGAAGAAGCGGCTCGAGC
>Ga0209810_1003014_pt1 | contig 18606 bp, 14 predicted proteins | sample Coa_R1_7_FD_187159 | JGI IMG/M metagenome (GOLD analysis project Ga0209810, IMG submission 187159) | Surface soil microbial communities from Centralia Pennsylvania, which are recovering from an underground coalmine fire - Coalmine... | ecosystem: Environmental > Terrestrial > Soil > Unclassified...
CGTCAGCATCAAAGCCAGCCCGGCCAACGCGGGACCCGGACGCGTAACCAGCATGTTTCCGAGGAACCAGACCGTCACCGCCAGGAACACCAGCGGTGTGGCCGGATATCCAGGCATGCGGTACGGGCGAGGCAGCTCGGGCCGCGTCCGCCGCAAAACGATCACGGCCGCGATCATCAGGCCGTAAAACACCCAGATTCCGAACAGCGCATAATCGATGAGCGATTCGTACGACCCTGTCAGCACCAGCACCGCCGCCCAAATGCCCTGGGCTGTAATCGCGAACCCCGGCGTGCCATACCGGGGATGGACTTTCGCGAACCGGCGAAAGAAGAGCCCGTCCGCCGCCTGCGCGAAATACACGCGCGGAATGGTCAGGAAGCAGCCGTTCAGCGTGCCCACCAGCGACAGCAGAATGATAATCGATATCGCCGACGCGCCGGCGGGCCCGAGAACTCGCGCGGCTGCATCGGCCCCAACATGGGGAGTGGCCGCGATCTCCGAAACTGTCATGACCCGCAGGTACCCAACATTGGCCAGAAGGTAGATCGCCATCACCACCAGGGTCCCGATCAACAGCGCGCGTACGATGTTGCGCTTTGGATCGCGGATCTCGCCGGCGACAAACGTCAGCTGCACCCAACCGTCATAGCCCACGAGAACCGCAATCAGCGCGACGCCAAAACTACTCAGCGAAATCGCCGGCGCGCCCTGGGACGCCGCTGCATCCGTCACGGGCGAGCCAAGCAGCAGCGCGGCCGAGATGATCACTGCAATTCCCGCCAGCTTCGCCACAGTGAAGCTGTTCTGCACGAGGGCGCCGAGTTTCACGCCACGATAATTGACCCACGTGAAGAGACCCAGTAGGGCGAGGCTGAGGAGCTTCGAGACAAGCGCCGGGAGCGGCGTGAAATACGAAACGTATATCGAAAAAACCACCGACAACCACGCCACCTGCGCGCTGCGGGCCACCGTGAACAGCGACCAGCCACAAAGAAAGGCCACGCCGGGTCCATAAGCCTCGCGCAGGAACACATACTGGCCGCCGGTTGCGGGAAGCGCCGCACCCAGTTCGGCGCACCCCAGCGCGCCAATGAATGAAACCACGCCGGCCGTCACCCAGATGGCCATGATCATCGGCGCTGACGGAACGCTTCGCGCCACCAGATTCGGCACCACAAAAATGCCGCCGCCGATCATGACCCCGATCACGATGGCAATGGAGTCGAACAGCGACAAACGTCGGGCGAGTTCCACGAGTGAGATTGACCGAGGATACAACAAAACTCTTGCATCCCACTGCCAATCAATCGTATATTTTAAACAAACGTATGAATGGGCAGCTAACGACGCGTGATCGCATTCTCGACGCTGCCGAGGAACTCTTTGCTCATCAGGGCTTTGACGCTACTTCCCTCAGGGAGATCACGAGCGCCGCCGGTGTTAACCTCGCCGCCGTTAACTACCACTTCCAATCGAAGGAAGCCCTACTAAAGGCGGTCGTCGGCCGCCGTCTGACGCCATTGAATGAGCGCCGCCTGTCGCTGCTCGACGAAATCGAACGCACCGGACAGCTGACTCTCGAAACCATTTTCGAGGCCCTGATCGTTCCCGTCCTGGAGCTTCACGCACACGCTCCGAACTTCGTGCCCATCATGGGCCGCGTCTACACGGCACCCGGCGCCCTCGTGGAGCTGGTGATTCGGGAGCATATGAAACCCGTCTCCGAACGATTCGTTCCCGTCCTCCAACGGGCGCTGCCGCACCTGTCGCCCATCGAGCTGATGTGGCGCATTCAGTTCACTATCGGCGCGGTCTCACACGTGATGGCCGGCTCGCCCCTGATTCGCGCCATCTCCGGCGGCATTTGCGAGCCGAGCGACACAGCCACTGTCCGCCGCCAACTCATGCCTTACGTGCTGGCCGGCTTCTCCGCCCCAGCTCCAAAGGAGCACTCATGATGTACGGCTTTTTATGGCGCAGGCCTTTGGCTTGCATGGCTGTCGTCACCGCCGCACTCGCCCAAACGCCGGACCACCTTCAGCCCCGCCCCACCGTGCTCGACCTGAGCCTGCGCAAGGCTGTCGAGATCGCTCTTTCACCCGAAGGCAGCACCCCCGCGCAGCTCGCCGACGAGGCCGTGAAACAGGCCGAAGCGCGCCGCGGCGAAGCCCGCGCTGCTCTGCTTCCGAACGTCGACGGCTATTTCACCGGCGAGAACTTCACCCGCAACCTTCAGGCTTTCGGCGTCACGCTGGTGAACGTGCCCGGGCTTCACCTCAATCTCCCGGCCGTCGTCGGTCCGCTGAACAACTGGGACGCGCGCGCCACCGGTACGCAAAGCATTCTGGATCTGAGCGCGATTACGCAGTACCGCGCTTCCAAAGTGAACACCGAGGCCGCCCGCTCCGATCGCGACGGCACGCGCAATCAGGTCACCGATCAGGTAGCGCGCGCGTATCTCAACGCCATCCGCGCCGACGCCGCCGTGGAGAGCACGCACGCGGATGTCCGGCTCTCGGAAGACCTGGTGCGCCTCGCGCAAAGTCAGAAAAACGCAGGGACCGGGACCGCCATCGAGATCACCCGGCAGCAGGTGCAGCTCGCCAACGATCGCCAGCGGCTCATTCAGGCGCAGAACCAGCGTGACCTCGCCCACCTTCAGTTGCTGAGGACACTCGGGCTTCGGCTCGATACGGCGTTCGTCCTCACCGACAAGTTGTCTTTCATGCCCATCCCCGACGTGAACGAAGCCGATGCGGTCGCGGCGGCAAAAAAGAACCGGCCCGATCTGCGCGGACAACAGCAGCACGAGCAGGTGGCGCGCCTGAATTACGATGCGAAGAAGTACGAGCGTCTGCCATCGCTCACGGCCTTCGCCGATGCTGGCGATATCGGGCTCAGCCTGAGCGACACTCTTCCGACCAGGACCTATGGCGCCACGTTGCGCATCCCCATCTACAACGGCGGCCGGCGCGACGCCGAGCGGGCGGAACGCGCCTCGCAGCTCCGGCAGGAGCGCATTCGCACCGCCGACCTCCGCGAGCAGGTGGAGCTCGAAGTACGCCAGGCGATCGACTCCCTGCACTCCGCCGCGGCTGAGGTCCAGGCGGCCGAAGAGGGCGTGAAGCTCGCCGAGGACGAGGTGGCCCATGCGGAGCGGCGTTACAAGGCGGGGGTCACCAACAGCATCGAAGTGACGGACGCGCAGACGCGCCTTACCCGCGCGCACGACAACCGCATCACCGCGCTTTACGACTACAATCTGGCGCGCATCGAGCTGGGCACTGCCACCGGCGACGTCCAGAGTTACATCCCCTGAGGCATTCATGAAACGGAAAATCGTGATCCCCATCTTGCTCGTGGCGGCGGTCCTCATCGGCGCCGGCGTGCTGTGGTCGATGCGCGCCAACCGCGCCGATCCCAACCGGCTTCACGTCTTCGGCAACATCGAGCTGACGGAAGCCGACCTCTCCTTCAAAGTGCCTGGACGGCTGGTGGCGCTCACCGTGGCGGAAGGCGATTTCGTCCACAAAGGCCAGGTCGTGGCGCGCCTCGATCAGGATCAGACGCTGGAGCAGAAGCGCCTCAACGAAGCTCAGGTGACCAGCGCGCAATCGCAGCTCCAGCAGGGCCAGACCGCTGTCGAGTTGCAGCGCGCCACCCTGCGCGACGAGGTTGCCGCGCGCCGGGCCGATCTGGCGCAGGCGCAGGCCCACCTCGCCGAGATGCTGGCGGGCTCGCGTCCGCAGGAGATCGAACAAGCCGCCGCGGCCGTCGCCGACGCGCGCACCCAGGCGCAACTGGCGAAGGACGATCTGAACCGCGCCGATCAGCTTATGAAAACCGACGACATCTCCCGCGCCCAGTACGAGCAGTATCGGACCCGCCACAACAGCGCCGTGGCGCAGCTGCAGCAGGCTGAAAAACGATTGGACCTGGTAAAGGAGGGGCCGCGAACGGAGGATATCGATCAAGCGCGCGCCGGCGTCGCCCGCGCCGAGGCGGCCCTGAAGCTGAGTGAGTCGAACCAGCTGGAGCTGCGCCGCAAACAGGAAGACCTGACCGCGCGTCGCGCCCAGATCGAACAGGCCCGCGCACAGCTGGGCATCACCGACGTGCAGCTCTCGGACATGGTCCTGCGGTCGCCGATCGACGGCGTGGTGCTGGTGAAGTCGGCGGAGCTGGGCGAAGTACTGGCCGCGGGCACAACGGTGGTAACGGTCGGCGATATCGACCACCCATGGGTTCGCGCCTACATTAACGAGCCCGATCTCCCGCGCGTGCACATCGGCGAGAACGCTGTCGTGCATACCGACGGCGGGCGCTCTTTCCAGGGACGAGTCTCCTTCATTTCCTCGCAGGCGGAGTTCACGCCACGGCAGATTCAGACGCCGGAAGAGCGCGTCAAGCTCGTCTACCGCATCAAGATCGACACCGAGAATCCCGGCCGCGCGCTGAAATCCAACATGCCGGTCGATGCGACCCTGGCGCTAAGCCAATGATCATCCGCGCCGCCAACCTCACCCGCCGTTTCGGCGCACTCACTGCCGTCGACCACCTCAACCTGGACATCGCCGCAGGCGAAATCTTCGGCCTCGTCGGTCCCGACGGCGCCGGCAAAACCACAACCCTTCGCCTGCTGTGCGGCCTCATGGATGCTACCGAAGGCAGCGCCACCGTCGCCGGACACGACGTCGCCCGCGAGCCCGACAAGGTAAAAGATCAAATCGGCTACATGGCCCAGCGCTTCGGTCTCTACAGCGACCTCACCGTTGACGAGAACATGGCCTTCTACGCCGACCTGTTCGGCGTCGCGGGCGCCGAGCGCGACCGCCTCCTGCGCCAGCTTCTCGCCATGACCCGCATGGAGCCTTTTCGCCGCCGCGCGGCCGGCAAGCTGTCCGGCGGCATGAAACAGAAGCTCGCGCTCATGTGTACGCTCCTGCATCACCCGCGCATCCTGTTTCTGGACGAGCCCACCAACGGCGTGGATCCCGTCTCCCGGCGCGATTTCTGGGCCATTCTCTATCAGCTCGTCCGAGACGGCCTCACTCTGTTCGTGACCACCGCTTACCTCGATGAAGCGGAGCGCTGCAACCGAGTCGGCCTGATGAACCAGGGCCGGCTGATCCGCTGTGACGCGCCGCGAAGCCTGCGCGAACACCTCGAGGATGCCTGTTATCGCGTCTCCACCACCGACCAGCGCCGCGCGCGTGAAGTTCTGCAATCAAAAGCTCTGGCCGTGGCGCCATCGGGCGCGTATCTTCACGTATTCGTTTCCCCTGACGCCAAGCCGGAAGACCTCCGCGGCGCACTGACCGGCGCCGGCGTACAAGTCCGCGAGTTCGAGCGCATCGTCCCCTCGCTCGAAGACGTCTTCATCGCCCTGGTCCGCAAAGCGGAGACCGGCCATGCCTGAGCACGCCGTCCAACTCCGCGATCTTGTGAAGCGCTTCGGTGAGTTCATAGCCGTCGACCACGTCACACTCGAAGTCGCCCGCGGCGAGATCTTCGGCTTTCTCGGCCCTAACGGCGCAGGCAAGTCCACCACCATTCGCATCCTCTGCGGGCTGCTGGCGCCCACTGAGGGCGAAGCGCGCGTCGGCGGCCTCGACGTGCGCACCCAGGCCGAAGAGATCAAGCGCCACATCGGCTACATGTCCCAGAAATTCTCGCTTTATGACGACCTCACCGTCGCAGAGAACATCGACTTTTTCGGCGGCGTGTATGGCGTCGAGAACGGCAGGCTCGCCGAACGGCGCGAGTACGTGCTGAAAATGGCCGGCCTCGAGGACCGCCGGACCACCATGACGCACCTGCTTTCCGGCGGCTGGAAGCAGCGCCTCGCGCTGGGCTGCGCGATCCTCCACGATCCGCCGATTCTGTTTCTCGACGAACCCACCTCCGGCGTCGACCCGATCGCCCGCCGCGCGTTCTGGGACCTTATTTACGAGTTGTCCGCCTCCGGCCACACCGTCTTCGTCACGACGCACTACATGGACGAAGCGGAATACTGCCACCGCGTCGCACTCATGGACGCCGGCAAAGTCATCGCCCTCGGCGCACCCGACGAACTAAAGCGCTCGCTCGAGAGCCATCACATTATCTATCTGGAAACCAGCGACATCCTCGAAAGCATGAAGGTGATCGAAAAACTGCCCGGCGTATCAGATGTGGCCGTCTTCGGCGGCGGCCTGCACGTTACGGTAGCCGATTACGATGCCGCCGCACCGCGGATTCGCGGCGCGCTCGATCGCGCCGGCATCTCCGTCGGCGAGTTGCAGTGCATCCAGCCCTCCATGGAGGACGTTTTCGTGGCCATGATCGAGAAGGCCGAGAAGGAGCGCTCATGAGCCTTCGCCGGCTGCGCGCAGTCACCCGCAAGGAATTCCTCCACATCATCCGCGACACGCGCAGCCTGATTATCGCCCTCGCGCTGCCCTTCATCATGCTCATGATGTTCGGGTACGCGCTCACACTCGACGTGGACCACATCCCGCTCTACGTCTACGATCAGGACCACACCCCACAGAGCCGGGAACTCATCGACCGCTTCGGTGGGTCGCGCTACTTCGATATCCGCGGCTATGTGGATCGCTACTCCGCCATCGAGCGCGCCGTCGATCGCGACCGCATCCTCATGGCCCTCGTCATCCCGCGCGACCACGCCCGCCGCCTGCTGTCCGGCGATCCGGTGAGCGTGCAGGTGCTCATCGACGGCAGCGATTCGAATACCGCTTCCATCGCGCTCGGTTATGCGCAAAGCGTCGTCGGCGCATACGCGGCGGAACTCCAGGCCAGCGGCCAAATGCAGCACGGCGGCATCCGGCTGAACCTCTCGGTTGACCCCCGCGTTCGCGTGCTCTACAACAGTGATCTGAAATCGAAGAACTTCATCGTCCCGGGACTCATCGCGGTTACGCTGATGATCATCGCCGCCCTGCTCACGTCACTAACCATCGCGCGCGAATGGGAGAGCGGCGCCATGGAGCAGCTGCTTTCAACCCCCCTCCGTCCAGGTGAGATCGTACTTGGAAAGCTGCTTGCCTATTTCGGGGTCGGCCTGCTGGACATGCTGAGCTGCGTCGTGGTCGGCGTCTTCATTTTTCAGGTTCCGCTGCGCGGAACCGTCTGGTTCCTGTTCTTCACCAGTTGTCTCTTTCTGTTCGGCGCGCTCTGCTGGGGCATCATGATCTCCGCCATGGCGCGCACGCAGCTGCTGGCCTACCAAATGGGCATGCTCAGCTCGTTCCTGCCCGCGTTCCTGCTGTCCGGCTTCATCTACGCAATCGAGAACATGCCGCGGGTCATTCAGTTCATCAGCTACATCGTGCCAGCCCGCTATTTCGTCAACATATTGAAGGGGATCTTCCTTAAGGGTGTGGGCATCGCCGCACTCTGGCATGAAGTGCTGTTCCTGCTGGGCTACGCCGTGCTCGTCTTCATCCTCGCGTCGCACCGAATGCGCCAGAAGGTGGCCTGAATATGCGCCGCAGGCTTCGCCGTATTATTCGCAAGGAGTTCCTGCAGACCGTGCGTGAGCCACGCATGCGTTTGATGCTGTTCCTGCCCCCCATCCTGCAGCTGATCATCTTCGGGTACGCCGTGAACCTGGATGTGGACAACAGCCGCCTCGCGTGGATGGACCTGGATCACACGCCCGAAAGCCGCGAGCTGCTGGCCGACTTCGAGGGCTCGGGCCGATTTACCGTGGTGCGTTACCCGGAGACCGGGGACGAGCTGCAGCACGCCCTCGACGCGGGCGCCGTAGATACCGCGGTTCGTATTCTGCCGGGCTTCGCGCGGGACCTGAAGCACGGCCGCACGACAGCCGTCGAGGTTCTGGTGGACGGTACCAACAGCAACACCGGCTCGATTGTGAGCGGCTACGCGGCGAGCATTGTCTCTAGCTTCGCCGCAAAGCAGAATCGCGATCGCAGTCAGCAGATGCTGGTGGGCCGCACCACTGTTCCCGTGTACGCGCCGGTTCCCCGGCTCGACATGCAGGAGCGCGTGTGGTTCAACCCCGACCTGCGCAGCCGCAATTACTTCGTCCCCGGCGTGGTGGTGAACATAATGATGCTCATCACCCTGATGCTGACTGCCATGGCCATCGTGCGAGAGAAGGAGATCGGCACCATGGAGCAGCTCATGGTGACGCCCATCCGGCCCCTCGAGCTCATGCTCGGAAAAACACTGCCGTTCGCCATTGTCGGGCTGGTGGACATGTGCCTCGTCGTCGCCGTGGCCCTGACCCTCTTCCGTGTTCCGTTCCGCGGCAACATGTTCACGCTGTTGCTCGCCAGTCTGCTGTTCCTGATGACCACGCTGGGGTCGGGTCTGTTCATGTCCACCATCTCGCGCACCCAGCAGCAGGCCATGCTGACCACCTTCCTGTTCTTCATGCCTGCATTTCTGCTGAGCGGCTTCGCATTCCCCATCCGCAACATGCCGCTTCCAGCGCAGTACCTCACTTACGTCAATCCGGTGCGCTATTTCATGACCATCGTGCGCGGCGTCTTCCTGAAGGGCGCCGGGGTGTCGGTGCTGTGGCCGGAGATGCTCGCCCTGGCCATTTTCGGCGTGCTCATTCTCTCGCTCAGCGCGTTCCGCTTCCGCAAGACTCTGGACTGATGATCGTCGGCCTGATCTCCGATACGCACGGGCTGCTGCGCGACGAAGCCGAGGAAGCGCTGCGCGGTTCGGATTTGATCATTCACGCCGGCGATGTCGGTCCCGGCGACGTGCTCCTCCGGCTTCACGCGCTCGCGCCGGTTGTCGCAGTGAAAGGCAACATCGATAAGCATCCGCCCGCATCCGCGCTGCCGGCCACCGCCGTCGCGCACGCGGGCGAGGCGCGTATCTATGTTCTGCACGACGTCCATGACCTCGATCTCGATCCCACGGCCGCCGGCTTTCGTGCAGTCGTCAGCGGCCATTCGCACAAATTCTCCACGACCGAGCGCAACGGCGTGCTCTACATCAATCCGGGCAGCGCCGGACCGCGGCGGTTTCGGCTGCCGATTACGATCGCCCGACTGCGAATTCCAGAGTTCGAGATTGAGCGTATTGAGCTGAAAAGCTGAGTGTCGCGTATACGTTACACTGTCACGTATACGCGACATGACGCCTTTGCGATGGCTTCTCCTGCTCGCCGCAGCTCCCGCTTTCTGCCAGGTCTCGGCAATTCTGTCCGGGACGATTCGGGACCAGACAGGCGCGGTCGTCGCCTCCGCCACGGTTACGGCGACCAACTCCGATACCGGCGCCGCACGCCAGGTCCTCACGGACGCCCGGGGCGACTTCGAGTTCCCTGCCCTGCCGGTTGGCGCGTACGAGATCCGCGCAACCAAGAACGGTTTCGCCGAACAGGTGCGCCGGGGCATCGACCTCGTCGTGGGGCAGAGCGCGACGGTCGATCTCGAACTGCGCGTCGGCGCTTCAACCGAACAGGTTGAGGTCCGCGGCGATGCCCCGTTGCTGGGGCTCGGCGCCGCCGAGATTTCCGGCCTCGTCTCCGAGCGCGCCATCAAAGAACTGCCGCTGAACGGCCGCAGCTACGACGAACTGATGACCCTCGACCCCGGCGTGGTGAATTTCACCTGGGAGAAGACCGGCGGCATAGGCGTCTCGAACTCCACGGTGGGAAATAACTTCGCAGTCGAGGGGAACCGCCCGCAGCAGAATCTGTTCCTGCTGAACGGAATCGAGTTCACGGGCGCGGCGGAAAACAACATGCAGCCCGGGGGAACGAGCCAGCAACTGCTGGGCGTGGACGCGGTGCGCGAATTCAGCGTGCTGCGCGATTCCTACGACGCCGAGTACGGCAAGCGGCCGGGCGCGCAGGTGCTGATCGTGACCCATGCGGGAACGAACGATTTTCACGGCTCGCTGTACGAATACCTGCGTAACAGCGCGCTGGATGCGCGCAACTTTTTCGACGGCCCGTCGGTCCCCGGATTCACGCGCAATCAGTTCGGCGCGGCTCTCGGCGGCCCCATCCGTCGTGACCGAACGTTCCTTTTCGGGAACTACGAAGGTTTTCGGCAGCACCTGCATCAGACGGGCGTCGATCTTGTGCCCGATAACGAAGCGCGCCAGGGCTATCTGCCCTGCAAGCTGGTAACGCCGGCGCCGAAGCCCTGCCCCGCGTCGGGCCTCGCATTCATAGGCATCTCGCCGCTGATCGATGCATGGCCGGCGCCCACGCCGGGCGCTCCCGATTTCGGCGGAATTTCGGAAGCATTCAACAATCCCTTGCAGACGATTCGCGACGACTTCGGCACGGCGCGCCTCGATCAGGTCTTCTCCGGCCGCGACACCCTGAATGCCGTGTACACCATCGACGACAGCGAAGATTTCACGCCCACCAGCACCAATCTCTACAGTGCAGACGCCGAAAGCCTGCGCGAGCAGGTGGCAAGCCTCGAGGAAACACACGTATTCTCGCCGCGTGTGCTGAACGCCGCGCGCATGGGCTTCTCGCGCGCCGGTTACTTTTTTACCGGCGAGCCCACGCCAAGCACGCCGGCCGCCAGTCTGCCGGGTTTTCTTGCAGGACGGCCGGTGGGCGCGATTGTGGTGGGCGGCAGCGCTGCGTCGAATCCGACGGCGCAACTGAGCCTCGCCGGCAGCAACAATGGCAGCAATCTCGACATCGCGCGGAACCTGTTTACCGGGGAAGATCGCGTTTCAGTCACCGCCGGCCGGCATCAGGTCACTATCGGCGCGTGGTTGCAGCGGCTGCGATCGAACGAGAACCTGGCGCTGAGCCAGTATGGCCAGGCGACGTTCTCCAGTCTGCAGACTTTCCTGGCGGGCACGATCGGCAGTTTGTTATTCGATCCGGCCCCGACTCCGCTCGGCTGGCGATCCTGGTTCGGGGCCGGGTATGTGCACGACGTATTTCGAGTCAGCCCGTCGCTCAGTCTTACACTCGGCTTCCGCGCCGAATCGAGCAGCGGCTGGAATGAGGCGCACGGCCGGGCCGCGACTTACACCTTCGCCGGCGGCGTTATTTCCAGCGAGCCGCACATCGGCGATGATGCGATGCTCATCAATCACGCGAAGTTTCTCCCTCAGCCGAGAGCGGGCGTGACGTGGACCCCGTTCGGCCGCGGGACGGTGATTCGCGCCGGGTTCGGCATGTATAACGATCTTCAGGATGCGCTGGGCTACCGCACCGATCAGAATGCGCCCTTCAACCCCACTTACAGCCTCCCCAACGCGCCTGTCTCGAAGCTGCCGGTCACCTCCACGGCCGGAGCGAGACTGGTCCCCGGCGGGATTCAGCCAGACCTGAAAACGCCCACCCTGGTCAGCTGGTCGTTTCGGATCGAGCAGGAGTTATCGGACAACATGGTCTTCAGCGCCGGCTACGTGGGCTCGCACGGTTATCACGAAATCATAGGCATCGATGCAAATGAGCCCTTCCCGGTTATCTGCCCGGCGGCGCCGTGCCCCGCAACTTACTCCGCTGCATTTCCCGCCGGAATCGCGCGGACACCGGTTCCGGCGGGAACGTATTATCTGCCGACCAGCGTGCGTGCGAATCCGTCCATCGCCAACACGTGGACCTACTTCTCCTGGGGCGACAGCTCCTACAATGCCCTGCAGCTGGAGTTTACGCGCCGGTTCAGCCGTGGATTATCCGTGAGAGGCGTGTATACCTGGTCGAAGACGATTGACGATGGAGATTCGCTGAACGCGACCACCTCCGGAGGCGAGCCGGCGCTGGCCTCGAACCCGTTCAATCTCAGGGCGGACCGTGGGCTCGCGAATTTCGATGTCAGAAATGCAGCCGCGATTGCCGCCACGTATAGCGTGCGTAACTGGACGCTGAACTCGATGGTCACGATGCAGAGCGGCTTCCCGTTCACGCCTCAGCTCAGCTACAACCCATCCAACAACGGCGACTCGCGGAACCCGGTTCGTCCCTTCGTAAATCCGGCCTTTACGGGCCCGGTGATTCTCGGGACGCCCGAGAAGTGGTTCAATCCCGCGGCGTTCCTGCCCGTGCCGATTAACAGCGGCTTTTACGGCAATCTCGGCCGCGACACGCTCATGGGGCCCGGGCTGGCGACGTGGGACTTCTCGCTGCTGCGCGACCTGGTGGCGCGCGATCAACTGCGGCTGCAGTTTCGCGCCGAGGTCTTCAATCTGCTGAACCGGGCGAATTTCAATACCCCGAATGCGGTGACCTTTACGCCGGCCGGGGTTTCACCCACCGCCGGAGTGATCACCAGTACGTCCACCACGTCGCGACAGATACAATTCGGAGTCAAGCTGCTATGGTAGAAAGCCACCTGGCGCGAGTGAGGGAGAAGCGCGGAATGTCCGCCGCGGACCTCGCTCAGGCCGCCGGCATCTCGCGGCAGACGGTTTACTCGATCGAGAACGGTAGTTTTACGCCGAACACGGCGGTTGCGCTGCGGCTGGCCCGCGCATTGGACGCCTCTGTCGAAGAGCTGTTTACGCTTCCCGCGCCGCCGAAACCGCCGTCGGAAGAAGTGACTTTCCTGCCCGGCTCCGACCAACTCGTACCCGGGCAACCGGTGCAGCTTTGCCGGGTCGATCGGCGGTTGATGGCCTGCGGTCCTTCTGCGATGGAGTGGTTTCTGCCGGCATGCGATGGCATCCTCGCGCGCGATCTGAAGGTCCGCTCCGCGCGGGCCGGAAGACCACCTGCGAACCGGCTGCTGGTGGCCGGGTGCGATCCGGGAATGTCCGTGCTCGCGCGTCATGTACGGGCTGCCGGCGTGGAGCTTGTGCTCGCGCATCGCAACAGCTCAGAAAGCATTGAACTGCTTCGGGACGGCTGCGTTCACATCGCCGGCTCGCATCTGCGCGACGAAACGACTGGGGAATCGAACCTGCCACGCGTACACCGTATTTTTCCCGAGGATTCGGTCACCGTGATTTCGTTCGCGATCTGGGAAGCAGGTATCGTGACCGCACGCGGGAACCCCAAAGGCATTCAAACCGTCGCCGCGTTCGCGAGGCCGGACATCACCATCGTCAATCGCGAACGAGGCTCCGGCGGCCGTCATCTGCTGGATATGAGCCTCGGGCAGCTGGGTATCAACCGCATGTCGGTGCGCGGATACGATGACGAGGTCCACGGGCATTTGCCGGCTGCATGGCGCGTTCACTCGGGCGCGGCGGATGCCTGCGTGGCCACCCGGGCCGCCGCGCGCGCGCTGGGACTGGGGTTCATTGAAATCCTGCGGGAGCGGTACGACCTCATCATTCAGCGCCAGCACCTGGAATTGCCGGCAATGCAGACCGTTCTGGATACGCTCACGCGCTCGGCGTTTCGCAGAGAGCTGGAGAGCTACGGCGGCTACGAAGCCAGCATTGCCGGCCAGCGCTTGTTGTAGGTGTGGCAGGCCGTTTCGCCTGCCACAATGCTAACTACCGCGGCAGCGTGCCTGACGCGTACAGCGTCAGCCATTGCGGGGCGCGCTTCTGATCCAGCGACTGCATGCGCATGATGCGGAAGGCTACCGCGTCGCCTGGCTGCAGCTTGCTTTGGATCCGGCGCACGTCATCAACCGAATTGACCGGCTGCCGATTAATGGCGATGATCACGTCCTTGTCGTGGATGTCGATGTCCTCGGCGAAGGACTCGGGATCGACACTTGTCACCAGCACGCCCTGCCGGCCCTGCGGCAGTCCCATGCTCTCGCGATCGGCATCGGTGAGGGTTCGAATCTTGATCCCGAAGCGGGCCTGCGTGGTCGTGTCCGGGCTGGGCTCTTCCGTCTCATCCTGCTGGTCGGCAAAACGGGGATTATTCTTAAAGACTTCGGCGCGGTCGCCGATCGTGACCCGGAAATCCATCTTCTTCCCGTCGCGATCGACAGTCATCGTGGACACCGAGCCGATTGGTGAGCTGGCCACCTGGTTCACCAGATCGTCGCCGTCCTTCACCGCTTTGCCGTTGATCGCGGTGATAATGTCGTCGTCTTTAATGCCGGCCTTATCCGCGGGACCGCCCTTCTCCACGCTCTGCACCAGCACGCCGTTTTTCGCGCCAAGGGCCTTCAGCAGTTCCGGCTTTTCGCCATTCGCCAGCACGATGCCGATGGAACCGCGCGTCACGCGCCCGCTGCGGATGATGTCGTTATACACACGCACCGCCATGTTGATGGGCAGCGCGAAGCCGATACCCTGATATCCGCCGGTCTGGGTGGCGATCATGGTGTTGACCCCGATCACCTCCCCGCGGATGTTCAGCAGCGGACCGCCGCTGTTGCCGGGGTTGATGGCCGCATCGGTCTGGATAAAGCGCTGGAACTGGCGGGCGCCGATATCACGGCCCGTGGCGCTGATAATGCCCGCCGTCACCGACGCTTCCAGTCCGAACGGGGAGCCGATGGCGACCGCCCAGTCGCCCACCTGCATCTCGTCGGAATTGCCGATGACCACGGGAGTGAGCGAACTTCTCGGATCGATCTTGATGACGGCGAGGTCAGTTTCCACGTCGAACCCGATCAGATGCGCCTTGTATTCCGTATCGTCGCCATGCAGCTTCACGCGGATGCGGTCGACTTTTTCCACCACGTGATTATTCGTAAGGATGTAGCCGTTCTTATCGACGATGAACCCGCTGCCGGACTGCTGGCGGCGGAACGAGGGGGAAGGGCTTTCTCCATCGCCATGGAAGAAGCGGCGGAACAGGTCCATTCCGTCGTCGTCCTGATCTTCGCCACCCTGACCCTTCTTATGCGGGTTGGAGGCGGAGGCTTTCGGCGTGTAGTCGGCGGTGATGTTCACCACCGACGGGTCCACGCTTTTCGCGAGCTTGGTGAATTCATTGCCCAGAACGACTCGGTCGGGAACGTGCAGCGGGGTGGCGTCCGGCGCGGCCGATTGCGTCCGCGCGGCATGAACGCCGGTGTTGACCAGCGTTCCGATCATGATTCCAATGGCCAGCGTCAGCATCAACAGCCCCAGGGAGAGCAGTTTCTGTCGCTGGACGATTTTAAGCAGAGTCATCAGCGCTTCTTCCGAGCCTTTCCCGAGCGGTCTGCGCCCCTCGTCACAGACCGACCATTTTCCAATTATACGGACAAACGGGCTAAGACGAGGGATGAGCGGCGCGGCGGAACGGTTTCAGCTCAACGGCGAGAATGCCGGCCATGATGAGCGCGGCGCCCACCAGCGCGCGACGACTGAGCAGTTCACCGGCTACGATCCATGACGCAGCCCAGGCGAACACCGGCTCGAGGGAGAAGATGATGGCCGTGCGGGTCGGGCTGCTGTACTGCTGCGCCCAGGTCTGGACAGCGAACGCGAAGGCGGTGGCCAGGAGGCTGGTGATGAGCAGCGCGGTAACCAGGCGTGGAGTCCAGTGGAGATGCACGGGGTCGGCCCACCAGAAGGATGCCGCGGAGAGAAGGGCGCAGGTGGCGATCTGTGTCACGGCGAGAGCGGACGTGTCCGCGTCCTTCGCAAAGTGGCCAAGTATCACGATGTGGAACGCGAAGGCGACCGCGCAGCCGCCGACCAGCAGGTCGCCCCGATTGACGCCGCCCGCGCCGGGCTCGAACGTCATCAGGCCCATGCCCACGGCCGCCAACAGCACGCCGAACGCCTCGCTCGCGGTGGGCAGGCGCCGATAGATCACTGCGCCGACCAGCGGAACAAGCGGGATGTAAAGCCCGGTGATGAACGCGGCCTTCGATGCGCCGGTGTAATTCAGACCGAGGGTTTGGAACGCGTATCCGGCGAAAAGGAAAACGCCGGCGATCAGCCCGCCGCGCAGCGCGAGACGCGCCGCTTTGCCTCGCCGGATGCGGCGATGGAGGATGATGGCGAGAGCCGCCGCGGCCATGCTGAAGCGGATGGCCAGAAACAGCAGGGTCGAGGCGTCCGCCAGCGCTTCCTTGACGATGATGAACGTGGCGCCCCACGTAAGGCAGACGAGGGCGAGGGAGAAATCCGTCCGCCAGCGCGGCGGGGCGGCGCTCATTCCGCCGTTCCGGCGGCGACTGGAAGTGGCAGAGAACGCAACAGCAGCGCGAGCGCGAGCAGTACACGCCGGAGACCCAGCTCGCGGCGTTCGGGACTGTACCATTCCGCGGGGGTGTGCGCGCCTCCGCCGAGGCCGCCCGCACCGATTGAGACGGCCTGAAGACCGAGGGACAGCGGGATGTTCGCGTCCGTCGAGGCGCAGTCGATCTGTGCGCGGATGCCGAGCTGCGCGTCCACCGCTCGCAGCGCATTCAGGATCGGCGCGTCGTTCGCCAGCCGCCCGCCGGGACGGGAGCCGATCTCGCGAACCAAAGCGGTCACGCGCCCGCCGGTAGCGCGGTCGTTTTCCATTTCCACCGCACGCTCCACACAGTTGGTGAGTGCAAGCGACAGGTCGTCCAGTTTATGCGGGCTTTCGGAACGGATATCGAGCTTGGTGCGCGCGCTGGTGGGAATCGAGTTGATGCTCAGGCCGCCTTCAACAATGCCGAAATTAAACGATGAGCGCGGGCCGCCGTTACTGTGGAGGGGCGTGTCGGCAAAGAGCGCGATGGCGCGGCTGAGCGCGTGGACGGGGTTGCCGATACCGTAATCGCTCCAGCTGTGGCCGCCGGGGCCGCTGATGGTGACGTCGAATCGGCGGCTGGCCAGGGCCTGGCAGGTAATGTGGTCCGTTCCGGGGCCGTCGAGAACAAGAAACGCGGCGAAGCGATCGGCCAAAGGCGACTGGCGGCAGAGATAGCGCATGCCGCCGAGGTTGCCTTCCCCTTCCTCGCCAACGTTGGCGATGAAGACGATGGAAGCGGCGGCGGCGCCGGCGATGCTTTCGTCACAGGAGCGGAGGGCGGCGGCGAGGGCCAGCAGGGCCGCGAGGCCAGCGCCATTGTCGGAAACGCCGGGCCCGTGGAAACGCCCATCGGGACCCCACGTGACCTCCGTTTCGGAGTTGCGCGGCGCCAGCACGGTGTCGAGATGCGCGGTGATGGCGATCAGCGGCCCACCCGCTTTGCCGTGCGGAAAGGCGATTACGTTGCCTCCGCGATCCACCGATGCGTCACAGCCGAGCGAGGCGAACTGGCGCTGCATCCATTCCGCGCGCTTTTGCTCGAAAAAGGTCGGCGCCGGCACACGGCACAGCTGCAGATGCTGATCATTAATCCACTGTTTTTCACGACTGAAGAACTGCAGGCATTCGCGCAGACCGGGTGCGCTGGCCACTTCCGCGGCGGTCTTCAGGAGCGGGTTGGCGGGCGCGTTTCCCGCGCCATTGCGGTTGGCCGCCACATTGTCAGTTTAACGGAGGGCCCACGTGGAGCGCGCTATTTGGCCCACGCTGTCACTTGGAGCCGAGCTTTGCGTTCAGCCGCCCGTATTGGTGAAATCCGCCTCCACGACCGTGCCCGTCGCTCCGCCAATGCCAACCTGCGAGCCCGCCGCAGCCGTGAAGTGAATGAGCAGATCCTGCGTGACCGGGATCTCTCCATTCCGCGGCGCGTTGGTCCACTGCACCTCGGGTGGCCGCTGGAAGGAGAATTCTGGTGCAAAACATACAAGCAGGCAAGTAACCCGAATCCCCCTTCCGCGTGCATCCGGGCGCGCGGGAGCGGAATCTTATTCCTGTAACATGTCCACACTCACAATTCCGACGACATCCTCCGCGTCAACGGCGCCCGGTGTGACAAAGGCATACGCGGCTCAGGCGGCAACTTCGCCGCTCGCGCCCTGGAGCATCCGGCGGCGCGAGCCCACGCCCGATGACGTGGCCATTGAAATCCTGTTCTGCGGCGTGTGCCACTCCGATCTGCACACCGCGCGCAACGAATGGCAGGGCACAAGATATCCGGTCGTACCCGGACATGAGATTGTCGGTCGCGTCACTGCCGTGGGTAACAACGTGACAAAGTTCAAGCCGGGCGATCTCGCCGGCGTGGGATGCATGGTGGATTCGTGCCGCGTGTGCTCGAGCTGCAGACGCGGGCTCGAACAGTACTGCGAAAACTCTCTGACCCTCACCTATAACAGCGAGGATAAGCACCTCAGTGGCATGACGTACGGCGGCTACTCGGAAAACATCGTCGTGGATCAGGCCTTCGTGCTGAAGATCTCCGGCAAACTCGACCTCGCCGCGACCGCTCCCCTGCTCTGCGCCGGTATCACAACATATTCGCCCCTGCGGCACTGGAACGTAGGCGCAGGCCAGAAGGTCGGCGTCGTCGGACTCGGCGGGCTCGGCCACATGGCCCTCAAGTTCGCGCATGCCTTTGGCGCGCACGTCGCACTCTTCACCACCTCGCCGCGCAAAGCCGAGGACGCAAAGCGCCTCGGCGCGGATGAAGTCATTGTGTCCACCAGCGGCGACATGGCGAAACACGCCAACAGCTTCGACTTCATTCTCGACGCTGTCTCCGCCCAGCACGACATTAACGAGTATCTGAAGCTGTTGAAGCTGGACGGAACGCTGGTGCAGGTGGGCGCGCCCGCCGAGCCCCTGCGGGTCAGCGTTTTCAACCTCCTGTTTCCCCGGAAGCAGTTCGCCGGATCGCTGATCGGCGGCATCGCCGAGACGCAGGAAATGCTCGATTTCTGCGCCGAGCACGGCATCGTCAGCGACATCGAAATGATCGC
>Ga0209810_1003015_pt1 | contig 18602 bp, 14 predicted proteins | sample Coa_R1_7_FD_187159 | JGI IMG/M metagenome (GOLD analysis project Ga0209810, IMG submission 187159) | Surface soil microbial communities from Centralia Pennsylvania, which are recovering from an underground coalmine fire - Coalmine... | ecosystem: Environmental > Terrestrial > Soil > Unclassified...
TGGCCTCGTAAATCTGCGTTCCGTTTGCGTCGTACATACGCAGGCTGTCCCGGGGCAGAATATCGGCCAGCGTGAGAATATCGTGCTGGTAGCGCCGGTCGACTGCCGTAGAGAAGGCCGCGTAACCGGTCAAAAGGCTGGCGGTGGTGATAAGAAAGGCGAGAATGGCGAAAGCGAGCGGCAGCAGCGACCAGAACGTTCCCATGCGGTCAACGGCCCGGTACTTCTCGTTGCTGCGCTGTAGCTTCTTGCGCTTCAAATGATGCTGCAAATGCCAGCCCTTCGGGTGCGTTCGATGATTGGCAACGGGGTGATAGTAGCCGCGTGGAACCGGTAATGGACGCTCATCGACTCGCTGCGCCCCGGCGGCGCGACTATGCGGTGACAATCTTGCCGGAGTTCCTGATCGCCGTTCGTTGTTCATATCAGTCTCCTACCTGGCGTATCCATCGTTGAGGCAACAGGCCTTCATATAGATTATATATCTGAAAAGAAGTTCAATGCTTAAAACGGCGCGCTGATAACTCCATTCCGCCGTTATCAGAAAACAAGACCGCATGCAAGCAACAAAACAAAGAGAAAGAATAACTCTGCCTTACGTCCAGAGAAGCACTATATTATCATACGTCCTGGCAACGCTATCGGTAACAGCCTGCCTGCTTCTCTGCATCCCTCGTCAGTACCGCAGGGAATAGTTCTCGCAAATTGCATGTTTTCTCAGGTGAAGTGAGAATAGCGGAAGGAGCAGATTTCTTTCCCGCTCATCTTCAGTGAGAGTGTTTTCCTTATTGTTCCGAGGAGATTTTTTTCATGAGTGATACGGTTGTTGAGGAGCAGCAAGTAGCTCCTGATTTTACGCTTCCGGCTGTGGGCAGCGGGGATGTGGTGAAAAATGGTCAGGTGCATCTGGCAGATTTGAGGGGCAAGACAATTGTTCTCTATTTTTATCCAAAAGACGACACGCCGGGCTGCACGAAAGAGGCGTGTTCGTTTCGCGATGCAAACCATGAGATGCAAAAACGGGGAGTTGTCGTACTGGGTATCAGTGTCGATGATCTTCCTTCGCATCAAAAATTTGCCCGAAAATATAGTCTCCCTTTCCCGCTATTGGCCGATACGGATACCACTGTTTCGCAACTCTATGGCGTGTGGAAAGAGAAGAACCTGTACGGTAAGAAATATATGGGCGTCAATCGCGAGACGTTCCTGATCGATAAGGATGGCGTGGTGCGCAAAATCTGGCACAAAGTCAAGCCGGAAGGACACGCTGAAGAGGTGCTGGAAACCATAGAGGGGCTGCACCTCTAGCCTTGCCTGCTATTCATCTCGCAAGAAGGGGATGACGGGTCGCAAAGATATTGCTCACAGTGGCCTGTCATCCCCTTCTCTGGCTGCTCATCATAGTATACATGGCATGAGAAGCCATCGGGGAGGTGTCATGCGGAGCGGCACTCAGGGCTAAAGGTTGCTTGCCGCTCCGCATGACAGGTCGGGGCTACCTGTTCCTGGCATCTTATGGAATACGTCGGGTCATCACCGTATGCCAGTATTCTTTCGTGTTAGAGATAACGTGAAGTTTTTCTGATATTGAAAGGTGGCATGTATGATGATAAAAGTATATCGTAAACTCTGCTTTGCAATGCTTTTCTGTATCCTGGCGCTCTTGCTGGTGGCCTGTAACATTGGTGGCATCAGTATCAACGGCCCCGCAACGCCGACGCCAACATCTACACCGAAAGCAACGCCGACAACGGCTCCCTCACCCACAGCATCCACTCTGGAGACATATACCGGTAACGGCTATACCATTGGCTATCCACAGGGATGGACGGTTACGAAGGGAAGTACAGGCGCGGTGACGTTCACCGATCCGCAGGGGGTGGCCTACCTGACGATTCAGGTGGTGCCGAATCCCAACGGGCTGATCTCGACCAGCGATGAGGTAGATGCGGGCCTGCAGATTTTCAAGAGCCAGGCAAAGAATTATACGAAGGTCAGTATTGCTCCCACCACGACGGTGGCCGGAGAGACCTGGAGCCAGGGCGCAGCGACGGGCGATATTACGCCGGAGGGCGCGACCAGTCCCGTGACGGCGAAAATCGTGGTGATTTCCGATAACCACCCGGCCAATACCTCGTCCACGCAGGGCTTCACCATCGGCTACGTGACCGGCACCCAGGTCTTCGATGCGATGAATACCACCTACTTCCAGCCTATGTTGCAGTCATTCAAGTTTACGTCCTGATCTGCTCATCTCTATATTGCTTAAAGTTCGGGTCGGTGGAGACGACGGAGTTGTCACTGCCATAGGGATTGTGGACGTAGGCATCGGCCTGGTTGTCATTCATCCACTCGCCATCGCGCCGGTACCGGAACTGGTAGGTGCGACCGACCTCAAGATCGAGTGTGGCTTCCCACGTGCCGTCGCGCGTGCGCTGCATGGGATGCGACGTGTAGTTCCAGTGGTTAAAGTCGCCCACGACATAGATGGTATCGGCCCAGGTGCTTTCTGGAAGGGAAAACGTGACGCGCGCTACCGGCCCCTGTTCTGTTTCTATAAAAGTCTTGCGAATCATACACTTCTCCTCTCAGTCGGGATGGGTTTCAAAGCCGTGATAGGCGGCTCCCAGCAGGGCTACTTCGGGATGGAGGATGACCTGCACGGGCATGCGGTTGAGCAGTTCGGCGAAGCGTCCTTTGTGGGTGAAGGCCTGCATAAATTGTCCTTTTTGCAAGAGGGGCAGGATACGCGGTGGGATGCCGCCGCCCAGGTAGACGCCGCCGGTTGAGAGAACCTTCAAGGCAAGGTTGCCCGCTTCCGCGCCCAGAATAGAGACGAACAGCGAGAGGGTGGCGGAGCAAAGTTCGCACGGGGTGTTCTCGTCAAGCGCCGCCTTGACGATCACCGGAGTCAGATCGTCCGCGCTGGCAAGCTTCTGGGCCAGCCATGTCGGCTCCGGGGCGTAGCCGGTATCGCGCAGGTAGGTATAGAGGTTGGGGATGCCCAGGCCGGAGCAGACGCGCTCGAAACTGATGTGATCGTAGCGAGCCAGCAGGTAGCGCAGCAGGCCGATCTGCTGCTCATTGGTCGGGGCAAAGTCGGTGTGACCGCCTTCAGAGGTGTGGGGATGATAGCGCGACGTTTCCCAGGTTAAATATGCCTCACCCAGCCCGGTGCCGGGGGCGATGACGGCTATCGGACCATGCTGAACCGGTTGCCCCGCGTTCAGTGTGTGCAGGTCGACTGGCTGCAAGAAAGGGACGGCGTGCGCAATGGCTTCCAGATCGTTGAGCAGGCGCACCCTGTCAATGTGCAGTCGTTCCTGAAGTTGTTGCTCGTCCATCACCCAGGGCAGGTTGGTAATGGTGGCGTGACCGTTGACCACCGGCCCGGCCACGCCAAAACTGGCCCGTTCAACTGGCACGTGAACCGAGCCGAGGAACTCCTGCACAATCGCTTCCAGACTGGGATACTGACCGCTGGGATAGATTTTCTGTGCCACCGGCTCCCGCGCACCGCGTTCCGGCGAAAAAATAGCCAGATTCGTCTTTGTCCCGCCAATATCTCCCGCGAGTAACATCCTTTTCAACTCCTTACCAGGACTCATTTGTTAGACTGCTTAATCGAGCATCGAGAACAGGTTATTCAGCGACTCGGCCAGTGTCGGGTGGGCAAAAACGGCGTCGCGCAGGACGGTATAGGGAAGTTTGCCCATCATGGCGATCTGAAGCTGGCTCATGATCTCGCCTCCCTCGATGCCCAGCACGGCGCAGCCGAGAATCTGGCCTGTATCTGCGTCTACCACCGCCTTCATGAAGCCGCGCGGCTCGTCCACCTCCAGCGCACGCGCAACGTAGCTCATAGGCATTTTCGCCACTTTGATGTTTCGTCCCTGCCCCCTTGCCTCCGTTTCGCTCAATCCTACCCGTCCCAGCTGCGGATCGATGAACACGGTATAGGGAACCAGCCGATCTTTGATGCTCGCGTCCCCGTCCTCGATCAGGTTGGTGCGAATGATGCGAAAATCGTCATAGGAGATATGAGTGAAGGCCGGACCGCCTTTGACATCGCCCAGCGCATAAATGCCCGGCACGCTCGTTTCCAGTCGATCATTGACGACGATATAGCCGCGTTTATCCATTTCCAGCCCGGCGGCAGCGACGTTGAGCCAGTCGGAATTGGGGACACGCCCGGCGGCGGCCAGGATGTGCGAACCTGTCAGGATGCGTTCTCCCTGCGGCGTGAGGACGGTCAACTGGATGTGGCCGTTCTCTCGCTGTTCAGCATGCAGCAGCGTGGTTTTGAGCAGCACTTCGACGCCGTCTTCGCGCAGGATGTCCGCAACCGCCCCGGCTACGTCATCGTCCTCGCGTGAGAGCAGTTGCGCCCCGCGCTGGATAATCGTGACCTGGCTGCCAAAGCGGCGAAACATCTGCCCGAACTCCAGCCCGATATAGCCGCCGCCCAGCACTAACAGGTGTTCCGGCACGATATCCAGTTCCATAATCGATGTCGAATCCAGCGTAGGAATGTGTTCGAGTCCGGCGGGCCTTGCCGGTCGATCTCCCACATTGATGAAGATGCTATCGGCGCTGAGCGCGCGCACTTCCCCGTCATTTAGAAATACATCGAGCGTATGGGGCGCGGTGAAGCGAGCCTCTCCCATCAGCAGATCAAGTCCCTCAGTGCTTTTGATGCGCCGCTCGCTGCCGCTGCGAAAGCTCTCGACGATGTCGCGTTTGCGTTTGCGCACAATGCTCATATCGACCGTAATCGGCCCTGTCTCCACCCCATAATCGGCTCCACGCCTGGCAAGATACGCCACGCGCCCACTGGCGACCATTGTTTTCGTGGGCGTGCAGCCCTCATTGATGCACGTTCCGCCCACATGTACCCGCTCGATCAACGCCGTCTTGCGCCCGGAACGCGCCAGCGCCGTCGAAAGCGGCCCGCCCGCCTGTCCCGCCCCGATGACAATAGCATCATAGTGTGTCGCTACCATAGCTGTTCACCTCTCTCAATCATTTTCGGCCTGCCCGTGTTTAGAATGCTATTGTATCTCTTCTGAAGCGTAACGGCTAGTGGCAATAATCTGGGGGTCTGCCGGGCTGGTTGGATATACGTAGAGGGAAGCGTACTATCGGTTCAGTGCGCTTCCCTCTACCTGAAGAAAGTATGAACAAACGGGAGGACAGGGAAAACAATTAGCCTTGCTCTGCCGGAGTGTTCGTCGTTGTGTCTTTGATTCGCACATCCCCCTGGCGTTCAACGTGCAGTTCTTCTCGTTTGACCGTATCGGTGATGCGCTGGACATCCTGCACCTGCTCTTTGTGGACGCTCACTTCTCCGGTCTGCACCGTTTCTTTCGTGACGTGTACCTGTTCCTCGCTGATGGGAATTCTAATCGTCTCTTGCTGCTCGCCTGCTCCCTCTATGGTCGGCGTGCTTTGCCCGGCGAGAGGGTGGTATTCAATCACCATTTCTTCGCGTGTGACGGGGACGGTGATGGTCTTCTCTTCTGTGACCGTTTCTCTGTGAATATCAACCTCGCCTGCCTGTACCTGCTGCTTGCGCACGCGCAGTTGTTCCTCTCGCAGCTTGATCTCCTGCATGGCTTCCAGTGGGGATGTGGACGGCGAAGTGGGTTGGGCCGAGAACTGCCTGATATTATGGCCGCCAAACTTTGTGAGCAGGAATTGCGCCTCCTGCTGCCGATCTGTTGTCTTCACGGTTACAATGGTATGGCCTGTCTCAAATTCTTGTTCATATGGCTGCGCGACCTGTGACGGCACTCCCAGGCTAATCAGGTGGTTGAGGATGCCACCGCCTTCTGTTCCATGTTCGGAATAGCGAATCTGCTCGCTGCTAAAACCGGCGTCCAGCAGGGCATCGATGGCGGCGTTGGCGGCTGCCCGATTGGGAAATGCCCCAACGACCAGCATGGGGGTCGAGGGTGTTTCCAGCGCAGGGGCGTAGGGAGGATGTTGCACGCCACCGAAGGTCGCACTGCCCTCGGACGTGATGTCGGCCTGTGCTGGCGTTTGCGCCGCGTGAGAGGCTTGCGGCTCCTGCACGGCTGTCGGTGGGGTATGCATTTCGTTAGCCCCATTGTCATGCAGGATATGGAGCATCGTCTCCGGGTTCTCAGTCTCGATGGAGAGCAGCGTGCGGGAAGAGCCTGGTGTTTGTTGCTGCGCACCAGCCTGACCGTCGGCCATCTTTCCGGTAAAAAGCCCTGCCAGGCTTCCTACCAGCGCCCCGATGCCCGCGCCAACCAGCAGGAACAGCCACAGAGGTTGGCTGGCAAGGGGGGAATTCATCTTGCGCGCCAGGAGGGCAGCGCCGATGCCTGGCAGCGCGCCCGCGCCGCCTCCGATAGCCGCGTCTCGTACCAGCTCCCTGCGCGGAGGAGCCGGGTCGGCCTGTCCATTAACCGGATTCTCCAGTGAGGTTTTGATCTGCTCCTGGCGGCATCCCGCTTTCAGAAGCGCCTTTCTGGCCCGCTCGGCCTGCATACTATCTGCAAAGACGCCGACAATAATGGTTTGTTGCGTTGTTGTCATATGCTTTCCCCTTCCATGATACCTTTTTTCTACCTTCCGTGCTATTGCATCCTGCTTGTCTGTCATTCCCATAAAGGGTCATTGCTGATCTACGAAAGGGAACGTAAGAAACGCTACGCTCCCTTCGTTCTACCGAAAAACCGGGGAAAGCCCCTTTCTACTCAGGACGCGGTCCTACCAGGATTCGGCGGATTTTGTTGCTGAGGGTGGACATTCTCAACATCCACGTCTCCTTCACGGTTGACCTTCAATTCTTCCCGCCTGACGGTATCGGTGAAGCGTTCGGTCTCCTGCACCTTGCGCGTGCCGACCGTGATGTCGTCGGTAGTAACCGTCTCCTTCTCCACATTGACCCTTTCCTCGTTCACGGGAATGCGAATGGTCTCATTCTCGTTGGCCGGGATGGGGGTGTTGGAGGCCTGCGGCTGACCGCTGACGGGGTGATGCTCAATCACGACCTCTTCGTGGGTCACAGGGACATCGATGGTCTTTTGCTCGCTGACCACCTGCTTGCCGATGTCTACCTCACCGGCGCGTACCCAGCGCGTTTCCGGCTGAAGCGTCTCTGCCCGCAACTGGATTTCACGCTCACCGGTAAGCCCGCCTGGCGCACTGGTCGCCGGAGCATTGGCTGCTACGTTTCCAGGAACGTTGGGTATCGGGGTACCAGCGGTCGGGCTAACACCGGTTGCAGGCGCGGCATAGTTCGTTGCCTGTCCCTGATTGGTGTTAAAGTCGTAGCCGCCGTCTTTTCTGAGCAGGTTAAACGCCTGCTGCTGCTGCGTATTCGTATGAACCGTCACAACAGTGTTCCCCTGCTCGAATTCGCGATTGTAGAAATTCGCCTCCTGCTGGGGAATGCCCATGTTAGTCAGGTCATCAGCAATCCCGCCGCCACCCCGCCGTACCGAGTAACGGATCTGGTCCCGATTGAAGCCAGCGTTCAGCAGGTCCTGAATTGCCTGCTGCGCCTGGTTGTTGTCTTTGAAAACCGCAATCACGAATGAGCGGTCTGCTGTTGTCATCTCTCTTTCTCCTCCTTCTAATTTCCCTCTCCAATAGAGCAAGCTTGCCACTATTTGTGAGCTTAACTCAAGCAAATATGTAAACAAACCCTCTATTCCTATACGCCCTACGTTCTCGAAAAGAGACATCGCTGTGCATCTGACTTAAACTCTTGTAATCTCCAACTAACTCATGTATACCTGGCTACAACAGGAAGAGATTATCAGGAGACACATAGCGTGATGGTAAGAGGGAAGACAGGATATGACATTAGATGAGCTGGTAATGACGCTGCGAGATCAGGGCGTGCATCTATTTGATGACGGAAACGCATTCCGGTTGCAGGCGCGCAAGGGCGTGCTGACCCCTCAACTGGTAGAGGTTATCACGGCATACTCGGCTGAACTGCTCTATCTCATCCGGCTGGGAGATGTGCGTGTCTGCCCCTCCCGCTGGGAACACCGCCCGTCCTGGCGTTACTCGCCAACGGCAAAGGCATTCCTCTGCTGCGCTTGCCGCAAAGAGTCGGTAACGCAAGAGGCTGAGAGCTAATATCTGAGTAGCGTCGGCCCAGGCCAGCCGCAAGGGGATGGCCTGGGCCGGGACCAAACTGACTATCCGTGTGTTACGGGTTGCCCCTGTGAGACTTGCGCCTGCTGTACCGCCTGGATTACCGGGCCGCTGCCTGTTGTCCCGTCTGCGAGATGGGTCCATTCCACCTGTGGCGCGTTGGCGGTGATGGCGTTGTGTACGGCTCGCCCGGTGAGGGCCTGCTGGTTTTCCAGCGTGCGTGCGGCCAGGGCGCTGATGATCGGCGTGGCGAACGATGTGCCAGACCAGTAGGCCCAGGCATACGAGTTGGGGGCCGGGTACTCATGGAAGCCCTGCGGCGACGTGATGGGCGCCGGGTCGTTCGGTGAAAGCGCGGGGTAAACCGGAGACGTGTAGACGCCGCGTAGAGCGTCGGGCGGCATGGCGACCCGGGTGCCGGAAGAACCGCCCTGCGAGATGATCGTCGGAATCTCGCCGCCATAGGTGGCAACGCCATCAGGCCCTGGATAGTTGCTATACGAGGCATCCTGCCCCTGCCCGTTGACCGCGCCGACCGGGATGATATCTTGCAAAGGAAACTCGGTATCGTAGGCGAAGTAGGCCGGGTAGCGCGCCCAGTAGCGCACACCGTTGGGATTCATCATCGTGTCTCGCGGGTCAGAATCGTTGCCGGCAGAGGCGACGATGACGGCTTTATTGTCAATCAACCGGCCAAGCAGGTGAGCCAGTTCCTCGCGTACACGTTGCTTGATCTCAGGGGTGAATTCGGGGACGCACGTTTCGTTCTCCGGGGGCATGACCAGCAGGCTGAGGTTGATGACCACCGGCTGCGCTTCCAGGTCTCCGCCCGCAGTCATGCGGTTCTGAATGTCACTGAGCGCCGCCGCCAGCGTTTTCAGTTCTCCCACGCCATAGTTGCTGAGGACGCGAACGCACTCAATTTTTGCCGCCGGGGCGACATCATGCACGATACCGGCAACGAACAGCCCGTGATCCGGCATGGGGAAGCCCACCAGATTCCCGTTAATATCCTTGCCCGTCGTGACCAGTTGCTGCGGGTTCGCCGCCTCGTCATCCGAAAGCAGGTCGTAGTTGAAAACCGCGTTTTCGATGAGACTTTGCAGCAGCACATTGTTGTTGCCCGCGTTTTGAGCCGCCTGCTGAATCTGCTGCGCCGGGGGCAGCGAATCCAGCACAAACACCGTCACCCCCTCGCCGCTCGCGTTTTGCAGCGTCTCAGCAATGCCCGGTAGCGTAATATGCCACTGATCGGCTACCCCTTCCACCGGTATTGGTGGGGCGACGGGACAGCCATGTGTTGGATCGTCGGAAGCGGACCAGAACATGTTGGGGATGGCGGGAGTTGATGCCTGGCGGCTGGCCAGGTTGGCCGCGTTCATGTGGGTGACGACGGTCAGTGTGTAATCGGGCGTATCAGCAGGTTTCATGCCTGGCATATCCGGCATGCCAGACATGGTGCCTGTCGTAGCCGTTGACTCAATCTGAAAGACACCGGCAATCTCGAACTCTGGTTGACCGGCTGATGGAAGTAGTGGTGGTTGCAACGGGAAGAGATAGACACCATTCAGCAATTGTTCGCCGCCCGTGGTCTGTGGCGCGGCAATTTCCTGGGAAGTTCCCTGCTGCCCTATCGGCACCAGCCGCACGTGGGCGTCGTTGAGAACAGTGGTGTTGAGATTGTCTAAATGCTTGAGTACCGTTCCGTTTACTTCTGAAGGTGTCGCGGAAGACGGAACAGTGGTTGGAAACCTGAGATACACCTGATTTTTGCGCCAGTAAACACGCGGTTTGTCCATATTCATACTCATGATGATGTGCCTCCCTACCTTTCTTGACTGTACAGCCTACAAACGTTGCCTGAACTTTCTGACCTTAAGACGCCGGGCAGCGTCTTTTTCAGGCTTCGATTTCCTGAGCCGAGGAGGGGCTTTCCTTTTGCCGATACTTCAGCGGAGCAACATTGCCTACCAGGCGAAAGGCCGCCCAGTAATAGGGGTGCGTATAGCCGGTATCTGTACGCTGGATGAGGGAGCATTGGGCGGCCCGCAGCGCCTGCACCTTGCTTTCTCCATTCAGCAAATGCTGATAGAAGCGTTGCATCAATTCGCCGGTGGCGTTATCTTCAACCGGCCAGAGACTCATCACCAGCGACTTTGCTCCGGCGGCCAGGAAGGCGCGTCCCAGTCCCAGTTGCTCGTCGCCACCGCCGCTCAGGGCCAGTCCGGTTTCACAGCCGCTCAGCGTGACCAGTTCGCAAGCCTTCAGATCGAGGCTGAAGGCGTCAATCGCGTTGAATCTGCCATCGGCCAGCAAAACGGATGAGAAATTGGGCGCGTCCAGCCTGCTGTGTCCATGCGTCGCCACGTGGATAATGGGGCTATCGGGCGCTTCCGCAATCAATCGGGTAATCGTTGCCTCATCTTCAAGATAGCAGCGTCCATTGAGCAAATTAGCCAGCGTTTTCGCCTCTTCAAGAGCGCGCTGTAAATGTCCACGTCCTGAATAACCGAAAATCAAAGGTCTTTCCGTTGTTTCCATTTCTTGCGCCTGCTGCCCGTATTCATAGATGCCGCTCTGTAGGAGACTGGCGGCAGGCAGATAGCTGACCTGAAAGTTTTCGATGAGAAAGTGGGAGCCGTCGTACAGGGCGTGGAATGGCAGGGTATGCAAGGAGCTATAGGGAACAATGGTAAGGGAGCTTCCCGCCGGGGGCAGGTGTGATGCAACAGGGGCGATGAGCAGGTCATACAATTTTTTCAGTAGCTGGCGCGTGGCCTCCTGCGGCGGTCGCTGCGGATCGGGCCAGCCTTTGACCTGTAATGAGGCATGCAGCAGTGGCAACAAGCGTCTCAACTGCTTTGCTCCATCGGCCTGTTCGGCAGTAACAAGCTGGTTCTTTGTAGCAGCGAAAATGATCAGTCTTTCTTTGCTCAGAAAATAGGCAAGCAGGAGCTGGTCGGGCAGGAGATGGCGTCTGAGTTGTGCGACGCCTGCAAATCTTTTACTGGCTTTTTCACTCGTCTTCAGGTGCGTCATGGGCTGCGCAGTTGTTTGTTGTAAGTATAGCCGCTCAAATAACTCGCTGATTTTTGCCTCGCATCGTTTTATTTCTGCCTGGATCACTGTTTGATCAACAACAGAAGATACAGAAGTAGCTATGTTTGCAAGCAATGCGCTGTAATCCCGGTATCTTCCCTGCCATGTTTTCAATTCGTTCTGTAACTGGAGTATGATACCGGCGCCTGTCCTTGATTCATTCGAGAGGATATCCTCTTGCTGCTCATCCTCTGCGGAAAACTGCGTTTTCGACCTGTTGAGATACTGGCATAGCGCCATAGAGCGGGCGCGTTCGAGATGGTCGAAAGCAAGCTCGCTTTGCCCCTGTTGCAGGCAGAGGTTGATCATGTCTTCATAGACTTGCCAGGCTGTGCGCAGGAAAGAAGGTGAGAGGTCATAAACAAGGTCATCCAGGATACGCTCGATCTGGGCAATGGCGGCCCCATAATGCCATTTTGCTTTATACAGGTCTCCCTGCAAAGCGAATATGCGACCCAGCAGGTACTGGCTTTTGTAGACTTCTTCCTGTAAATGGTGCTGGTGCGCTTGCAGAGCTGCTTGCTTGCAGCGTTGTACCGCCTGCTGTAGCAGCATCGATTGCTGCTCCCGCTCCTGCTTTTTCCCTGCCTGTTGTGCCTGTTCGATCAGCGCGCTGACCATGACCATGCTGGCGCGAACGCTGCGAGCTACCAGACCCTGTGCTTCAAAGAATGGTCGTATTTTGGAAGCCGTATCATAAGCATCGCCAAAGGCTCCCATCTCAAGAAATATTTCTGCCTGTTGCAATCGTGTGGCAGAGGCGTAATGCTCAAATCCGCCGCGATCAAAGAGCATCTTTGCTTCATCGAGGGCAGCTAGCGCCTCTTTTAATCGTCTATCGGCAACCAGTATAGATGCGTACTCGAGTAGGGTATTACTTGTGTGTAACGATGTTCCAGGCTGCCGGTATATCTCAACTGCCTCGTAGCCCAGCTGGCAAGCTTCGCTCGTTCTGTTGAGTTTAACCAGTGTATTGGCTATCTGTAGCTTAATTTCGCCTGTCGTTTTGGGATTATCAATGGAGTTTTGGAGCAAGATATCCTGCGCATGGTAATAGCGTCGTAATGATGAACCATAATATCCCAGTGTGTAATCTAAATCTGCCAGGTTAATCTCGCAATTTGCTGCCATGCTTGTTTCCTGCAGGGAGGCAAAACTTGCCTGTGCTTCCTGTAGAAGCTTATAAGCCTTTTTAAGCTGACCGAGCCATGACAGGTTTATTGCATAGGCTACCTGTGCCAGTGCGATTGAACGCTTGATAAAGGTTTCGTCATGGTCTGTCATTGTGGGATACATAGTCAGTATTCGCTCGTACAAAACACTTGCGTCCTGATAGCGGCCAACTCGTTTGTATATCCAGGCTGTGTTATGATCCATAACACAAACCCAGTAGTTCTCCCCCTGTCGTGCAAATATCTCACGAGCACGAGCCGCTGCCTCTAATGCCTCCTCGACCTGTCCTATCGAGGTAGCGGCAATCATCCAGCTGATACGACTGCGCGCCCAGTTGCCTTCGTCTCTCAGGCTGAGAAACTCTTCGCCGGCGATGTCCAGGCACTCTATAGCGGCTTGATGGTGCCGGATTTGTTCTAAGGCATCGCCTTTAGCTTTGAGGCCGAGGGCGTGGGATGGAAGATGGCCAGTGATTTCTCCGTAGAAGATGAGCAGTTCGGCCAGTTTGAGGGAGGGAAACGGGTTGTAGAGGAGCTTCAGCGCCTCGTCTTCTAGCAGCTTCGCGACGGCATCGTGATCTGCCAGGTCCGCGAGATGGGCCTGGATGTAGGCGCGGCCTTCTTCGAGGCTGCTTTCATGCAGGTGTTGTAAAAACCGGGAACTCTCCATGTCTTTTCGCCAGTCTTTCTAGCCCTACCTGGTTTTTTCAACATTATTCATAACTGATGTCCAGTCCCTCAATGACTATCTCCTGACCGGGAAGGCGGATAATCATGACGTAATTGCCTGCGGGGACGGGTTCCAGTAAAATGCCTCCTACGTCGTCGATTTGCGTGGAGAGCAGACTTTGCTGTATCTCTTCCTGCTCGCTTTCGGTTGTCGCTCGTGGGCCGGGGGCCAGATACAGTTCGACAGTTCCGCCTTCGAGGGCGTTGACTTGCGTTATCGGGTTGGCGCTGGTGATGATGCCCAGCAGCATCATGTCTCCTTCCGGCGAGCGCGAGAGGTGCAGAGACAGGTCTACGGCGTCAGCGTGGTACTGGCGCGGCCAGTCAGCGGGCGCGAGATCATCACGGGTGGTGAGCTGAACTTGCTGGAAAACGCGGGTAGCAAAGAGGCGGCGCAGGGAGAGCGCGGGCAGCGGCTCGGTTTCGGGAAATGGCTCAAAGCTGGCCTGCTGGCGGCGCATTTCCGCCACTTCAGCGGCGCAGAGCGGACAATCGAGCAGGTGCGCGGCGATATGTGTGCGTTCCTCGACCGGCAGGCCGCCGAGACAATAGTAGTTGAGATCGATGGCGCTGGGGCAGAGGCGCAGGAAGAGTTTCGTGCGCAGCGTCCCGGTTGTGCGCCGGAAAGTGGCCAGTCGCTGCTGACAGATAGAACATTGTGCGAGATGCGCCCGTTCCTCTGCTGAGAGGTTATCCTCCTCGTAAGCCACGCTCATCAGCTCTTCGTCGCTGATCGCCAGGGCATGGAAATTCTCTGTCATTGGCAGTCACCTCTCTTCATCGCTTAATAGCCAGCGCAACCGATCTTTATTTCGTCGCAGCCGTTCTACTATGTTGACGTTCAGACGGTAGATTTCTTTCACATCACTAAATTCGCCCGGGCAGCGAACGAGAATTTCCCTGGGTTTGAGGCCGCAGTAATAGAGCAGGAAGGCGACGCGCCGCTCGCGCTCGTCCGCCAGCAGGCTCTGAATCGTTTCCCATGTGGTCTGGTCGTCGCCATGATCTTCCGCGAACGGCTCCTCGTGGGCTTCGAGTTCGGATGAGGAAACCTCTCTGGCTCGTAAGTGGCTGCGCAGCGTATCGGTGATGAGGCCGTTGAGCGTGGCGTGCAAATAGCTCAACGCGGCATTCAGGGTCGCGAATTCCACGCGCTGATCGCGCACGGCATACCAGAAGCGTGAGAAGGTCTGTGAGACATAGTTCTCTTCGCTGTCGCGCAGCAGGGCCACATCGCAAGCGGGATGGCTGCGCAGCCAGATACGCACGGTATCATCGAAGTGCTTCTGAAGCATCGACCACGCCTGGTCGACGCCTTCGATGATGGCGCGGTGAAATATCTCCAGGCAGTAGCGGTCGTCAAAGACTTCCCTGCGCCGCCGCCGCTTCATCTCCTCCTGACAGCGATTTGCCAGTTGCACCAGGTTCATCTGCTTCAGTGCCTGTTCCATGCTGATACTCACTGCCTCGACCTGCTTTCCCCTGAACGCCCTTTGCCGCGAGTAGAAATATCCCCGTACAATCCTCTCCAAACAAAAGCCTTTCCCCTTTACCGCTATTGTACAATGCCGGGACGAGAGCAGCCAGGGAAGGGACGCCAGCTGATTAAAGGTAATTCGATAACAAACAAAATAGGAAACAACTATATGAGCATACAACTCGTTCAATCAGCATAATCTACCGGCTTGCCTTTGTCAAGTTCAGCGAAAACTGGTCCACTGAAACCGGCTCCCTGCTAATAAGGAGTCTGGACACGCCGGGAATAAGCCGGAAAGTGGTTTGTTGATTGAGGGCTAATGTTCGTATATAATGCGTGTGTTAGATACGAATACTTAGCTGATGCGAGGGGCGTTTGGCCCACTTCTTATAGTACAAGCCCCTGTGAGCTTCAGTGGATCGGAGCATAGCTTTATGGAACTTTCGCTGCGGCTGGATACGCTGGGCATGGTGGAGATGAATTACTTACGTAGCCGAGACCGCTATCGAGACTGGCCCCCGTTTCAACTGCTCGCCGCTTCACGCCAGGCCAGAATTATGGCTTATCTGACCCATGACGTGGCTGAGCAGCTTCACGAGCAAATATTGATGGTAGAAGCCGCTATAGGATTGGGTATTGATGATGATGAAGATGAGGAAGAGGACGAAGATGAGGAGGAACTGAGCGAGGAAGAGCAGGAACTGGAACTTGAAAGCACTGGCGGCGAGGGCGGGAAGACGCAGGAACGCGAAAGCAGTTCGTTTTCGCCCTCCTTTGCCCAGGCGCTGGAACGGCTCAATGAACTGGCGCGGCAGCGGCTGCCGGAGGCATCCAGCGGCACGACCGGCGAGAATATTCCTTCTCTGCCCGGCGACCTCCCTGCCGAGATCGAGGCCGCGCTAACGGAAGAGGATGCTATAGAGCAGTTGCAAGAAGCATTTTTGCAAATGATGGCGGTAGTGCGCGAACTGGCAGAGGAAATGGCTACCGACGCGCTGAAATTGACCGGTCGTTTCCGCTGCGGGCGCACGAAGATCGAATTTGTGCAGGCTGAAATCAGCGATGAGGAGGAGGATGAAGACGAAAACGAAGAGGAGGAGGGCGGAGATGAGGATCGCGAGATTGAGCTGCTGATGGTGCTGCAACTCTATGAGGAAGGCCACACGCGCCCGGACGATCTGCCCGCCGTCGAACTGCAACTCGATGTCGACGACTTTGAACGCCTGCACGAAACGCTCGATATCGCTTTCGAGCATGAGAGGCGCAGCAGTCGCCGCCGCCGCTAATGATGAACTTTTCCAACGTAGTACGACCTTCGTCTCACCCGCAGGCGCTCGATGCAATCGGCGCCTACGAGGGCTATTGAAGACTATTCCGGTAAAAAATTATCATCACGATACGGATTTGTTGCGATAAAAGATTCAGCAGAGTATAATAGCGTGGGTGGTAGAGAGACTGATGTTGAGCAGATCAAAGCAGGTACATACCAACCTTGAAAACGAAAAAGGAGCCATTTCTATGCCGACCATCCATCCAAAGGACGAAAACCCGTACATTCTTGATGCAGAGAGCGCCGCGGAGATGACTCGCTTATTGCAGCAGGATCAGTTGTTAACGAAGGGCATGGGCGCGTTGCTGCCCGCGCAGATTGATCCCGCGCAGATACACGATGTGCTGGATATTGGCTGCGGCCCCGGCGGCTGGGTGCGCGATGTCGCCTTTACCTATCCAGAGATGGAGGTAACTGGTTTCGATCTTGCCTCGCGAACCGTCGAGTATGCGCAGGCTATGGCAAAGGCGCAACGGCTGGATAATGCCCACTACGTGGTCATGGACGCGCTCAAGCCGTTGGGGTTTCCCGATAACTCCTTCGATTTCGTCAATGGCCGTTTCCTCTTTGGCTTCATGTCGAAGACTACGTGGCCGCAACTGGTAAAAGAATGTATCCGCATTCTGCGCCCCGGCGGCTTTCTGCGCCTGACCGAGGCTGAAGTGCCTATGGGTACCAGCCTCGCGGCGGAGAAACTTTATCATAAGCTTGCTGAGGCGATGAGCAAAGGCGGCAGGACGTTTTCTCCCGATGGCAGGCTGGTGGGTGTGATACCGGTGATCGGCGCGCTGCTGCGCGAAGCCGGATTTCAGCAGGTGCAGCATACCGCTCACATCCTCGAATGCTCCGCCGGCCAGGAAGCCTGGCACAGCTTCTATCAGGATTTCAAGATTGGCGTAGCCCTGGGCGAGCCGTTTCTGCTGAAGGCTGGAGTCATATCGAAGGAGGAGTACGATGCAGCGTACCAGCAGGCGCTGGCGGATATCTTAAGCGATGATTTTTGTGGCATCTGGCTCTATGCCAGCGTGGTGGGCCAGAAGCCTGCAGGCTAGCAACTAGAACGCGGAGTATATTGCGATGACGCGAACAATGACCATTGAGGATCTGTACCGTATCAAGTTTGTGAGCCAGCCGCGCATCTCGCCGGATGGGCAGCGCATGGCCTTTGTCGTGACCCACATTGATGAGCGCAAGCACGATTATCGTTCGTCTATCTGGGTGACGGAGAGCGTGGGCGGCGAACCCCGGCGCTTTACCACCGGCACGGCAAAGGCCAACAATCCCGCCTGGTCGCCCGACGGTCGCTGGCTGGCCTTTGTTACCGACCGCGAGGGCGAGCCTCCTGCTGGCGCGAAGGATGAGAAAGAGCAGAAAAAACACGGCAAGGGCAAGCCGCAAATCTGGCTCATTCCCTCCGATGGCGGTGAGGCTCACCAGCTCACCTTTATGCAGCACGGCGCCTCTAACCCCGTCTGGTCGCCCGATAGCAAGCGCCTGCTTTTCAGCGCGCAGGTCGGCCCGGAGGATGAAGAAGGCGAGGATGGCAAGCCGCTGCCCAAAGCGCGGGTCATCGACCGTCTCTGGTACCGCCTCGATGGCGTTGGCTATATCTACGAGCGGCGTTCGCATCTTTTCCTCATCGACGTTGCCGGGGGCGAGCCGCAGCAGCTTACCGATGGCGACTGGGATGATAGCGACCCTGCGTGGTCGCCGGATGGCTCAACCGTCGCCTTCACCTCAAGCCGGGAAGAAGACCGCTGGCGTCTGCCCACGCCGGATGTCTATACCCTGCGCATTCAGGATGGCAAAGTGGGTGAGTTGCGTCGCCTGACCGACGGCTCGCTCGCCTGCGGTTCGCCTGCATGGTCGCGAGACGGCAAGACTATCGCCTTCCTGGCCGCGACCAAATATCGCTCAGGCGGCCATAATGACCTCTACCTCATCCCTGCCAGCAGCGTCGAAAGCGCGGCTACCTGCCTGACGAAGGATTTTGAGGGCAGTATGATGGACTGGACAAATAGCGACATGGGCGATGACCACCTCATGCCCCGGCCCGTCTGGTCTGCCGACGACAGAACGCTCTACGCGCTGGCCTCCTATCACGGCGCCTCGCGTATCTATGCCATCCCGGTCAGCGGCGCGGGGACGAATCCGGCGACGCTCACGCCGGGTGAGGTACATGTGCGCGACTTCAGCGCCGATGCCAGCGCCGATAAGCTGGCCCTGCTGCTCGGCAGCGCCACGCGCCCGCCTGAGGTCTACATCTGCTCGCCTGCCCAGCCCGGCGAACTGCGCCGCGTTACCGGCTTCAACGACGAACTCTTCGCGGAACTGATTCTCTCCACGCCGGAATATATGCCCTACACCGGCTATGAGGGCTGGCCGATGGATGGCTGGATTCTCAAGCCGCAGAACTTTGACCCGACGAAGAAGTATCCGCTCATCCTGGAGATTCATGGCGGCCCCGCGACACAATACGGTTATGGCTTCTTCCACGAGATGCAGGTGCTGGCGGCCGCCGGTTACGTCATCCTCTACACCAACCCGCGCGGCAGCATCGGTTACGGGCGCGACTTCGCGCTGGCTGTGCGCGGCGCCTGGGGCGAGAAGGACTCGCTGGACATCATGGCGGGCGTCGATGCCCTGCTGGCAAAGG
>Ga0209810_1003016_pt1 | contig 18601 bp, 19 predicted proteins | sample Coa_R1_7_FD_187159 | JGI IMG/M metagenome (GOLD analysis project Ga0209810, IMG submission 187159) | Surface soil microbial communities from Centralia Pennsylvania, which are recovering from an underground coalmine fire - Coalmine... | ecosystem: Environmental > Terrestrial > Soil > Unclassified...
CCTAGCTGTGAGCTTTCATTAGGTTGTCCACCCGGTCCTGGCCGAGGAAGCTGGAGTTGCGACGCTTCAGCGATTCTCGGGAGGACCGGATGAACGTGCACAAGAATGCCCGGCTCACGCCGCGTGGTCGAGAGCGGATTGCACGGCAGGTGGAGAGCAGGCAGGCGCCGAAGGCCGTCGCCGAAGCCGCAGGCGTCTGCCCGCGTACAGTTCGCAAGTGGGTTGATCGATACCGCCGTGAGGGATTGGCAGGATTGCAGGATCGCTCGTCCCGGCCGCATCGGCGCCTCGGACGGTTGTCGAGGAGATCGAGCGGCTACGGCGTCAACGCTGGACCGGCAAGCAGATCGCCGCCGAGAGCGGCGTCTCGCCAGCCACCGTCAGTCGTGTTCTGCGTCGGCTCGGCTTGAATAAGCTGAGTGCCTTGGAGCCCGCCGAACCGGTTCGGCGCTATGAGCGCGAGACCCCAGGTGAGCTCATCCACATCGACATCAAGAAGCTCGGCCGTATCGGCTCCATAGGGCACCGCATTACCGGACGACATCCTGGCGCGGTCAACCGCCACCACGGCATCGGTTGGGAGTTCGTCCATGTCTGTATCGATGACGCCTCGCGTGTCGCTTTCGTTCAGATCATGGCCGACCAGCGCAAGGAGAGTGCTGTCGCCTTCCTTGAAGCTGCCGTTGCTTACTTTGCCAAACTTGGCATTCGCATCGACCGTGTAATGACCGACAACGGCTCCTGCTACCGGTCAAAGGCTTTCCGTGCAGGCTTTCCGTGCAGCTTGCAAGCGTCTCGTTCTTCGCCAAATCTTCACCAAGCCTTACACGCCGCGGACCAACGGCAAGGCCGAGCGCTTCATCCAAACCGCGCTTCGCGAATGGGCATACGCCCGTGCCTACCAGAACTCGGATCAGCGATCTGCCGACCTATTCAACTGGCTTCATCGCTACAATTGGCATCGGCCACATGGTAGCTTGAAAGCCAATACGCCCATCAGTCGCCTCGGCCTATCCGAGGACAACCTGTTGAGGCTCCACAGCTAGCTAATTGCCAAGGGAGCTCAGCTGCCATCGAGCAATGACTCATACCTTAGGCTATATAATATCGCTGCGGTCTACGGATATTTCGTGAAATTTGACGCCCCGGCTAATCGCGCCTCGCGAGCGGCGGCTCTTAGACACCTATCCAAAATCGGGGCTAAGGCATCGCAAAGCCTGAGCTGCTCCCTGCCTGACAATATAGGGCGTATCATCATCAATATCGATGCCGAGACTTTGTGGTCGACAACGTCAGCGTTGTTCCTATTGCGCCGTTAAGGCCCATTGTTTGGATAATGGCGATTGAAGGACCAGCAAAAGTGGGCCGAGCGGGAGGGTGATCGCCGACTACGTGCGTCACCTAGCGTTATTACTTCGCGAGTGGCCGGTTGGAATACGAGAATTTTCCTCCGTCCTCCGGGGGTGGCGTTGGTGAGTTCGAGGCGAAGAGCCCATTTCCGGTGTTGGAGAACCATTCCCTGGCGCCACTTTTTTCTGCGGCGAACGCCTGAGGCTCATCGCCCGTTTCGAGAGCTATCCACATCTTTGCGAGCGGCGGTTTGGCGACGGCGAGAATCAGAATAGAATGGTTGAAAAGGGCAAGCCTGCCGATGTGAGTCCAAGCCTAGCCGCACACTCGTCGATCACTTGAGAGCATTGACCCTCATCCAATGGGTGGCTGAGCATGGGGACTAACGAGACTATGTAGATCAATGCGTGAGGCTCCGCTGCAATCGGCAAGCCCGCAGCGCATGCGGTCGTTCTCGGCGTGCGAAGGTCATCTGGCTTGCAAGGCCTGAAGCCGGACCTGAAGATGGCCAGCTTCCGGTGCGCTAATTGTGCTTCCGGCGGTCAGCGGTGAAGCGATATTACCTGGGGTACGAATATGGGTCCTGACTTCGCAAGGCTGCCATGGTTAATTTGATGCCGTCCGGCTTCATGGGAGTTGATGAGGCGATCGCCGCATATTGCGAGCGCATGTATCGGCATACCCCTGAGTCCGATGTGGTGCAGGGGTTACGGGCAAACGGGTGGTCGGTCGGCAGCGGCGATCGAAATGAGGAGGCAATCAAAGCTCTTAAACGTGCTGTCTGGCGTGGGACGCTCGGAGTCTTTGTCTGGCATTCCGGAATGTCTGCGGCCGTGAGGCTGTCTCTGGCTACCCTTAAACAGTTGCGCATGTTAGGCCTCCGCACGTTCCTGCGGACCGGTCATATCCGACGAACGGAGCTTCTCGATGCAGGCATAGTGGGCGATCTTGCCAAGAGCTTCTCGGCGTCGGGATGTTTTCTCGAGGAACCCGCTTTTCGCATTTGGCTCGAGCGGAGGGAAAGACGGCGGCGCTCATCCCAAGATGGTGATATTGCTCGAGCAGCCGCCCTTGGCCGTCCGCCAAAGATTGGAATCATCAAGCCGGTGATTATCGAGCTTGTCGAGAGCGGCCACTGGGATCGATCACGGCCATTGAAGCGGCTGGTTGCTCTTGTGAATCGCCGACTGCTTTCCGACAACGTTAGCTGGGATACGGTCGCAACGGCCGTGGATGATCTTTTCAGTGAGACCCGGGACGGACGGTACGATCGCCGCCGGAAGAGGAACGGAAGCCATTCAAGTCCCATGGCGGCGTGAACCCAACCGGATCGGCGTAATCAGAAATTTTTAATTTTCCGGATTCCTGATCTTTTTGGTCGGAAGCCGCCGGTTCAATGCCTTCCAACGCCCTGATGTATGAGCTGCAGGGCGATGGAAGGAATGTAAATGACAAAGCAAGATTTTGACAGACTGCTTACGGTCAGTGAAGCAGCCAAATTTCTTCAGCTTAGCCAATCCTGGCTCAACAAAGCTCGGATATCGGGTTGCGGCCCGCGATTCATCAAAATGGGCCGCTCGGTCCGCTATAGCCTCCAGGCGCTTGAAGAATTCAAGCGGGCGAACGCGCGGGGCTCGACGTCCGAATATGAGCGCCGCCCGGGCCCGGGCCCGGCGCAGAAAGCATGGGGCGCGGCTGTTTAGGCCGCGCCTTTTTTCATTCCTGCACAAATGAGGTCTTCAGGTGAGGTGTTTTGCCGATGCTATTAGAGCTGGTGATTCATGCAGCCCAATTAAATGAAGCAAAGGGTATGACTGGGAACATTGGCGATAGTATATCTATTTAGGTATTATGCGGGTATTGTAAGGTTAGGATAATGTATAATATTACATAAAGCCGGTAAATGCTTGACGTAATCCCAATTTTCTATACTATGAAAGCCAATTTACCTAAATCAAACCCGGTGCCACAAAAGCCCATCCCAATGCTCGATTCCAGCCCGCCAACCGTCCCTCCCGCCCCATCCGGCGCCGAACTCGAGCTCCACGAGCCCTCATTCGAGGACGCTGTAGCCGCGATCCTTGGCGATCCGGATCTCCCGGCGGACCTTAAGCGCCATTGGCCCTGCTCTTTGCGCCGTGTCGCGGCGTTCCTCGACCGGCCAATGGCCTTAGTGCCGGCGCGCTGGTCGGCCATTAGAGTTCCGGCGAGCCGCCTGAAGGCGGCCCGGTTTGGGGTGACCCAAAAGACGCTAGCTAATCATTTAGGTAATGTCCGCGCCGCACTCGCCTGGATGCGGCAAGAAAAGCGCGTTCCTTTCCGCGGCGCCCACCTCTCGCCCGAATGGGAGGCCTTATGCGCCAAGTGCCCCCGGCTGCCGCACAGGGCGCGCCTTCTGCCGCTCATGCGGTTTTGTTCGGCGCGCGGGATTGCGCCGGAAGCCGTGGACGAGAGGGTGCTCGATTCCTTTCTCGATTACCGCCGCAACACCACTGCGCTGGCTGCGGATGCGGCGGCACGGCGTTCCTTGGCGCGATATTGGAATGATCGGGTGCGGATGGTTCCCGGCTGGCCGGACCAGCTTCTTATCGAGCCGCCTTCACGCAGGGCCGAAGCCTTTCCGTCCTGGGACGCCTATCCGCTTGGCTTGCGCTATGAGATCGAGGCCTATCTCGAAGGCCTCACCCGGGTCCGGAAGACGGCCAATCGCAAACGGTGGGCGCCGGCGAAACCGACCACGATCCGGGTGCGCCGCGCCATGCTTGAAGCCGCACTGCGGACAGCGACCCGGATCGGTATCGGCATGGAGGAGTTGACCTCTCTTTCCTCGTTTCTCGGTCCCGCCGTCAGCCGACGCGTCCTCGAGGCCTATTGGGAGGCGAGCGGGGAGGAGCCATCCGTCTTTACGGTCGACCTCGCCGCCCTGTTCGTCGATCTCGCGCGGAACACCAATTGCCTGCCGGCGGAAAAACTCGACGAGCTCACCGATATGCGCGCCGAGCTGGAACATCATCGTCCGCGTGGCATGACCGATAAGAACCTCACCGCCATCCGCACCTTCATGCAAAGCGATGCCTGGCGGGCCCTGCACCATCTGCCGCAGCTTTTGATCGAAGAGGCGCGGGAAGCGTCCTATTCCGCCCCAACCAAGGCAGCGGTGCGGGCGCAAATGGCCGTCGCGATCGGCATTCTCAATGCCGCCCCCATCCGCTGCGGGAATCTGGGGAAAATCCGGATCGGCGAAAATCTCATTCGCACCGGCGGATCGCAGAGCACCTACCAGCTCGTCTTCCCGAACTATGATGTCAAGAACGGGGTGAAGCTCGATTTCCCGCTCGATGCCGAGCTCAGCGCGCTCATCGATGAGTATCTCACCAACTATCGTCCGACACTGCTCGATCACCTGGATAATCTCTGGCTCTTCCCGGGTGCGCGAGAGGGCCACAAGCTCCTCACGACCTTAAGCCTTCAAGTCGCGAGCTTCATCGAAAAAGCGATTGGGCTGCGTCTTACCGTGCACCAGTTCCGACACCTCTCGGCGGCAGTCATTCTTAAGCACCAGCCGGGCAATTATGAGCTCGTTCGCCTACTCCTCGGCCATCGTACCGTTGAGATTACGATTCGCAATTATATCGGTCTCGAGACGACCCATGCGGGCGAAGTCTATGGCGATCTCGTCCGGAATTTGCGGATGCGCCGGTTGGAGCAGGGCGGCGACGATGCTTGAGTTCGCACCGGACGACGAAACAAGCGCCAAGCGCCCCGCGGGCAGCAATCGTGGTCCAAGTCTCACGCCGATGCCCCGCTCCGTGCCGGTCGGAGACTGGCCGGCCGCTGACCGAGCGGCCTGGGAGCGCGCGATTGCCCCGCGCGCCCGTCTCGGCAAAGGCGGGGCGGGCGCCCATCTTGCCCCTATCACACAGAACGATCTTGCCCGCCGCTACGGGTATTTTATTGGCCATTTGATGCGCAAAAATCTCCTTGATCCTGAGGCGCTGGCGGCGAGCCGCGTAACGAAAAACCATATCGCAAGCTTCATCGACGACCTGCGCGCCCGCGTTGGCTCCGTGACGGTGGCCCAGACCATCTACAAGCTGCGCCGTATTGCGCAGCTGCTTGATCCAAACCGGGATTTTGGCTGGCTCGGCGAGATCGAAAAGGATCTTGCCTTGGTCATGCGGCCCAAGTCGAAAGACCATCGCCTCGTCGATCCCGATCGCCTCTTCGAGGCCGGGCTTGCTCTCATCGAAGAGGCGGCTGTTAGCTCCTCTCTCACACCGCTCAGGCGGGCAAGGCAGGTCCGCAACGGATTGATGATTGCCCTTCTGGCGCTCTGTCCAATTAGGCTTAAAAACTTTGCTGCCCTGGAATTGCAGACGAGTTTTCGCAGCGTCGGAGCGAGGTGGTGGATCGTTCTCGATCGCAAGGAGACCAAGAGCCGCCGCCCCGACGAGCGCCGTGTGCCAAAGGATCTCGATGCGGGCATCGAAGCCTATCTCCGAGTTCATCGCCCGGTCCTGGCCGCAATCGGCAGGAGGACTAAGGTTGAGATCTATGAGCCCCAAAATTGCCCATCTGACAAAGGAAGCGCTCTCGCATCGAACGCCGACCTCCTGGCCACGATCACGGGACCTCTTTGGCTAGGTTGCACCACCGGCCAGCCGATGAGCTATTACGCCATCGAGCGAGCCATTACCGAGACTACGCGGCTTGCGCTCGGCGTTGCGGTCAGCCCGCACCTCTTCCGGGCTTGTGCCGCGACCGCGATCTATACTCATGCAGGCGACAATCCGAACCTTGCCAGCGGCGTCCTGCAACATATCGACCGCAGGGTCACTGCAGCCCATTACAACCGCGCCGCCAGCATCTCGGCGGCGCGGCAATATGCCGAGATTGTAAAGCGCACCCGCGGTTGAATGTGGGAATTCCGGTCGAGTCCTCTCCGCTTGAAAAAGGGCTCTGTTGCATTGGCACGTCAGTCGTCAGAGTTTTTGGGACAGAGAGTGGCTTAAATTTAGGGAGACGCTGGCTAGGGCGTGTACTCATAAATTCGCAGGTTCGCCCGGCCCCAGAAACCCGACATAGGAGCGTGGCGGACGCACTTCTGACCTCCATATCTCTTTGGTCCGATCATCCGCATCGCCTCAGGCGAGCGCGGGATCAAACGATAGTGGAGACGAGCTTTGCCAGCTTCCTCAGATTTTGGGCAGTCGCTGCAAGCAGGAATTCGTCGCGAGCGCCGCTTGGTCCTCGCAGCCGCAATCGTCCGAGCCGCAGTATCCGCTTAAGATGCGCAAATAGCATTTCGATGTGTTTGCGTTCCCTTTTCGATTGCTCGAACTCCGGGGTGCTGGTCAAAGCGCGGGCGACATCTCGCGCGCGCTCATATATGCTTCGCGGACTCTTGCGCGCAGGCGTCTTGGGACAACACCTGTCGTTGTGTTCACATGGACCGCAATCGAAGGTGCTGCCTCGGTAAAGCAGCGTCACTCCGTCGTTCACGAGCGCGCCGGTTGTTATCAACGTCTTCCCAGCAGGACAAATGTAGACATTGGCGGCCTCATCGAAGCGGAAATCGTCATGCGGAAGGTTCCGTCGGTTTGCTCCCTTGCTCCTCGACCAGCCAGTTAAGCGAAGAAGCCGAACCATAGCCGCTGTCGGCTGCTAGCCTTGTAAGCTTCAGGCCAAAACGATGCGCTGTTCGTTTGATCATGGTTTTAGCCGCGCCGACCTCGGCTTGCCGAATGGCGCGGGTCGCTTCGACATCGAAGATCACCGCCGCCTTCAGATCAATGAGATAATTGTCGGCATAGGCAAAGAAAGCATGGGCCCTGAGTGCTCCCGTCCATTGCGCAGCGGGATCGGAACGAGAGATGAATTTAGGCTCGACTTCGCTAGCCGCGTCCCATGCGGCCTCGTCGAGCGTGTCGAGATATTCTTGCACCGAACGGCGCGTCGCGGCGAGCGCTGGCCAATCCATGGCCTCCGAGCCGGGAACAGAATGTTGCTTGTTGGCGTCGGCCGCAATCAGGGTGGCATCCACGGCGAAGCTCTCGCCGGCAATAAGACCTTCTTTGATGCAACGGCTGACGACAGTTTCGAAAACATGCCGGAGGACATCGCTTTCCCGGAAGCGGCCGTGACGGTTACTGGAAAATGTGGATGGTCCGGGACCTTACCTTCCAGGCCGAGCCGGTAAAACCAGCGGTAGGCAAGATTGAGATGCACTTCCTAGCACAATCGCCGTTCTGAGCGCATGCCGAGGCAATAGCCGAACGAGCAACATACGGATCATCAGCTCGGGATCAATCGACGGCCGGCCAATCGAGCTGTAAAATGGTCCGAGATGCCGACTCAGATCAGCAAGATCGACGAACCGATCGATCGCGCGCAGCACATGATTGGACGGCACGAACTCATCGAGGCAAAATTCGTACAAAAGGCTCTCCTGCATCACGAGCCGATTGCCCCTCATCGGCTGGGATCCCCCTGCCGCCACAGCTCAAGAGAATCACCTCGAAGGGCCGCCAGCGAGCACTTTTTCAACAAAATCTGCCAGGAGCGGACATAGCCTATTGTGGCGCGCGCCAGACTCGTACCCAGTCAGGACTGGCCGCTTAGCGGCGTCACTATTGGCCAGATTCCCTACTGTCAGAACTTGATCTGGTCCGACTATAACCCGAACGATCGGACTTAAACGTAGCGGTAGAGCCCGATAGAAGCCGCTCGGGTCAAGGAAAAGTTATGTGACATCGGCGAAACCCGCTTCCTGGCCTAGTGTGAGCCAGGCACTCGCTGTTTCCGGCAGATCGCAGGTGACTATCTGGAGCGCTTTCGGCGCGTGAACGGGCTCGCCTGAAGCTTCCTAACGGCCGAAGAATGCATCGCGCGACTCGCTTAGTTGAAGCGTCGGCTCATAAATCATGCAGAAAGGCGTTGCGGCGCGGATGGCTTCGAATAGGCGTTGTTTTTGCTCAGTTGGCAGATGATGGTTCGAAAGGCTGCACCAGGTGGCGTAGGGATAGCAAAGAGCGCGTCGCACAGAAGGTTGCCAGCCACTCTGTGCGAGAGTGCGTCGGCGTCCACGAGCTTCTGATAAGTCGACCATTGCTTCTGAAATTGCTCCATGGCCTCCTGGTCGGCTACCGCCCGTTTGGGCGCAAACTCGCGGATGAGGATGTACTCGCGGCATAAAGTCTGCTCGGTTTTTTGGCAGAAGGGTTTGATGGACGCGAGGATTTCACCTGCGGACTTGGTCCATCGATAGGGCTTTGGATTTTCATTGTGCCGCTCGATGAGGGCGCGAATATCTGTTTCCAACTGCTGCGTCGAGGTGTGGACGCCGCGACGAATCTGCTTCCGGGTGAGCTCGGCAAACCAGCGCTCGACCTGATTGATCCATGAGGCCGATGTTGGCGTGAAGTGCACGTGATTGTGCGGCGCCGGCGCGCCAGCCAGGTTTTGATCACAGCCGTTTTGTGAGTGGCGTAATTGATGGGGTGGACGCCCCCTCGACGCCATCTTGTGCCAGAGTGGCGGTGTTTCAGGCCACTCGAAAAGGAGGCGTCCATGAAAAATTTTAGCATAGTTGGACTTGATCTCTCGAAGCACGTGTTCCAAGTCATGGAGCCGGTAAGGACCGCGCTGTGGTCTTTCGCAATAGGCTGCGACGCCAGCAGGTCTTACCGTTCTTTGCGGCCCTCCCGCCTTTCATTATAGCTATGGAAGCCTGCGCAGGCAGTCACTACTGGGGCCGCGAGATCAGCAAGCTCGGCCACTCTGTCAAGCTGATCGCGCCGGCATATGTGAAGCCGTTCGTTAAACGGCAGAAGAACGACGCGTCCGATGCCGAAGCAATTTCTGAAGCGGCGCAACGCACCACCATGAGGTTCGTCGCGGTCAAGAGGAAGCACAGGCTGCGACGATCGTATTCCGCATTCGCGATCTTCTTGTCCGCCAACGCACGCAGACGATCAATGCCTTGCGGGGTCACCTAGCCGAGTTCGGCGTGATTGTCACCAAGGCACCGAAGCACGTGTCCAGGCTCATCAGCATAGTAAATGACCCGGCTTCGGGCCGCTCGGTCGATCCTTTCGGTGCTGATCAATCAGCTGCGTTTGCTCGATCAACGCGTCGCCAGGCTCGACCTGGAGATTGCGCGCCGGGCGAAGGACAATGAGGTCTCGCGCGCCGGCTGATGACGATTCCGGGCATCGGTATCCTCACCGCGGCGGCTTTGGCCGCTCTCGCGCCACCAGCGGCGATCTTCAGACGCCGGCGTGATTTTGCAGCCTGGCTCGGCTTGACGCATCATTGATCGGGTGCTGCGCCGGAAGCCACCGATGCTGGTGCGAGTGGCGCTGGCCAACAAAATGGCGCGCATGGCCTGGGCGCTGGTCGCCAATGGAGGATATCGAGCTCCGATCGCGGCCGCATAAAGCGGACGGGATCGCGAGGCTGTCGATGGCGTAGGAAGGTCAAACGGAGCGTATGGCGCAACGGTCGGCGAGACGGGATCGGAAAAACTAGATCATGGATGAGCGCTAAGAGCGCGCCAAATTGTATTGGATCGGATCCGCGAACTCCCATACGGGCCGGCGGCATGTAACGCGCCGCATCAGACGCCGGATACATGTCAGCACCCGACTACGCGCTGCGCCAGTCCGAAGATTCTTCTTGCTCCAGCGGGGGCGTCCATACATGTCCATGATGATATGGATGTCGAGATCCTCGGGAACACGGGCGTCGATTTGCTTCAAGAAATCCAGGATCTCGGCGGCGCGATGGCGTTTGTAGCATTTGCCGATCACAAAGCCGGATGCGATGTCGAGGGCCGCGAACTGCGACGTTGTGCCGTGGTGGGCGTGAAGGTGAGTTCGGCGCTCCGGTACGCCCGGCATCATGAGCAGGACCGGCTGCTCGCGATCAAGGGCTTGTATCTGGCTTTTCTCATCGAGCTCAGCATCAGCGCCCGATTGGGCGCCGACATAAAGACCGGCGATGTCGCGGACCTTGCCGGCGAACAAAGGGTCATTGGAAAGCTTGAACGTCTCCGAGCAATGCGGCTGCATGCCGAACGCGTTCCAAATCCTCCAGATCATCGTATGCGAAAACCCGGTCTCTGCCGCTAGGGAGCGGATCGACCAATGCGTGGCATCCTTGGGCGTGGATCGAAGCGTGCGCTCAATGACGGTGGCGGCCTGATCATCAATTGATTTTCCGTGGTCTGCCAGGACGGGCCTCGTCCAACACCCTTCGATGCGGTCCTTCAGAAAGCGTCGACGCTACTTGCCGGCGGTGTGCTCATGGACGCCGAGTTCGCTTGCAACGGATTTGCTGGGCACGCCATCCGTGCATCGGAGGACAACACGGCAGCGTTCGGACAGAGACCGCGCGCGATGGCGAACCTGCCGTTCGAGATACGCCCGTTAATCCGCACTCAGGACCAAGGGAGCAATCGCATGTCCCGTCGCGTTGGCCATGACCCGCTCCCACTCTCAGTGTGAAAGCGCCATCCTGCAATGAGACGAACTTCAGTTCCAGATGACGGGAACTCCGAAGCAGACTCAACGGTGGGTTGAGAGGCCACGCAATTGTCATGCAGGGCGGCGCACTGCTATCGACCTTTTCTGGGACTTCAGATCATGCGCAGAGACAGCTTGGCTTACAGCGAGTTGACGGGTTGCGGCAGGGCTGAATCCCGGCCCCGCATCTCTGCGCGTGGGGCACGGCGCGGGCGGGACTGGGCAGCCCCAGCCGTGATGACGCAGCCGGGCACACGACGGCCGGTATTACTCCGGGCCACGGCGCGTTCCCGACGCGCCGCATCAAATAACCGGCATTACCGGCGGGCTCTGGCTACCTAAGCGCTTATGCGATGGCTTAGCCCATTTGGATCTAACCCTATGCCTGGCCCTTAAAGGCAGGGATTTTGCCGCTGCCTTTCCGTATTGCCTTGGGCAGAGCGCCAAGCCGCTTGATCCGGTGTCTACGAATTGAGGGGAAGATCACCCGTAACCCCTACTCGGACGTTACTGACATGTGAAGCTGCTCGCAGAACACAGGTCCGTCTTCCCGGCGATGAGCGTTGCTTTCTTCGGATATGGACACATCGGCCGGCCCATCTTCGGTGTTTGTGTCGAGCTTGCGCACGGTGAATTCGACGCAGTACTAGGCCACCCCACTAGGACCTCCGAGTCCCCCGACGGAAACGCCGGGTGAGGGTTCGCGCTCGTGCTCGCATTTGCCCAATCATGAAGGACATTTAATGGGTTGATGTTTACCGGGAGACCCGCTGCCGTATAGTCCAGATGCGCAAAGGTATTGTGGTCGACCGCAGTGTACGTTGTATCGTGGCCGTTCGACGCGCAGTGAGTCGCGCCTGGAATCAAGACGACCGCAAGGTTCTCCAGGTCTGCCGACGTGTTGCGCTTATCCGCCTGAACCGCATTGTAGTAATCGACCGTATCTTGCGGGTTGACGATGGGATCTGCCCAGCCATGGTAGATGATTAGTTTCTTGCCGGCCGGCACCCCCGCCGTGGTGGTCGCGCCAAGAAAACCGCTTAGGTGGGTATAACCACGGATGTCCACCAACTGACCGATGGCAGTTTGCATGGTTGTGACACTCGTGGGTAAAGTGAAGTTACTCGAACTCCACGAGGGTCCCCACACCCAGTAGTCGATGAAGTCGAGTATCGGCTCCCATTTGGTGGTGTAGATGCCTGTGATCGTTTGGCTCCATCCCAACTCTGAGCCGACCGGATGCGCATTGATGCTGGTCCCGCTTGGGTTGCCAACGTATAGGTTCTGCAGGGCAGTTTTCACCGCCGAGGATAGACCGGGCAACCCATTGATGAAATTCTTAAGATTCGAAGCGCCGATGAAATTCAAGCAAGCCGGGGGATCCGTGATGATGCCGTCAGTAGCACCGTCCAACCCATCGCATTTGCTCAGGACGTAGTTATAAATTGAATAAAGTGCTCCGCTATTGCCGCTATCTCCATATTGTCCCGTTGCTGCGACGCCAGAAAGTGATTTGTCCTCAAATTGCCGGAAATCGTACACAAACCGGCTATGAGCATTTGTGCGCTGCAATGGGGGTGCGCCGACGATGATATTGTCGTAATCATTGGGATAAAAAATTGCCTCTGCCATTCCTTGTTGTCCACCCGCCGAGCAGCCTGCAAAGTTGTTTTGCCTTGGTTGACTAGAATAAAAATAGGACATGATTTTTTTGGCACCTTCGGTCATAAAGTGCGTTGCGTTTCGACCGAAATTTTTAATGCGGTCTTGGCAATAATAAGTCGAAGTGCCATGTCGGCTTGTGTCGCAACCCGAAGCGGGATTGTACGCTGCCAAATTATATCCTTCGAGGTTGCTGTACCCGTTACCCGTACCGAGGTCTGTCTTGGCGGCGGCATGTTCACTCTGGATATCCCAAAACAGAGAGAACTTGTTAAAACACATGGCGCCATTGCAGGGCATGGTAGCTAGATTGGTGTCGCTGGGCCCACCGTAAACTTGGTTGTCGACAGTAGAAAGTGAAGTACTGCCGCCGTAACCTCCATTTCCAACTCCCACGAACTCTCCGTTCCAAACCGCAGGATCCGGCAGAGCAATCTCGATATTCAGTATCGAGTCCGTCTGGACCCAAAAATCGGTGCCGAAACTCGCATATGGTTTTTGCGTCGCGCGAATGTAACAAAATCCCGGCAGGTCGTAGACTGCTGACCCCTGGCTGCTATACTTCCCTGGGGGAAACCATTGTACCGATGTAACGTTTGTTAGAGACCAGTCCGCTGCCGTATTGCCCGTTGTCCAGTCGTTTTTATCATTATAGAATTTTCCCGGTCCATAGCCCGATAAGTTCGAGGTTAGCAGAGCCTTGCAGGCCAAGCTGGGATCACTCGCGAGAGAGTTTGTCGGTAGCGAACTCACGGCGATAGAGCATGCAGCCCCGAAGGTGAGAGCGATCGTCACCCGGCTTGCCGCGGGATTGCCGCAGCCAGCTTTTTTGTTAGGCGACAAAATTGGCATTAGTGACTCGCTATGCAAATTGATTGCGAGCTTGCATAAGGATTGATTCCGCTTGCCCGAATAGCGGCAGGAATGTCCTTGGCGAGCCGCGTGGTTCGGTCGCTGTATAGCAGGAGCCGTTGTCTGACAGCAAGTCAATTGGCGCTGGCAGGCGATTGACTTGCCCGAAGCGCTGCTCGAAGGCGGCGACCATCAGATCTCGAACATCCTCGCCCTTGACCCTTGCGGCCGTGGCAACGTGGCCCATGGTCTCGCGGTCGCAGCAGTCGAGGGCGAAGGCGACGCGAACCCTCTCAGCATTGTCGGAGGCGATTTCGAAGCCTTCCGAGCACCAGCGCAAGTTCGACCACTCAACAGCAATTTTGCCGTCATGGCGGCGTTCTTCGCGCCTACCGGCATGCCGGAAAGAAGAAGGCCATGTACGCGCATGACGCGGTAAACACGCTTGCGGTTGGCGGGCTGACGTCCGTCGGCCAACGCCTGATGCCGTAGGACGGCCAAAACCCGCGCAAAGCCGTAGATCGGCATGTCGGCGATGACCGCTTTGACCTCGGCGAGCAGTTGATCGTCGGGAGCGGCGGCCGACATTCGAGCGTGCGACATCGATCGCCCGCAAACGCAGGTCGTGGCGAACCGTCCCCAGGCGGCGAAAGCGGCCGCAACATCCGTTTTTTTGGCGGAGCCACGATGAGTGCTTCTTGAGGATCTCATTCTCGAGCAAATAGCCGTGAGCACCCTCAGCAATTTCCGCATCATTCTCGCAAAGATAGGAGGGGATTGATAAGATTCGACTTGTTTCGGTTAGCTCATTCAGCGAGCACGGCAATCTTGGCGCTGGAACGGTCGGCCGTAGTGCTCGAAGCACCGCGCTCGTCTGATAAGGCAGCGCTGGAGAAATGTGTGAAATATGTCGACGATTTCACTGGGAATGTTCCCGGCACCGACGCCAAGCCGAGTCCCGCAGACCACGTCGGAAACGAGATCAAACTCGCGGGACATCAGCCGTTGTCTTGCATCGACTACGTGACCGAATTGTGCTCCTTCGAGTCTGAAGACGGCAGGTCGGAATTGGGCATGACGGCGTGCGCCGACCGCGGGGTCCTCGTCTGCAGACCGCCTCAACCCAACTTACAAGGCCCTCATCGCTAAAGCGAGACCTGAACTGCGCAGCGAGTACCGTAAGATCCAGCTTGCCTGGATCGCTTACCGGGACGCGCGCTGCGGCGTCGAGAGTGCCATGTACGCCAAAACCATCATCGGCGGAACGCCAATACGAGCTGCAAACCCGACATAACGGCGCGTCAAGCGCTTATTTCTGGGACCGAACTATCGGCTGGACACGCTAAAGAGTGAGTTGCAAAGCACGCCTGGGTTCGCTCGGGGAAATTAATGTGCCGATTCGCAGCGCGGCCCGTGCTATCGCGTGAGAAGTTTCCATTTCTCGGCGATGAAGCCGCGAAGTCGACCGTTAAAATCTGCCCCGAAATGCGGGCCTTTGTGCCCGCGCATGCCAAAGTGTAGATCGTGTATCGTGACCCGTGGCAGCCATGGGCACGGTAACTTAGCCTGGGTTTCTTTACAAAGGCCATAGCGCCAGCCGATGCTCGGCTGAGATTTGCTTTTCCACAAACGAGGTTTGCGCCGTAATTGCAAAGCCAGACTTTGCTGCCCATGCATCGAAAAGATGTGCTGTTGCGGACCTCGGCATCGGAAACGGTCGAGGAAGAATAGAAAAAAGCTTTCGCGCCTGCGCAACAAGCCCAGCTGGTTGGTTTTTATGCTATCGTCGTCACCCACCTTCGCACAATAAGCCTGAACTTCATCCACATAGGCGGGCGATAGTAACACCGGAAAAACTCCAGCGATTAAGACCGAACTTCTTGCAAATAGGGATACAAGAGGCATATTATTACGCTGAAGTACGCGTCGGCCGATCCGGGTTTACATTAATTCATTCCCTGCATCAGTGCGGGAGCCAGCTGACTGAGAGCCGGCCAGCCGACGCCGGTCGGCTTAGGATTCAGAGCGATCGTAGATCCCGGATCCCGGGGATCATTCCCGCGAATGGCTTTTCAGTATACATCATGGGCGCGGCTCCCCCCACTGGTACTTTCGCCAATCTATCTCAATTCCAGTGGCGTAATGACGTGATCGAAATTTTCGATGCACACAAGGCCTGGAGCGCGAGACATAACTATCGATAGCAAACCGACGCAGGTCTCGCGAATATTAGCCCGACATGTCCGCTGTTGGCGCAAATCTGAATGACAAGAGAGCCCGCATTATGCTGTTGAGACAAAATCGGACTCGCCTCGGACGTCGCGAAACCGACGTGAATGACCCCAAACGGTCGTTGATCTTTGGTGACATGAAGGTCTCAGAATGGTTAGGTAGGAAAACGGAGACTCAAACTCGATCGTGAACCATAAATTTCCATACGACATACGGTAAGGGGAACAAACAGCAGTCGAATCGTGCCGTGCCAATCCGTTGCAAGTGCCATGAGGACGGGCCATTCTTAAGCTCAAAATGCCCGTGCAAGGGGGAAATGTGGGGTCATACGTCCTCGCGCGGCGTCAAGTCCGGGCAGCTGGCGCAAGACTACAGGGGGGACATGCCAAAATCCTGTGACACCGCAACGGTCGAGCTTGCAGTGACGCTCAGCACGCTCGCGTACGTTGATGAGAATAGGATCGCTTCGCAGTAGGAGATGATCGACGAATCAATGCTCGTCTAGACGAGGCAGGATACGGGTTGTGGGAGGTCGCCTCGGGGCCAGCCCTGAACGCAGACCGCAGTAACCTGCTCTACACCGCACGGAACAGCGAAACGGGGCAATTGGCGGTCAGCATACGCGGCAGCGATTTCTCGTTCTAGCTCAATTGGCTCGAAGACCTGGCAGTGATTAGACTTGTGCCCTATGATCAGTTCGTCCCAACCGCTAGCAAGACAGCGCAGATCGCCTTCGGTACAGCCGTCGCCTGAGGCAGGTTCTAGGGATGCAGGACGGAACGGAAACCCTTGAGACATTCCTCACCGCTGCCCCCGAAGGGACGCCGATCCTGATCACCGGGCACAGCCTGGGTGGCTGCCCCGCCTCGGTCCTCGCACCCTGCGTGGCGAACTGGGTGGGCAACACGTCCAGCCTTTCCGTCTATACCATCGCCGCGCCTTCGCCGGGCAACGAGGACTTCGCTTCCTACTACAATGCGCTGTTCAATCAGTCGGGACACAGCACGGCCTTCCGATTCTTCAGTAGCCTGGATGTGGTGCCCAATGCTTGGGAAAGCCTCAACACTGTCGAGACATACTACCCCCTCTGGTCTGTCCCTCCGACATCAATAAAATCATTAACCGCGCCCAAAATGCCGTGGGTGGGATCTATAGTCAGCTTGGGGAGCTTGCGGCGGGTAGCGCAGTCGAAGTATCCGGCACGATCATCACGCTGGTTGGTGCGCATCGAGGCCGCATGGGGCTCAATCCTTTCGAGAATGCGCTTTTTTTGTGGGAGGCTGCTCAACAACACGCCTGCACGCCATACCAGGCGTTGTTGCAGACGCCTTTGATGGTTCCGGCGGTCGGCAAGGTCAAGCGGGCGCTTGCTGCGCTGGAAAAGTAAGGCCAGGGGGTTCGCCCCATTGTGCCGCTATTGTGCAGGAGACTTCCACACCAGAAAGGCCCCGCCTCTTCGGTGCCCTGGCCGGTTCCAGAGGTTTCGACTACGGATCAAGGAATCGCCGATCCCAAGGCTGGACGTGAGTGCCAGCACGGCTCGCTTCCGACGGCTATTCCGGGCATTGCGGAAAACATATGCTCGTTGCGAGCTCTACTTAAGTTGACCCCAAGCGGAGCCAGAACAGAGCTATTAAGCGTCTGCTTGGTCCCTTGCCCGTAGCCCTGCTGGCACACCTCGATATTGCGGGTTTACTGTTGCCAATCTCCGTTCAAAGCGTAATTCAACTTCCCGCGGGCTGAGGTCCGGTGGATTCCGGTGTAACATCGAGCGAGGCCAAAATGAGCATTATTTCGAGCAGTCCTTGCATCGGCCCTAAACATGACTTTGGCAATTGGTGGCGTTTTGGCGCTGAAGACAACGGAAGCAGAGGCGAAGTTATCCTATATTGTGGTTCCCCTGGACCTAAAAGCTGTAACCCATACCCTTACAAACCACACGGGGGGCGGGGGAGAGAATCAATATGTGCCAATTATGGCCCTTGCTACCTGAATTCAGATTGCACAGGTGAACAAGTTTGTAATACCCAACGGGCCAGAGAACAATCGAAATCCTCTACGAGAGTTCGACACGGTTATAGGATAAAAGATCCACACTTCGATTGCGAGTGCATGTGCACAATGACGAGGTGTCTGCGCGATCATAACATCGGGCAAAGTGACCAGCGATAAGCGGGTACCTTGAGCAGATTTTTCGATTCTAACTCGGGTCTGCGGCAGATTTGAAGGATACAGGGATGCAGCACTCTGCTCGCAATGGCGCCAAGTGTGCGAGCAGCTTAGGGAGGCAGCACACATGTTCAATAAAATTCTCAACCCTGCGCTCGTTTTGGCAAACACAATTTTCGCCGCACCCTCAATTAAGGCTGCCGAGTCCAACTGCACCCAAGACCTCGTTGACGGCACTACAATTCCTAGCACCGCTTCGTACATTTACCCGTACCCGGCACCCAAAAGTGTGGTTCCTTTCTACCAATGGGAAAATGACAACGGATACTGTGGCGAAGTGTCCATGATGCAAGCCGGGTTGAACAATGGGCAATGGATGTCGCAGTTCAATGTTCGCCTAGACCGAGATTAGAATCCGGCTCGGCGAGGGGCTCTAGCAGTTTGCTGAAAAACCTGGCCAGAGCGAATGGATAGTGATTTGCTTTTCCAGATTGATTCTGCGGGAGAGTTAGGATGCGCGGACGGCTTCGGGATCAGAGCGCGTTGTTCTCGTACATCCGCCCAGAAGAGCGGATTCCGGCCACCCATCCGTTACGAAAGGTGCGCGAACTCGTGCGGGAGGTGTTGAAGGAACTGACTCACAGTTTTGGCAAGCTCTACTCCCTCGAGGGCCGGCCATCGATCCCGCCGGAGCAACTCCTGAGTGCGCTTCTCTTGCAGGTGTTCTACGGCATCCGTTCGGAGCGCCAGCTCATGGAGCAACTCAATTACAATCTTCTCTTCCGCTGGTTTGTGGGGCTGTCGCCAGATGA
>Ga0209810_1003022_pt1 | contig 18578 bp, 13 predicted proteins | sample Coa_R1_7_FD_187159 | JGI IMG/M metagenome (GOLD analysis project Ga0209810, IMG submission 187159) | Surface soil microbial communities from Centralia Pennsylvania, which are recovering from an underground coalmine fire - Coalmine... | ecosystem: Environmental > Terrestrial > Soil > Unclassified...
CCGCCGGTGAGTCCGCGCACCGCGCTGGAGGCAATTCTCAAGCGCGAACGCTGGCATGGACGCGGGGGCAGCTGGGTGGCCGACGCCATTTATGGCGCAAACGATGGCCTGGGCGCCGTGTTTGGAATTGTTTCAGGCGTGGCAGGCGCCACCAATAATCAGCAGCATTACATCCTCATTTCCGGCCTGGCGGGAATGCTTGCTTCGACCCTTTCGATGGGCGCGGGCGCGTATCTGGCCGCCAAAAGCGAAGCGGAAGTTTATGAGGCGGAAATTTCCCGGGAACGCAAAGAAGTGGAAGAAAATCCCGAGGAAGAGATTGAAGAGATGTCGTTGTTTTATCAGCTGCAGGGATTCACTCCGGAAGAATCGCAAAGAATGGCGGAGCGTCTCGCACAACAGCCCGAGCAGTTCGTGCAAGCGATGGCGCAAAGCGAACTGGGACTTTCCGAGCATCGGTTTCCCAATCCATGGACCGCCGCGTTCTCCGCCGGCATTTCCACGGCCATCGGCGCGTTTATACCAATTATTCCATTTTTTTTCTCGGGCGGCACTGCGGCAGTCATCGCTTCATTCGCCATCAGCCTGGCTGCGCATTTTGCGGTGGGCGCATTGAAATCGCTGATCACGATCCGTTCCTGGTGGGCGTCCGGTTTGGAAATGACCTGGATCGGAATCATCGTGGCCGTTGTCACGTACGGGCTGGGCCTGGCATTTGGCGCGCTCGGCTGAAATGGACCGGAGCCATCGCATGTTCACCTGCGCCGACCGGAAGCGCAGCGAGGGGTTTATCCCAAAATCGGGAAAACAAATCCCGACGGTGGAACCGGCCCGAGCCAGGATTGTGCGTTTGCCACAGCATGAATCGCTGAACCGGCGTGGAATCGGAAGTTCATTCGTGCGCCTGGCACAAACGATGCAATGAACTTGAGCAAAATTGACACCGCGCGAAAACGCGGTTGAGAAATATCCGGTGACCAAAATCCTCATTGCAGACGATCAGCGCGATGTGCTCGAAGCGCTGCGCATTTTGCTCAAAGGCGAGGGATACCAGACCGAAGCGACCAGCTCGCTGGCCGGCATTTTCAATGCTCTGGAGAAAAAGGAGTACGCGCTATTGCTGATGGACCTCAACTATGCGCGCGATACGACGTCGGGGGCAGAGGGCTTGTCGGCCATCCCGAAAATTCGCCAGATCGACAGCACGCTGCCCATTGTGGTGATGACCGCCTGGGCGACGGTTGAGCTGGCCGTCGAAGCGATGAAACGGGGCGCGCGCGATTTTGTGACCAAACCATGGGATAACCAGCGGCTGCTGGCCATTGTGCGAACGCAGATTGAACTGGCCGCCGCGCTGCGTCGCGAACGGAAGCTGGCAGCGGAAAACCAGCTGCTGCAAGGAACCATGCCGGAGCTGATTGCCGACGCGCCCGCCATGCAACCTGTGATGACAATGATTTCGCGAGTCGCCCCTTCCGACGCAAACGTGCTCATCACCGGCGAAAACGGCACGGGCAAAAGTCTGCTCGCGCGCGCCCTTCACGCCCTTTCGCCCCGCGCATCGCACACCATGATCACCGTAAACATGGGCGGCTTGTCCGAATCGCTTTTCGAGAGCGAACTGTTCGGGCACGTAAAAGGAGCGTTCACAGACGCCAAAACGGACCGCGCCGGTCGGTTCGAGCTTGCCGATCAAAGCACGCTGTTCATGGATGAGATCGCGAACATCCCGCTCGCCCAGCAAGCCAAGCTTTTGCGAGTAATCGAAACGGGGGAATTCGAGCGGGTGGGCTCATCGAAAACTTTGCACGCGAATGTGCGCATTATCTCCGCGACAAACGCCGACCTTGAAAATGAAGTTGCGGCGGGGCGATTTCGACAAGACCTGCTTTTTCGCCTCAACACTATCCAGATCGCGCTGCCTCCCCTGCGGGATCGGCGCGAAGACATCATGCCGCTGGCTTTGAGTTTTCTTCGCCAACACGCGGAGCGTTATCGCAAACAGATCACCGGCTTCGATGAAACGGCGCGCGAGCTCTTGCTGCAGCATCGTTTTCCGGGAAATATTCGCGAGCTGGATCACATCGTCGAACGCGCCGTTCTCCTGTCTCAAGAGCGCCAAATCCGGGCCGGCGATCTCGGTCTGCCCAGCGGTGCGCCCGCGGCGAACAATCTGGAAGAAATGAGCCTTGAGGAAGTGGAAGCCTTTCTCATCAAAAAAGCGCTGGCGCGAAACCATGGCAATGCGCGCAAAGCAGCCGAGTCGCTCGGCTTGAGCCGCAGCGCGTTCTACCGGCGGTTGCAGCAATATGGCTTATGATTGGGTCGGTCATGGGCGAGAATTCAAACGCGGCAGCGCGCCGCGGTGAGCCCGGCAGCGCGCCGCTGCTTCCCGCCCCGTGCAGCAACCGCGTATGAATCGTCCCGCAAGAGATTCGCGCCGGTTTTCCTATGAAGGCAAAATTTTATGGCTGACGTTGTGCGCGCTGCTTCCGGCTCTTGGCGTTGCTTTGGTCCTGCTTTGGTCCAACGATTACAGCCCCAAAACGCAGTGGACGCTCACCATTCTGATTCTGGGCCTGGCCCTCGCCTTTCTTTCTAGCGCGCGTGAGCAGACAATTCGCCCCCTGCAGACGCTCTCGAATCTCCTCGCCGCTTTGCGCGAAGGCGATTATTCCATTCGCGCGCGCGGAGCCCGCGCCGGCAGCGCGTTGGGAGAAGTTTTGCTGGAAGTGAATTCGCTCGGAGAAACGCTGCGCCAGCAGCGTTTGGGCGCGTTTGAAGCCACGGCGCTGTTGCGCACCATCATGAGCGAAATCGACGTCGCAATTTTCACCTTCGATCCCGAACGTCGACTGCGGCTGGTCAATCGCGCTGGCGAAACATTGCTGGGCGCGGCGATGGACAAGTTGTTGGGCAAAACCGCCAGGGAACTCGCTCTGGAGACCTGTCTCGAGGCAAATGAAGACGAACCGCTGACCTTGAATTTTCCCGGTGCATCAGGCCGCTGGGGTGTTCGCCGCAGCACGTTTCGCGAGCAGGGTTTGCCGCATCAACTGCTGGTGCTGACCGATCTCAGTCGCACGCTGCGCGAAGAAGAGCGTCGCGCCTGGCAGCGGCTGGTGCGCGTCCTCGGGCATGAAATGAATAATTCGCTGGCGCCAATCAAATCGCTGGCTGCCAGCCTGGAATCGCTCCTGCGGCGCGAACCGCTTCCACCGGACTGGAAGGCCGACGCCAGCTCCGGGTTAAGCTCGATTGCGTCTCGGGCGGAATCGCTCGGTCGATTTCTGCAGGCTTACACGCGTTTGACCAAGCTTCCGCCCCCTCAAATACAGGAGGTCGATCTTCCCGCGCTCTTGCAGCGCGTTGCGGACTTGGAGCCACGGCTCAAGGTCGAGCTCATGCCGGGACCGGGAACAACGATCCGCGCAGACGCAGCGCAGCTGGAACAGGCGCTAATCAACCTCGTGCACAACGCCGTGGACGCCGCGCTGGAAACAGGCGGGGCCGTCGCGATCGGCTGGCGCGAAAAGCGCGATTGCGTCGAGATCTTTGTGCAAGACGAAGGGCCGGGAATCATGAACCCGGCAAACCTTTTCGTGCCATTCTTCACCACAAAATCCGATGGCTCTGGAATCGGACTGCCGTTGAGTCGCCAAATCGCCGAGGCGCACGGCGGATCATTGCTGCTGATAAATCGCGAAAACGGCAGAGGCGCCCAAGCACTGCTGCGCCTGCCACGGTAAGTCGGCGGCGGCCAGATCTTTTCACTCCATCAGGGACCTGTCGTTGCGCCGGCAGGCAGCTGGGGGCGCTCGCACCCGCACTTTTCCCGAACTTGGGACAGCACAATCCCGGAAACGGATTTCCCATGAGAGCCGCTGCAATTCACCAATGAAGCATAAATCGCTGATACAGTTTGTTCTAGACCGTTACGTCCGTTGTTGGCACGGAGGTTGCACCCCCTCGTGTGGCAGAAAGAGAGAAATACGATGAAATCGACCATAACCACGCGCGGCCTACGGAGGTTTCCGCCGGCCGACTGGAATTATCAGCAGATCACATTTGAGGAGTGTCGAGCCCGAGGCCTCAAAACGGTAACGCCATCCTTCCGAAACATCAGCCGGCAGTATTCTCGAAAAGATGCCCGACGCGATTTCGCAGAGGAAGCATTGCTCTTCGCCACCATCATCGGCACAGCTCTGGCGCCGTTGTTCAGCGCGGCGCATGCCTTTGGCGACTTCTTTCGAGCTATCAGCCAGTTTTAATTGAGCTGTGAAGGCCCGACAAAAACCGAGGGAAGAAACAATCGTGCGCCCCGCCGGATTTGCGCCGAATCTCTCCTCGATGGACGTGCCGCGAGTGGGCGTGGCAGCGAAGAAACGCAGGCGCCGTATCGTCATCATTGCCGCGTCGGCGCTTGGTTTGATTCTGGCGACGATAGCGATCTCGCGCCTCAAACCAGCCGTGCCGACCGTGGACCGTTCCAGCGTCTGGATCGACACCGTGAAACGCGGGCCGATGGTGCGGCAGGTGCGCGGCCTGGGAACGCTTGTCCCGGAAAACATTCGCTGGATTCCCGCAAACACCGAGGGGCGCGTGGAAAAAATTAACATCTGGCCCGGCACATCGGTGCAGCCCGACTCGGTGATTTTGGAATTAAGCAGTCCCGAGTTGGAGCAAGCCGCGCACGACGCGGAATCCAAGGCCAGCGCGGCGGAAGCGGAACTGACCAGTCTGCGCGCCAGTTTGCAGCGCGAATTGCTAGATCAGGAATCAAAGACGACGGCCGCGCACGCCGCATATGAACAGGCAAAGATGGAACGCGAAACCAACGATCAGCTGGCAAGGAACGGTTTGATCGCCGAGCTCGACTACAAAAAATCCAAGATCAAGGAAGCAGAATGCCAGAAAAGCGATGAGATCGAGCAAAAGCGCCTGGCATTTGCCCGCGATTCGCTCGAGCCGCAATTGGCTTCGAGACAAGCCGCAGTCGATCAAGCGAAACAACTAGCCAAATTAAGACTCGAGCAGGTTGAAGCGTTGCACGTGAAAGCGGGAATGTCCGGCGTATTACAGCAGTTGCCGGTTCAAATCGGGCAACGGGTGAAAGTCGGCGATAATCTGGCGCGGGTCGCCGATCCCACAACGCTCAAGGCACAGATTAAAATCGCCGAGACCCAGGCGAAGGATATTCAGATCAATCAAAAAGCCGTGATCGACACTCGCAACGGTGTGGCAAACGGTCACGTGACGCGCGTTGACCCGGCAGTGGAACAGGGAACGGTGACTGTGGACGTCGCGTTCGATGAGACCTTGCCCAAGGGCGCGCGACCCGATCTGAGCGTGGATGGAACGATCGAGCTGGAGCACCTCAATGACGTCGTTTTTGTGGGGCGTCCCGCATTTGGCCAGGAGAACAGCACAGTCGGGATGTTCAAGCTCGTCAACGGTAGCTCCGAGGCTGTTCGTGTGCCGGTGAAGCTGGGCAAGAGCTCCGTCAACACGATTGAGATCCTGAGCGGGCTGCAGCCGGGCGATCAAGTCATCCTTTCCGACACCAGCGCCTGGGACGCGCACGACAGAATTCGACTGAACTAGCTTCTGATTTGTGAATCTGATTTCTGCTTTGAACCAATCAAAACAATACCAACATGAAATCGACTGAAGTAATTGCGGACGAATCAGCCAACGAGTTTGACGGAAACGGTTTCGCTCCGTTAATCCGCCTCACCGGCGTAACGAAAGTGTTTCTCACCGACGAAGTGGAAACGCATGCATTATCCGGAATCCACCTCGACATTCGACCCGGCGAATATGTTTCGATAGCCGGGCCCAGCGGTTGCGGGAAGACGACCCTGCTCTCCATTCTTGGATTGCTCGACACGCCTTCCGAAGGCAGCTATTCGCTCAAAGGCCACGAGGTCGCCAACCTCTCGTTCGCCGAGCGGGCGCGCATTCGCAATCGCGAGATCGGCTTCATCTTTCAAAGCTTCAACCTGATCGGCGATCTCACGGTATTCGAGAATGTCGAACTGCCGTTGACTTATCGCGGCCTGGGCGCCGCCGAACGCAAGGCATTTGTCACCGAGGCTCTGGAGCGCGTCGGCATGGCGCATCGCGCAAAACATCTGCCGAGCCAGCTTTCGGGCGGTCAGCAGCAGCGCGTCGCCGTTGCGCGCGCCCTGGCCGGCAAACCGGCGATCCTGCTCGCCGACGAGCCGACGGGCAATCTCGATTCGCGCAACGGCGAAGCAGTCATGCAATTGCTCAAGGAACTGCACCAGGGCGGCGCGACCATCTGCATGGTCACACACGATGAGCGCTTTGCTCAGCACGCCGATCGCACAGTGCATTTGTTTGATGGCCGGGTGGTGGAAGATCGCATCGCCGCCTGAGGGCACAAACAATGAACAATCTCCGATTTGCCCTGCGACAACTCCGCAAATCGCCCGCTTTCACGGCGATTGCGGTCATCACCTTGGCGCTGGGGATCGGGCTCAACACGACAATCTTTAGCTTGATCAACGACCTTTTTCTGCGCGGCCTGCCCTTTAGGGAGCCGTCGCGCGTCGTCCACATGTTTGCCGGCGACAAATCGCGCAACCTTGTCGATATCCCCATCTCCGCGCCGCGCTTTCAACATTACCGCAAGGGACAAACGCTTTTTGACGGGTTTGCCGCCGAGAATCTGTTCGCTTTCACCCTCACCGGGGTCGGCGATCCTGCCCAGGTTTTCGGCGGGAGAATTACGCCAAACTATTTCGAGGTGCTGGGCGTTCGGCCGATCCGCGGACGGAATTTTCTTCCGCAGGAGGAAGAAGGCGCCGATGTCGCACTGATCACAAAAAGTTTCTGGCAGAAACGCCTCGGCGGAGATCCCAATGTGATTGGACGCAGCATTACTTTGGACGGAATGCCCCACACCATCGTCGGCGTATTGCCGAATGTGCCGGCCCTCTGGTTTGGGCCCAACCCGCTTGTCGGCGAAGTTTGGACGACCAAACCCTTTCAGATTCCCGGATTTTCGTACGAACGTATGATGCGCGGCACCGGTTTTCTGCGGGTGATTGGCCGAATGAAACCGGGAATCACGCTTGAACAGGTGCGCGCCGCGCTACCCTCGCTTGAGCGGGATTATCGCGCGCATTATCCCGGCAACATCGACAGCGGCATCACCACGTCAGTTAAAACACTGCCGGAGGATGTGACGGAAAATATTCGCGCCGGTTTCGCGACCCTCTTCGCGGCAGTCTGTTTTGTCTTGCTCATTGCGTGCAGCAACGTGGCGAATCTCTTACTCGTTCGTTTCAGCAGCCGGCGCCGGGAGATTGCGCTGCGCATGGCAGTCGGCGCGTCGCGCGGCGGCATTGTAAAATTGTTTGTCTGGGAAAGTCTGCTGATCAGTCTGTTGGCCGGCGCGCTTGGGGTGATCGTGGCGATGCAGCTTGTGCCAGCAGTCCCCAAAATGGCGTCCAATTTTCTGCCGCTGGAGGGTAATACCGGCGGCGGCTTGTCGCTTCCTGTGCTGGGATTCACATTGGGGCTGTCAATCCTGACCGGATTATTAATGGGAGTTTATCCCGCGCTGGAGGCTTCCAGCGCCGATTTGGTGGGCGGTTTGAAAGAGGGCGGGCGCGGAACGAGCGGCGGGCCGCATCAGCAGCGGTTTCGCAAAATTCTCATCGGCGCGCAGGTGGCGCTTTCGGTCACGCTGCTTGCCGGAGCGGCGTTGCTGATCACCAGCTTCATTCGGCTGGGCCAGCAGAACCTCGGGTTTCAGGCGCATAATCTCTGGGTGGGCGCGGTCAATCTGCCGATCTCCCGATACCCGGATGAAGCTTCGCGGCGGCTCTTTGTCGAGCGAATGCTCGCGGCATTGCGCGAAGCGAAGGGAATCCAAACCGCAGCGGTCAGCAGCGATATTCCGCTCGCAAACGGAAACCGCACGTTATACGCGCGCGCCGACAGGGACGTTCCGCCGACGGAAAACCGCGCGACGGCGCCGAGCCACGACATCGCGCCCGGATACTTGAAAACCTGGGGAATTCCATTGATCGCCGGACGCGATTTCGATGAACATGATGTCGCCGGCGGCCGAAACGTTTGCCTGATCAGCCAGGCCGGCGCGAAAAAAATCTTCCCGAACGAAAATCCTCTCGGGAAAACCTTGCTCGTCACCAGCAACAGCACGCCGGCGCAAATTATCGGGATCGTCGGCGATGTCCGCAGCCAACGCCTCGCGGAAGAGCCCGACATGGAGTTTTACCTGCCTTGGGCGCAGGAAAATGTTCCGTTCCTGAACATTGCCGTTCGCAGCAGGTTGAAGCTCGACGCCATCACGAAACTGGTTCAGTCCGCCGTGGCAAAGGCCGACCCGGGCATCGCGATTGCCCTCCCGCAGATGATGGACACGGTGGTTGCGCAGGCGCGCGGCCAATCACGATTGATGATGTGGCTGCTGGGAACTTTCGCCGGCGTGGCGTTATTGCTGGCCAGCGTCGGGATCTACGGAGCCGTCGCTTACAGTGTGGAACAACGGACCGGCGAGCTGGGCGTGCGCATGGCGCTGGGGGCCCAGGCTCGCGACGTGTTGCGCCTTGTCGTGCGCCAGGGGATGAAACCGGTCGTAATCGGGCTGGCAATCGGAATCACAGCGGCGTTTCTGCTCGGTCGTCTCATTGCGTCGCAGCTGTATCAGGTTTCGCCACATAATCCGGCGCTTCTGGCTCTCACGGCAGTCACACTCGGGGGTGTGGCGTTCATCGCATGTTTTCTCCCGGCGCGCAGGGCCGCATTCGTAAACCCAATCGAAGCGCTGCGGACAGAATAAACTTTATGAACAACCTTCGTTTTGCGCTGCGCCCACTCTTCAAGACTCCAGGATTCACCCTGATTGCAGTTCTGGTGTTTGCCCTTGGGATCGGCGCCAACACAGCGATTTTCAGCGTCGTCAATGCGGTCTTGCTGCGGCCGCTGCCTTATCCGCATTCCGAACAACTCGTGTTGCTGCGTGAACGCACGAACACGTTCGAGAGCGGATCGGTCAGCTATCCCAACTACCTGGATTGGCGCGCCGGGCAGCGCAGCTTTACAGATCTGGCTCTGGTAAGACGGGAGGCCTTTAACTTTGCCACCATCGGAGGCGACGCGCAGCCCGACCGCGTGAACGGCGCGCGAGTGACATTCAATTATCTTGGCATTCTGGGAATCAAGCCGCTCATTGGGCGCGATTTTACCGAGGCGGACGATCAGCCGGGCAGCGCGCCTGTTGTGCTCATCGGCGAAGCGCTCTGGCGCACTCGCTTTGGCAAATCGCCGAAGGTTCTCGGCCAACCGCTCATGGTGGATAATGTACGACGCGAAATCATTGGCGTGGTACCGGAAGAGGTGAAATTCCCGCGCCTGAGCCAAATCTGGGTGCCGTTGGGCGAGCTGCGCAAGGATGAAAACGTGTTGCAGCGCGGGAATCATCCGGGATTCAGTGCGCTGGGGCGGCTCAAGCCCGGCCTCTCCATTCCACAAGCCGTTGCCGATCTGGACACCATCGCGGCGGCCTTGGAGAAGCAATATCCGGATACCAACAGCGGTCGCCGCTTGCAGATGCGGTCGTTGCTCGAAGCATCCGTGGGACAGTATCGGTTCAGCCTTGGTTTATTGCTGGGCGCGGTGGCCTGCGTGCTCCTGATCGCATGCGCAAATGTTGCAAACCTGCAGCTGGCGCGCGCCGTTTCGCGGTCGAAGGAACTTGCGGTGCGCGCCGCGCTGGGAGCGGATCGTTGGGCGCTGATGCGCCAGCTGCTCACAGAGAGCACGTTGCTTGCCCTGATCGGCGCGGCGGCCGGCATCATTCTGGCAATCTGGAGCCTGGATGCCATCATCAGTCTCGCGCCGCGAGATATTCCCCGTTTCCAGGAAACGCGCATCGATATGCCGGCGCTCTGCTTCACCGCGGCAATCGCGTTCGCGGCCGGAATTCTTTCGGGCATTTGGCCGGCCTGGAAAATTTCAAACACGCAGGAACTTTCCGGCGCGCTGCATGAAGCCGGCACGCGCGGCGGCAGCGGCGGCGCCGCGCGGCAGCACGCCCGCTCGGCGCTTGTGGTCACGCAGGTCGCCCTGGCGGTGGTATTGCTCGCGGCGGCGGGTCTGATGATGAAGAGCTTTTGGCGGGCGCAAAATGCGCCCCTCAATTTCGACCCGCGCAACATTCTCCTAGCCTCCATCGAGCTCTCCAAAGCGGGGCACGATCGCGTCAATGAAAAAGGCGATCACGTCTGGGACGACGACAAGATTCGCGCCTTCTTCGACCAGTTGCTCGAGCGAGTGCGGCGCCTGCCGGGCGTGGAAGCCGTCGCCATCGGCGCAAACATCCCTTTCGACGATAACGAATGGGACAGCTACTTCCACGTCACCGGCACGCCGAAAGCAGAACCGGGCAGGGAACCCTCGGCCGAGATCAACATCGTTTCCGACGATTATTTTAAAGTGATGAAAATGCCCGTTCTCAACGGGCGCGCATTTGGCCCCGGAGATGTGCCGGATAAGAACCGCTCTCGCTCCGTGATTATCGACGAAAGTTTTGCGCGGAAATATTTCCCCGGCCGCAACCCGATCGGGTTGCACATCGACGACAACCAGCGAGACGACTCGGGCAATGCCGGCGGAGCATCAAAGTATCCGCCTCTCACCATCGTTGGCGTCGTGCCACGGACACGCAACGAGGCGCCGGGCGAAGACAACGTGGAGAAACTCGGTTTTGTGCACATGTATTTTTCATCTGAACAAAATCCATCGAGCGCTTACTCCCTGATGGTGCGCGTGAAGAACGGCGATCCGAAAAGGCTCGTCCCGCTGATCAGGCGCGAAGTGCAAGCCATCGACCCCAATCAGCCGATCGGCGCCATATCGACCATGGAGGAAAACATTGCCGCGAGCCTGTCCACACGGCGGTTGACGATCACGTTGCTTGGTACATTCGCCGGCGTGGCGTTACTGCTGGCCAGCGTCGGGCTCTACGGCGTCATGGCACTCACCGTCACCCAACGCACGCGCGAGCTGGGTATTCGCCTGGCCCTGGGCGCGCAACGCACCGATCTTTTCCGCCTCGTTCTGTCGCAGGGAATGCTGCTGGTGGTGACCGGCCTGCTCATCGGCTTGTTTGGCGCGGTGGCCGCAGGACGCAGCCTGCAGAGTTTGCTTTACGGCGTTAGCGACATTGACGGGCCGACCTTGAGCTTTGCCTTGCTCGCCCTGGCCGCGGTAGCGCTCATCGCCTGCTGGCTGCCAGCACGCCGCGCGACCTTCGTGGACCCCATCGAAGCGTTGCGCGCCGAATGAATGAATCTCCCAACACCGATTGTTCATTTAACACAATGCTGATTGAAGACTCGAAAAGGCGGACCGCAGGCTGTGCGCGACGCAGGCGAGCTGGAGGCTGGTGTCGAGCGGCAGACAGCTTGCCTTCCAAGTTGCGCTCAGCCAGTTCGCGCAACCGCATTCTGAATTCGCCGCGCCGACAGTCTGGCTGTCGAGTGTCGCGCGCGTGCTGGCAGCGTGCAGCACCGTCCATTCCACGCACATCTCATGATGTGTCATGATTAAGCTGAAGAATCTCGAGCGCTGCTATCCGCTGGCGAAGGAGAAGTTTTTCTATGTGCTGCGCGACATCAATCTCGAGGTGGAGGAAGGCGACTTCGTCTCCGTGATGGGGCCTTCCGGCGCGGGCAAATCAACGCTGCTGCACATCCTGGGCATGCATGACCACGGGTGGCGCGGCGAATATTTTTTGAGTGGGATCGCCGTGCACCATTTAAAGCCGAAGGAACGGGTGACGCTGCGGAACGAGCAGATCGGGTTCGTGTTCCAGCAATACCACCTGCTGGACGACCTCACCGTGTACGAGAACCTCGATGTTCCGCTCTCGTATCGCCACTATAAAAAGAGCGAGCGAGCCGCGCTGGTGGCGGACATGCTCGATCGCTTTCAGATCGTCGGCAAAAAGGATTTGTATCCGCATCAGCTTTCTGGCGGACAACAACAACTGGTGGGCGTGGCGCGCGCCATCATTGCCGGGCCAAAACTTTTGCTCGCCGATGAACCGACCGGAAATCTGCATTCCAGTCAGGGCGAAGAAATCATGAAGCTCTTCTGCAAACTCAATGAACAGGGAATGACCATCGTGCAGGTCACACACTCGGAGAAAAATGCGGCCTACGGCAAACGCGTGATTCAACTGCGTGATGGCTGGATCGTGAACCAATAACCAAAGAAAAATGTTTATGATTTTGGATTCCTTTATTCAAGACGCTCGGATTGGGTTCCGGATTTTGTTCAAAGACAAAATCTTTTGTTTTCTCGCGGTGCTTGTGCTGGCTCTGGGCATCGGCGGAGCGACGACGCAATTTACGATGGTTAACGCGGTGGCGTTGCGCGGCCTGGCCTTCCCGCATCCGGAACAGCTGGTGACCATTGGGCTGATTGATCCGAACGCCAGTGATCAAAACAATAACTTCGGGTTCGGTGTCATCCCGACGGCTCAGGATTATGAAGATTTGAAAGCCGCCCAGCAGTCGTGCGCCCTGATGGCCGGCTATCTCAGTGGATCGACAATCAACGTGACCTACAAGGGCAACCCGCAGCGCTACAACGGCGGTTATGTTACCGAAGATTTCTTCAAGATCACCGGTGTATCGCCGATTCTTGGGCGCGATTTCAACGCCGCCGACAACAAACCGGGCGCAGAAAAGACCATCATCCTCGGTTATGAAATCTGGAAACGCGATTTCAATGGCGATCCCAATGTGGTGGGACAGAGCGTTCGCGTGAACGGCAAGGCCGGAACCGTCATCGGCGTCATGCCGCCCAATTTTAAGTTTCCAAATCTCGAGGAGCTCTGGACGCCGCTTTACAATCAATTTCCGCCGGTGCCGCGCGGCCAGCTTGTTATTGGGCCTAACAACGCCGCGCCGGCGGTGATTGGTCGCCTCAAGCCGGGAGTTACTCTCGACCAGGCTAACGCCGAGTTTAGCGCTCTCGCGCGGCGTTTGGCGAAAGACAATCCCAAAACGAACCAGAATTTTACTGCCGCGAGCGTGCAGCCACTCGCCAGTTCGCTCGTCGGCCTGCGACTCCAGCAGACTGTGTGGGCAATGCTGGTCGCGGTCATTCTGGTCCTGCTGATCGCTTGTGTGAACGTAATGAACATGCAGTTTGGCCGCGCCGCGCTGCGAACGAAAGAACTGGCGATTCGTGGCGCGCTTGGGGCGACGCGCTGGCGGCTTGTGCGGCAAATGCTCACCGAAAGCCTGGTGGTGGCGGTTCTGGGAGGGTTGGCCGGGGTTCTGTTGGCCTACTGGTGCGTTGACTTGCTGACTCGGACCATGGGTGCGCTGCCTTCCGGCTTTGGATTGCCCTACTGGATCCGATTTACGATTGACGGGCGCGTGCTGGCGTTCATCGTGGGGATAACTCTGGCGTCCAGCATTGTTTCCGGACTCGTCCCGGCGCTCGTCAGCGCCCAGGGTAACGCAGCTGGAGTGATGAAGGAAGGCAGCCGCGGCAATAGCAGCCGATTGGTCAACGGGATCACCCGCCTGCTCGTGATTGGGCAAATCGCGCTCACCGCGGCCCTGCTGATTGGAGCGACACTTGAGATCCGGTCGATCCGAAACCAACTCCAACTAAATTACGGTTACGATGAGAATGGCGTTTACACCGCGCGGATGGCATTGATGGAGGGCGCTTACAGCGAAGAGGGCCGGCGTGAGTTCTTCCAGCGCGCGCTCCGCCAATTGCGCGCCAATCCGGAATTTGCATCCGCGGCGCTGACCGACCGATTTCGCATGACTTTTGCCACCGATGGCCAGTACGAAGTGGACGGCGAAAATTATCTCACCGACCGCGACCGGCCTCGCGCGAACTTTGAATCCGTATCGGACAATTATTTCTCCACGCTGGGACTAAAAATCTTGGAAGGACGCGATTTCACCATTGATGACGCCGATGCGAAGCAGCCGGTTGCCATCATAAACGCCAGTTTCGCCCGCAAGCATTGGGGCAACAAAAGCGCGCTCGGTCATCAGGTCCGAATTTTCAATCCAGGCCAGCCGCAACCGTGGCGGACGATTATCGGCGTTGTCCCCGACACTTTGATGCAGGGAGCTTTCGAACAGCAGGCAGACTCCGCCGGCTTTTACATGCCGCTTCTTGGCGCGTCGCCACCCACTCAATTTTGCACGATCCTGGTTCGGCCACGCCTCGGCCAGCGCGCGGAGACCCTCGGCCCGGCTCTGAAAAAGGCGATTACACGGCTTGATTCGGATGTTCCAATTTATTTCCCCGGCACGCCCGCGCGGTTGCATGCGGAAACTCTTTCCGGCAATCGGATCGTCGTCAGTCTGTTTGCCATCTTCGGCGGTGTCGCGTTTATCCTCTCCGCCGTGGGCCTCTACGGCGTGATGAGTTTTTCAGTCAGCCAGCGGACTCAGGAATTTGGAATTCGAATGGCACTGGGCGCAGATGCCCGCCGCATTTTTCGGATGGTCATAACGCAGGGGGCATGGCAGTTGATCACGGGACTTATGCTCGGCGCCGGCGCCGCGGCTTTGTTGCTCGGGGTGCTGGCAGCCGCCGCTTTGCGAAACATTCTCTTCAAGGTCAACCCCCTCGACCCGTCGATTTATTTCGCGGTCGCCGCTCTGTTAACGACTGTAGCCGCCATTTCCTGTTTTGTTCCAGCGCGCCGCGCCACTCGCGTCAATCCCGTGGAAGCGCTGCGATACGAGTGATGCGTTCACCTGCACGAAACGGCATGCGCGACAAATCCACGATTTTGAAAAATTCGGGCCGGTCTGGAACAATTTGAAGGCAATCTGGCGTTCCAGGTGGTTTTGTTTGGCAACACGGTGAACACCGCGCGCCATGCGGCTCGCAAAATTCAGTAGTGCCTTAAAAAAGTTGCACGTCCGGCAATTCCGTAACATTGTAAAGTAAGACCTCGGGCAATGGAGTTTGCCCTCTCCTAAGAAACGGGAGAAAACCGCGTGAGCTGATGACTCCTTCCAGCGGAAGGAGTTTTTTTATGCGCAGCTGGCTTGCGGAAGCGCAGAAAGACTCGCTTCGCTGTCAACCATAACTACGTTTATGTTCGAGAATACTTGGTTTATAGCGGCTGCATGGATGGGGCTGGCGTTGCTCGCTAGCATGATATCGATTCGCACCGGCATTTCCGTCGCGTTGGTGGAAATTCTGGTCGGCGTCATTGCCGGCAATCTGGCACTGGGGCTCGAAGGCGGCGCGCTGCATATTGGCCTTGCAAACGGTGCTGCGGGCGCCGGGCATCTTCACCGCGTATTGCAATCGACGGAATGGACCAATTTTTTGGCATTGCTCGGCAGCGGTGTGCTTACCTTTCTTGCCGGAGCGGAGATCGATCCGGTTTCGCTCAAGGCCAATTGGCGGGCGAGCGTGCTCATCGGCGTGCTTTCGTTTGCCGCTCCGTTTGTTGCGGTCTGGCTTTTCGCTCAATACGTGTTCGGTTGGTCGTTGCATCAGGCGCAAATCGCCGGGATCGCGCTTTCCACGACTTCGGTGGCAGTGGTGTACGCAGTCATGATCGAGGGCGGTTTCAGCGATACCGCCATGGGGAAAATGATTCTCACTGCCTGCTTTGTCACTGATTTGGGAACAGTGCTCGCGCTGGGAACACTGTTTGCCAGTTATGATCTGCGCCTTTTGCTGTTTATTGTCGTCACCGGGATCGTTCTCTGGTTTGCGCCGCGCTGGACGCAATCGATCATCACCCGCCTGGGCGCGACGCAGGTGAGCGAACCGGAAGTGAAATTTGTTTTGTTCGTCCTCTTTTTTCTTGGCGGCCTCGCCACCGCGGCCAAAAGCGAAGCGGTCCTGCCCGCCTACCTGCTTGGCCTTGTTGTTGCGGGGGTATTTCTGCGGGATAAAACGCTGGTCCGCCGCATGCGCAGCATCGCATTTGCCGTCTTTACGCCATTTTATTTTATCAAAGCCGGGCTGTACGTCTCGCTGCCGGCGCTGTGGACAGGGCTTCTGGCCATCAGCCTGTTTCTGGCTCTCAAAATGGGGACCAAGATCATCGGCGTCTTTCCGCTGGCCAGACGCAACCACATGAGCGTGAAGGAAGCGAGCTATACGACGTTGCTCATGGCAACAGGCCTGACCTTCGGAACCATTTCGTCGCTGTACGGCCTGCAAAACGGAATCATCGACCAGACCCAGTACACCATCCTGGTAAGCGTAGTTATTTTGAGCGCCTTCGTGCCGACGTTGATCGCGCAGAAGTTTTTCCAGCCTACCATCGAGATGATGCACGCATGGGGACAGCTTTACCGGCGCCGGCTCGGGACGCTTTCAGTGGAGGATATTGACGGCGAAGAGCAAAGCCAGCCGCAAGCACCAGATGCCATGCAGCAGGCAGAAACAGGCGCCTGAAATCTTCCCTCAGGCTTGTGAAGCCGGCGCAAATGTTGCCGCAGGTCGTAACGAAGGCCGTTGAACCTTCGCCCGAGCCCGGAACGAATCCGCCTCTGGGAGAGATGCTACAGAAAGCGATCGCATCCGTCGAACGCCCTTCTGCCAGCCAAATGAAAATTCTCGAACAATTACATGGCCTGCGCACGCGGCTTGTGACCGGGCGGTTTCAACTCGCTGTGCTGGGCCAGTTCAAGCGTGGCAAAAGCACTGTGCTGAACGCGCTGTTGGGAAAATCATTGCTGCCCATCGGCGTCCTGCCGGTCACCGCTATTCCCACATTTCTTCAATCAGCGGTCACTCCAGCCATTCGCGTCACTTACGCTTCAGGCAAAACGGAAAAATGTGAGCCCGAGAATGCGGAAGCGTTGCGGAAGAGGCTCGCCGCGTTTGTCACCGAAGAAGCAAATCCGCGCAACGTTTTAAAGATCGCGCGAGTGGATCTCTTTTTGCCCTCCGAGTTGCTCGAGCGCGGCGTGGTGCTGATTGACACTCCGGGCGTCGGCTCAACCCATCGCCATCAGACTGCCGCCGCGGATGGGGTGCTGGCGGAATGCGACGCGGCGTTGCTGGTTGTCTCAGCCGATCCCCCGATCACGGAAACTGAAATCGCATATCTTGCTCGGATCCGGCAAACCGTGGCGCGGTTGATCGTTGTATTGAACAAGATCGACCTGATCGAGCCACAGGAACGCAAGAAAGCGGCAACCTTTCTGCACAATGCGCTGGTGGACCATGGCCTTGATCCGTCCACCCCGATCTTCAGCCTGTCTGCGCGCGATGCTTGCCGAGCCAAGCAGTCGGGCGACTGGGAAACACTGGAAGCAAGCGGCTTCGCCGACCTGGAAAAATATTTGGTTCAATTCCTGACGAGCGAAAAGCGCAAAACGCTCGAAACAGCCATTGCGCGCAAAGCGGCGGCGTTGCTCGCGCAACTGCAGCTTGAGACAGAAATCGCGCTCAAGTCATTGCGATTGCCGATTGAGGATCTCGAGCGGCGGCTCGCTGCTTTCGACGACGCCACGCAACGTTTTGAAATGGAACGGCGCATGGCTAGCGATCTTCTGGGCGGGGACCGGGTGCGCGCATTGCAGGAACTTGAAGCGGAGGCGGAAAAGCTTCGAGGTCAGGCTCGCGATGTTTTGCGGCGCGAACTCGATGAGGCCCTCACTGCCGGGGAAAATTCCGATGCGGTGCGCGCGAGACTCAGTAAGCGGGTCATTGAATTCTTCGAGCGCGCGCTGCGAAATGTCGTTCAGGCAGTGGATGCGCGGCTGGAAGAAGTGTTGCGCGGGCATCAAGAGCGCGCAGACCAATTGATCACCCTGGTTCGCCAGACCGCAGCCAATCTTCTTGAAATACCGTTCCAGGCTCCGGAAAGCAGTGATGCATTCGAAGCCAAACGCGAGCCTTTCTGGGTAACAACCGCGCGCACAACAGAACTCAATCCAATTCCACCCGGTGCATTGGATCGGTTTCTGCCGGCATCAATTCGACAAAGAGCGATGCGAAAACGTCTGCTCGCCGAGATCGATGCCGTGGTCGTTCGCAACGTGGAGAACCTCCGTTGGGCCACGCGTCAAAATCTGGAAGATACGTTCCGGCGCTTTGGCGCCGAGCTGGATGAGCGCCTCGCAATGAGCCTGGCGGCTACGCGAGGCGCGATGCACAAGGCGCTTGAGCAACGCAAACAACACGCCGAGCAGGTCGATTCTGACATTGAAAACAACGAGCGAACGCTATCGCGATTGGCTGAGATCGAGCAGGCGTTGCTGGCGGATCCTGAGAAGAGTGACGCCGGTGCGGGGCAATGAAGCATTCAACATTCTATTCCTGCTCGCTTCTTTCGGCGATGGGGTTCGACGAGAGAGTGAAACCGAGACGGGCGCACGACCTATCATTTTAAGCTAACCCCGAAAAGTGTTTGGGATCAACCGTTCACGACGGCGCGTAGCATCCGTGGATCGCGCTTCACGCCGCGTTCATTTCGCCGGTTACTTCGGTGGATCGGCAGCGCAGCGGATGCCAGTGAGCAGAATGTTTGTGAACGCTGGCGTGTTGGCGCGGCG
>Ga0209810_1003023_pt1 | contig 18577 bp, 21 predicted proteins | sample Coa_R1_7_FD_187159 | JGI IMG/M metagenome (GOLD analysis project Ga0209810, IMG submission 187159) | Surface soil microbial communities from Centralia Pennsylvania, which are recovering from an underground coalmine fire - Coalmine... | ecosystem: Environmental > Terrestrial > Soil > Unclassified...
GCCGAGGAACTCGACGATGTAGTCGTCGCCGGAGCGATAGTTGCCGGCCGCTTCCACGGTCAGAGCGTACCCTGGCTCCATGCGGGTATTCCGCTATCCCGTGGCGCTTGCGGCCGTCCTCGCGCTCGTTGCGCTGACCGCCTGGGTGCTCGCGTGGCCGTTCGAGAAGGCGGTCTATCTCGCGCCCGTGATCGTCGTGGGCGGGGCGGCCGCGGTTGGCCTCGTCCTCCTCTGGGCCAAGATCGCGCTCAACTCCCTGCGGGAGTCGCGCCACCCGCGACGCGTGCTCGCGTACTGGGCGCTGGGCCTCGGCTTACTCGTCGTGCTGACCGTGCTCGGCATCAAGCTCCCGAATGAGGGCGGATAGCAGCCGGTCGATCTCAACCCGCGTCGTGTAGGCGGCGACGGAGAGTCGGAGCAGGTCCTTCTGCGTCCCGCCGACCGGGATCTCGACGCGGTGCCGCGCAAACAGCCGCCGGGACAGGTCTGGAGCCGGGCGGGGAAGGCGCACCGCCGCCATCTGGGCGATCATCTCGTCGGGCGCGAGCGGCTCCGTGCCGAGCAGTTGGCACAACTCCCGGCGCGCGTCGCGCGCCAGCCGGCGACAGCGCTCGCGGACGTCGTCCCAGTCGCGCTCTCCCTGGTACGCGATTGCGGCGGGGACGGTGAGCCAGGCCGCCGGGTCGCGGGTGCCCTGCTTCTCGAGCCGCTCGGAGAAGGTGCTTCCGCCCGCGTAGCCCCAGCTGACGATCGCGCCGTCGACGCGTTCCTGGTGCTCGGGTCGCACGTAGAGAAACCCAGCCCCGCGAGGATTGCATAGCCACTTGTGACAGTTGCCGCTGTAGAAGTCGGCGCCGAGCGTCGTCAGGTCCACGGGCACCTGAGCGGGCGCGTGCGCGCCGTCGACGACCGTGACCAGGCCCTGCGCGCGGGCGCGCGAGACGATCTCCTCCACCGGCAAGACGAGGCCGGTGCCCGAGGTGACGTGGCTGACGTAGACGATCCGAGTGCGCTCGGTGGCGGCTGCGAAGAGCGTCTCCACCACCGTGCTCGGGCTCTCGAGCGGAAGCGGGAGCGACGCCCGGACGTAGCGCGCGCCCGCTCTGCCGCAGACCCACTCCCAGGCGAGGTCGCACGCGCCGTACTCGAGGTCTGTGGCGAGCACCTCATCCCCCGGCCGTAGGTCGAGCGAGCGGGCGGCGAGGTTGACCCCGGTCGTCGCGTTCTGGACGAAGACGAGATCGTCGGAGGAGCAACCGACGTACTCGGCCAGAGCGGCCCGCGCGCTTTCGAGGAGGGCCGGCAGGCGGCGGTCGAGGAAGTCGACCGGTTCGCGCTCGAGCTCGAGCTGCCAGGTCTGGTAGCGCTCGAAAACGGGCCTCGGGCAGGCGCCGAACGAGCCGTGGTTGAGGAACGCGATCTCGGGATCGAGGAGAAACTCGCCGCGGAGGTCGGTGGGCGAGAGCGCGCTCACGGGCCTCTTCTACTCCATCCCAAGCCCCCACCCACCCGGGGAACGCCAATCGTGTCGCCGCGGAGGTGACAGCCGACTCGCAGCTTCGTGCCAGGACGCTGGCAATCCGTCCACACCCGGCCTTTCCAGCCGGGTTGGCGCGGTCGATGCCGTCCGCACCCCTCCGTAGCGTGGATTGCCCGATGCACGAAGGCACCTGGACACTCCCCGACTGCCCGCCCGCCGCTCAAGCCGAGCTGGCTCGTGCGCTCGGAATCTCCGAGCTGACCGCCGCCGTCCTCGTCCGGCGCGGGTACTCCGAGCCGGCCGCCGCGCGCACCTTCCTCGAAGGCGAGCAGCCCCCGCACGATCCCTTCCTCCTCGGCGACATGGAAGCCGCCTGCGCGTCCATCAACGCCGCCGTCGAGCAGGGCCGCCGGATCTGCGTCCATGGCGACTACGACGTCGACGGGATCGCAGCCACCACGCTAGCCGTGCTCCTGCTGCGCGAGCTCGGCGCCGACGTGGCCTGGCATCTGCCGAGCCGCTTCGACGAGGGCTACGGCGTCCGCAGCGAGACGCTGGCCCGGCTGGCGGACGAGGGCTGCGGGCTCGTTCTCACCGTCGACTGCGGGATCACCGCCGTCGCCGAAGTGGCGGAGGCCAGGGAGCGTGGCCTCGATGTCGTAATCACGGACCATCACCGGCCCGGGGAGACGCTTCCGGCCTGCCCCATCGTTGCGACTCGACCGTCCACCTACCCGTTCCCCGAGCTGTGCGGCACCGGCGTCGTCTACAAGCTCGGACAGGCCCTGTTCGGCGTCGATTCCGAGGTTCCACGCCGCCACCTCGACCTCGTCGCCCTCGCGACGATCGCCGACGTCGTGCCGCTCGTCGACGAGAACCGATCGCTCGCGATCGCCGGGCTACGCGCCCTCGCGCGCACCGCCAAACCCGGACTGCGCGCGCTCATGCACACCGCGGGACTCGACCCGGCCGCGGTCGATGCCGGAGCCGTCGGCTTCCGCCTCGCTCCGCGCCTCAACGCAGCCGGACGGCTCGGGCACCCACGCGAAGCCCTCGAGCTTCTACTCACCGAGGACGAAGCCGAGGCGCACCGGCTGGCCGGGTCCCTCGAAGAGCTGAACCGCGAGCGCCAGGCGATCGAGGCCCGGATCGTCCGCGAGGCCGTCGCCCAGGTCGAGGCGTGGCCGCCCGAGCAGCGAGCCAGGCGCGCCTACGCCGTGGCCGGCGCAGACTGGCACGAGGGCGTGATCGGCATCGTCGCCTCACGACTGGTCGAGCGGTACCACCGGCCCGTCGTTCTCATTGCAGGGACGGACGGCGACTGGAAGGGATCCGGCAGGTCGATCTCCGCCTTCGACCTGCACGGCGCTCTCGGCGCCTGCGCGGATCTCCTCGGGCGGTGGGGCGGCCATCGTGCAGCGGCGGGCCTGTCGATCGCGGCGGAGAACATCGAAGCCTTCGCCGACGCGTTCGCGCGGCAGGCCGCCGAGGTCCTCGACGAAGAAGACCTCGAGCCCGTGACCTCGATCGACGCCGTGGTCGCCCGTGGAGCCGACCTCTCCCTCGACCTTTGCGCCGAGCTCGGCAGGCTCGCGCCGTTCGGGCTCGGGAATCCCGCGCCGACGCTGCTCGCCCCGGGTTGCGGGCTGGCCGATCTCTCCACCGTCGGCGACGGCAAGCATCTTCGCTTCCGGGTCCGGCGAGACGGGCGGGACGCCGGCAGCGCGATCGCCTTCGGGCAGGGGTCGCGCCTCGAGCTCCTCCGGCCGGAGGCCAGCTACGACGTCGCGTTTCGGCTCGAAGAGAACCACTGGAACGGGACGGTTGCGCCTCAGCTCGTCGTCCGCCGTGTGTTCCCGAGCGCGACGAGGTTCGACGAGCTCCGCGCGTGGCTCGTCGCCGAATACGAGAAGGCCGCGCCGAGCCGCGACCCCGAGGCGGCGGCGATCTTCGCCGAGCTCGGGCTCGACGAGGCTGCGCGCGCGCCAGGCTCGAAGCGGCATCTGCTCGAGTCGGCCCGTTTCCGCGCTCTCCTCGCCGCGGAGCCGCCGCTCGCGCGCGCCGCGTGATCCGTCTCGCACGCGACGACGACTGGCCGGCGATCCCCGGGGTGCACCGAATCGCGTTCGGCGACCACGGCGACGACGTGGCGCGGCTCGTCGTCGAGTTGCGCGAGCGGGCTGACCTCTACATGCCTGAGCTGTCGTTCGTCGCGGAGGAGGACGGCATCGTCGTCGGGCACGCCATGAACACGTGGAACTGGATCGACGAGACGGGGGAGCGCGTCCTCCAGTTCTCGCCGCTCGGTGTGCTCCCGGCGTACCAGCGCCGCGGGCACGGATCGGGGCTGGTTCGGGCCTCGCTCGAAGCCGTCCGAGCCACGGGGGAGCCCATGCTGATCCTCGAAGGCAATCCGGCGTACTACGGCCGGTTCGGCTTCGTGCGTGCGGACGAGCTCGGCCTGCTACCTCCGCCGGAGTGCCTGCACGACTCGGCGTTCCAGGTCGCGGTGCTCGACCCGGACGCGACGCTGCCGCAGGGCCGGGTCGTCTACTCCGAGCCGTTCAGGCACTGAGCGAGCGCGAGCGCGAGCCGCAAAGCGGCGCGATAACGGCGATATGCGGCCATGGAACGCGTCACTTCGATCCTCTAACGGCCGTTCCTCCCACGCGGATTCGCGCAGAAACCCGGGAGTACACTGAGACAGTGACGACGCTGGAAGCAGGCGAACGACACGAGGAGCTCCTCGAAGGGCTGCTCGCAGAGCTCGCCGCCCAGCGCGCGGATGTCGACGTCGAGCTCGTGACGCGCGCCTTCCGCTTTGCCGCCGCCGCGCACGAGGGCCAGCAGCGACGCTCGGGCGAGCCGTTCATCACGCACCCCGTCGGCGTTGCGTCAATCTGCGCCGGCCTGCGCCTCGACGAGCAGACGATCGCCGCCGCGCTCCTCCACGACGTCGTCGAGGACACCGGCGTCGAGCTCGACACCCTGCGCGAGGAGTTCGGCGACGAGATCGCGCTCCTCGTCGACGGCGTCACGAAGCTGACGCGCGTCCAGTTCCAGACCCGCGAGCAGGCGGAAGCCGAGAACTACCGGAAGATGGTCGTGGCGATGGCCGAGGACGTTCGCGTCATCCTCGTCAAGCTCGCCGACCGCCTCCACAACCTCCGCACGATCGAGTACCTCGGCAAGCAGAAGCAGATCCAGAAGTCGCGGGAGGCGCTCGAGGTCTATGCGCCGCTCGCTCACCGGCTCGGCATCCACGCGCTCAAGTGGGAGCTCGAGGACCTCGCCTTCCAGACCCTTCATCCGCGCAAGTACACGGAGATCAAGACGATGGTCGCCGAGCGCCGAGCCGACCGGGAGGGTCACGTCGCGGAGGCGGCCGACGTCCTGCTGCGCGAGCTCGAGAAGGTCGACATCCCCGTCGACATCTCCGGCCGGGCCAAGCACTTCTACTCGATCTACGACAAGATGGCCCGCAAGGGCCGCGAGTTCAACGAGATCTACGACCTCACCGCGATGCGCGTCATCGTCGAGCGCGACGGCGAGGAGGGGACGCGCGATTGCTACGGCGCCCTCGGCCTCATCCACTCCCTCTGGAAGCCGATGCCGGGCCGCTTCAAGGACTACATCGCGATGCCGAAGTTCAACGGCTACCGCTCCCTGCACACGACCGTCATCGGGCCGGAGGGCCGCCCGCTCGAGATCCAGGTGCGGACGCGCGTCATGCAGCAGACGGCGGAGCTCGGCGTCGCCGCGCACTGGGTCTACAAGCGCGACGGCCGCCGCTCGAAGAACGCCGACGAGGAGTGGCACGCCTGGGTGCGGCAGCTCATGGACATCAACGACGACGAGAGCGACGCGCGCGAATTCGTCAAGACCTTCCGGACCGACCTCTTCGACGAGGAAGTGTTCGTCTTCACGCCGAAGGGCGAGGTCAAGACGCTGCCGGCGGGCGCGACGCCGATCGACTTTGCCTACGCGGTCCACACCGACGTCGGCCACCGCACGGTCGGCGCGAAGGTGAACGGGCGGATCGTCCCGCTCCACTACCGCCTGCGCAGCGGCGACCGGGTCGAGATCCTCACCGGCAAGTCCGCGGCGCGCGGCCCGTCGCGCGACTGGCTCTCGCTCGTGGCTTCGTCGCGCGCCCGCAACAAGATCCGGCAATTCTTCTCCCGCGAGCAGAAGGAGGATCTCGAAGCGAAGGGACGCGATGCGCTCGAGAACTCGCTCAAGGGCCAGAACCTCCCCTACAAGAAGCTCGCCGGCTCGGCCGTCCTCGCCGGCGTGATCCGGGAGTCCGGCTACAAGAAGGCCGAGGACTTCTACATCGCGCTCGGCTCGGGGAAGCTGACCGCGTCGAAGATCGTCGACAAGGTCCTGCAGCAGCTCAAGGTCGGCGAGGTCGCCGAGGAGCAGGTCCCGGTCAAGAAGCCGCGCGCGCGAGAGGCGGCCGGCAGCGACAGCTACGGCATCAACGTGATCGGCGTCGAGGACGTCCTCGTCCGGCTGGCGAAGTGCTGCACGCCGGTTCCGGGCGACGACATCGTCGGCTACATCTCGCTCGGCAAGGGCATCACGATCCACCGCGGCGACTGCCCGAACGTGCGCGCGCTGCGTCGCAACCCTGAGCGGTTCACACCGGTGGAGTGGGAGGGAGGCGGCAGCCAGAGCTTCCGCGTCCAGATCGCCGTCGACTCCTGGGATCGCCCGCGCCTGCTCGAGGACGTCGCCCGGACGTTCGCCGAGCACGGCTCGAACATCGTCTCGTACGGCGGCACCGTGGAGGACCAGATGGCCCGGAACTGGTACGTGGCCGAGGTCGGCGAGGTGAAGGCGCTCCGCGGCCTCCTATCGTCCCTCCGCAACATCGACGGCGTCTTCGACGCCCGCCGCGTCACGCCGTCCTAGCCGAGCCACACGTTCCCTCGTTCGGGGGATCCAGGCTCACCCACCGGGGGTTACCCCGATCGGGGGACATCCCAGTGCTGATGCGGGCCGCCTCACTCGGATAGGGGAGGGGTTCGTCAGCTTTGCCACATCTCGCCGCCGGTGTCCCAGCCGACGAGGCAGAGGTCGGCGATGCCGGCGGCGATGGCCTCGAGCTCGGCGGGCTCGATCGTCCCGTCGGCCGCGAGCTCAGCGATCCGCTCGCCCCGCCAGCTGACCGGAACGCCGACGCGGCGCTCGAGGTCGGGCGTGCCGGCCTCGGGCCCGAGCACGAGCTCGTGGCCCTCGACGAAGAAGATCCCGGCCCAGACACAGTCGTCCCGCTCCGCCAGCCTTGCGACCTCCTGCCGCAGCAGCTCGTCGGCGTCAACGGACATTGAACGGAGCCCGGTACGGGTCCGGGATCGGGATCGGCCGGCGCTTCTCGAGATCGATGAAGACGAGCGTCTGATGCGCTGTGGCGAGCAGCGTCCCATCCGGCACCTTGAACGCCGCGAACTCGTAGGTCATGCTCGTCCGCCCGATCTGGGAGACCCGGATGTGGATCTCCAGCTCGTCGTCGAAGCGGGCGGGCGCGAAGTACTCGACGTCGTTCGCGCGCATGACGAACTCGCCGCCGGCCTCGTGGAAGAGAACTCCGAGCGAACGGAGGTACTCGACGCGTGCGAGATCGAAGTACGGGTTGTAACGGCCGTAATAGACGATCCCCTGCGCGTCGGTGTCCGAGAAGCCGACCCGCGTCCGGGTCGAGAAGGCGTACTCGCCGCTCACGACCGGATCACCGCGAGAACCTCGTGCCGCTTTCTCTCCATCAGCTCTTCGGACGTCGCCTCGAGGTTGAGGCGGAGCAGCGGCTCGGTGTTCGACGGGCGGACGTTGAAGTGCCAGTCGTCGAAGTCGACCGAGATCCCGTCGAGGTGCGAGACACGGCCGTCGCCGGCGTACCGCTCCTTCAGCTCCTGCAGCTTGAGCGCGACGTCGGCGACGGGCGTGTTGAGCTCGCCGGTGATGAAGTAATGGGAGCGCAGGGGCGCCAGGATCTCCGACAGGCGCCGTCCCCGCTTCGAGACGAGCTCGAGCATGAGCAGGAACGGGACGACACCCGAGTCGGCCTGGCTGAAATCGCGGAAGTAGTAGTGGCCCGAGACCTCACCGGCGAACGTTGCGTCCTCCTTCCGCATCCGCGCCTTGATGAAGGCGTGGCCGACGCGGTTCACCAGCGGGACGCCGCCTGCGCGCTCGACCGTCTCGGGCACGGCACGGCTCGCGCGGACGTCGTAGATGATCTTCGCGCCGGGCTCCTTCTCGAGGACGCTCTCGGCGAAGAGGGCAGTGACGAAGTCGCCGGGCACGAACTCGCCGGTTTCGTCGACGAAGAAGCAGCGGTCGGCGTCGCCGTCGAACGCGACGCCCAGGTCCGCGCCCTCCTCGAGCGTCTTGCGGACGATGAACTCCCGGTTCTGGGGCAGGAGGGGATTCGGCTCGTGGTTCGGGAACGAGCCGTCGGGCTCGAAGTAGCAGCGGACAGCTTCGATCGGCAGGCGCTCGAGCACCGGCGGGAGCATCACCCCGGCCATCCCGTTTGCCGCGTCGATCACGACCCTGAGCGGCCGGATCGCCTCGAGGTCGACGAACGAGAGAACGCGCTCGACATAGGCGGGCCAGACGTCGTGCGGCGCGATCGTCCCTTCCGGACATGTTGGGTGTCTGAAACCGGGCGTGTCCGCTTCGGACACGGCTCGGTCGCGGACGTCGAGGAGGCCCGACTCGCCGCCCACCGGGAGCGCGCCGCGGCGGACGAGCTTCATCCCGGTGTACTCCTTCGGATTGTGCGAGGCGGTGACCATCACACCGCCTTCGAGCCCGAGCGAGCCGACGGCGAAATAGAGCATCTCGGTGCCGACGAGCCCGATGTCGAGAACGTCGCAGCCGGCCGCGGCCGCGCCGCGCATCACCGCGTCCTGCATCGACGGGGACGAGAGCCGCATGTCGCGTCCGACGGCGATCCGGCGCGGCTCGAACTGCTCGACATACGCGCGGCCGATCGCCTCGGCACCCGCCTCATCGAGCTCGTCGGGATAGATCCCGCGCACGTCGTACGCCTTGAAGACCTTGGGATCGAGCACGCGCGCGATGCTATGCGACGTTGGTCTCGACCACCGAAGGGAGCTGGGATGGCAGTGCTTGACCATGTCGGATTCGCAGTAGCCGACTACGACCGAAGCAAGGCGTTCTACGAGGCAGCTCTCGCGCCACTCGGCTACACGCTCCTCATGGAGTTCTCCGGCGCGGCGGCCGGGTTCGGCAAGGACGACGGAGGCCGGCCCTCGTTCTTCATCGAGGCGCACGGCGAGCCTCCCCAAGGACGGCTCCACATCGCGTTCGGTGCAGACAGTCGCGAGCTTGTCGACGCCTTTCACGCGGCGGCGCTCGAGGCGGGCGGGACGGACAACGGGGCGCCCGGTCCTCGCTGGTACCACGACGACTACTACGGCGGCTACGTCCTCGATCCCGACGGCCACAACATCGAGGCCGTCTGCCACAAGCCCAGCTAGCCGGCCGCGAGGAGGACGTCTCCGATGGCGCGGGTCGAGGCGGCGTCGGGCGCCTCGCTGATCACGGTCGCCGGCCGCTCGAAGCGATCGAGCGCCTTGCGGAGCGGCTCCGCGCGCAGCGTCCCCTCGCCGTAGGGGAGGTGCTTCGTCTCGTTCCGGTTCGCGAACTGGATGTCGCTGAAGTGGATGTGAAACGGCGCGCCCGGCTCGAGGACTCGGTCCGCGCCGGTCAGGGCTTCGGCGAACGGTTCGGCCTCGAGGAACGCGCCGTCGCTCGTCGCGTGCATGTGGGCGAAGTCGAGCACCGGCCGGACGAAGTCGACCTGCGCCGAGATCGCGAGCACGTCCTCGACTGTGCCGAGGTCCCGTACGCGTCCCATCACCTCGACGCCGAAGGGGACGAGCCTCCCCTTCGCCTCGAGCCGCTCGCGCAGGGCGCCGAGCTGGTCGACGACGTCCGCGATCGCCCGGTCCCGCTCGCGCTCGAGGAGAAAGCCCGGATGGAAGACGACGAGCTGCGCCCCGCAGGCCTGCGCGAGGCCCGCCGTGTGGTCGAGCATCCCGAGGGCCATCTTGAACTTCTTGCCGCGGTCGGCATGGCCCATGAATGCGGCGAGCGGTGCGTGCACCGACAGCACGACGTCAGCGGCCGCCGCAGCGGCGCCGAACAACGGAGCGGTCTCGTAGTCGAGCCAGAAGCCGCGGACGAACCCGACCTCGCAGGCCCGGTAGCCCTCGGCCGCGAGCGCCGCGAACGCGTCCTCGAAGCTCGGCGCCTCCGGCAAGCCGCCCGGGCCGTAGCGAATCTCGCCCACGTCGCCCAGCCTATGCCGTCCGACCGTGTTTCTACGTTGTTCGCATGCCCAAGCGCCCCTCCAGAATCGACCTGCTCGAGCTCGACATCGACCTTCGTCTTGCCGATCTCTGGCGCGAGACTCTCGACGTGACCGACTGGAACCTCGAGGTCGTCGCCGCCTTTCTCCGGGCCGCGTACGGGAAGGGCTACTGCGACGCGCTCACCGAGGATGCGCCGGGCTCGCTCTGTCACGAACACGGGTACCGCATCCCGGCGCGCAAGCCGGCGCAGACGCCGAACACCTAGCGCCTGCCGCCGCTGCGGCCGGCACGCGAGGGCTACGATGCTGCCGTGGGATCCAGTCCTGCGCGGCTCGTGATCGCCCTCTCGGTGGCGGCCGCACTCGCCATTTTCGTCGTCTACACGGCGCTCGCGGGAAACGGCGTCCAGCAGGTCACGCCGAGCACCGTCGCGGGCCACACCGGGGACGTCACGCTCGTCGGCGCGGTCGTGGGTGCACCGCAGACCAGCGCCGCCTACACAAAGGCCGGCATGCGCTTCCAGCTCAAGGACATCGGCAGCGCTAGCGCAGCGCGTGTCCCGGTCGTGTACCACGGCAGCGTCCCGGACCTGTTCAAGGCGGGGCGGCACATCGTCGTCGAGGGAAGCCTCCGCAACGGAGTCTTTGTGGCGAAGCCGGGCTCCCTCGTCACGAAATGCCCTTCGAAGTACGCGCCGGCCAAATCTTCTAAGACCTGATGGCCCCACTCGGGCGCGCGGCGCTCCTCCTCGCCTTCGGCCTCGTCGCCTACGCCTTGCTCGCGGGCTCGTACGCAGCGTGGAAGCGCCGGCGACGGCTCGCGCTGTCGGCCCAGAACGCCCTGCTCGCCGCCTTCCCGACGACGCTGGTCGCAGCCGTCGTCCTCCTGGTCGCCCTCGGACGCCGCGACATGAGCTTCGCCTACGTCTGGGAGCACACCAGCCACAAGCTGCCGCTCGGCTACGCGCTGTCCGCCTTCTGGGGAGGCCAGGAGGGCTCGCTCCTGCTCTGGCTGCTCGTGCTCACCGGCTACGCGGGTCTCGCGGTCTGGCTCAACCGCCGGTCGCGGGAGCTCATCGCCTGGACGGTGCCCGTCTTCGGCCTCGTCGGCGTCTTCTTCGCCTTCATGCTCTGCTTCGTCTCGAGCCCGTTCAACGTCCAGCCGGCACCCCCGGACGGCCGGGGGATGGTGCCGAGCCTGCAGAACCCGTACATGCTCGCCCACCCGCCGATGCTGTACCTCGGCTACGTCGGCCTCACGGTTCCCTTCGCGTTCGCGATGGGCGCGCTGCTCTCCGGGCGCACGGACGAGCGGTGGATCGTGGCGACCCGCCGCTGGACGCTCGCCGCCTGGACGTTCCTCGGCGTCGGGCAGCTGATCGGCGCCCACTGGGCGTACGTCGAGATCGGTTGGGGCGGCTACTACGCGTGGGATCCCGTCGAAAACGCCGCTCTCATGCCGTGGCTCGCGGCGACCGCGTTCCTCCACTCGGTGATGATCCAGGAGAAGCGCGGGATGCTGAAGGTCTGGAACATGGTGCTCGTCGCGCTCGCGTTCAACCTCTCGCTCTTCGGCACGTTCCTCACGCGCTCGGGAGTGATCGACTCGATCCATTCCTTCGCGCGGAGCTCGATCGGTGGCTGGTTCCTCGCCTTCCTCGGCCTGATGGTCTTCCTCTCGGTGGCGCTGATCCGCTGGCGCCTGCCGCTGCTGCGCACGAAGACGAGGCTCGAGTCGCTCGTCTCGCGCGAGGCGACATTCCTCTACAACAACCTGCTGCTCGTCGCCCTCTGCCTGACGATTCTGTGGGGCGTCCTCTACCCGATTCTCTCCGAGGCGGTGCGAGGCGAGACGCGCTCGGTCTCGAAGCCGTACTACGACTTCTTCCTCCACACATTCGGATTGCCGCTGCTCCTCCTCATGGGGCTCGGGCCGCTCGTGGCGTGGCGTAGGGCGTCGCTTCGCTCCCTCGGGAAGACGTTCCTGGTCCCATTCGCCGCAGCGGTCGCGACCGGTGTCGCACTGCTCGCGCTCGGCTTCGGCAGCTCCTGGCCGGGCCTGCTGGCGTACACCTTCGGAGCGTTCGTCGCCGCTTCGATCGTGCTCGAGTTCGTCCGGGGTCGCGCGGCCGCGGGCGGGATCTTCCGGCTCATTGCGCGGAACCGCCGCCGCTACGGCGGCTACGTCGTGCACGCCGCCGTCGTCCTGCTTGCGATCGGCATCGCGGGCTCGAGCGCGTACCAGACCGAGCGCGAGCGCGTCCTGCGGCCTGGGCAGTCGGTCGAGGCGGCGGGCTACACGCTCACGTACCTCGGGAGCACCGGAGTGAGCGGCCCGAACTACACGGGCTTCCGCTCGCTCGTCTCGGTAGCCGGCCACGGCGAGCGCTTCGCCCTGCATCCGGGGATGAACTCCTACGACATCGAGGGCCCGGCGAACGTCGCCTCGATCTACCACGACCCGCGCTCGCTCGGCGATGTCTTCACGACGGCCCAGCTCGCCGGGCAGCACAGCAACAGGATCGACCTGAAGGTCTTCGTCAAGCCGCTCATCAACCTCATCTGGGCTGCGGGCTTCCTCTTCGTCGCCGGCGCGCTGGTCGCGATGTGGCCCGACGCGGTCGAGCAGCGGCGGCTCGCTGCGCGGTACGCGGCCGGCGCGGCTCCAGCGGGAATCTGACATGGAGTGGGCGTTGGCGCTCGCGGCGATGCTCGCGGTCGTCGCAGTCGTCTTCGTCGCGCGCCCGTTCCTCCGAGACCCGTCGCCCGCGAGCGATCGTCTCGACGAGCTCGCGCCCGAGGCGCGGCGGCGGCTCGCGCTGGCCGAGGAGCGGGACCGGGCGCTGGCGGCACTGAAGGAGCTCGAGTTCGACCACCGCACGGGCAAGATCTCCGACGAGGACTACCGCTCGCAGGTGGGGCTGCTGCGCAGGCGGGCTGCCGAGGCGTTACGAGCCCTGGAACACGGGGAACAAGCGGAGCATGAGCGCGTCGCCGATCCAGGACAGCGCGTGCCGTAGCTGTGGGGAAGCGCTCGCGCCCGGCGCGCGCTACTGCTCGAGCTGCGGCGCCCCGGTAGGGGATCTGCCGCCCCTCGAGACCGTTCCCGGCCCGGTCGTCCACGGCAACGTGGAGCGGCGTTGGCTCGGGGTTCCCGCGCGCTTCGTCCTTCTCTGCCTCGGTTTCGCGGCCCTCGGCGCCGCAATCGGCCTCTTCGCCACCGGGAGCTGGGCGTGGGGCATCGTCATGCTCCTCGTGGCGGTGATCTGCCTCTTCGCCCTCGGGGAGGCGACTCGCCGCGGCGGAGGGGCCTGGGCTCAGCAGTCCTCCCGCCTCGCGGCCGACGGCCGCTCCCATGCGGCGACGGCCGCCGAAGTCTGGCGGACGAGGCTCGACTCGGCGCTCACCCGTTGGCGCACGCGTTCGCGGCTCGACGCCATCGCAGCCGAGCGCGGCCCGGCGCTGCAGGCGCTCGGCGAAGCCGTGTGGCGAAAGGACAAGGCCGCGGAGCGAGAGGCCCGGCAGCGGCTCGTGGAGCTCGAGCAGGAGGCGAAGCGCGTCGAGGACGAGCTCGCGGAGCGGCTCGCCGGCGCAGACGAAAGGATTCGCCGCGCGCGCCTTCCGGTACAAGACACCCTGATGGCCACGCCGAACGAACCGAGCCCGCCGTATCCGCCTCCGGACGAAGGGAACCCGCCACAGCCGGCGCAGGTCCCGGAGCCGTATCCGCCGCCCGACGAAGGGACGCCGCCGACCCCGGCCCCCGATCCCGGGCAGACCGAGAGCGAGTAGCACCGGGTCACACGGTGCCGGCGGCCCGCGCCGCCAGGCGGCCTCGTTAGGCTGGGCCGGGCCATGGTCGGCGTCCACCATGCCGCCGCCTTCGCGGTGCTCGCCGCGACGTTCGGGGCGGCGGCGGTCGGAGCGTGGACGTACTACCGGCGCAGGGAGGCGCGAGGTCTGCTCACGCACCTGCTCGCGCTGGCCCAGACGCTGCTCGTCGCGCAGGTCGGGCTCGGTCTGCTGCTCCTCTCGAGCCATCACCGAGCCGCCGACCGGCTCCACTATCTGTACGGGACGCTCTCGCTGCTAGCAGTGATCGCGCCCTGGCTCTACGCGCCGGCGGACCGGCGGGGACGTCTCGCGTGGTTCACGGGCGCTACCTTGGTGGCAGGAGCGCTCGCAGTCCGGGCGTACTTGACGGCGACATGAGCAGGTTCCCGCGCATAAACCCGACCCTGCGGGGACTACTGATCCTCGCGGCGATCGCCGGCATCGTCGTCGTGCTCCAGCTCGAGCAGACGCTGATCGCGCTTTCCCTCCTCGTGCGCGTCGCCTTCATCCTCGCGATCGCGTACTTCACCTTCCTCACGTGGCGCGAGCAACGAGAGGGGATCGCGATGTGGTCGCCGCGCGCACAGCTGGTCTTCTACGGCGCCGCGGTGCTCGCCGTGGCCGATGTCGGCGTCTACTGGTACGGCGGCGCGGTCGGCTACCAGGTCCTCGCCTTCGTCGGGGTTCTCGCGCTCTGCGGGGTTGCGATGTGGCGCACCTGGCGCGATCAGCACACGTATGTCTAGGAAGGCCTAGGCCTCAACCCGCGCGGAGGCGCCGTCGAGCGCGGCGAGCGCCTCGCGGATCGGCACGTGCCGGCCGACGAAGATCGGCGTGTCGCGCTCCGTGTAGCGCGAGGCCTCGCTGTCGCGCAGCCGCAGCATGAGGTGCATGAAGTCGGCGGGCTCCTCGCACTCGAACGCGGTCATGAACTCCTGGTCGTCGATCCCGAACGAGTACGTCGTGTGGTTCTTGATCCCCGGAAACTCCTCGCGCCCGATGCGGATGTGCTCGTCCATCGCCCGCTGGCGCTCCTCTTCGAGCAGCGCGTACCACGGCCGCACCTTCACGAACGGGTAGACGACGAGATAGGGGAGACCGTGGGGCGTGATCTTCCGGGCCTTGCGGGCGCTCGTGTACTGCGACGCCTTGCTGGTCGCGAGGTACGAGTACGGCGTCTCGAGCCAGCTCGAGAGGGATGTCGCGTTCAGCGCCGCACCGAGCTCGAGCAGTTCGTCGAAGCGCTCGGTGATCTTCCAGAGGAAGAAGTCGCAGTCGGGGCGCACGCCGGTGAGCGTGTAGGTGCGCAAGTGGTCGAAGCGCTCCGCGAATGCGTCCACGACCTCCGCGAACTGCTCCTTGTCGTAGGCGCAGTTTCCCTTGCGCCGCCATGCCGGATCGACCCGGTAGAACGTGTACGCGACGTACTGGCCCTCCACGGGATCGAATGCTAGCCACGGCGATAGGCTTGGCCTCCTGCACGAGCGAGGGAAAGGAGCCCAGGTGAGGACGGTATTCGCCGGCGGACGGGTGTTCGACGGAACGGGTGCGGCGATCGGCGATGCCGACGTCGCGGTGGTCGACGGGCAGATCGTCGAGGTCGGTGCGGGATTGGACGGCGACGAGCAGGTGGACGTCGGCGGGTCGACGCTCCTGCCCGGGCTCTTCGACACACACGTCCACGTGATGTTCGGGCATGTCGACTTCTGGAGGCATCTGCAGACGCCCTTCTCGTACCGCTTCTACGATGCAATCCGGAACCTCGACGCCACGCTCCGGGTGGGCATCACGACCGTGCGCGACGCCGGTGGCGCCGATCCCGGGGTCAAGCGGGCGGTGGAAGAGGGGATCGTGCGAGGCCCCCGGCTGCAGATCTCGCTGACGATGCTCAGCCAGACGGGCGGCCACGGCGACGGCTGGATGCCCTCGGGCGCCACGGCCGAGCTCTTCCCGGACTACCCCGGCATGCCCTCCTCGATCGTCGACGGCGTCGACGAGGCGCGGCGCAAGGTCCGCGAGCTCGTCCGCAACGGTGCCGATGTGATCAAGATCGCGACCTCGGGCGGCGTTCTCTCGCCGCGCGACTCACCCGATCAGCCCGGCTTCTCGCTCGAGGAGATCGAGGTGATGGTGAGCGAGGCGCGCGCATTCGGGCTCTGGGTGATGTCACACGCGCAGTCGACCGTGGGGATCAAGAACGCGGTGCGAGCCGGTGTCCGCTCGATCGAGCACGGCATCTATCTCGACGACGAGGCGATCGAGCTGATGCTCGAGCACGGTGCGTACCTGGTTCCGACGCTCGTCGCGCCGCTCGGCGTCGCCCGCGCCGCCGAGGCGGGAGCGCCGATCCCGGCGAACGTGCTCGCAAAGGCGGCGCAGGTCGTCGAGGCGCACCAGGACTCCTTCCGGCGCGCCGCCGCGGCGGGCGTCAAGGTCGCGATGGGCACCGACGCCGGCGTCGTCCCGCACGGCACGAACCTCGAGGAGCTTCAGCTGATGGCCGACGGAGGCATGAGCCCGGAGGACGTGCTGGTGGCGACGACGAAGACCGCCGCCGAGCTGATGGGGCTCGGCCGGACTCTCGGCACGATCGAGCCGGGGAAGCGCGCCGACCTGGTGGTCGTCTCGGGCGACCCGTTCGACTTCCACGATCTCGCGCAGCGGGTCGAGCGCGTCTACCAGGACGGGCGGCTCGTCGCAGAGGCCGCTTCCGAGCAGGTGGCTGCCGCGGTCTGACCGGAACGAACACGGCTACGGTGGCCGTGGTGGCTGCTCAAGTCGAAAACCAGCTGAAATCGCTCCCGGCGAAGCCCGGCGTCTACCTGTTCCGCGACGCGGACGGCGACGTCCTCTACGTCGGCAAGGCGAAGTCGCTCCGCCCGCGCGTCCGCTCGTATTTCCAGAAGACGACCGACGGGCGCGCGCAGATTCGCAGCCTGCCGGCGCGGGTCGCGGACGTCGAGGTGATCGTGACCGGCAGCGAGGTCGAGGCGCTCCATCTCGAGCAGAACCTCGTCAAGCGCCACCGGCCGCCGTTCAACGTCCGTCTCCGCGACGACAAGTCGTTCCCGTACATCGCCGTCACGGTCGAGGACGAGTACCCGCGGGTGATGTTCACGCGCGAGCGCCACCGGCCGGGCGTCTGGTACTTCGGCCCGTACGCGAACGCGAAGAAGGTGCGGGAGACGCTCGACGTCCTCAACCGCGTCTTCCGCTACCGGCCGTGCGAGGGGCCGAAGCCCGGCCGCCACAGCGGCATCCCCTGCCTCGACTACCACATCGATCGCTGCCTGGCCCCGTGCGTCGGCTATGTCTCGCAGGAGGACTACCGCGGCATCGTCGACGGCGTGATCGAGTTCCTGTCCGGCGACGTGAAGCCGATCCAGCGCGAGCTCGAACGCCGGATGCAGGAGGCTGCTGCGGACGAGCGCTTCGAGGATGCGGCGCGCTACCGCAACCGGCTCTTCTCCGTGCAGCACCTCGTCGAGCGGCAGGCCGTCGAGCGCCAGTCCGTCGGGACGGTGGACGTGATCGGTTTTGCCGCGGAGGGCGACCGCGCCGTCGTTCAGATCTTCCCGCTCCGCGGCGGCAAGATGGTCGACCGCCACTCATTCCATCTCGAGAACGTCGGCGGCCAGGACGTGACGACGATTCTCGAGTCGTTCGGCCTCGAGTACTACGGCAGCGCGCCGAGCGTCCCGCCGCAGATCGTCGTCCCGAGCGAGGCGGGCGACCTCTCGGCCCTCGCCGAGCTCCTCTCGGAGCGGCGCGGGGCGCGGGTCGAGATCCGCACCGCCGAGCGGGGAGAGAAGCGGCGCCTGCAGCGGCTCGCCGACGAGAACGCGCTGCACGTGCTCACGAGCGACCTCGCGCAGGGGGAGCAGCGCCGGCTGCGCCGCGTCGAGGCGCTCGAACAGCTGCGCGAGACCCTCAACCTCGAGGCGCTGCCGCTGCGTATCGAGTGCTACGACGTGTCCACAGCGATGGGCCAGGACAACGTCGGCTCGCTCGTCGTCTTCCAGGATGGCCTGCCGAAGAAGGCGCATTACCGCAAGTTCGCGATCCGCGGCCAGGAGGGAATGGACGACTTCGCGGCGATGGCGGAGATGATCTCGCGGCGTTTCGCTCGGCTCGCGGCGGGGCCGGCCGCGGAGGAGTACGACGAGTCCTTCGCGGCGACGCCGAACCTCGTCGTGGTGGACGGCGGCAAGGGCCAGCTCGCGGCCGCCCTCGCCGCGATGCAAGCCTTCGACCTGCCGCGCGTCGCGGTGATCGCGCTCGCGAAGCGCGAGGAGGAGGTGTTCGTGCCGGGTCGCGCGAAGCCGGTCATTCTCTCGAGGCACGATCCGGGCCTCCAGCTCCTCCAGCGGATCCGCGACGAGGCCCATCGCTTCGCCGTCGGCTTCCACCGGCAACGGCGCGAGTCGCGCGGGTTCTCCTCGCTCTTCGACGAGCTCGAGGGCGTCGGGCCGGCGCGGCGGCGAGCCCTGCTCCAGCATTTCGGCTCGGTCGAGGCGATGCTCGCGGCGACGCCGGAGGAGCTCGAAGGCGTGCAGGGGGTGCCGGCCAAGGTCGCGCGCAGTGTGTACGCCCAGCTGCATAAAGCCGGCCGCTGAGGGAACCCGACGAAGAAAAAGGAGGTTCCCATGCCCGGCAAGGACCACGGCCCGAGCGTCAAGGATCCGGAGCTCTACGAGCGGCTCCGCGAAGAGGGCGACAGCAAGGAGAAAGCCGCCCGCATCGCCAACCAAGCGGCCAACGAAGGGCGCAGCGCGGTGGGCGAGCGCGGCGGGCACGCAGAGAACTACGAGGACCGAACGGTCGACGAGCTGCGCGAGCGGGCGCAGGAGATCGGCATCGAGGGGTACTCGGACATGCGCAAGGACGAGCTCATCGACGCGCTTCGCAACCACTGA
>Ga0209810_1003025_pt1 | contig 18566 bp, 11 predicted proteins | sample Coa_R1_7_FD_187159 | JGI IMG/M metagenome (GOLD analysis project Ga0209810, IMG submission 187159) | Surface soil microbial communities from Centralia Pennsylvania, which are recovering from an underground coalmine fire - Coalmine... | ecosystem: Environmental > Terrestrial > Soil > Unclassified...
CCAGTATTGCCCGCGGCTCGCCTATCTCGCATGGGTCCAGGGAGAATGGGCCGATTCTGCCGACACCGTGGAGGGGCGGGGCGTCCACCGCAGGGTCGACGGCGGTTCCGGCGAGCTGCCGGAAGCGGCGGCGATCGGCGAGGACGAGCGCCTCCATGCGCGGTCGGTCACCCTTTCTTCCGATCGCCTTGGTCTGATTGCCCGGCTCGACCTGATCGAGGTCGAGGACGGGACGGTGGTGCCGGTCGATTACAAACGCGGCCGCCGGCCCCATGTCGCCGCCGGCGCCTATGAGCCCGAACGCGTGCAGCTCTGCGTGCAGGGGCTGATCCTCGAGGACAACGGCTATCGCTGCGCCGAGGGCGCACTGTATTTTCGCGAAAGCCGCGAGCGCGTCCGCGTGCCCTTCGATGCCGAACTCCGCTCGCAGGCCATGGCCGCGGTCAGCGGGCTGCGGCTGATCGCGGCCGGCAGACGCATCCCACCGCCGCTCGAAGACAGTCCGAAATGCCCGCGCTGCTCGCTGGTCGGGATCTGCATACCGGAGGAGGTCAACTTCCTGCGCCGCGGCACGGCGCCCCGGCCGCTCATGGCCAGCCGCGATTTGGCCCTGCCGGTCTATGTGCAGGCGCAGCCGGCGCGGGTGCGCAAACGCGGCGAGACGCTGCTGATCCAGACGGAGGACGGCGCCGAGACGACGGCGCGGCTGATCGACACCTCGCATCTCGTCTTGCTCGGCGCCGTCGACGTCACGGCCCCGACGCTGCACGAGCTGATGCGCCGCGAGATCCCGGTGAGCTGGTATACGAGCGGCGGCTGGTTTCTCGGCCATACGATCGGCACCGGCCATCGCAACGTCGAACTCCGCACGGCACAGTACCGGGCGAGCTTCGATCCCGCCTTCTGTCTGCGCCTGGCGCGCGGCCTCGTCGCATCCAAGCTGCGCAACTCGCGTACGCTGTTGCGCCGCAACAGCCGGCAGGCCGAGCCGCTCGACGGCGCGCTCGGCGGTCTTCGCCGAGCAGCACGTGCCGCCGGAGAGGCGGCGAACCTCACCGAACTGCTCGGCATCGAAGGCAACGGCGGCGCCGTCTATTTCGGCAATTTCGCCGCGATGCTGAACAGTGGAGAGGAGGATGCGCCGCTGCGCTTCCAGTTCGAGAACCGCAATCGCCGTCCCCCCACTGACCCGATCAACGCGATGCTCTCCTTCGCCTATGCGATGCTGGTGCGGGAGCTGAACACGACCCTGTCAGCCGTCGGCTTCGATCCCTATCGCGGCTTCTATCACCAGCCGCGCTATGGCCGGCCGGCGCTGGCGCTCGACATGATGGAGCCGTTCCGGCCGATACTCGCCGATTCGACCGTCATCACCGCGGCCAACAACGGCGAGCTGAAGCCGACCGATTTCATTTGGGCGGGCCGAGCCTGCGCGCTGTCGCCGCCAGGCCGCAAGAAAATGATCGCGGCCTTCGAGCGGCGGCTAGCGACCGAGATAACCCACCCGCTGTTCGGTTATCGGCTGAACTATCGCCGGGTGCTCGAGATTCAGGCGCGTCTCCTCGGGCGCCACCTGATGGGAGAGATCCCCGAGTTGCCGCCGGTGGAACCCCGATGAGGGCCCCGCCGCCGGTCGCGCGCCGTGGCAGCGCCCGCGACGAGGAAAGCCTCTATATCGTCGCCTACGACATCGGGTCGCCGCGGCGATGGCGAAAGGTGTTTCGCATCATGGAGGGATACGGGGAGTGGGTGCAGCTTTCGGTGTTTCAATGCCGGCTGACGCGGCGGCGCCAGATCGAATTGAAGCTCGCGCTCGAGGAGCTTATCAACCACGCCGAGGACCACGTGATCATTATCGAGGTGGGGCCGACCGCCCAGCGGCCGCGGATCGAGAGCCTCGGCAAGGCCTTTTCGATCATCGATCGCGAACCGTTAATCGTGTAGGATCATATGCGGCCGCCACCCGGGAGCGAGCGGTGCGGTGGCGTCAAAAACCGGCGAGGCGCTCGCAACGCTGTTTGACATTGTCGATAGAAGCACTTGCGGCTCAGCCGCCCTCGGAAATCCTGCGAACGCCAAGAGAACATGCCCTCTCTTCCCCCGCACCTCTCGAAAAATCCCCGCCAAACCCCCGCCGCCCCTTACCAAACCGCGGCCGGGCACAGCCGGGGCCTCATTGAAGCAAGTAGGAGACGCCGGCCAGGGTCGCGGCGGCCGGCTTCAGATAGCGCTCCACAGCCGGGGCCTCATTGAAGCAAGTAGGAGACGCCGTGGCAACCAACAATCGGGTTAGCGTTCCAATGGACGACACAGCCGGGGCCTCATTGAAGCAAGTAGGAGACGCCAGCATGCGCTTTGCTTCCGCCACGAGGGCAACGCCCCACAGCCGGGGCCTCATTGAAGCAAGTAGGAGACGCCGGCGCTCGGCTGGTAGACGACATCCATTCCCCGTGACACAGCCGGGGCCTCATTGAAGCTTATTTTGGGCTCTGCCTTTTTCAAATCTTCGATCATCCATTCCCCGTGACACAGCCGGGGCCTCATTGAAGCGCGGCTATCAGGGCGGCGCTCTTTTACCGTTACCCCTCCCATTCCCCGTGACACAGCCGGGGCCTCATTGAAGCTGTAGCTCCCGGCGACGAGAATTAGGGATCGTGTAGCCCATTCCCCGTGACACAGCCGGGGCCTCATTGAAGCGGAAATATATGGCCCAAGAGTTAATGCACGTTCGCTCCCATTCCCCGTGACACAGCCGGGGCCTCATTGAAGCCGGGGGTCCAGGGGCCGCCGCCGGGAATGGCTGAGCCCATTCCCCGTGACACAGCCGGGGCCTCATTGAAGCCAACTTGTTTGTTTCTCAGGAAAATCACGTGTCTTGAGCCATTCCCCGTGACACAGCCGGGGCCTCATTGAAGCATTGAGAAGTATTGCTATATCGTGTCGACCAAAGGTCCATTCCCCGTGACACAGCCGGGGCCTCATTGAAGCCCCTGAAAGCTTCGATGGTGCCGAGGGCAACGCGACCCCATTCCCCGTGACACAGCCGGGGCCTCATTGAAGCCCCAAACCGTTCCACGGCGCCGAAGCGATATGGAACCATTCCCCGTGACACAGCCGGGGCCTCATTGAAGCTCACACTCCCGCGCAATGGCGCAGTTGCTTCCGAGTCCATTCCCCGTGACACAGCCGGGGCCTCATTGAAGCCTCGCCAACGTCGAGGTACGCTCGGCCGCCCGCGACGCCCATTCCCCGTGACACAGCCGGGGCCTCATTGAAGCCCAGAAGACAGCACAACAGCTCGACCAGCAAGCTCGCCATTCCCCGTGACACAGCCGGGGCCTCATTGAAGCGTCGGCGTATTCCGAAAGATCGACCGGAATCCAAGCCATTCCCCGTGACACAGCCGGGGCCTCATTGAAGCTGCGGGTCGATCGGCTTGGCGTCGAGGATGTCGAAGCCGCCATTCCCCGTGACACAGCCGGGGCCTCATTGAAGCTGGGCGTTGAAGCCGGCCATTCTGAAGGCGGTCGAGCCATTCCCCGTGACACAGCCGGGGCCTCATTGAAGCAGATACGTCTCGATGCGCTGTAGCCCCGCCCAGCGCGCCATTCCCCGTGACACAGCCGGGGCCTCATTGAAGCACTTCAAAAGGAAACGAGCTTATTAGTCTTGATGCGCCCATTCCCCGTGACACAGCCGGGGCCTCATTGAAGCTAGTGTAGCCCATGCTCTTAGCGGTTTCGTAGTCGGCCCCCATTCCCCGTGACACAGCCGGGGCCTCATTGAAGCGGCTATTACGTCACGATCAACGATACGATCGACGAAGCCATTCCCCGTGACACAGCCGGGGCCTCATTGAAGCGTGAAGCGCAACCCTGAGCTTGAAGAACTGGCGGCCCATTCCCCGTGACACAGCCGGGGCCTCATTGAAGCAGAGAAATGGGATGAGGCGCTTGCAGAGGAAGCAGACCATTCCCCGTGACACAGCCGGGGCCTCATTGAAGCTGCACGGCTAGTGCATATTATCTCCCTGCGACCGGGACCCATTCCCCGTGACACAGCCGGGGCCTCATTGAAGCATTCTCGCGATCATGCGCGGCCCATCCGTGCGGGCAACCATTCCCCGTGACACAGCCGGGGCCTCATTGAAGCGCGGGGTACTTCTGGGATGGTCCAGCCGGCGCAGCCTCCCATTCCCCGTGACACAGCCGGGGCCTCATTGAAGCAGCATTAGTTTTCTCCGCCGTTGAAGGTTGCCAAAGGACCATTCCCCGTGACACAGCCGGGGCCTCATTGAAGCGCGTTGTGTTTGGCATTTTCAAGCGCGCCCTCAAATGTGCCATTCCCCGTGACACAGCCGGGGCCTCATTGAAGCACGCCTATTACATCGCGGAAGCGATCATCTCTGCCGACCATTCCCCGTGACACAGCCGGGGCCTCATTGAAGCTGCCCTTAACGATGAACTCTTCGCGCATCCAGTCCACGCCCATTCCCCGTGACACAGCCGGGGCCTCATTGAAGCAATGTTGTAGGCCATTATCAGTCTCCATTGTGACGGTCCATTCCCCGTGACACAGCCGGGGCCTCATTGAAGCTGGAAGGTTGGGAAAGACAATGCCATCATGGGTACGGCCATTCCCCGTGACACAGCCGGGGCCTCATTGAAGCTAGATATTCCCCTAGAGCCTGGAACTGATCCGCGATCCATTCCCCGTGACACAGCCGGGGCCTCATTGAAGCATTGCGGGGCAGACAAGGTGCGCCGGGCAGAACTGGCAACCATTCCCCGTGACACAGCCGGGGCCTCATTGAAGCTCGTCGGAGACCCCAATCGCTTGAGCGATAAGCCGGAGCCATTCCCCGTGACACAGCCGGGGCCTCATTGAAGCCTGGATCGCCTTACGCTCTTCGTCGGATGTGTTGGCGCCATTCCCCGTGACACAGCCGGGGCCTCATTGAAGCCTGATATCGGCGAGGCGTCAGAACAACAACATCATCCATTCCCCGTGACACAGCCGGGGCCTCATTGAAGCTTCACTTCGCGTTTCAGGTGCCGCACCATGAAGTTCGCCCCCATTCCCCGTGACACAGCCGGGGCCTCATTGAAGCGAGCCAACGATCCGGGTCATGATCCTGTGGGCACCCGCCACCATTCCCCGTGACACAGCCGGGGCCTCATTGAAGCGAATAAGATATCGAAAGAGGTCTACGGGCTTCTGGGCCCATTCCCCGTGACACAGCCGGGGCCTCATTGAAGCTGGCCGCGCAGCTCGGTGGCGAGCCTGTCGCGGTCGCCATTCCCCGTGACACAGCCGGGGCCTCATTGAAGCTCCGACATCCAGGTCACGCCGGCCTCCGCTGCTGCACCATTCCCCGTGACACAGCCGGGGCCTCATTGAAGCGCGGGTGGCGAGGCGGAATGCGATTGCCAGCGAGACCCATTCCCCGTGACACAGCCGGGGCCTCATTGAAGCTCTGAGATACCACCGAGCCTTCCGGCACCGCTGTACTGCCATTCCCCGTGACACAGCCGGGGCCTCATTGAAGCCCGTAGACAGCAAGAGCCTGCGCCAGGCGTCCGCCGCCATTCCCCGTGACACAGCCGGGGCCTCATTGAAGCGATGGTGTATGCCATTGCACCCTCCGGAAAAGGAAACCCCATTCCCCGTGACACAGCCGGGGCCTCATTGAAGCTTGAAACCTTCAGCGCGGATAAATTTTTGGTAAGTACCATTCCCCGTGACACAGCCGGGGCCTCATTGAAGCGTGTTGTTGCGCGAGCCGGTGGTGGCGTTGATGGATTCCATTCCCCGTGACACAGCCGGGGCCTCATTGAAGCACTTCACTGCTCCTTATCATCGTATAGGGCGCAGCATCCATTCCCCGTGACACAGCCGGGGCCTCATTGAAGCAGCATGTTCCAGATCTGCACGGCGGTGCCGAGGCTCTCCCATTCCCCGTGACGCAGCCGGGGCCTCATTGAAGCCGCAGCACCCGGCCGGGCGACGCCTGGGGCGAGCTGGCCATTCCCCGTGACACAGCCGGGGCCTCATTGAAGCGCTGCCGTTGAATGCGCTTCGGCCGCCCCTGCTCAGCACCATTCCCCGTGACACAGCCGGGGCCTCATTGAAGCCCCTCTATACCTAAGACACCGCACAACTGCGTGTGCATCCATTCCCCGTGACACAGCCGGGGCCTCATTGAAGCCGCTTCTCGAACGAGCGTTTGAGGCGCGCGGCGTCAAGCCATTCCCCGTGACACAGCCGGGGCCTCATTGAAGCGGTGTACTGCCACGCCGGCTTGCCAAAGCGGCTGAGGCACCATTCCCCGTGACACAGCCGGGGCCTCATTGAAGCGAGAAGCGGAACGATGTAATCCTGCTTGGTGCGGGCGCCCATTCCCCGTGACACAGCCGGGGCCTCATTGAAGCGTCGAGAAACTGGCGAAGCGCAGCGAGTGCGTCGGCGGCCATTCCCCGTGACACAGCCGGGGCCTCATTGAAGCCCAGAAACGATTTGGCATCACGCCTACCGAGAAGGCGCCATTCCCCGTGACACAGCCGGGGCCTCATTGAAGCGTCGTCGGCAACGTCATCAGCCTCAGCGTCTCTGCGCCATTCCCCGTGACACAGCCGGGGCCTCATTGAAGCCCGTTGATCACGAAGGGCTTGCCGAACTGAACCTGGGCCATTCCCCGTGACACAGCCGGGGCCTCATTGAAGCGCCGAGTACGACGCGCTGACCGCGCGGCGCGACACCTCCATTCCCCGTGACACAGCCGGGGCCTCATTGAAGCGCGAAGGACTGGAAAGCCGCTGGCGAGGCTCCGCCGCCATTCCCCGTGACACAGCCGGGGCCTCATTGAAGCTCGGCGACGAGCCCGGCCTCGGCAAGACGGAGATCGCCCATTTCCCGTGACACAGCCGGGGCCTCATTGAAGCAGCCCAGGGGCGCGCGACGATTGGGGTCGGAACCGGGCCATTCCCCGTGACACAGCCGGGGCCTCATTGAAGCTTGGTCATGCTCTTGGTGGTGATCAGGCCACGCACCGCCATTCCCCGTGACACAGCCGGGGCCTCATTGAAGCTGGGTGTAGCCGTCCGCGACGCCCGGTTTGCGGCCAGCCCATTCCCCGTGACACAGCCGGGGCCTCATTGAAGCTCGTAGTCCGCGGGCTTCATCTCCCGCGTAAAGGTGACCCATTCCCCGTGACACAGCCGGGGCCTCATTGAAGCGACGACGGCGGCGTATCCGTGTTGCTGTTTATGAGCGCCATTCCCCGTGACACAGCCGGGGCCTCATTGAAGCTCGAGTTCACGGCTTACCCGCCGCAGACGGCCCTCCTGCCATTCCCCGTGACACAGCCGGGGCCTCATTGAAGCTCGGAGGCATGATCTCGACGTTCGCCAGTGGGCGAATCCATTCCCCGTGACACAGCCGGGGCCTCATTGAAGCCATAGCGGCGTTGGAACCGGCTTATTCATCGCCGTCCCATTCCCCGTGACACAGCCGGGGCCTCATTGAAGCTACAGATGCCCCCGCCGCTTCCGCGGCGGCTGCCCCGCCATTCCCCGTGACACAGCCGGGGCCTCATTGAAGCAACGTGCACGTACAGCTTGTCGATCTCGTCGGCGTCCATTCCCCGTGACACAGCCGGGGCCTCATTGAAGCGGTGCGGACACCGCGGACCCGTGCGTTCGGGCTTGCCATTCCCCGTGACACAGCCGGGGCCTCATTGAAGCGTGCCTTCGAGCAGCCGGGCCACGCGCTCGCGGCCGCCATTCCCCGTGACACAGCCGGGGCCTCATTGAAGCATGGACTTGGTGCTGCTGCTCACGAGCACCACGTCGGCCATTCCCCGTGACACAGCCGGGGCCTCATTGAAGCTCGAATGCCACGAAATACTGGATTTATGCCGGGCGCCCCATTCCCCGTGACACAGCCGGGGCCTCATTGAAGCCCGGTCACCGTGAGGTGGTACTTCTGGAACTGGTCGGCCATTCCCCGTGACACAGCCGGGGCCTCATTGAAGCGGAAGTCGCCGGAGGTACTCCACGCTTGCATTGATGCCATTCCCCGTGACACAGCCGGGGCCTCATTGAAGCATCTTTATCGGCCGATCCGCGCGGGACAGATACGCGGCCCATTCCCCGTGACACAGCCGGGGCCTCATTGAAGCCGCACCGCCGAGCGCCAGGCGCAGCTGTTCTCCGAGGCCCATTCCCCGTGACACAGCCGGGGCCTCATTGAAGCGCGCCGGCAGGGTGACAGGAGCATCCGTCAGGTGCACGCCATTCCCCGTGACACAGCCGGGGCCTCATTGAAGCGGTTTGAGCAGTGGCAAATGTCTGTCGATGAACGCGAGCCATTCCCCGTGACACAGCCGGGGCCTCATTGAAGCTCCAACAGCCCCTACGCCTATTCGCCGGCGGCGGTGCCATTCCCCGTGACACAGCCGGGGCCTCATTGAAGCACGTGTCCACGACCACGATGCCGACCCCCAGCGCCCCATTCCCCGTGACACAGCCGGGGCCTCATTGAAGCCGCTGCGGTTCGCGTCGCTTTCCACTCGCGGTATTTGCCATTCCCCGGTGACACAGCCGGGGCCTCATTGAAGCGGGCGCAGGTGCGGCCCATCACCTTCGTCGGCCAGCATCCATTCCCCGGTGACACAGCCGGGGCCTCATTGAAGCCGACAATCTGCCATTGCGGATCGCCGCAGGGCTCTACCATTCCCCGGTGACACAGCCGGGGCGCATGTGTGGGTTGCGGCGGTGCAAATTTGCATATCAGTGTTGCTCTGCGCGTTGCTGGCCATTTGCGAATGCGTTGCAGTAGCGTGAGGCGATGGGAAGGGTCGGCAATCTCGGTGAAAGGCTGCGGTCCGGGCGGCCCGCGCGCCGCTTGGAGGGAGCCGCGACGTTTGCCCGGCCCTACCTGCCGGCGCTGCACGTCGCGATGGCGATGGCGTTTGCCGCTCTCGTCGCCGCGCCGGCGCTGCTCCCGGCGAGCGCGTTCGCCGCAAAGATGGGCGAGGCGTCGCGCTTCCTGATCTGGACGTTGTGGTTCCCACTCGTGTTTCTGTCGGTTCTGGCGACCGGGCGCAGCTGGTGCGGCGTGCTGTGCCCGATGGGTGCGGCGTCGGAATGGGTCAACGGCATCGGCCTCAAACGGCCGGCGCCGGCCTGGCTGCGCTGGGAAGGGACGCCGATCGTCAGTTTCATGATCGTGACGATCCTCGGCCAGACCGTCGGGGTGCGCGACTATCCCTCGGCCATTCTCGAAGTGTTCGGCCTCACGCTGCTGGCCGCCCTGCTGATCGGATATGTCTATGGGCAGGGGCAGCGAAAGCGCGCGTGGTGCCGCCATGCCTGCCCGATCGGGCTGTTGCTCGGCGTGTTTTCCCGCCTCGGCCCGGTCGATCTCGTCCCGAAGCGCCCGGAGCCGGGCGGCGACGCCTACGACGCGCGCGGCCTGTGCCCGACGATGATCGATTTGCGGCGCAAGACGGAGAGCCGGCATTGCGTCATGTGCGCGCGCTGCGTCAGCCCGCAGAAGGCCGGCGGCCTCGCCGTGCGGCTGCGCCCGCCGGGGGCCGAGATCGGCGATATCGCGCGCCGCCATCCGGCAATGTCGGAGGTGTGGTTTCTGTTCCTCGGCACGGGTGTCGCGCTCGGCGGCTTTTTGTGGCTGGTGCTGCCGCAATACCAGAGCCTGCGGCAGGCTCTGGTGCTGTGGGCGATCGACAACGGCCATACTTGGCTCGGCGAGTCGGGTCCCGCCTGGTTGATGGTGGTGCACCCGGAGGCGCGCGAGGTCTTTGTCTGGCTCGATTTTCTGCTGATCGTCGGGTGGATGATCGGGGTCATGCTGGCGCTCGCGGGGGTGCTCGCGGCGCTGCACGCGGCCGCGGCGTGGCTTGCGGGACGCTTCGGGGCGGGCGACGATTTTCGCAGCCGCTTCGTCACGCTCAGCTATCAGGCGGCGCCGGCCGCGATGATCTCGCTGCTGCTCGGCCTCGGGGGCAACCTGTTCAGCCTGATCCCGGAGCCGGCCGCGGAGTCGATAAAGATCGCCGCATTGCTCGGCGCCGTCGCCTGGGGCGCGGCGCTCGGCTGGCGCATTCTGGGCGGGATGGGGCTGCGCGGAGAACGCAAGTTGCTCGCTACCGCGCCGGGGGTCGTCGCGGGGCTGGTCATCGTGGCTGCGTGGTGGCCGGCGGTGGTTGGCGGCTGACCGAACTTTTTTTGTGGCACACGTGATGCAAGTGCGTCGCATTATCCGAAGGAGAAGCGAATGACGGGACGGTACGCGCTGGCCGCAAGCGGGCTGGCGCTGGCGATCGGGTGGGCAGGTTCCGCCGGCGCGGCCGAGACCAAGATCGGCCAGGACGTTACGAAGAACGGCATGGAGATCGGGGCCGTCTACCTTCAGCCGGTCATGATGGAGCCGATGCTGCCCGGCATGCACGAGCCGGCCGATGTCCACCTCGAGGCCGATATCCATGCCGTCAAGGACAATCCGAACGGCTTTGGCCCCGGCGACTGGATCCCCTATCTCGGCATCACCTACCGCATCGCGAAGGAGGGATCGCCGTGGATCGCGTCCGGTGCCTTCATGCCGATGGTCGCGAAGGACGGCCCGCACTACGGCGCCAACGTAAAGCTCAACGGCCCCGGCAACTACAAACTCGTCTACCATATCCAGCCGCCCCCCTATCAGGGCTTCTACCGCCATACCGATAAGGAGACGGGAGTCGGCGAGTGGTGGGCGCCGTTCGATCTCGAATGGGAATTCAGCTACGCCGGCACCGGCAAAAAAGGCGGATACTGACACCCTGCATGACCTACCTTCCGATCCGATCCCTGCGGGCGCTGGCGGTCGCCGCCGGCCTGGCGGTGCCGCCGCTGGCCGGCGCCTTCGCCGACGAGCCCGCGGAAGCGCCGCCCGCCGCCGCCGAGCCGAAGCTGCTCCTCGGCGATCTCGGCGGGCTTCGCCCCAAGCTTGCGGCGCAGGGCATCGACCTCGGGATCACCTATATCGGCGAGGCCTTCGGCAACGTCACCGGCGGGGTCCGGCGCGGCGCCGTCTACGAAGGACAGCTCGGCGTCTCGCTCGACGCCGATCTCGGCAAGCTCGTCGGCTGGCCGGGTGCCAAGGCGCACGTCAATGCCATCGAAATCCACGGCAGCGGCCCATCGGCGGACCTGCTCGGCGGCAATCTGATGACGGTCAGCAACATCGAGGCGCGGCCGACGCTGCGGCTTTACGCGCTGTGGCTCGAACAAAACTTCGCCGACGACCGGCTGTCAGTACGGATCGGCCAGCTCGCCGCCGATGCCGAGTTCATCACCAGCAATACGGCTGGCGGCTTGATCAACGGCACGTTCGGCTGGCCGCTGCTGACCGCCGCCGACACGCGCGGCGGCGGCCCCGCCTATCCGCTGCCGCAGCCGGGCGTCCGGCTGCAGGCCAAGTCGGCCGAGGATGTGACGGTCCGCGCGGCGCTGTTCAGCGCCCAGCCGGGCGGCCGGGGCTGCACCGGCAACCCGCAGGTCTGCGATCCGCACGGCGTCGCGTTCAGCCTGAGCGGCGGCACGCTGTGGCTCGCCGAGGCTGAATACGACGCGAACGCGGGCAAGAACGCCGCCGGATTGCCCGGCGCCTACAAGCTCGGCGGCTGGCGGGAAACGGGCGCGTTTGCGGACCAGTTGTCGGGTGCGCTCGACCGGAGCGGCGATTGGGGCGTCTACGGCATCGTCGACCAGATGATATGGCGCCGCGCCGGGACGGAGGATCAGGGCGTCAGCGTGTTCGTGCGCCTCGGCGGCGCCCCCTCCGACCGCAACCTCGTGTCGTTCTACGCCGATGGCGGCATCGGCTTCAAGGCGCCGTTTGCCGAGCGGCCCGGCGACGTACTGACGTTGGGTGCGGCCTATGGGCGGATCAGCGGCGACGCCGCGCTCGCCGACCGTCTCGCCGGGCCGCCGACCCCGGTGCGCGACCACGAGGCGCTGATCGAGCTCAGCTACGCTGCCGCCATAAAGCCGGGCTGGACGCTGCAGCCCGATCTGCAATACGTCATCCACCCCGGCGGCAATGTGCTCGCTCCGAACGGCGGCGGAGTCATCGGCAACGCCCTCATCTTCGGCTTGAGAACCAGCCTCGCCTTCTAAGGCGGAACGATCTCGCTGATTACGTGCCGGCGGGCGGGACGAAGCAGCGGATCTCGCCCAGAATCTCGCAAGCGATCGGCCATCGAGGTTCTCGCGGTGCAGCACCCGCTCCGGCAAGACGGGTTCCCAGCCTTCTTCCGTCAACACCTCCCAGTGATCCCCGACCTGCCGCGCCTCGACCGGCCGGCAGTCGGCGATGCTGCAGCAGGAGCCGCCAATGGTATCCGGCGCTTTCAGCGAGCGGTACCATTGCGCCATCGGGCTGTCGGGATCGACCCCGCCGGGCAGCGTCGCACCCGCCGCCGCCGTAAGCAGCATCGCAACGGCGAGCGCGCAGAGTTTTTTCATCGGGCTGTCACCGCCGCTGGACGCCACCTAGTGGTGAGAATCTGAGCCCTTTCCCCAGATCGTCATTCCCGCGAAAGCGGGAATCCAGGGCAACCGCTCGGTAGCCTGCCCCTGGACCCCCGCTTTCGCGGGGGTGACGGCTTCAGGTCCGGGAATCGTTCGTCGGAACCCGTCCACTAGCGCATGCTCGACTGCAGCATCGCAGCCCCCGTGACCGCCAGCGCGCCGGCAAAGATGCGGCTGAGGTTCGCGGCCGAGAGATGCGGCGCCAGCCTTGCGCCGAACCAGGCCGCGAGCGCCTGTGCCGGAGCGATGGCTGCCCACATCGGCAGATCGATCGCGCCGATTTCCAGGGGCTGGGCGGCGTGCGAGGCGAAGGCGGCGGTCAACGTCGCGGGGACGCTGACGACGATGCCGACTGCTGCCGCGCGCCCAATGCTCTTGTGCATCGGCAATCCGGACAGGGTCATGACGATGTTGGTGAGGATGCCTCCGCCAATCCCGGCAAAGCCGGAGCAGGCGCCGACAAACACCCCGGCCACCTGTCGGAAGGCACCGTCCGGCGGCTGCTGAAGAACGGGACGAAACCGCTCCGGAAAGGCGAAGCGGATCGCGAAGAGGAGACAGAGCAGACCGAAGACCGCGCTGAGGACGACGCCGCGAACATGAGGCGCGGCGGTCTGGGCCGCCACCACGCCGGCGGCGATCCCCGGCCCCCAGGCGACAAGGAAGCCGAGGTCTGTGTTGCCGGAGCGCCAGTGGCCCAAAAACGAGACGATCGACGCCGGCAGGATGGCGGCCAGGGATGTCCCGACCGCGATATGCGCTGCCGCATCCGTAGAAACTCCGGAAACCGTCAGCCCATAATAGACCACGGGCACGACGACGATGCCGCCGCCGATCCCGATCAGGCCGGCGAGCAAGCCCGCCCCCGCCCCCGCGGCGGAGCCAAGAACGAACAAAGCCAGGCTGCTCATTGATCCGGCTAACCTCCCGCGCCGCGCGTTGTCGAGCTTACGGGTAGCCGCGGAAGGCCGCTTCATCCGTTCGGATGAGACGGTGAGAGATGTTCTTTGATATACGTTAGCGGTCGATCTTCGATTTGACGATCATTGCCGGCGATTTGACTCTGCAAGTAGATACCAATACAGTGTACAAAATTTTAAAATTTCGTGAGCCTACAACCAGCGCGAGATCAACAAGGCTTCGTTGCGGGGGGCGTCATGCATGATGTTGCGGCCGAACGTCTGTCGGATCTGATCGGTAGTATCTACGACTGCACCATCGAGCCCGACCGCTGGCCGGATACGATGAAGGAAATCTGCGGCGAACTCGACTGCATGCACGCAGCAATATTGCTGGTTGATTTAATCCAATCGCAACATGTTTTCTTCCAAACATGGAATATCGATCCCTATTGGATTGAAAAGAATAAGGATTTTTACGAAGAAACCACGATGTTTTATCGAAATTCAGCGCGCGCGTTGGCCGCCCCTGTCGATGATGTCTTAGTAATCTCGCGCGATCTAGCCCCGAAAATATTTTTCGGGAGCCGCTATTATCGCGAATGGATAAAGCCGCAAGGAATCTGCGATACCATACAAACGGTTGTGCTGCGGCAGCCCGATCGCATCGGCGTCTTCGCACCGGTTCGTCACGAATCCGTTGGCGTTGTTACCGACCGTGAGATCGCGATCATGCGTCTGCTGGCGCCGCATATCCGGCGGGCCGTGACGATCGGCGATGTGATCGACCTGAAGGCGCTGGAGGCGCAGGCTCTGGCGGCGACGCTCGACAAAGTCGCCGCCGGCGTGACCGTGGTCGGAGAGGACCGCCGCATCCTGCATGCCACTGCCGCGGCGCGCGGCATGTTCGCGGCCGGCGGACCGATCGGCTCCGTGCAGGGCCGGCTGGTGGCGCGCGATCCCCGCGCCCGGCAGGAGCTGGATCGCGCCGTCGCGCTCGCCCGGCAGGACGAGTCCGCGCTCGGCGCTGCCGGTATCGGCATCGCGCTCGGCGCGGCCGATGATGCGGCGGCCGTCGCCCACGTCCTGCCGCTGGCGCGCGGCGATCTCAGGACCCGTCTCATACCGCAAGCGACCGCGGCCGTGTTCGTCACGGCAGCGGCCTCGCCGCCGCAGCGCGACCTCGCCCCTATCGCCAGGAGCTACGGGCTGACGCCGGCCGAGACGCGCCTGCTCGAATGCCTCACATCGGGAGCGACCGTGGCCGAGGCCGCCGCTCTGCGCGGCGTCGCGCTGTCCACCGCCAAGACCCACCTCGCGCACATCTTCTCGAAGACCGGCACGACGCGGCAGGCCGATCTCGTCGACCTGATCCACCGCCTCACCCCGCCCGTCCGATAAGAAATCAGCGTAACGCTTACGCGGCGTCACGGTCGCGTCGCGGCGTGCTCGGCGGCGCGCAGGCCGAAGACGCAGGCCTTGATCAGCCCCCCGACATAACCGAGCGCGCCGCCGCCTTCGAGGCCGCCGGTCGCACCGCCGGCGGCGTAGAGGCCGGCGATCGTCGTGCCGTCCGGCCGCCTGACCCGGCCGTGGCCGTCGATCGCGATGCCGCCCATCGTGTTGGTGATGCCGGCGCAGATCGGGATCGCGAAGAACGGCGGCGTTGCGATCCGCGGCGGCGCGCCGCTGCGGGTCGAGCGCTCGGGCACCAGGGTCGTGAGCCGGTTGAAGCGCACCGCGTCGTTGTAGGCCTCGACGGTGCTGGCGAGGTTGTCTGGCGGGATGTCGGCCGCGGCGGCGAGCGCTTCGATCGTGTCGGCCCGGTGCAGCGTGCCGCCGCCGGCGAGCAGTTGCGGGTTGGGCGGGATCAACGCCGCCTTGCCCGCGGTCTCCCAGATCGCGGCGTCGCCGATCACGGTGGCGCAGAGCGGGTCGTCGAGCGCGGCGAGGTCGTTGGCGATCGAGATGCCGCCGAGCCCCTCGTCGAGGATGCGGTAGCCGCGCCGGTCGACGACAATGCCGGCGGTCGCGAGTGCATCGATCTGCGGGTAGGGCCACAGATTCGTGTTTTCCATCGCGTCGCGGCTGAGGAGATGGCCGTAGAACCGGTCGAGTCCGACCAGCGCGGCGCCCGCGGCCGCGGCCATCGTCAAGCCGTCGCCGACCGCGGTGCCGGCATGCCGCATCAGCACCCGCTCCGGCCGCGGCCCGATATACTTGCGAAACAGGTCGGCATTGCCGGGAAAGCCGCCGTCGGCGACGACGACGGCATCGGCCCGGATATCGAGCGCTTCGCCAGCGCGGCGCACCGTGAGCCCCGCGACCCGACCGCGCTCGACCAGCAGCGAGGAGGCCTTCGTCGCGAGGAGCAGGCGTCCCTGCCGCTCCTCCAAACGCCGGCGCAATTCCCGGAGCATGCGGTCCGGTCCGCGCCCCTGCCAGTCGTGGCCGGCGACCGCGGCGCGAGGCGGCGCCAACGTGAAGCGGTGCCAGTTGGTCGGGCTGGCCGGCTCGAACACCGCGCCCTGCGCCGCCAGCCAATCGACCGTGCGTCCGGCATCGGCGGCGATTGCGGCGGCAAGCTCCTGGTCCGCCTCGCCGCCGGTCTGCCGGTTGATCGCAGCGAGCAACGCTTCCGGCGCCAGCTTCACGTCATGATAGGAGACGTGAAAGATACCGCCGGCCCAGCGCGAGCTGCACGGATAGGCTTCGCCGCTGCCTGCCTCGATCACGGCCGTGCGCAGGCCCAATTCGGCGCCGCGCAGCGCCGCGCACAGCCCGGCAAAGCCGCCGCCGATCGCGACCAGATCGAAACGCACTGCCTCGTTCATCCCAGCCCCCGCTCTCCTCGCCGAGCTTAACAGGCGCGCGGCTCCGGGTGCTTCCCGTCGTCCCGCGCAGGCCAGGACCCACCCGTCAGCCATTCGATCATTGGCCAGGTGGATGCCGGCCGGAGTTTATCCTCGGGCCGGTCTTCGGCCGGACCCGTGGGCCGGCATGACGATGAGGGGAGGCCATCGCCTTTCGTCGGTATAAGCTCTCGTCATCGTTTTGTCGTGGCTACGGGAGGGACGTACGTGGATTTCGGGCTTACCCCGAAGCAGCGGCGCCTGCAGGACAAGTGCCGCGAGCTGGCGGCGGATTTCGCGACCCGTTCCGCCGCCCACGACCGCGAGGCCAGCCATCCTCTCGAGAACTACGACCGGCTGCGGGCGGAGGGGTTTCTTTCTCTGACCGTGCCGGAGGAATGGCGCGGCGGCGGCGCCAGTCTGCTCGACCACACGATCGCCTACGAGCAGCTGGCGCAAGGCTGCCCTTCCACCGCGCTCGCGTTCAACATGCACGCCTCCGTCGTCATGCCGCTATTGCAAAGCCCGGAGGTCTCGCCCGAGGCCAAGCGGCGCCTCGCCGACCTAGTCGTGCGGCAGCGCAAGCTCATCGCCGGCAATTTTTCCGAACCGGTAACGACCTCGCTGATCGGCGCGCGGCCGCTGAAGGCGCGGGCGCGGCGCGTCGCCGGAGGCTACCGCGTCACCGGCCGCAAGATGTTCGCCTCGATGCTCGAAGCGGCGGATTTCGTTTTGGTCATGGCGTATCCGGATGAGGCCCGAACGCCCTCGGCGGCCATCATTCTGCTGCTGCCGCGCGGCGCCGAGGGGCGCGGCGTCGAAGCCAACTGGGACGTTCTCGGCATGCGCGCGACGCGCAGCGACTCGCTGATCCTCGACGAGTGCCGGGTGGCGGAGGCGGACGCCCTGTACAGGTCCGACGATATGCGGCCGTTCCGCCACGCCTACCTCAACTGGTTCTGGGGTTCCTACACGCCGGTCTATCTCGGCGTGGCGCAGGCGGCGTTCGAGGAGCTGCGCAGGGTGGTTCACGCCCGCCGGCCGGAAGGCTATGCGCAGCCGCTGGCATACCATCCCGACGTGCGCCGCCACGTCGCGGAGATCAGCGCCGATCTCGAAGCGGCGCGGCTCGTCACCTATCGCTCGGCGTGGCTCAGCGATACATACGGCCCCACCGCCGAAACGACGGCGGCGCTGTACCGCGCCAAGTACGTCGTCGGCGAGGCCGTCAGCCGCATCACCCGCACCGCCCTCACCCTCGGCGGCGCGCACGGCATCTTCAAGACGTCGCGGCTGGAGCAGCTGTTCCGCGACGGCGCCCTCGGGCCGCTGCATCCGCCGCCGTCGGATTTCTGCCTCCACAACGTCGGTCTCTACGAGCTCGGGCTCGACGACGTCGATGTGATGCCGCCGTTGCGGCCCGACCCGCCATAGGGCGCACGCCGCCCGGCGATGACGGAAAAGGCGCGAGCGAAGGCTGCCTCGATCGGTTGCGGCGCGCCCTTGATCGCCAGCTACTGGCGATGACCCGCGAAAGGAAATAGGGTCGGCCTCGCGGGCGACGATGCCGCTACCGCCTCGGCTAAACGCCGCTGACGCATCGCCTCCGTGTCGCCCGCTTGTGTCGGAAGGAGGGCTTCAGACACATGAGCGCATTGCGGGAATACGCCGTCATCGATCCCGTGAGCGGCAAGCTCGACCGCCGCATCTTCAGCGACAGGGCGGTCTACGACGATGAGATGGAAAGGATTTTCGGGCGCGCCTGGCTGATGATCGGGCACGAGAGCCTGGCCCCCAAACCCGACGATTTCTTCCATACCTATATGGGCGAGGATCCGGTCATCCTGACCCGCGACGGTCAAGGCCGGCTCCACGCGCTGCTCAACATGTGCCGTCACCGCGGCAACCGCGTCGTGCGCTGCGACGACGGCAACGCGAAGCGGTTTCTATGCACCTATCATGGTTGGACCTACCGCAACGACGGCTCGCTGGAACATGTCCCGGGCGAGAGCGAAGCGTATTACGGCGCGCTCGACAAACCCTCGCTGGGCCTCATTGCGGCCCGGGTCGAGACCTATGCGGGCATCGTTTTCGCGACGTGGGACAAGGACGCCCCCAGCCTCGAAGCCTATCTCGGCGACGCCCGCTGGTATCTCGACACCGTGTTCAATCGGCGTGACGGCGGGACCGAGGCGCTGGGGCCGATCAAATGGCTGGAGCCGGTC
>Ga0209810_1003027_pt1 | contig 18559 bp, 12 predicted proteins | sample Coa_R1_7_FD_187159 | JGI IMG/M metagenome (GOLD analysis project Ga0209810, IMG submission 187159) | Surface soil microbial communities from Centralia Pennsylvania, which are recovering from an underground coalmine fire - Coalmine... | ecosystem: Environmental > Terrestrial > Soil > Unclassified...
TCGGGCATGTCATCCTGAGTGAAGGGAAGGATGACTTGCTCTGACCAGCTTTCAATGGTGCAGTGTACCTGAGCCGTCGGCGTGGCGCAAGGGAGAACTGGTTGAGAAACTGCTACCGGTGTGTATTTTTCGTAACCGGGTTTTAACTGATGTCATGCCGTTTCGCAGCATGCATGTTGGTATACTTGCCGTAAGGTACATCAAAGCATTGATATGTATTGCTATGGTGTGACACAGCCAGACGAGGAGAGGAACGAAATGCGCATTCTGTTTGTGACGCCCTATCCACCCTCGCGCATTCGTGTGCGCGGCTACGAGTTCTTGCGGCAACTTCAGCAGAAGCATGAGGTGACCGTGCTGGCGCAGTGCGCCTCGGAGCAGGAATACGCGGACGCGGAAAAACTGCGGCAGCAGGGCTATGATGTACGGCTGGTAGAGGAGTCGAAAATGCGCTCGGTTCTCAAATGCGGGGTGGCCTTGCTGCGCTCGCGCTCCCTGCCGCTGCAGGTGGCCTACGCGCGCTCGACCCGTTTCAAGCAGGCGGTGCAGCAGCTTTACGCCGAACGTTCCTTCGATGTGATTCACGTGGAACACCTGCGCGGCATCGCTTCTGTAGCCGGGCTGGCGCGTCGCTACCCGCTGGTGTGGGATGCCGTTGACTGTATCAGCCTGCTCTTCAAGCAGACAATGGCTTCCGGTCCCGCTCGCTCCGTGCGGCTGGTGGCCGCGCTCGATCACGGGCGCACGCGCCGCTACGAGGCGGACGTGCTGAAAAAATTGCCCTGCACCATCGTCACCTCAGAACGCGACCGCCAGGCCATGATTGAACTGCTGCGCGCCCGCATGCATGATCTCACGAGCAGCGACGAGAACCTCGGCAAACATATTTTTGTGCTGCCCAACGGTGTTGACCTGGACTATTTTCGCCCGCGTCAGCAGGACATTCGTCCCGTCAACATTGTCTTTTCCGGCAAGATGAGCTACCATGCCAACGTGGCGACCGCCCTCTACCTCTACCGGCAGATTATGCCGCTCATCTGGCAGCAGCGACCCGAAGCGACGCTCACCATCGTCGGCAGCAGGCCGCCGAAGTCGGTTCTGGCCCTTGCCGAAGACCCGCGCGTCGAAGTGACGGGTTACGTAGAGGATATTCGCCCCTACATCGCCCGCGCCGAGGTTATGCTCAGCCCGATGGTCTATAGCGTTGGTATCCAGAACAAGGTGCTGGAGGCGATGGCGCTGGGAACGCCGGTAGTGGTAGCTGAGCAGGCCGCGTCCGGGCTGGGCGCGCAGCCCGGACGCGATCTGCTGGTCGCCGCTACGCCGCAGGCATTCGCCGATGCTACTTTGCGCCTGCTCGGCAACCCCGACCTGCGCGCATCCCTCAGTCGTAATGGACGCGACTATATGGAGCGCAACCATGACTGGTCGATTATGGGGGAACGCCTGGTAGAACTCTATCAACGAGTGCTGCCCGCGAGCCGGTCAGAGGCCGCTTTATCGCTGGCAGGGCCTGTCGGGTAAGTTGGGGAAGTGTATGTTTATCGGTAAAAAGGGCTGAAAAGGCAATGAGGCAAAAAGGGTAAGTGTGCATGGGTAATTTTTTCCCCGGTTTGCAGACGCTCTCAGAGAGAGAACAGAAGAACGATGAAGCGCAAGAGCTGCCCGCAACAGGGATGTTGAATGACGCGCTCCAGCAGGACAGACAAACGTTCCGGCAGCTGTTACAGGCTGGCATCGCGGAAGTGCTGGCGCGAGGCGGCGCTATCGATCTGGAGAGCAACGAAGAATTTCCGCGCCTGATCCCCGTTCTCTGTAGCTATTTCACGAAGGAAGAGCTAGCGCAGCTTATCGGTCAGGAGATGGCCGCGCGGTTTTTCGCGCTCTATCGCATGGAGATGCTGCAAAACCTGTTCCTTGAAAGCGAACTTCGGAAGGTGTTGCATGCCCTCAACGAAGCTGGCATCACCGTGATACTTATGAAGGGGCCGGTACTTGCCCATACACTCTATGAGCGACCGCAACTGCGCACCTACCATGATTTTGATATGCTCATTCACCCCCGTGACCTGTCACGGGCGCATGACCTGCTTGTGGGTATGGGCTATACCTTCTACGAGGAGTTCCGCGCCAACGTTATCAACGAGAAGCGCACTGGCTATAACTATATCCTGAAGCACGGCGATTCCTGGCTTGAGGTGCTGGTCGAACTGCACACAGCCCCGCACGCCGACGAGGATGACACCGTTTTTGATCTACAGTCCTGGTGGGCCAATGCGCAGCCAGTTACGGTGCTGGGAGAGCAGACGCTGACGCTGAGCGCGGAAGATCACCTGCTCTATCTCTGCTGGCACTATCGCTTTCACAGCTTTACGCGCCTGCTCTGGCTCTACGACCTTGCCATACTGGTGCGCGGTTGCGGTCCGACCCTCGACTGGCAGGCGTTGCTGCGGCAGGCGAAGCGGCTGCGCCTGGCAACCACGCTCTATTATTGCCTCGCGTGGTGTCGCGACCTCTTTGCTGCAGATATCCCCGCCTGGGTGTTCGCTTCTCTGTGCCCGCCCGCGCTCGCTCGCTTCGTCGTTGAGCGCATCGCCCTGAGCGATCTCATCTCTGCGCTGGCGACGGTCGAGGGGAAAAGTCGGCGGATCGTGGCCCATCGCGCAATGGTCGATAGCACTGCCGCTTTGCTCTATGCCGGGCTGCGCACGCTTTTTCCATCGCCTGCTGCGATGGGCCAGCGTTATATGGAACATTCGCGTTTACCGCTGCGCCTCTTTTTTGTCTATTACCTGATTCATCCCTGGCTCACGCTGCTAAAGGCCATGCAGTACCTGTTGCCTTTGCTGCGACAGGGGAAGCAATAAGAGGAGAACCTATGCGCGTCCTGATGCTCACGCAGGTGGTGGTCTATCCTGCCGATGCAGGCCCCAAAGTAAAGACGTTGCAGGTGCTGCGTCACCTTGCGCAGCGCCACGAAGTCGTCTACTGCACTTTCGCGCGCGGCGAAGACGAGGTGCGTGGGGCGGAGAAGCTGCGCGATTACTGCATTCGCGTCGAAACGGTGCCGTTGCGCCGCTCGCGTGTCGCCGACGCCCGCTACCTGCTGGAAAGCCTGCTGCTCGGCGATTCTTTTCTCTTGCGCCGCGACGAACGGGCGGAGATGCGACGGAAAGTGCGCCAGCTTCTGCAAGAAGAGCGCATCGATGTACTGCACGTCGATCAGTTGAACATGATGCGTTTCGTGCCGCCAGAGTGGCAGGGAACGGTTGTGCTGGATGAACACAATGCCGTCTGGCAGGTAGTTGAGCGCCTGCAAAAGGGGGCCGGTAACCCGCTGCTGCGCCTGCTGCTGGGGCGCGAAGTACGCCTGGTGCGCAGACTGGAAGGCCTGGCCTGCCGCCGCGCTCAGGTTGTGCTTGCGGTCAGCGAGCATGATCGTGAGGCGTTACGCGAGGTCGCGGGCGTGTCCGTGCCGATCGAGGTGGTGCCGATCACCGTTGACGCGGCTCAGTTCACGCCCGTCTGGGAAGCGCGACAGGCGAGCCAGCCGCAGCCCGACCGACTGTTCACCATCGGCACCATGTTCTGGCCGCCCAATAGCGAAGGCGTCATCTGGTGGCTGCGCGAGGGCTATGACAGGCTGCGCGCTCTGCGTCCTGATGTCACCTATGATATCGTAGGGGCGCGCCCGCCTCAGTCCCTGCTTTCGCTGGCGGAACAGAAGCCGGGTGTGCGCGTGTATGGCTATGTGGCCGATGCCATGCCCTTCTGGTCGGAGTCAACGGCGCTGGCCGTGCCTCTGCTCTCCGGCGGCGGCGTGCGCGTCAAGATACTGGAAGCGATGGCGATGGGCCTTCCCGTTGTCTCGACCAGCGTTGGCTGCGAAGGTCTCGACGTGCAGGATGGCGTTCACCTGCTCATCGCTGATACGCCGAAGGCATTTGCCTCCGCCTGCGCCAGAATCCTGGCCGAGCCGGAACTGGCGCGTACCCTGGCCGCCAATGCGCGCCAGCTGATCCTTGAGCGGTACGATGCCCGCGCGGCCCTGCGCTCGCTTGACCTCGCCTACGAACGGCAGGGCGATCTCAGAACGCTGGCTATCCCATCTTAACAGGCTATGGTTTGATCGGAGCGATATTGCTGACTGTTATGTGCGAGCTATTGTCCCGGAAAGAAGCGTACATCTTATGAATGAGCATGAGCCGAAAACGCGCCCGCGCATCGCCTTTCTGACGGCCCTGACGCTACAGGATAGGCGCTCCTCGTGGCGTATTACGAATGGATATATGATGGCGGCGCTGCAAAAATACTGCGGCGACGTGGTGGATATCGGGCCGATAGACATTCCAGAATTGCCGGTCGGCAAGGCCGTGAATAAAGCCACGAAGCTGCTGCTGAAAAAGGGCTACATGTACTATCACAGCTTCTATTTCGCGAAGCGATACGCGAAATTGCTGGCAAAGAAGCTGGAAGGGCAGTCCTTCGATCTTCTTTTTGGCCCTTCCTGTGCCACCGAAGTGGCCTTCCTGGAGACAGACATCCCCATTGTGCTGACCGAAGATGCCCATATTGGCGTATTACTGAACTACTACGCGCAATTCTCCAACTTGCTGAAGCGTTCGGTCTACGAGGCCAACACGCTGGAAGGTATGGGCCTGAAAAAAGCCAGCCTCGCGCTCTATCCTTCTGACTGGGCCGCGCATTCCGCGCGCGACATCTACGGGCTTGACGCGGGAAAAGTTCATACCGTTCCCTACGGCACCAACATCGACACGCCTCCACCGTCGGAAGTGGCGCAGCGGCGCAAAAAGTCGGATCAGTGCAAGCTCTTCTTCATCGGCGTCGACTGGGAGCGCAAAGGTGGCGAGATCGCCTTTGAGACGCTGCTGGAACTGGAAAAGCTGGGCATCAACGCCCACCTGACCATCTGTGGTTGCGTTCCGCCGCCGGAATTTCGCCACGAACGGCTGCGCATCATTCCCTTTCTGGATAAGAAGATCGAGAGCCAGCGTCGTGAGATGGAATCGCTCTTTGAAACCTCCGATTTCCTCTTCCTGCCCACCAGGGGTGACGCCTATGGCATGGTCTTTTGCGAGGCCAGTTCGTTTGGCCTGCCCTCTATCACCACTGATACCGGCGGCGTCTCCGGGGCTGTGCGCGAGGGCGAAAACGGCTTCTTGCTTCCACCATCGGCCAGGGGTAAAGAATATGCCGCCTTGATCGCCAGAGTCTACCGCGACGACCGGCTCTATGCCGCGCTGGTGGCATCCAGCCGTGCTGCCTTTGAGGAACGACTCAACTGGGATGCCTGGGGGCAGAGCGTGGCAAAGCTGATCCAGCGCATGCTGGCCGGGCAAAAAGGCAATAGCCCGATTGGCATACCTGTCGCTACGGCTGGCTCCGTTTAATCGTTTCGATAGAGTGAATGCAAACCCGGAGCATACCGTTCACGAAGCAAACATAGAAAAGATCAGGATGGATATAGAATGAGACGGAGAGGAACAACGCCCTTCCTTGTGGCGGTAATTATCGCACTGGTTATAGTAATCGCGGGTCTGGGGCTTTTCCTGGCAGAAGAACTTCAGGTACCGCTGCCGGTATCTATCCCACTACCGGGCATCAGCGGAAATTCGACCGCGACCCCGGCAGCCACGTCTACGGGTACAACCTTTACGCCCACAGGTGTGCCGCATGTGGTGGGAACGCAACTGGTAGACGCGAACGGACGCCCGCTGCAGCTACGTGGGGCGCAGATCGAGAGCCCGTTTAACTACATCCAGGGCTGGGAAGCCGGGAAAACGCCCGCGAAAGTCATGAACGCGCCTACCACCTTTCAGGTGATGGCGCAGCAGTGGCATATGAACGCGCTGCGCCTGCCCATCTCCAACTGGATCTACGCGAAAGACCCCACAAATTACCTGAACCAGCTTGATGAGATTGTGCAGGAAGCCAATTCTGCCGGTCTCTATGTCATTCTCGACCTGCATGATGATATGAAGGCCGGCTCGCCCTATGACCTGAACGCGACGCTACCCAAAGTGGAAGACCTGAATTTCTGGAAGATCATCGCCGCCCACTATAAAAGCAACCCGATGGTCATGTTTGACCTCTATAACGAGCCGAAGGAGCCGAACTGGAACGTCTGGCGCAACGGCGGCGTGGTTATCGATGGCGCGCACGTCGTCGGGTTCCAGGATATGGTCAACGCCATTCGCTCCGTCGGCGCGCAGCAGGTGATCGTCCTTGAACCAGGCTCCGCCGGTCACAACGGCAATGCCAACAACAACCCCGAAGAAGGCGGCTGGGCCACCTTCCCCATCAGCGATGCCATCAATGATCCCAACGTGATGTATTCCCTGCATGTCTACCAGGATATCAGCCAGCCAGTACAGGTGCAGAAGCAGAAATGGGGGCCGCTACTCAACCATGAGGCGCTTTACTATGGTGAGTGGGCCTTTCTGCCCAACGGCGCGGGCAAATCCGCCGTTGCTCACTGCCAGAGCTTGCCAACCAGCGGCACACAGGCCGACCAGGTAGTGACCACCTTCCTGAACTACATGGCCTCAATCCATGCAAACTGGACGGCCTGGGAATTCGCGCCCCCCTACATGGTACAGAGCTACTCGTCCTATGCTCCCACCGTCTTCCCGCCAACCTTCAGCTGCGGCACCAGCGATGCTATCGGCATGGGGAGCATTATCAAGCAGTACCTGGCAGGTTAGGGTTGTCATGTGCCAGTTGCCAGCACTCTCTGGCAATCTCCCAGTCTTCCTCGGTGTGGATGACCAGTACGGGCATCGACGAGTCGGGGGCGGCGATGTTCTGATCGACGGGTGAGCGGGCGTTCTGCTCTTCGTCGAGTTTGAGGCCGAGGAAGGCGAAGTGGGCGCAGGCGGCGGCGCGTACTTCGGGGGAATGCTCGCCGATGCCCGCCGTGAAGATCAGAGCGTCCAGGCCGCCGAGGGTGGCAAGCATGGCCCCGATGTAGAAGCGGAGCCGGTAGACGAACATGTCAAAGGCTAGCTTTGCCCGTTCGTTGCCTGCTGCCCTTGCCGCCATTACCTCGCGCATATCGCTGGAGACGCCGGAGATGCCGAGCAAGCCAGATTGCTTATTCAGAAACTGGTCAAACTGATCGGCGCTATAGCCATGCTCGCGCAGCAGGTAGATCAGGATGCCGGGATCGACGCTGCCGGAGCGCGTTCCCATCATCAGACCTTCCAGCGGCGTGAAGCCCATACTGGTGTCGATGCTGCGCCCACCCTCAATGGCGGCCAGCGAGCAGCCGTTGCCCAGGTGGCAGGCGATGAGCCGCAGCGCGCCCGCTTCCCGGTTGAGAAGCCGGGACGCGCGGCGCGTGCAATACTGGTAGCTGATACCATGAAAGCCGTAGCGGCGAATGCCCTGCTCATACCAGGAGTAGGGGCCGGGATAGATGGCAATCGGCAGCGGAATCTGGCAATGAAAAGCGGTATCGAAGACGGCCACTTCGGCAATGCCCGGCAGGAGTTGCTCAGCCGCGTTGATGCCTTCCAGGTTCAACGGGTTGTGCAGCGGCGCCCACGCCGAGAGACGCTGGATCTCCTCCTTGACGGCTGGCGTAACCAGCACGCTGTGCGTATAATTCGGCCCGCCCTGCACCACGCGATGGCCCACCATGTTGATGTCTTGTGGGCCAGCGATCACCTTCGTCTGGCCGCTCCACAGTGTCTCCAGCATCTGTTCCAGCGCCGCCCTGCGCGAATCGGCCCTGCCTTCTCTGCGCAGGGTTGCCCCCTGTGCCGTCGTGATCGTATACGTCAGCGCGCCGCTATGCTGCATCCAGTCTGCATCCGCCGACCAGAGCGGCTGTGGCGCCTCTTGCGGCAGCGTCTCGCCGATTTTATATAGCCTGCTCTTCTGGCTGCTCGATCCCGCGTTCAGTACCAGTATTTTCATGCCCGGCTCCTTACTATGACCAGCGCCATTCCGTGATTTCTTTCGGGTCTACCCCATTTTCATGGATATAACGAACGAAATCGGCGAGGACATATTCATAGTAATGGACCAGTTCGCTGGCGCGCACGGCCACCTTCGATTTGCGCGGGGCGGCAAGGCGGATGGCCTGCATGATGATGTGGTAGCGGTCGGTGCCGTTGACCACGTTCATATCAAAGGGCGTGGTGGTTGTTCCTTCCTCGCGGTAGCCATTGATGTAGAAGCGATGCTGTGTGTGGGGCCGCCCGTAGAGCAACTGCTTGACGGCGGATGGATAGCCGTGAAAGTTGACGATCACCGGGCAATCGGGCGTGAAGAGCGCCTCAAACATATCCTGATCCAGCCCATGCGGGTGCAGGGTATTCGGCTCCAGTACCATCAGGTCGGTGACGTTGACCACGCGCACGCGCAGGTCTGGCAGTTCGTGGCGCAGGATCGAGGCAGCCGCCATGATTTCCAGGGTCACCGTATCGCCAATGCCGCACAGCACCACATCGGGGTCGATGCCGTCGTCGATACTGGCCCAGCGCCAGACAGAGGCCCCGGCGCGGGCGTGGGCAATCGCTTCGGACATGGAGAGCCACTGCGGCATCGGCTGCTTATTGGCGATGACGAGATTCACATAGTTCTTACTGCGCAGGCAATGATCGACGGTACTGATCAGGCAGTTGGCATCGGGCGGCAGATAGACACGGGCAATTTGCGCCTTCTGGTTGAGGACCGAGTTGATAAAACCGGGACTCTGGTGGGAGAAGCCGTTATGTTCCTGCCGCCAGAGCGTCGAGGTCTCCAGGTAGGTCAGCGAGGGAACGGGCAGGCGCCACCAGAACCCTTCCGACATCTTGAGAAACTTGGCGAACTGGTTCATCATCGAGGTGACGATGTTAAGAAACGCTTCATACGAAGGGAACATGCCGTACCTTCCGGTCAGCAGATAGCCCTGCAGCCACGCTTCGCAGACGTGTTCGCTCAGGATTTCCAGCACGCGCCCATCAAGGGAACTGATCTTCTCGTTATGCGGCGCGACGGGCCATTGATAATCGCGCTTCGTCACATCCAGCACGGCGGTCAGTTTGTTGGATTCGAGTTCGTCCGGGCTGAAGATGCGGAAGGTGTGCATGTTGCGTTCCACCACGTCGCGCAGGTAGAGCGCCGTCTGTTCCACGTTGCTGATCATCGGGTGTTCGCCCCGGGCCGGTGGCCTCATCGCGCCGCGATGAACGGCTACCTCGTAGCTATAGATATCGGGCAGGTCGAGCGGGCGCGCAATTTTTCCGCCGTAGGTATGCGGGTTCATGCCCATACGACGATCGCCCTGCGGACACTGATCGAGAATCTCCTGCTCTGGTCGTCCCTGCTCGTCAAACAGTTCATTGACGTGGTACGATTCCAGCCACTGTTGCAGCAACTGGAAATGTTCGGGATTGGTTTTGGGATCGGGAATCGGCACCTGATGGGCGCGGTAGGTACCGGCGATAGGGACGCCATCCATCTCTTTGACGGTTCCCATACCTTTGGGCGAGCGCATCATGATGACCGGCCAGCGGGGTTGCGCGATGGGGTGGCCGGAACGGGCCGCCTGCTGGATGCGGCGAATCTCGCCATAGGCCCAGTCCAGCGCGCCGTACATAGAGGCATCCAGATCGCTGCCCTCGACAAAGGCAATCTGGTAGCCGTAGCCGGTAAACAGGTCGGTCAGCTCCTGGTCGCTCATCGAGCCGTAGACGGTCGGGTTGGAGATTTTGTAGCCGTTGAGATGGAGGATGGGCAAGACCGCGCCGGATTCGGCAGGATCGAGAAACTTGTAGCTATGCCAGGCGGCGGCGGTTGGCCCCGTTTCTGCCTCCCCGTCGCCGACGATGCAGGCGACGATCAAATCCGGGTTATCCATCACGGCGCCGAAGGCCGTGCCAAGCGCATAGCCCAGTTCGCCGCCCTCATGGATGGTGCCGGGGACGCCGGGATAGAGATGGCTGGGAAAGCCGCCGGGCCAGGAGAAACTCCTGACAAACTTTTCCAGCCCCTCATAGTCAAGGGTCAGTTCGGGATAGAAATGGGTAATCGACCCCTCCAGGTAGAGGTTGGCCAGGTTGGCAGGCGCGCCATGCCCTGGCCCCGTGACCAGAAACATATCCAGCTGGTGGCGTGTGATGAGATGGTTGAGGTGCGCATACACCAGGTTGATGCCGGGACAGGTTCCCCAGTGGCCCAGCAGACGATCCTTGATATCTTCCGGCTTGAGCGGCTCCCTCAGCAGAGGATTGCTTTTCAGGTAAATCTCTGCCGCCGCCAGGTAATCGGTGACGCGGCGGAAACGCGCTATGGCATCCAGTTCCTCCCCATGTTTCTGGCGAATCTCGTCTACGGGGATATTGACGCTTTGCGGTGACTCTAACATGGTCGCTGTCTCAGTCATGGCAAATCCTTTCTATCGCTCTCTTCATCAGCCTGTCTTCTGATGGATGGTGCAAGAAATCCGGTGACGAATTGTATCAAGATAGGTACGTTCCCGGAGGTATGCATGGTTACGAAAACCGCACACTGATTCTCAGTATAAGCCGGGATTGTTAAAGCATGTTTAAGCAGCCTGCCCTGTATCTGTGCTGGAACCATCAGTTGCGCTGATGGAGACTGCCTGTACGCCGGGAAAGGCGCGCAATCGGTCGGCTGCCTGCGCCAGCGCCCTGACATCGGGAAAGGTACAGGCAAGAGAGATTTCTTCTCTTCCCTGCTCTTTGCGTACCGCCAGTGACTCGACGCGAATGCCGATTTGAGCCAGAGACTCGGTGAGCTGGCTCATCGATTGCTCTCCCAGAGCGGTGGCCTCGATGTGTACCTGCTGGCTGTTCTGGAACTGTTGGGGCAGCAGAAGGCGTTCGATCAGGCGCAAGAGGGCCAGTACCAGCAGGCCCAGCACCGTCGTCAACACGGCTACCAGCAACAGACCGGCCCCGCAGGCCATGCCGATGGCCGCTACCAGCCAGATGGCAGCTGCAGTGGTGAGGCCCTTGACCGTGTGCGCGTCACGCTTGAAAACGATACTGCCCGCGCCGAGAAAGCCGATCCCGGCGACGACATATGAGGCAATACGGGTCGGGTCAATCTGCATGTGCGCGATGGTGAGGAAATCGAGGAAGCCATAGCCGGAGATCAGCGTGAAGAGGCAGGAACCGAGGGACACCAGCGCGTTGGTGCGCATCCCGGCGGCATGCTCGGTGCTTTCCCGCTCAAAGCCGATCACCGCCCCAAGCAGCAATGCCAGCCCCAGTCGCAGCAGAAACGTGAGCAGTGAGATCATATCCTTGATACATCCTTTCTTCTGCCCGGCGATAAGACAGATTCTATGCATCTATGATAAGATAGGACACAATATGCATATCGTATGAAGGGAAAGACAGGAAAAAGGGCAATCTCGGGACAGATATTACCACATTTTCGAGATCAAAAAAGAACTCGCTGGATGAGGACACTTTCTTGAGGGAATTGCTGAATAGAGAGGGAGACAGCTTCCCCGGAGATGGTTATGGATTATGATCAGCTTGCCTATGATTTGCAGCATGAGCCGGGTGTGCGGCTGCTTAAGGCAGAACATGCGGCATTGATTATCAGCTTTCTGCATCGGCAGTTTAAGCGCGAGCAACGTATCGCTGTGCCGCTGCCCGAACTGGCCGAGCGGCTGGCGAACACGCTTGAGGCCTTGAACGAACAGACGCCAGGCCGCTATCCGCGCCCGGCTGCCGCGTATTTGACGGAATGGGCCGATGAACACCATCACTTCATCCGTATCACCACGCCCGCCAGCAGTGACACGCCGTTTGTCGAATTGACAGCGGAGACGGAACGCGCCATTGGCTGGCTGGAAGAGTTGCACGGCCCGCCTTTTGTCGGCACCGAATCGCGCTTCCTGCACATTGTTCAGTTGCTGCATGACATCGTGCAGCGCAGCACAGAAGACCCGCTGGCGCGCCTGGCGCAGCTTGAACAGCAGCGCGAGGCCATCGACCAGCAAATCAAGCAGATTCGCGAAACGGGCATCGTCGATGATCTCTATAGCGAGACGCAGTTGAAAGAGCGTTTCTTTGAGGCATGCAACGAGGCGCGACAACTGTTGCGCGACTTTCGCCTGGTGGAGGAGCGTTTCCGCGATATTGCGCGCGCCTTGCAGCAGGCGCAGTTGCAGGCCAATGTACAGAAAGGCGCGCTGGTGGCCTTTGTGCTGGATGCCGACGCCGAGTTGAAATCTTCCGACCAGGGGCGCAGCTTCTACACCTTCTGGGACTACCTGATGGCCCCTTCGCAGCAGGAGGAGTTCTACGCTCTGCTCGATGCCGTGCAGGGCCAGCCCGATTTGCAGCCGGTGATCCACGAGGGCCGCATTCTTCAACGCCTGCCCATGCACCTGCTGGCGGCGGGTGAGAAGGTGGTGCAGTCAAACGGCGGACTGGCCGAACAATTGCGCCGCATGCTCGACGAGCAGAGCATTGCCGAACGCCGCCGCGTGCGCGCCATCGTCTCCGAGATCAAGCAAACCGCCTTCCAGCTGGCGAGCGCGCCGCCGGATGAATCGACCTTCATTGAGCTTGAGGGGCCGCCGGAGACGCACCTGGTGATGGAACACGGCCTGTGGGAGGCGGGTGAAAGTATCTCTCTCGGCGCGCCGCCCGTGAATGCTGACGACGAAACGCCGGATTTAGACGAACTGCGCTCTCTGCACACACAATTTCATATAGACAGAATGCTCCTTTACCAGCACATTGAGGCGCTGCTGGAGGTGCGCTCGCAGGTAACGCTGGCTGAGGTGTTGCAACACTACCCCCCACAGAAGGGGCTGGCCGAAGTGCTGGCCTATTGCACGCTCGCCGCCGATGATCCCGATCATTCCATCGATGAATACGAGACGGAGGAGATTGCACTGCCCGTCGCCACGCCGTTTGGCCCGGAGATGCGCACGCTCACCATCCCTCGCGTCCTCTATCAAAGGAGGTAACTATGCCGACGAACGCTGTGGTACCGTATGCGCCCGTTATCCTCAAATTGTTACAGAATCCGCTTTTCAGCGAGGAGACGACGGCCTGGAATCTGCTGCTCACCCATCAGACGCCCGTGCAGGAGTATTTCGCGCGTATTGGCCTGGAGATACGTATCAATGAAGAGGACGGCTACGCCTACCTGCACCAGCCGCTCATTGAGGACGAGGAGGGCCAGGCGATTGCCTTGCCCCGCCTGACGCGCCGCGACCGGCTCACCTATCACGCCACGCTGCTCTGCGTCCTGTTGCGCGAGTGGCTCGACCAGTTCGAGTCTACACATCTCGACGCGGGCAAATGCGCCATTACCGATCTACAGATTCATGACCTGATGCTGCCTTTTCTGCCGCAGCGCACCGACGAACGAGCCGTCCAGCGCCGTATCGACTCCGCTATCGAACGTCTCATCGAACTGGGCTTTCTCAAACGCATGCCCGATACCGATCACCCCGCCTACTTTGAAGTGCGCCGTATCTTGAAGGCGCGCATTGACGCTGAGAAGCTGGCTGAGATCAAGGAGAGGTTAGCACGCTATGGAACTACTGCACGTGTATCAGAATAGGGCAGGGGCGAACGGTCGCGAACAGGTAGCGAGCGGCTTTCGCCTGCAGCGGCTTGAAGTCTATAACTGGGGTACCTTCAACCACCATGTCTGGAACATCACGCCCGCCGGCGGCACGGCCCTGCTGACCGGGGCGAACGGCTCCGGCAAATCTACGCTGGCCGATGCCCTGCTCACCCTGCTCGTCCCCTATGGTCGCCGCACCTACAATCAGGCGTCTGGCACGGAGAAGCACCGCGAGCGCAACGAAGGTACCTATGTACGCGGCGCGTGGAGCAAACAGAAGGATCGCGACAGTAGCGCCGCCAATGTGCAATTTCTGCGCGGCAAAGACTCGTATTCCGTGCTGCTGGCCGTCTTTGCCAGCGCCAACCCGCAGCAATATGTCACGCTGGCCCAGATGTTCTGGTGGCAGCAAGGCGAGTTACGCAAGCTTTTTGTCATCGCGCACGCTCCCCTGAGCATCGAGGAGCATTTCGCCCTGCGCGGCGACGTGGCGGATTTGCGCAGGCAGTTGCGCGCCGCCGGAGCCGAGGTCTTTGATGAGTTCGCGAAGTATAGCCGCCGTTTCTGCCACCTGCTTGGCCTGCGTTCGGAAAAGGCGCTCGATCTCTTCAACCAGATTGTCTCCATCAAAGACATCGGCGGGCTGAATACCTTCGTGCGCGACCACATGCTGCAAAAGACCGACGCTGCGAAGCGCATCACCGACCTGCGCGAAAACTTCGACAACCTGACTCGCGCCCATGCCGCCATTGAACTGGCCGAACAGCAACTTGCCGTGCTTGAGCCGCTGATGAATGAGGTGAGCGAGTATGAGAAGCTGCAAACGCGCATCGCCGAGGCCGAACAATGCGCCCAGGTCGTTCCCGTCTATATCGCCGCGCGCAAGCGGGTTCTGCTGGAAAGCGCCGTCAGCAGCGCGCGCCAGCAACTTCTGGACATTCAGGGGCGCGGCGCGGCCCTCGATCAGCACATCGCTTCTCTGGAGCAGCAAAAAATCGATCTGAATGTTGCTATCCAGAACGACCAGCTTGGCCAGCGTATTCGCCGCATCGAGCAGGATTTGCAGCTTCTGGCGCAGCAGCAGGCGGCAAAGCAGCAGCAGGCGCAACGCTATAACGCCCTCGCTCGCCCGCTGAACCTGCCGGAATATCGGGACGAAGCGGCCTTCCTGGCAGCTGCGCAGCAGGCACGGGCCGCCCTGGCGCAATCGCGCGAGCGCGGCGCGCAGCTTACCGGCCAGCGCGACGCTCTGAAGCAGCGGGAAACTGCTCTCAAGGCGACGCTGCAAGACCTGAAAGATGAACTGATCTCACTGCAACAGCGCAAGAGCCAGATTCCCGCCGGAGATATCGCGTTACGCGCCATGCTGGCGCAGGCCCTCTCCATCCCGGAAGAGGAACTGCCCTTCGTCGGCGAACTGCTGCGCCTGCGCGAGAGCGCCCGCCAGTGGGAGCCGGCCATTGAGCGCCTGCTGCACAGCTTCGGGCGGCAATTGCTTGTACCTGAACAGCACTATCAGCGGATCAGCCGCTACGTCGACCAGACGAACCTGCACGGGCGACTCGTCTACCAGCGCCTGCGCGGCCCGCGCACGCCACGCAACACCTCCGGCCTCGATCGCAACCTGCTCTTTTTCAAGCTGGAGGTCAAGCCCGATACCCCTTTCACCGGCTGGCTCGCAGCAGAACTGCTTGATGCCTATGACTATCTCTGCTGCGAAACAATGGAAGAATTCCAGCAGGCGCGGCGCGCGCTCACCCTCAATGGACAGATCAAGAGCAGCGTGACGCGGCACGAGAAAGATGACCGCTCCTCCCTCGGCGACCGCAAACGCTATGTGCTTGGCTGGAGCAACGCCGAGAAAATCGAGGCCATCCGCGCCGAATTGCTCGCGCAACAGAAGGCGCTGCAAACGCTGCTTGGTGAGATCGGGCGCGTCGAACAGGCGCAGCAGTACGAACAGAAACGCGAGCAAGCCCTGCTGCGCCTGCTCGAATTTACCTCGTTCGCCGACATCGACTGGCGCGCTGACGAACGGCGGACCAACGATTTGCTGGCACAGAAACGCGAACTTGAGGCCAGCGCCGATCATCTCGGCGAACTGCGCCGCCAGCTTGAACTGGTCGCGAAGCAATATGATGAGCGCAAGGCCGAACGCGACCGGGTACTCTCAACCCTTACTACCCTCAACAACACCATTACCGGTTATGAGCAGTTGCGCAGCGCCTGTCTCGCCGTCTTGCAGGCAGCTTCTCATGCTGACCTCGCGCCCTACTTCGCTCAGATCGAAAAAGATCACAAAACCGTCGTGCTGAGCATCGAGAACGCCGACGATATGCGGGAAAAGATGGCGCAATTCTACCGCGCCCGTGCCGGTTCCCTGCGCGGCCTCGTCAACCCGCTGATGAGCAAGATTCTCGATCTGATGAATAAATTCAAGAGTATCAGCCCGGCGCTCGCCTCCGAACTGGATGCCACCATCGAGGCCGTTGCCGCTTACCGGCATCATTACGAGCGCCTGCGCCACGATGACCTGCCGCGCTATCGCCGCAGGTTCAAAGACCTGCTCGACGAGAAGGTGATTACCAGTATCAACGTCTTTAAGGCAGGGCTGGAGCAGCAGATCGAGGATATTAAGAGCAGTATTGCCAGCCTCAACGGCTCGCTGCGCCTCATTGACTACACGTCCAGTACCTACATCCAGTTATGCTATGACCCGACGCGCGACAGTGAGGTCAGGGATTTTCGCGCCCAGTTGCGCGCCTGCCTGCCGGATGTGGCGCAGCCGCGCAACGCCGAGACCAACGAGGCCAGCTTCCGCCGTATTCAGGCCCTGATCCAGCGTTTCGAGCAGGAAGAACGCTGGACGGCCAAAGTGACCGACGTGCGCAACTGGCTCGATTTCTCCGCCGAAGAACGCTACCGTGAAGACGATGCCACCAAAAATTACTACAATGATTCGTCTGGCAAGTCCGGTGGCCAGAAGACGAAGCTTGCCTATACCATCCTTGCCTCCGCCATCGCCTACCAGTATGGCCTCGACCAGCAGGAGGAGCGCAGCCGGGCCTTCCGTTTCGTGGTCATCGATGAAGCCTTCGTGCGCTCTGATGAGATGAACGCCCGCTACGCGATGGAGCTTTTCAAACAGCTTGACCTGCAACTGCTCGTCGTCACGCCGCTTGACAAAATACATATTATCGAGCCATATATTACTGCCTGCCATTACGTGACCAACACACAGGAGGAAAACGACTCGCGGGTCTACAACTTTACCATGCAAGAATACTTGAAGCACAAACAGGCCCTGCAGGCGGGCGTCGGCATAGGAGATTACCGGTGAGGCCATGATAACGCCAGCAGACATCCGACAGAAAGCGGCGCGGCTCTACCTGCCGTTCTTACAGGCATGGTTGCAGGGCTGCGCCTTCTTCCCGCTTGACTTCCCGGTCGGCACATTGCCGAAGGACTACGTAGAACTGCGCGCCGCCGTCCGCGCATTACAGGCGCAATCCAGTGAAGAGCGCGGTTACGGTTATGCCATTCAGTATCAGGTGCAGCAGACGCGCCGCCTGGGAACGCAGACGCTTCCCGCTCGTGTCCTCATCGAGACGGAACAGGATTTCCTGCGACTGCTGGCAAAAGAGGAGGAGTTTCAGCATTTCCGGCAGGATGTCGCATTGATCCGCGCGCAGCTGCCGCAACTGGAAGCGTGGTTGCTGCACTATCCGCAGAAGGTCATTGCGCTGCACGGTCTGTGGAACGATCTCCTTGCCGTCTGCGCCTATTTCCTGCACCACCCCCGCCCTGGCCTCTACATCCGCGAGCTGCCGATCAACGTGCATACCAAGTTTATTGAGCAACATCGCGGTTCCATACGCGAGCTACTGGAACAACTTCTGCCGCCCACAGCCATTACGCCGGATGCTACTACCTTCGAGCAGCGTTTCGGACTACGCGAGAAAGAGCCTTACGTGCGCCTGCGCCTGCTCGATCAACAACTTCACACCCATTGCAGCCTGCCACTGAGCGAACTCAGCGTCCCGCTCTCACAGTTTGCCGCTTTTGATTTTCTCAGCGAGCAGTGCTGCATCATCACCGAGAATGAAATGACCTTTCTCATGCTGCCGTCACAGCCTCGCGCCTTTGCCCTCTTCGGCGGCGGTTTTCAGGTCGGCAGCCTGCAAGCCGTTCCCTGGCTGGCAACCTGCCCGATTTTCTACTGGGGCGACCTCGACGCGCAGGGCTTCCAGATTCTATCCAGCCTGCGCGCGCTCTTCCCCCATGTTACTTCGCTCATGATGGATCAGGAAACGTTCATCGCCTTTTCCGTCTTCTCTGTTCCCGGCACGCCCACTCCCGTGCGCCAGCTCCCCCATCTTACTTCCGAAGAACGCGCTCTCTTTCTCCACCTCGCGGAGAACAATCTGCGCCTCGAGCAGGAACGCATCAGCCACGCTTATGCCTTGAAGAAACTGGCGGTACAGGGCCTGGCTCAGGCCGAGAATATAAATTGATACGCTATAACAGGCAAAAACTCCTTGCGTGTGCGAGATCAGGATGTCGGGTTGGGTTGGGATTGCGATTGAAGCAGGTCGCGTACCAGGTCGACCATCTGATCGACCTCAAAGGGCTTTTCCAGAAAGGAAATGTGCAGGTCTTGCAGCGCGGGGATTTCGTTGAAGTTGGCGGCTGTCGTCAAAATAATGGGCAACGTTTGTAGTTCCGGCACGGTACGCAGGCGGCGGATCACTTCCGTGCCGGATATCGAGCCTTGCAGGCGCCAGTCAACGATGAGGAGATCGATGGGTAGAGGCATGGGTGCTGTCTGCTCAGGCCCAATCAACGCTTTCAGCGTGGCATCGGCAGTAGAGAACACGGTGACTGCGTAGCCTTCGTCCTGAAGCACCAGGCGTAACATTTCCTGGATCGCAGCATCATCTTCCAGCAGACCAATTGGCATAACTTTGTCTCGTCCCTTCGGTGT
>Ga0209810_1003028_pt1 | contig 18558 bp, 14 predicted proteins | sample Coa_R1_7_FD_187159 | JGI IMG/M metagenome (GOLD analysis project Ga0209810, IMG submission 187159) | Surface soil microbial communities from Centralia Pennsylvania, which are recovering from an underground coalmine fire - Coalmine... | ecosystem: Environmental > Terrestrial > Soil > Unclassified...
TCTTGAGTCGTAAGGGTAATGGGATAAGCGGGTTTGGGTCCTCGCATCGACGTTCACCTCCCGCTTCCAGTTTATCTTCTTGCGCTCTGGGTGTCAAACTCGGAAGGCATTTATGATGGCCTGTACTAAGGGCTTCAATGCCGCGCTGCGCCGGGGCAGAGACGGTTTGCCAGTGCTGGCCCGCATCCTGTGTGGTGTTGAGAGAGGTTCCATTGTTCCCTATCACCCAGGCGGTATTGCTATCTGGCAAGGAAATTCCTGTTGTTTCCTGAGCAGGTGAAAATGAATCTGGTAGCGCGGTCTTAAAGAGCTTCTACAGGCGAGAGTATCACCCGTTTGTTGCTATCAATGCTTTGAACCCTTACAACGACGCTCTGGCTTTTTCTGAACAGGTCGGCGGGATGCGTGTTATAGCCATGTGCTAGCTGCCCGGTGGGAAGGAAGCCGATGGGGCCACCCAGATCAATGTAGAGACCTTCAGCTTTGAGTGAGATGATGTTTCCCGTGAGCGTCTGGCCTGGGTGGATGTCTTGCAATACGTTAGTATCTCTTTTCCCACCATATTTGCCCTGGCGCGCTCAAACAACTCCTCACGAGAAAGTTGCGCTGCTGTTTCCGCGTCTGCAGTGTAAGCGTAGGTGGGACTGGCGACGATGCCATGAATACTCCCAACCTCGACAAAGAGTCCTTCCCTGCTGGCCTCGATTACCCGCGCGGCCAGCGGCTTCCCGCTCCGGTAGTGTTCTTCGATACGCGCCCACTGATCGTCCAGCTTCTGCCTGTTGCTGTCGTTTTCGCCCATGTTTCACCTTCCTGATTCTCATTTTCTCATATTGTATCTCTGCTGTGTGGGGATGGCACGAAGAGCAAATATGCTATAATGGTTATGCTATAGAGAAAACAGGGCCATCTGAAGCAGAAGGGCAGGATGAACAATGATCGCACGAATCTGGCGCGGCATTACGCCTGCCGCAAAGGCAGATGCATATTTCATATATTTGCAGGCAACGGGCTTGAAAGAGTATCGCTCGATTGAGGGCAATCGCGGCGTGCAGGTTCTGCGACGCATTCAGGGCGAGCAGGCCGAATTCCTGCTCATCTCCTTCTGGGACTCCTACGACGCCATCCGCAAATTCGCTGGCGATGACTTCGAGACCGCTGTCTACTACCCGGAAGACAAAGACTTCTTGCTGGCAATGGAACCGAAGGTCACACACTATGAAATTCTAGAGATGTGAGTAATGCTCAACCCGCCTGTTGCACCGCCTCTTCCTGTGGGATATAGTGTTCAGCATGCCCCAGCGCGGTGAACGAGAAGGCGAGAGGGATCAGGAAGTTGAGCGCGCCGATGACGGCGTAGACCAGTACCACGTTGTGCGTTTTCTGGATTGCCAGCCCGCCGAGCAGGCTACCCAGTGGAATCGCTGACCACGCCAGCACGCTGGCAATGCTCATGACCCGCCCTAGCATCTGATTCGGCACAATCGCCTGTCGTAAACTGGCCGTATTGATATTGAAGAGCATGCCCGACCCGCTCATCAGCGCCCAGAGCATCAGTGCTATCCAGTACCAGCGTATGAAAGCCAGCACGATGCACAGCAAACCACCCAGCATCAGCGCGCTCAGGGCAACCTTGCTGAACGACCAGCGTTTGCGCAGCATACCGGCGGAGAGCGAGAAGACGACGATACCGATACTCGCCGCCGAATAGAGCAGGCTCACCTGCGCGTCGCTGGCGGACAGCCGCTCCTTCGCGAACAGCACAAGCTGCGCTCCAACCGTTGTGTAAACGAAATTTTCCAGCGCCATCATCAGCGAAATGTTGCGCAGCACGGGATGCCTTAAAACGTAGCGCAACCCCTCGACGATGTCGCGGCGCAGGCTGCTGGGGGCGCGTTTCTCACCGGTATTGAAAGTGGTGCCAATGAGCGCCAGCGAGCAGGCGGAGATGAGAAAAGAGAAGCCGTCAAAGAGCATGAGCGAGGTGATGGGCAGGATGGTGACAAGCGCGCCCGCCAGTAGCGGCCCCAGAATGCTGGCTCCCGAATAGCTGGCCTGGATGCGCCCGTTGGCTGTTACCAGATCGTCACGGTTGACCAGCGCGGGGATAGCCGCGAACTGCCCGGACTCAAAGCAGATGGTCAGCGTCGATTGTAGAAAGCCAACGCCGTAAATCCACCACACGGTCAGATGCCCGGAAAAGGCCATGAGGGAAATAGAGGCGACGACCAGCGCGCGCCCGAGATCGGTCAAAATCATCATGCGCTTGCGATTGACGCGATCCGTCACCGCGCCCAGCGCCAGCCCGAAGAGCAGGTAGGGCAGGAACTCAGCCGCCGTCGTAATGCCCAGGTTCAGCGCCGAGCCGGTCAGCTTGTAGACCAGCAGGGGCAGCGCGAAAAGCGTAATGGAACTGCCCAGATTGGAAATCGTCTGCCCTGTCCAGTATTTCCAGAAATCGCTATTCAGCCCGCTTTTCCGGGGCTTCGCTGCCTGTACGCTTTCGACTTGCTTTTCCATAAGTCGCTCCTTATATACTCATATTCTTCAGCGTGTTTCATCCTCGTCGGCTGTCTCTTGCGCCGGAAACACGGTAGCTGGTCCCTGCATATAAGCCGGAGATTTGAATATGGAGATTAAGAAGCCATAGATTTGCCCATCGGGATCAGGCGCTTCTTGTAAGAAATCTTCTATCAGCGCATCCAGCCGCTCTTTATAGGCTTTTGCACGCTCAGGCGAGAGGCGCGCATGAGGAAATGCGCTGCACGGAAAGATGTCTCCTTTTTGTATGGTTGCCAGCGATTCGGCATATTCATCACGCGCATCTGTCAAAATCTGCAAACCCATCTCTATGTCGCCTGTGACCTCACGCGGCACATCAAACATGAAGATACGGGCTGTGCGCGTGTAATACTTCGCTACGATGCCATGCACCAGCCGCCGCGCTACCACTCGCGCCAGCCCTGCTTCCTCAAGCACCTGCAAGTGGTGGCCTATCGTGCCATGCGAGACCTTCAGCCGTTGCGCAATTTGCTTCGCCGTCGCTGGCTGGTTCTGAATAATGCTCAAAATGCGCCAGCGCAGCGGCTCGCCAATCGCCTTAAACTGCTGCGCCGTATTGACCACCAGCTTCAAAGGCAGTTCCGGCATTTTCACCGGCACATCCTCCGGCAAGACCGCCTCGCTCTCCTCATCCGCGTTCCGAAATTCTGCCGTCATGCTTTTCCTTCCCGTCATACAATCTTCTTATGACGTACTATAAAATTAGTACGTAAGAGAAATGTAACATAGAAAATTGTGAAAGTCAATAACTTCGTGTTACAATGCAGGCACATGAAATAAGCGGAAATGGAGTACAACCAGTGCCAGAATATAGCTTTGAACGTTATCTTAATGTTGGCGCGGCCTATGGGGCCAGCTTCTCGCCGGATGGTCAACAATTAACATTCTTGACGGACATTACCGGTGTGGCAGAGGTATGGAGCGTTCCTGTTGATCTCAATGCTGCTGCGCCCGCGTGGCCGCAGCAGCTCACGTTTCAGGGAGATCGCGTGGCCGGGGCGGTCTTCTCGCCAACGGAGAATGTGTTGCTTGCCATCTGCGACGTGGGCGGCAACGAGCGCACGCAGTTGTATGCATTGAGCGCCGATGGTTCGACCTTTGTTCCGCTCACCGACCGGCCCGAAGTCATGTATCTCTTTGGCGGCTGGTCGCCCGATGGCAGACGCATTGCCTTTGCCAGCAACGAGCGCGATGGCCGCTATTTTGACGTTTACGAGCGCGATATAGCGGGCGGAGAGACCAGACAGGTGTTTGTGCAGGATGGCACCAATTATGCCGCCGGTTACTCGCCCGATGGCCGCTTCCTGCTCGTCAGCCATTACGAGTCCAATGTGCGCAACCAGTTGCTGCTGCTGGATACGCTGACGGGCGAGGCGCGGGCGCTGACGCCAGAGATCAGCGAGAATGATGGTCCGGCCCTGCACGTGGGCGGCCAATGGTCGGCGGATCGCAAAGGACTCTACCTGCTCAGCAATCGCGGTTGCCAGTTTCTCTCGCTGGCATGGCTCGACCTTGCCACACTCGAAATGACCTACCTGCTCGATGAGACCTGGGATCAGGAAGGGCTGGCGCTGACCAGAGATGGGACGCGCATGGCGCTCGTCACCAACGAAGATGGCTACTCGCGGCTGCGGCTCTTCGATGTCTCCAACGGCTGGGCGGAGCGGCAGAGCCTGCCCGCGCCGGAACTGCCAACGGGCGGCATCATCTATGATCTCACGTGGTCACGAGACGGCAGCCGCCTGGCCTTCACGCTTGACTGCGCCAACGACGCGCCCGATGTCCGCGTCTGGGATGTCGCGGCGAAGACGCTCTGGCGTGCCACGCGCAGCACGCTGGGCGGCATCCCGCAGCACACCTTCGTCGCCCCTTCGCTCGTGCATTATCCCACCTTCGATGGTCGCAAGATACCGGCCTTCCTCTACCTGCCGGAAGACAGGGAGCCGCGTGACCTGCCCGTTTTGATTCACGTGCATGGCGGCCCGGAGAGCCAGGCGCGCCCGATCTTCAATCGCGTCATCCAGTATCTCGTCGCGCATGGCATAGCTGTCCTCACGCCTAACGTGCGCGGCAGCACCGGTTATGGCTACGAGTATCAGAGCCTGGATGATGTGCGCAAGCGTATGGACTCGGTGGCCGACCTGCGCTACGCCGTGGACTGGCTGCGTGAAAGCGGCATCGCTGACCCGCGTCGTATAGCAGCCATGGGCGGCAGCTATGGCGGCTTCATGACGCTTTCCGCCATCACTACCTATCCCGACCTGTGGGCTGCCGCCGTCGATATCGTCGGCATCGCCAATTTCGTCACCTTCCTCGAAAACACCGGCCCCTGGCGGCGCAGGCTGCGCGAATCCGAATACGGCAGCCTGGAACGAGACCGCGACTTTCTTGAGCAAATCTCTCCCATTCGCCACGTGGATAACATTACCGCGCCCCTTTTCGTTGTGCATGGGGCCAACGACCCCCGCGTCCCCGTTGGCGAGGCCGAGCAGATTGTGGATGCCCTGCGCGCGCGTGGCGTCCCCGTCGAATATCTGCGCTTTGAAGATGAGGGTCACGGCATCGTGAAACGCGCCAACCGTCTCGTTGTCTACCCCGCCATTGCCCGTTTCCTCGATCAATATCTGCAAGGGGCAAAATAAGAGGAGCGAGTCATGTAAGCGCGTCGGCGCGCTTGCATGACTCGCTCCTCTTATTGTTTTCGTCTCTCCAACTGTTCGATCAGGTGCGGCAAGAGAGCGTGGACGTCCGCCACCACTCCGATATCGGAGTGGCGGAAGATGGCGGCGCGCTTATTTTTGTTGATGGAGACTACAAAGCCTGCCTTGCGAATACCCGCGATATGTTCCGGCGCGCCGCGCACGCCGAGCGCGAGATAGAGGCGCGGCGAGATGGCGCGGCCCGTCAGGCCGATCTGCTTCTGTTTTGGCAGCCAGCCCTGGTCGGTCACGTTGCGTGTCGCGCCGATCGCCGCGTGGAGCAGCGCCGCCAGCTTATACATCTCGCCGTACTGCGCCGGTTCGCCCATGCCCATGCCGACGCCCAGCACAATGCTGGCCGTTTCCAGTTCCGCCACGCCCGTATCATACTGTTGCTGGCTCACGATGCGCGTGCGTATCTGTTCCGCCACGCCCTCTACCGGCAGCGGTTCGATGCTGGCTTTCCGGCTCGTATCTGGCTCGATAGCGGAAAGCATGCCGGGTCGCAGAGTCGCCATTGCCGGAAGCGTTGAAGAAAGGATCGAGGAGAGAATTTTGTTGCCAAAGGCCGGTTTGTACTGGATTAATCGGTCCTGCTCGTCGATGCCCAGATCGATGCAATCGCCTGTCAGACCCAGATGGAGCCGGGCGGCGACGCGGGGCGCGAGGTCGCGTCCGTTAGCGGTCGAGCCGAGCAGGACAGCCGTTGGCCTGTAACGCTCGATGGCCCCGGCCAGCACTGCCGTATAGCCATCCGTCGTGTATGTTGCCAGCGCGGGGTCTGCCGCCACGTAGACCCGTTCCGCGCCATACGCTGCCAGCGTCTCCACATCGCGGGTAACATCTGGGCCGCCGATGAGTACAGCCGCCAGTTCTCCCTGCAAGGCCGCCGCCAGCGCAACGCCCTTGCCCAGCAGTTCCAGCGTGACCCTGCGCATCCCCTGCGGCGAGCGTTCCGCCACGACCCATACCGCTCTGCCCGGTAGCGGCTCACCTTTTCTCGCCGGTATGCTGCCCGCCTCTGCCTGCTTTGCTGCCTGTCCTGTTTCCGGCTGCAAGAGGCCGCGTGCCTCCAGCGCGTCCAGCAGCAACTTCGCCGCCTGTGCCGGGTCGCTTTCCGTAATCATTGCTCCGGCCCGTGCATACGTGTCTTCCTCCACGTTTGCAACCCATGTCGGCGAGCCTTGCTGGCCCAGCGTGGTGAGGTCGGCGTTTAGATCGGCGGCGCTGAGAACCTGGTAACGCTCTGTCTGCTGACTGGCCTCGCGCGTGGCCTGCTCGTCGGGCCAGATACCCTCGTTCAGTTTCTCTGCCGCTGTGACCAGCGCGGGCAAGGGGGCGATGAGCGTTTCGCTGCCCTCGTCGGTCTCGCGGGTGGCGAGCAGCTCGCGCCCGCCCGCTCCGCGCTGTAGCGTAATCTGCTCTACGGCGCTGATCTGCGGGAGATGAAGCATCTCCGCCAGTTCCGGCCCCACCTGTGCCGTCTCGGCGTCGATACTGTGGCGACCGCAGAAAATCAGATCGGGCTGCTCGCGCCCGATTGCCAGGGCCAGGGCGCGAGCCGTTGCCATCGTATCCGCGCCGCCAAAGGCCCGGTCATTGAGATGGATAGCCCGATCTGCTCCCATTGCCAGCGCCGTCGCCAGCGCCTCGTGGGCCTGTGGTGGCCCCATCGTCATGGCAATCACTTCACCCCCGTGCCGCTCGCGCAGGCGAATCGCCTCGGTCAGCGCGTAGACATCCAGCTCATTCAGTTCCAGCGGCACCCCTTCGCGCACCAGCCGCCGCGTCTCCTGATCGAAACGCAACGCCGACAGCAGCGGCACCTGCTTGATGCACACAATCATCTTTAACGGCCCGATTTCGTTTTGCCCTGTCTCAACCATTGCAGGCACTCCTTAACCTCATTCCGCAAATATCATACTCTGCATTATAGCCCACAAAATGAGTTCGTGAATGGCTCTGAATATATCACCTTCTCATCACTTTGCAACGTAATAGAAATAGAAGACAGGAAGAAGTAACGATAAAAGGAGTAGAGTTATGCCTGGATCAATCCATCTCGGTAAAATCGCAGGTATCGAGATCGATATTAATTACACCTGGATCATCATTGTAGTGCTTATCACATGGTCGCTGGCGACGCAATTTATGCTGGTCTATCCTGGCTGGGGAGCGGCCACCTACTGGATCGTCGGCTTTATCGCGGCTGTTTTGCTGTTTGTCTCCGTTCTCTTGCACGAACTGGGACACTCACTGGTTGCTCGTGCGGAGGGGATACCGGTGAAAAGCATCACGCTCTTCATCTTTGGCGGTGTCTCCAATATTGAACGCGAGCCGCAGAGCGCGGGTAAGGAATTCTGGATGGCGATTGTTGGACCGGTTGTCAGCATCGTTCTTGGTATTATCGCTTTCCTGCTCTATCTGCCTCTTGCTCGCAGCGGTTCACCTCTTGAGGCCATTCTGAGCTACCTGGCGATTGCCAACATCCTGCTGGGCATCTTTAACCTGATCCCCGGCTTCCCCCTGGATGGCGGGCGCGTTCTGCGTTCGATCATCTGGAAAATCAGCGGCAACCTGCGCCAGGCCACGCGCATTGCCTCGGTGGTCGGCGAGATTGTAGCCGTCATTTTCATTCTCATCGGCGTCTGGGTGTTCTTCGCCGGTAATGTCTTCTCCGGCATCTGGCTGGGCTTCATTGGCTGGTTCCTGCTGAACGCGGCGCGTACCGCCAACTCCCAGGTCATGCTGGAGTCTATGTTCAAGGGCGTGACCGTGAGCCAGGTGATGAACCCCAATCCTGTGACGGTTCCCGCCAACATCTCGCTGCAGCGGCTGGTTGACGACTACTTCCTGCCCCAGGGCCTGCGTTCTGCCCTTGTCGTGCAGGGAGAGCAGTTTGTCGGCCTGATTACGCTCAACGATATTCGCCGTATCCCGCGTGACCAGTGGGCGCAGACGCCGGTTGGCATGGCTATGATTCCCGTTGACCGCCTGCACGCCGTCTCCCCCACCCAGAATCTGAACGATGTTCTCTCGCTGATGGCAAATCAGGATGTGAACCAGCTCCCCGTCGTGCAAAACGGGCGCGTCGTCGGTATCCTCAGCCGTGATTCCATCATTCGCTACATCGAAGTGCGGCGCAGCCTCGGCCTGCATGCTGCTCCGCCAAAGAGCCAGCAGCCGCCACAACAACGCGCCGCTTAGGTGTAATAAACTTTGACAAGGGAAGCGGCCATGCTTTGCTCACGCGAGCAAAGCATGGCCGCTTCCCTTGTCAGTTAAATCGTCAGCACCACCTTTCCCGTTGTCTGGCGGTTTGCAATGGCGCGATGGGCCTGCGCGGCCTGTTCCAGCGGATAGGTTTGCCCGACGATGACCTTGAGCTGGCCCTGCGCGAAGTACTGGATCAGTTGCGTGAGGGCGTGGGCGACGGCCTGCGGGCGGCGGCTCATCCAGGCGGTGAGCCAGTAGCCGGTAATCGTCTGGTTTTTGTACATCAACTGGATGCCGGAAAACTGCGCGATCTTGCCGCTGGCGGCTCCAAAGACCACCATGTGGCCGAAGGGGGCCAGGCATTGCAGGCTCTGCTCGGCGATGCTGCCGCCCACCATTTCGAGGATGATGTCCGCCCCCTGCCCGTTTGTGGACTGCTTCACCTGCTCCACCCAGTCCGGCTGTGTGTAATTGATGGCGACATCCGCGCCCAGCTGGCGCGCAAGGTTGAGCTTCTCATCGCTGCTGGCCGTGCCGATGACGGTTCCCGCGCCCGCCAGCTTCGCAAGCTGCACCGCCAGCGTCCCCACGCCGCCGGCTGCCGCGTGAACCAGCACGCTCTGGCCGGGCTGGAGATGCGCCGCGTCATGCAGAAGCTGGTAGGCGGTAATACCCTGCACAGGAAGCGCGGCGGCCTGCACAAAATCCAGTTGCGGCGGAATGGGAATCACGGAGTTCGCGTTCGCCAGCGTGTACTCGGCGTAGGCCCCTTCCACAAAGGCCACAACGCGCGTGCCGACTGGCGGCGCTGTTACCCCCGGCCCCAGTTCCTCCACCGTGCCTGCAGCTTCGAAGCCCAGCGTTGTTGGCGTGCGCGTGCGCGTCAAATAGGTTCCCTCTCGCTGCGCCAGGTCGGCGAAATTGATCCCGACCGCCGCTATCTTAATCAGCACCTGGCCCTCTTTCGGTTCCGGCTTCTCGATATTCTCAAGCTGCATTACCTCCGGGCCGCCTGTCTGGTTGATACGAATCGCTTTCATAGACACTCCTTTCATATACAAACATATATATCGTATTCTCCATGCATCCCGCAAGGTAACTTCCTACGTATAACAAATAGAAAGGAACTCATACCATAATCCGGGGGGGCGGGAGCGTCGATGTAAGAGAGTATCATTACGTAACTGATCACTTCCTTCAACCGTTTAATATACGATCTTGTTACATGGTGGTACAATCTGAAGTGGTATGAAACAGTGGAGTTAATAAGAAGAAAGTACCGAAGTTTCTCTAAAGTAGTGTCAGTGAGGGAACTCTGCGTTACACTATCGAAGAGCGTCCATACGAAACACGCCTGAGTTTGTTTGTTCAACTTTTATTATTCTGGCCTCTTTCCTGCATTTTATTGCAGCTATAGAAAGAAGGATTCTCCCGGTAGGGGACAGGGTTCTATCACTGAAGATAGGAAGAGGAAGGCAAACCTCAACGCCCGCCTGCCCGATGAGCTACCTGTTGTGACGGGGGAATGGTGATGTATGTGCGCGGCTCTGGACGATACAGAAGACGCCGGGGCGCGGCACGCCTGTTCAGGCGAGGTGAACAACATGGACGACAAGGGTGGTCGCCGACACAGACTGGCGATACGTCGGGGAAACAGACAGAAGAGAAGTGTAAGGGACTATCAGAAAGCGATTACGAAGTTTGTAAAAGAGCATAGACAGAGAGTTTTCACAGGCGTTCTTTTGATTGCTATAACGGCGCTGCTGTTTGGCATCGCGAGCATGCTACCGGCGCCGGTCGCGACCGAGACGCCGCCGCAGGGCGTCATCGCCGTCAGCTATAGCACGTTTATCCAGCAGGTAGAGGCTGGCAATGTGCAGGCGGTGAGGATTCAGGGGCAAGATATCAATGCCTTGCTGCTGAATCCCTATCAGGCAGGACAGACAGATAACAGTGCGCCGACGGCTGTGGCTACCAGCAGCGCGAGCAAGCGAGCAGCCAATTTCTCCGCCTGGTCTCACTATCTGGGCGCGGGCTATCCCACGTGGCCGGAGACGGCCTCCGCGCCGTCGCTTGCCGCCGGTAGCGCCATCTATACAACGCTCCCCGCAACCGGCGATGGCAGGCTTATGTCATTGCTGGCGAGCAAAGATGTCACCGTGACGACCGTGCCGGTTGCCCGGACACCGGCATGGCTTGGTTTGCTATGGAAATTTTTACCATTGCTCTTCCTGGTGCTGCTGATGGCGCTCATCTTTGCCCCGCGCAATAACGGCAACGCCGCGCGTTCATCTCGTGCCGTCAACGACCGCATCAATAGCATGGTGAAAGGCCGGGCGCGTCGCTATGATAGCGCAAAGGATGCGGCGCAGAAGAAAGAGGCGCACTTCAAGGATGGTAAGCCCGCTACGAGGACGGCCACGACGCCCGCAACGCGCGGGACTGCTGCCCCCATCAACCTTACGCCGCCTGTGACTTTTGCCGATGTTGCGGGTATTGATGAGGTGCGGGTCGAACTGGAAGAGATTGTGCGCTTTTTACGCAGCCCGCAGCAATATGAGCGGCTTGGCGCGCGTATCCCGCGTGGCGCGCTGCTGGTTGGCGCGCCCGGAACCGGCAAGACGCTGCTGGCAAAAGCGGTAGCCGGTGAGGCCGGGGTGCCGTTCTTCAGCATGAGCGCCTCTGAATTTGTGGAGATGTTCGTCGGCATCGGCGCCAGCCGCGTGCGCGACCTGTTCCAGCAGGCTCGCCAGGCAGCTCCCTGCGTCGTCTTCATTGACGAACTGGATGCCGTCGGGCGCAAGCGTTCCATGCGCATCTCCGGCAACGACGAACGCGATCAGACGCTCAACCAGTTGCTGGTTGAACTCGATGGCTTCAACAACCGCGAGGCCGTTGTGGTGCTGGCGGCGACCAACCGCGTCGATATTCTCGACAAGGCCTTGCTGCGCCCCGGTCGCTTTGATCGCCATATCACCGTGTCGTATCCCGACCGCGCCGGACGCGAGGCGATCTTGAAGGTGCATACGCGCCGCACTCCTCTGCACGAAGATGTCTCGCTGGAACGCCTCTCGCGCATGACAACGGGGATGAGCGGGGCCGATCTCGCCAATCTGGTCAACGAGGCTGCGCTGCTGGCGGCGCGCAATAATCTTGAATCTCTCACCCACGATTGTTTCGAGCAGGCCCTGGCGCGGGTACAGCTGGGCGCGCTGCGTCCGCTGGTGATGAGCGAACAGGATCGCCGCGTGATTGCCTACCATGAAGGCGGCCACGCCCTCGTCGCCTACCACCTGCCCGAAGCGGACTCCGTCAACGCCGTCACCATCCTGCCGCGCGGCCAGAGCCTCGGCGTCACACAGTTTATTCCAGAAGAAGACCGCTACAACTACAGCCGCGAATTCCTGATGTCGCGTATCGCTGTCGGCCTCGGCGGTCGCGTGGCCGAAGAACTGACCTTTGGCGCGGAGCATGTCACCACCGGCGCAGAAAACGACCTGCAGGTCGTCACCGACCTCGCCCGCCGTATGGTCACGCGCTGGGGTATGAGCGAGCAGGTCGGCGTCGTCTTCGCCGATTACCGCGCCACCGCTGACGGCATGGGCCTCAACATGAGCCGCACCGACCTCGACTCGGGGCCGCGTTCTCGCTCTCTGGTTATGGATGCCAACGGCCAGTTGCGCTTCAATGGCAACGAATGCCCATCGCAGCGTCCCCTTGCCATGAGCATGGCCGCTCCTGCCGCCAGCAACGGTAGCGCCGCGCTCTCCACTCTTGTCGACCGCGAGGTGCTGCGCATCCTCAACGAGGGCCGCGACCTGGCGCGCAAAATTCTCAGCGAACATGCCGACCAGCTCCACAAACTGGCCAACGCCCTGCTGGAACACGAACACCTCAAACGCCAGCAATTCGAGGCGCTGCTTGAGGAAGCATCGTGTCAGCCTGAGTGAAACGCGGCCCAGGCCACCCGCAAGGGGATGGACTTGACCCCGTTTATCAGATGCGACGTCAACAGCGAGTGAAACGCGGCCCAGGCCACCCGCAAGGGGATGGCCCTACTCTATACGGTGTAGCCAGCGGCAGGCCACCCGCAAGGGGATGGCCCCATAGACGTTCACTTAAGGCCGCCCCAGGCCACCCGCAAGGGGATGGCCCTACTATATACGAACGTGTCGTAGGGCTTGTGGAGCGGTCGTATAGAGTAGGGCCACCCCTTGCGGGTGGCCTGCGTCGCGCTCGCACGGGCTTAAGTGAACGCCTATGAGGGCCACCCCTTGCGGGTGGCCTGCGTCGCGCTCGCCCCCCGCTTCAGTTAACACCTACAGACTATGCAACACTTTTGCTTTTCCGGCGTCTCTATCGGTAGATCAACATGGTTGCGTTTGCCGTGTGCCAGGAGTCGTCGGAAAAGGGACGAGATGCATACAAATCACTCTTTCAAATGGTCACTGTGTCTCTCTGGCGCTTGCCTGGTATTTTTACTGACAGCCTGCGCTGCCCTGCCAGTTAACAGGAGGAGAAAGCCATGCAATATAATGTTGTTCCTTTTCGCTCCTCCGCGTATCTCTGGCGTTCCCGGTTCCCCCGGCTCTGCTGCCTCGCCATCATTATGCTCTTTGTCCTGTCGGCCTGCGACTCCGGCACAATGAATATTTCACCTGCGCCCACGTCGGCTCCGTTCTATTCGCTGGCTGGTGGTGGTTCGTGCGTGCGGCTGGGCAATCATCTGCAGCCGCCATATGCCAATATTCAGGTGAGCGACGGTACTTATAAGGCGTACAGCGAGACGATGCTGGTTGAGGACCCGTCTAACCCGCTTTATCTGGTGGGCGGCTCCAAATTTTTTACCGACCCGGCCCATTATCGCTTCCAGATCGGCTACTACACCTCGCACGATGGCGGTTGCACATGGAAGGATGGCGGCGTGCTGCCCGGCTTTCGCTCTGACCTGCTCACCTCTGACCCCAGCTTCGCCTACGGCCCGGATCATCGCGTCTATGCCGCCGTGCTTTTTTCCGCGCCCAGCCTGAATGGCGAAAGCGGCATTGCCGTCTCCACCTCTACCGACGATGGCCTTACCTTTGGCCCGCCCACCATCGTCTTCGACGACAGGACGGGCAAGGTCTTCAGCGACAAACCCTGGATTGCCGTTGACCAGACCTCTGGCCCCTATCGCGGCAACATCTATGTCGTCTGGTCATACGATCACGGCGGTTCCTGTGGCTTCGGCAATGACTGTAGCGAGGAACTGGCCTTCTCGCGTTCCAGCGATGGCGGCAAAACCTTTTCTCCTGTGAACCTGATTGAGGGACATGCTCCTTTCTGCACCAATAAAGCGACGGGGCGACCGACCGGCTCCACGCTCTGCGATGCCGCGCAGGGAGCTATTCCCCTCGTCGAGCCGGATGGCACCATCGCCGTCGCCTTCCCCTACATCGACCTGATGAGCGGCCCCATACCGACGCGCCTGCTCGTGACCACTTCCCCCGACTCCGGCATTACCTGGACAACGCCGGTTCTGATCGCTACCATTCACGATATCGATGGTCGCTTCCCGCCCGAACGCTACCGCGTGCTGTCGCTGCCCGCCTTCGCCTGTGACCCCCGCACGGGTCAGCTCTACATCACATGGTCGGACAAAGGTCGTCGCGATGCCGATATCCTTTTCAGCGCCTCGAAAGACGGTGGGCAGAGCTGGTCGTCACCCGTTCGCGTCAACGATGATGCCATGAACAACGGAGCCAATCAGTTTCAGCCGCAGATGTCTGTCGCGCCCGATGGCGTCATCAGCATCTCCTTTTTCGATACGCGCCTCGACCCGCGTCACGAGTTCATCGATGTCTACCTGGCGCAATCCGTCAATCACGGCGCATCGTTCCTCAAAAACGTGCGCGTGACCACACAAACCTGGAACCCTGCTACCGGCGCGCCCACCGACGAATATGGCAATCAATTCATCGGCGACTATCAGGGCCTCGCCTCCGACAATCACTTCGCTCACCCCTTCTGGAACGATACGCGCACCGGCAGCCAGCAAGTCTTCACAGCCGCCATCCCCAGCGCGCAACCGTGAGAGTTTGCAAAGCCGGGCCGGGTGTCATAGGATATTGGGAGATGTATTTCCCATCCAGCAAGAGATGAAAAGGAGACCAACATGGCAGGTTATGTAATTGTTGATGTCAACATTACTGACCCCGAAGAGTATCAGGTATATGCGCGTCAGACGCCAGCTACTGTTGAGCAGTATGGCGGGAAATTTCTGGTGCGCGGTGGCCAGCCAGAGACGTTAGAGGGCGAATGGCCCACAAAGCGTATCGTCGTCATCGAGTTTCCCAGCGTCGAGCAGGCCCATGCCTGGTACAACTCGCCGGAATACTCGGCCATCAAGGGCATTCGCCAGCGCGCGGCCAGCACCAACCTTATTATTGTGCATGGCGTGTAAGTTGATCGGGCAGGAAAAATGTAGCAATAGGCGTATCCACCGCCACATTTTTCCTGCCCGATCAACGTTTTGCTCTTGAGAGTATAGCACAGTTATAAGTTTGATGCAAGTAACTTAGATAGAATTTTGCTTCAGAGATTGGTATATAAATATTGGGGATAAAAATCCAAAGAAGTATCTGCTGGTGATAGGTTTCCAGTTGAGCCATTGCTACTTGCAAAAGGGCTATATCATAGAAGCGACATATTTTGCTCTGTCCCTTACGGTCGCAGCGTCGCCATCAGCCGCCTGGGCTGCAAAAGCAGATCGATAGCGTGGATGGGGCCGTAAGCCAGCACGTCGGCTGCCTGCAATGCGGTAATCGCGGTTCCTTCTTCGCCCAGGACGGCGATGCCAAGCGCGGCCAGCTGAAGCATCCCGGCATCGTTGGCTCCGTTGCCGAAAGCGACGACGTTGGCGGGGCCAAGCTCCTGCACCACGCGCACTTTATCTTCGCCCGTCTGTATCTGCCGTAGCGGGAAGCTAAAGACACTGCGCAACATGTCCAGATTGCCGTGCGTCCCCGCCGTCAGCAGGTGGATGGAGAGAGAGAGGGAAAGCTGTTTCAAATGGTCTACCGTTCCCGGAATCGGCAGCCCATTGACGGCCAGCGTGCCGTTAATATCAAAGACGGCGTGCAGTAGTTCCAGCGTTCCCCTTTGTGGAATTTCAATGCGCAACATTTCTTATCGTCTCAATCTATCCTGTACACAGGTCGAATAGCATTTCGTCACAGTCAATCCAACGAGTAGGTGAATGGTTGTTCTTGTGCCGCGATACTTTGTAACAGGGCCTGTAATCCCTGCTGCGCCCCCTGGCGCTGCTCGTTGCTGAGCGTCGTGTCGGCGGCAAATTCGTCTTCATCCAGTACCTGAATATTACCAGCCGGGTCAACCCAGACATCCAGCAAGAGGTCAACCTGCTCGATGCGCTCTTGCGTAATCACCGCTGGCTCCGCAATATTGCAGTACCAGCCTTTGCGCCTGCCCTCCGCGTCGGCGATATCAAAGATGTTGTACCAGCGATGGCGAAAGTAATATTCGGTGAAGCGGTCGCCCGGCTCAAAGACCGTGTAGCCCAGGTCTTTCGCCGCCATTCGCCAGTAGGCCAGCAGCACCACCCCCTCAGACGTCTCTTGCAGCACCTTGCCCTGATACTGGATTTTTACCTCCCCGGCGGGGTTCAGTTTCACCACCGTTACCGTGCGTTCTCCCATTATCTGATGTGGCCCTCCTGCCTTCTCTGAAATCTTAAGATAGTGTAGCGCATAGCTCTCTGTGCGTGCAAATTATTAGCCACTGTCAATCAGCCTGCGCAGCAGAGACAGGCTTTGCTGAATGCGCGGGATGTCTACGATGCCGTCGGCGTTGATAGCCGAGGCTTCCAGGCTGATGTTGCCGTGAAAGTTGTGCGCTTTGAGGACGGCAAAGACACGGGCGAAATCGATCTCGCCTTCGCCGGGGTGGAGGTAGCGGCGGTTGTTCTCGCGCGAGAAGAGCGCGCTATCGAAATCTTTGATGTGGATATGGCGCACAAGCGGTTCCTGCCAGAGCCACTCTGCCGCTAATGCCTCGTCAAGTTGCCCGTAGCGAGCGAGAAATTCGGTGTCCAGCGCAACCTTTGCCCGCGCATCTTGCTCGATGGCGCGGCGGACATTGCTCAAGGGGTCGGCATGGCGGGCGGGAATGGTTTCGACCGCCAGTTCCAGCCCGTAAGCCTCGGCCAGATCGAGGCAGCGTCCCAGGCAGTGCAGGTTGATGTCGAGCCGGTCGTCAAGTTCGGGCCAGCCCCACAGGTGCAGGACGAGCAGGCGCGTTCCAAGCGCGCGGCCCAACCGGGCATTGGCTTCCAGCATGCGCAGTCCCTGCGCGCGTTCCTCTTCCTGCAAACTGCCCAGCGCCGTTCCCACGCTCTTCTCCGTGTGCAGCGCCGGGAAATGCAGCTCTGACTGCTTGAGGCGGGCAGCGATTTCGTCAAGTTGCTCCGCCCATTCGGGGTAGAACATCAACTCGAAACCGTCCGCGTCGAGTTGCGGTCCATAGGTCAGCGTTGCCCGGTAACTGGTATAATCCGGGTAGCGACTGAAGGCTCCGGTGGAACAAAGTAATGGCATCGTTTCGTTCATGCGCCGATCACGCCTCTCAAGTCCACGGTGAAGCCGCATTTTGCGTAATCAGCGATGTCGCGCATGTTCGTTAAGAGAAGATTGATGGCAAATACAATGTCCTGCAAGAAAACCTGCTCCTTGATAAATGGCCTCTGCCTGCGTTCTACTTATCAGAAGGCTTACTGTGGTCTATGCTATCCCATTGTATGGCGTAAGGTAAGTCGCGACAAGGGCTAGAGAAAAAAGGAATATGTTATACTGAGATCATGCTTAATCTGGATTTTATTTGTAAGTACCCGGACGTTGTGCGCGAGGGGTTGCGCCGCCGTTGTGAAGAGCAGCAGATTGATGAGATTCTCTATCTGGCGGAGCAGCGGCGTAGCGTGCTGGCGAGCCGCAACGAACTCTATAGCACGCTGAAGCCGCTCAAAGAGGCAGTGCGCAGCACGACCCAGGAGAGACGCGCCCCCGTCAACAGGCAAATCAAAGGGATTACCGGCGACCTGCAACAGCGCGAGGCGCAACTGGCCGATATCGAAGCGCGCCTGCAATTCCTGCTGCTGCGCCTGCCCAACATTCCCCATCAAAGCGTTGCGGGCGGCAAGGGCGCGCAGGATCGCGAACTGCGGCGCTGGGGAGAGCCTGTCTCCTTTTACTATCAACCGCGCACGCATGCAGAACTGGGCCAGCGCCTGCATCTCATCGATGCCGAGAGCGGCGTCAAAGTGGCCGGCAGTCGCTTCGTGACCATGCGCGGTATGGGCGCGCGCCTGGAACGTGCCTTGATGACCTTCATGCTCGATGTGCATACGCAGGAACATGGCTATACGGAAGTGCTGCCCCCATTTCTGGCCCGACGCTCCGTCATGCAGGCGGCAGGCCAACTCCCCAAATTTGAGAATCAGGCGTACCTCTGCACCGCCGACGAACTCTTTTTGAACCCGACCGCCGAAGTTCCGCTCGTCGGCCTGCATAGCGATAGCATCCTGCCCCCCGGCACGTTGCCGCTGCGCTACGTGGCCTGGACGACTGCCTTCCGGCGTGAGGCAGGCTCGGCCTCACGACAGACACGCGGCCTGCTGCGTCTGCACCAGTTCAACAAAGTCGAGCTTTTTCAGCTTGTCGCCCCCGAAGAATCTTACGATGTGCTGGAGCAGATGGTGCGCCATGCCGAATCCATCCTGCAACGTCTGGAACTGCACTATCGCGTCGTCGAACTCTGCGCCCCCAATCTTCCCTTCTCCTCCGCCAGAACAATTGATCTGGAAGTCTGGATGCCGGAGCAGGAAACCTTCGTGGAAATCTCCTCCATCAGCAACTGTGAAGCTTTTCAGGCGCGGCGCGCCAACATCAAATATCGCCCGAGCAGCAACAGCCGCGCCGACTACGTCCACACGCTCAACGGCTCCGCCCTTGCTATCGGGCGCACCATCGCCGCCATTCTCGAAACCTACCAGCAGGCCGACGGCACCGTCATCGTCCCCAAAGTGCTG
>Ga0209810_1003029_pt1 | contig 18558 bp, 13 predicted proteins | sample Coa_R1_7_FD_187159 | JGI IMG/M metagenome (GOLD analysis project Ga0209810, IMG submission 187159) | Surface soil microbial communities from Centralia Pennsylvania, which are recovering from an underground coalmine fire - Coalmine... | ecosystem: Environmental > Terrestrial > Soil > Unclassified...
GCCATCCCATAGAAGCGCCGATTGCCGCCCAACCGGCCTCCGACCGCCGGATTTTAGACATCGCCGCGCGCTGCCTGCGGGCGGAGAACCTGCGCCTGCGCCAGCAGATGTTTATGCTGACCCTGCCCTGCGGCGATCCGCCCCCCTCCGTGCCGGACGGCTGGCATATTGATATCCCGTTCTTGCCGACCGAGTGGCAGGCTACGCCAAGCCAGATCTTTATCCAGTTCTTTTACTATTGCAGTCCCGTTCGGCCTGGCGGGGCCGCCACAATGGCCGTGCCCGGCTCCCATAAGCTGACCTATGCCGCTGCCGCCGACCTGTGCCGGACGGAAGAGGGCCGGCGGGCTTTCACGCGTGATCCGGCAGGTCTGGCGAGCGTGGATACTTCCCAGGGCATTGAGGTTCTGGCCGAAGAGGGAGACGTGCTGATCTTTAACCCCATGCTGGTTCACTCCGGCTCCAAAAACGTCACGCAGCAGCCCCGCTATGCGTTTCACTGCTCCTTTCACGACCATTCCTCTGACCGCGTTCGCAGACTGCCCGCTCCCGTCTTCTACGATACCTTCCCCGCCTCCATGGAGGCGGCGATGCCGGCGGATCTGCGCCCCCTGCTGGAGCGCTAACACAAAGGCGACCCGACTTTGGCGGCTTGTAGCCGGGCAATAAATTACCCGTCTATGTGGCCTGCGGCCAAGCGTCCTCACGGACGCCCTGCCATGCCAGGTGTTCCGTCCGCAAGGACGGTCGGCGGCGGAGCCGCCCTAGAGCCGGGTACTTTCAGTGCCCGGCAATACCTGCCTGCTCAGCGCCATAGCGGAGAGGCTGTCCACGGAGAAGGGCCGGAGCCGCAGGCGGAACCGGAACTCCTCCGGGCGCAGTTGGTACCGGGGCAGCGGGCCGGGGCCGCAGCTGGCGCTCCCCAGGCCGTTCTGCCGGTAATCCAGGTTCAGGAAGATCGCCTCCCGTGGCTTGAGGTCGCAGGTATGCAGGGCGCGATCCAGATCCTCCGTGGTGAACCGATGGGCGCTGAAGTTTAACTCCGGCAGGCCCACCGCCAGAAGCCCCAGGCCGCGCGTGTCGGTCAGCGCCACCCAGCGAACGTCGCTGCGATTGCCGTTCTCCTGCGGGAAGATATAGGGCGTGTAGAGGTCATCCACATCCGCAGTCCAGAGGCCGATGCGGTTGGCCTCCTTGCTGTCCGGGTACGACTCGCCCGGCCCCCGCCCATACCAGGAGACGCGGCGCAGTGATCCGGGCAAGGCCGCCTGTAGCCCGATGCGCGGCAGCATCTCCGGCCACTTTCCCTCCGGCACGCCATGCGTTTCCAGCAGCAGATCCCCGCTGCCGAAAAGGGTGTAGATATACTCGCACTGGAAGCTGTTCGGATAGACCGGCGGCGCGATGCGCGCACGCACCCGCACGCGCACGACATTGCGCCCAACCTCCTCCCAGGCAAAACTATCTAGACGGTGCTGGAGCAGGTGCAGCCCGGCCTCGCGCCACTGCGCCGTGATGCCGCCCCGCCTTCCGCCGTCGTTGTCGGTGGGCGCCCGCCAGAAATGCAGCCGGGGACCGGCGGCCAGCATCTCGGCCCCTTCATGCCGCCAGGAGCGGATTATCCCCCGGACCGTATCAAACTCCAGCGCATAATTTGAACCGATCAGACGCAAGCCCTGCGCCGTCTCTTCCGCTCGGAGAGGCGGCATGGACTCCAGCCGCACCTGCGGGCCTAGTTCCGACGCGAATGGCAGCGGAAACTGCGCCCAGGCCACCTCATGCCCTTGCGGCGCCCAGCGCGTCTCCTGCGCCAGCGTGAAGGAGACGTTGAGCCGGTAATCTGTCCCCGGCGCGGGCCGGGCCGGCGCGTGAACGGGCAAGGTAAGAAGATGGCTCTCTCCGGGAGCGACCTGCGGCGTGGGCACGGCCCCGCTCTGGAGCACCTCGCCGTCCGCCATCACCGACCAGCTTACCGCCAGATGGTCGAGCGAGAGGAAATCGTAGCGGTTGGTGATCTTTATCTGCCCTTCGGCCAGGTTCGCCGCTTCCGACTGCACCGGCTCCAGCACCTTCTTGTACTCGATCAGGCCCGGCGAGGGCGTGCGGTCTGGGCGCACCAGGCCATCAATGACGAAATTGCCGTCGTTAGGCTCGTCGCCGAAGTCCCCGCCGTAGGCATAGTAGGTGCATCCATCCGGCGTCGTCTTGGGGATGCCGTGATCCAGCCACTCCCAGACGAATCCTCCCGTCAGGCGCGGATAGCGGTAGAAGGCTTCCCAGTACTCCTTGAGGTTGCCCGGACCGTTGCCCATCGCGTGCGCGTACTCGCACAGGACAAAGGGCCTGTCGGCGTACTTGCTGAGCGGCACCCGCGCGCCCCACGTCTGGATATCCTCCTTGCCCTCGCCGATCTTAATGACGGTCGCCAGATCGGTATACATGCGGCTGAAGATGTCCGCCGTTTCCAGGCCCGCGTCCCCCTCGTAGTGGATCGGGCGGGTCGGGTCGAGCTCGCGCGCCTTTTGCGCCATCGCCAGGTGGTTGCGGCCAAACCCGGCCTCGTTGCCCAGCGACCAGAACAGCACGCAGGGATGGTTCTTATCACGCTCGACCATGCGTACCATGCGATCCACACATGCCGCCTCCCATTCCGGGTCGTCGGTCGGGTTGGCGCGTTCCGACTGCATCAGGAAGCCATGCGTCTCCAGATCGGCCTCATCAATCACGTAGAGGCCGTAGCGGTCGCAAAGGTCATAGAAGCGCGGGTCGTCGGGGTAGTGGGAGGTGCGCACGGCGTTGATGTTGTGCCGCTTCATCAGGAGGATGTCCTGGCGCATTGTTTCCAGAGGCACAGCCCGCCCCAGTTCAGGATGATGCTCATGGCGGTTGACGCCCTTGAACTTGATGGGCCTGCCGTTGACCAGAACGCGAGCCTCCCTGATCTCGACGGATCGGAATCCGACCCGGACCGGCACCACTTCCAGCGCGTTCCCGTCCGCGTCCCGTAAGGTCAGGAGCAGCGTATACAGATAGGGATCTTCTGCCGACCATGGGCGCGGGCGGGAGACCGGCAGGCCAAGCGCAAGCTGCGCCTCGCCCCCCGCCTCCACGGCGACCTCCTGCGTCAGAGGAGCGCCCACGTCCTGTCCCTCCTCGTCCCGCAGCGCCAGTTCTAGGCGAAAGCCACGAGCCGCCGCCTCGCCCGCATTGGCAAACTCCACGCGCACGCTCAGTTCCGCATCCCGATAGTTCGCATCGAAGTGGGTCTGAACAGAGAAATCGGCGATGTGCGCCTGCGGGAAGGCCACGAGAGAGACATCCCGGAAGATGCCGGAGAGCCACCACATATCCTGATCTTCCAGATAGCTGCCATCCGACCACTGGAGGACGCGCACGGCTAGCGTGTTCTCGCCCGTCCGCGCCACCGGGGTAATATCAAACTCGGCGGGCAGCCGGCTTCCCTGGCTATACCCGACCTCCGCGCCGTTAACCCAGACCGTGAACGCCGAGTCGACGCCCTCAAAGCGCAGGCGTATCTGCCGCCCCTGCCAATCGGCGGGAACGAAGAAGCGGCGCCGATAGCCTCCGGTCGGGTTCTCGGTGGGCACGCGGGGCGGATCGAGCGGAAACGGATAGATGACGTTCGTATAGTGCGGGCGGCCGTAGCCCTGCATCTGCCAGCTACACGGCACCGAAATCTCGTCCCAGCCGGATACGTCGTAACCCTCTTCCCAGAAGCCGTCGGGCAGCCCGGCGGGCGTCTCGGCGTAGGCAAACTTCCAGACGCCGTTGAGCAGTTGAAACCAGGGCGACGCTCCCCGCTCTCCGCTCAGCGCGGAAGCCTCGTCGGCATAAGGCAGGAAGTCAGCCCTCGCCCGCAGACGATGGCGCTCGAAGACTTTCGGATTTTCCCAATCGTTCATTCTTGACGTTACTCGCTCTCATCTGAAAGGCTATCGGAAATCGATCAAAACGGCGGAAGGCTGCACGCTGGCCGCCTGGCAGAGCGCATGCAGGACTCGTACCTGATCCGAGGCGCTGCGGTGGGTGCTGACGAAGACAGAGCGATCCCCCAGCTTCACCTCGCGAAAGCTCTGCATCCGGACGCCCGGAAGGGCGTGGTAGGGAGCGTCGTTGAGAAGATACTGGTTGCCGCTTCCCCGTCCACAGAACGGCAGAGAAGGCAGCTTCTCGGCTTTGCTGATCCACCGCACGAGCTCTTCCGCCATGTCCGCCCACGATTTGATCCCCACCGAGGAGCCATCGGGGAAGGTCAGTCGGCACGGCTTTTTATTGGCGACCGCCTGCCAGCCTGTCTTGCTATCCTTCTGGATCTGTTTCAGCAACGCGGCCAGGCTGCGCGCAGGAGATGAGACACTGCGCCCAACGGCGCCCGTTTTGGCGGCGGGAAGTGGGAGGGAAAGCTCCGGTTGCGTGGTGGGTTGTGTGGCGGGCGGAAGAGGCAGGGAGGCGCGTTCCGAGGTCAGATTTTCATCGCCGAGCGGCAATGTAGGCGCGTAGAGTTGCCGGAAGTAGTAGGCAATATCGGTCGCCTGCAGGGCACTCAGGTGATAGGCGCTCTGCAAGGTCTGGCACACGGCCTGAATAAGCGCGCTCTCCACATCCTGTAACTGGTCGGTCAGGATTGCGGAAAGACAGACCTGATTGACGTAAGACTCTAATTCCCCTGTGAGAACGACCTCTTTGCTGAGCGCGCGCAGCAGTCTTTCCAACTCGGCCGTGTTCTCAATGCTGGCGCTTACCAACCATCGTGGGAACGTCCTCGTCTCTTCCCTGGCGGCGTCATACAGGCGCCATTCACGCCCGTTGGTCAACACCACCCACCGCTTGCCTTCCGAGCAGGCATAGGCGAGAGAACGGGCCAGGTCGTCTCCCTCGGATAGCTCCTGGCTCCAGGCTCTCGATTCCAGAAACCAGGTATGCGCCGGATCTTCCGGCAGCAGAATGTAGTCGGGTTTCGGCCCTGCGGCGGTATCATTCTCCGGCTCTATCTCATCCAGCGCATAGCCGAGATGCTGCAAGACTTTATCAATGACGCGCATACGAGTCGCGGCCTCATTGGCCGGCGGCTTGGAAACATAGGCGCAGATATGCGCAATGGCCTCTGTTACTGACATGTCCATCCCTCATAATTCTGCCCGGCCCTGATGAACCTTGACAACTAAATCCGGTAATCGCAGGGCGGCTAGGTCCTTAGGTGTATGGCCCTACGAACCGGGGATTACCCGATGAAAAAGTCAAGGTTCATCAGGGCCGGGCGGCCTCTCTTAGAAGAGGCGGCGGTACTCCACCTCTACGATGCGGCGTACATCCCCACGCCGGCGGATGCGCAAGCGCACGGATCGCCCTTCCTGCCCGCCCCACAGGTATTCGGCCAACTCCGATTCGGTCAGAGAATAGATCGGCCGATCCTCCACCTCCATTAGCTCATCGCCCACGCGCACCCCAGCGCGCGCCGCCGGCGAGAAGGGCCAGAGCTTCTCCACAAACACGCGCCGCAGCGTCCTTCTCCCCATCTGCAATGGCTTGAAGTCGGGCCAGATGCCCAGTCCTACGGCATCCCCGCGACTGAGCGCCGGTTGCGACAGCGGCTCAAAGACCAGTGCGCCGCGCCGAAAGTCAAACGTGATGCGGAAGTAGCGCAGCAGGTCGCTGCCGAACAGCCCTTCGTACTCATCGGCCAGCAGGGAGCCGGTCGGGCCAGAGGTGCGCGGGACCACGACCGACCAGGCGACCTGTCCGCTCAGGGTCACGCCCTTCGAGCGTGCGAGCGGCCCCGATGGAGCCACGAGGGGCACTGTTGGCGCAGCGGTGGATGCGCTCGGCGGCAGCACTGCCCCGGTTTTCATGTCCGGCGCGGCGGGCAGCGTGATCTCCGGCAGCCAGACCAGGCGTGTGCCTGCCGGCTCGCCAGCAAAGCCGAACCAAACGGCGCAGCGGTCAGCGGGCAGCAAATTGACGTAGCGCGGGGGCAGCCAGGTCGTCGGTGCGCCGGTATCCACCGTCATGGAGATGTCCGCGCCGCCAGGAATGCGGGCGATCACCGCCGGAGCGCCCCCAGAGAAGAAGAAAGGCACGCGCGTACCGCTCGGCGCGGGCGCGTCCGGGCGCTGGAACTTCAACACCGGGCCATTCGCCCCGCCATAGTCCAGCGTCATCTGGAAGGCGCGCAGAAAGTCGTTGCCCAGGATGCCGTCTAGGTGCTCCCCGACGGCGGCAGCCAGCGAATCCAGGGCGTTGTCGGTGACGGCATCTACCGGCAGGCTGCGCAATTCGGCCCCGCCGACGCGCAGGCTCTGGATGCGGGTGAGGCGGCTGGCAAAATTGCCCAGGCCGCTGTAGTTGGTGATACGAGCGCCCAGGCGCAGCCTTAATCGGCGGGACAGCGGGCGAGACAGCGTGGTGGAGGCCGCGCCGGTATCCAGCAGGAAACGGCTTGCCCGCCGCTGACCGTTGACGTAGACCGGCACGACGCAGTAGCCGTGCACGAAATCCAAAGGAACGCGCGTGGGCAAACGGGAGGCCGGGCTGAAATGGTCGGCTTCTACCGGCCTGGCAAAGCGGTCGTCGGCAAGGGGCGTCTGGCAGTCCACCGTCTCGTTCTGGATGCGCTGGGCCAGCCTGCCGTCCTGATAGACCCGCAGGACGCCCGGATAGGAAAATGGCCGCGCCGGGGTCGCCGGCATCCAGGAGGCGATCACCATAATCGTCTCGGCAGGCACGCCGCGATGCGGGTCGCGGTCCCGATATCCGATGGCGCGCAGGCGGTCGGTACGGGGATCAAGGTAGAAGTCGGTGGGGACGGCTTCCGGGGCGTTGGCCTCTGCGGGGGAAGGCGCGGGCGGCGGAACAAAGCGGATGCGGCGCGCGGTCGTGCCGTCCGGCAGCCGCCGCAGGCCCCTATCTATCGCCTGCGCGCCTGGTTTTTCCCCATCTGCCAGCAGGCGAAAGGTATGGGCCTGGGCCTGTCGTGCCTCCAGAAGATCGGTCGGAGCGAGATCGTTGACGTAGCCGCCGTGCCGCTCCCAGCCGACCTTGCGCGCCCGATCATACCATCGTTCGCCCAGAAAGCTGCCTATCGCGATCCGCTCGTAGGTGCGCTCTCCCCGGTAGTAGCTGACCACACGAAACGCATTATGCACCGGCAGCCACATCTCCACGCGCGCCCTCACAATGGCGTGCGCCTCGGTGTAGCGGCGCATTGTCTCCATACGGTCGAGCGCATAGGCGTGCCGCAGTCGCGCCAGAGGCGTGGGAGGAGTGGGCGGCCCTGCCGCGCGCCATGCGCCTGTCCCCACCGGGTTGCATAGCGCGACAGCCGCCAGCGCGCCGAAACGACGCCCAGGCAGGAGGATCCCCTTCCCCCAATCGATCAAGGCTCTTCGGCCTCCGCGGCGCGCAATAACAGCTTCGGCTCCTCGGCAGCATGCCGGGCCTGTGCGGGCCGCAGCAGCGTCTCCGGCATGGGCAGGCCGATGCAGCCGGGCCGCAGCAGCGTGGCCTGCGGCTCAATGCGGGTGATCGCGCTGCGGATAGCCGGGATAAAGCCGATGCCGCGCACGTTCTCCAGGCGATAGAGCAGATCCAGCGCGCGGCAATCCCCGATCCGGCCCAGCGCGTTGGCAAGCGCCTCAGCCCGGTCGCGCCAGCCGGGACGCTGGGTGTCCACGCAATACTCCAGGGCGCGCAATAGGCCGGGAACGGCGGTGGTGTCCCGCTCCGTGCCCAACTGTTCCGCCGCCTCAACGACGACGGGCGTGTAATCGCTCAGCAGTTGCGGCACCAGCGAGGCCGCCAGCGGCGAGGCCCGCCGCTGTGTCCGACGCAGGCGCGGCTCATCCAGCCAATCCTGTAACAGACGCTTGGCCGATTTGCCGATCCCGACCAGGCCGAGGACGCTCAACACCGCCATCCACATCTCCAAAGGCATTCGGGACAGGCCGCCCAGGGCGATCCCCGCCGCCAGAAGCGCCAGGCCGATTCCCAATAATCCAAACGCGACCAGTTGTTCCATGCTACTATCTATCCACTTCCGGCCTCGGGGAGACCGCACGTATTAGCTATAGGAATCAAGCATCAACATTCAATTGATTTCGCGACCTCGGTCCTAATTCCTGCCCGCTAGGCGCCGCAGCACTTTTTATATTTCTTGCCGCTGCCGCAGGGACAGGGCTCGTTGCGCCCGACTTTCGGCGGCGCCACGTAGGGCTGCATACTCTCCTGCGGCGCCGCCTCCATCTCCCCCGGCTCGCCCAGGTCCCAGTCCTCCTCTGCCTCCTCCGCTTCGTCGAAGAGATCGCTCCAGGCTTTGCGCGGCGTCGTAACCGGCAGGCCGAAATGCTCCTCCACATCGGCCATCTGGACGATGCCTTCGTCCACGCGCCCCTCCTCAAACGCCTGCCGGATCAGGGGCACCGACTCTTTGGCGCCCACATCCAGCAGGTTGATGATGAGGAAGGCCGCTAGGGAGTCATCCTCCTGCTCGGCCATCAGGGCCTGCTCCAGGCGCCGGATCACCTCATCGCGCGTCTCTGGATGCGCCTGGGCGATTTCGGACAGAGCGTCGCCCGCGCCGGCGCGCAGATAGGTATCGGCCTCATGATTGGTCAAAACCGCCGTGAGCGGCTCGATGGCCGGGATGCCCATGGCCGCATAGAAGAAGGGCATCTCCTCGCGCAGCCAGTCGTCCTCTTCGCCAAGCAGCGGCAGCAGCGGCTCGATAGCGGCCTGCGCCGCCTCCCCCATCCGCGAAAGTACGCTGACCGCGTGCAGGCGCGTCCACTGGCGCGGGTCTTCGGGATGCTGCTCGCTCCAGTAGTCGTAGTAAGACTCATCCTGCGCCATCTCCACCAGCTTCTGAACGGCAGCGCGGGCATCTCCCTGCTTGAGCTCGGCGGCAATGGCGTCATATTCCTTACCGAACTCCCCCGGCCCCATTGTCAGCAGGCGCGCATAGGGCGCCGGCAGATTGTGCTGCGGCAGGTTCGGCTTCGGCGGTTGTTTCTCTTTTGGCCTTGGTTGACGAACGGCTTTCCGCGACATACGTTCTTCCCTTCACAAATTAGAAGACAGAGCCCGGATAGGAGTTCCCGGAACCTTCCCAGCGCGTCGCGTAGCGAACAGCAAGCATCCTTTCGACAGTTCCGCGCAAAAACCCTTCACCGAGCGGCACGGCGCTCCTCTCAGAATCCTTCCGTTTTCTTTTCGGGCTGCTAATGACTTTTGCAAATCTAATCGTCTACAAGAACAGGTCCTTCCGTTCTCGATGTTTTTGCGTTTTTGGTGTCCGCCAGTCGCAAGGCAGAGGCGCGAGTATCGCCAGGCGGAGATCGCCAGGCAGAGCCGCGAGCCGTTGAGCGGCGTCCCTGGCAGTCGAGCGTGCCCAGTTCCGACCCTAGCAGTCGTAGCGCCGTCCCTTGCAGTCGCTTGGCCGAAGGCCACACAGACGGGGGTTGAAAACCCCGGTCCTAGCCGGGCATGGAAAATACCCGTCTAGAGGGCGGCTGCGCCGCCGACCGTCCTTCGGACGGAAACTCCTGGCTTTGCTGGGCGTCCGCCAGGACGCCTGGCCGTTAGGCCCCATAGCCGGGTACTTTCCGTGCCCGGCGGCGAGTACAGGGCAAACGGAAGGACCCTGCCAGAAGGAGAAAACAGGAGGAGATCAGAGGTTGGCGTCTAACTTTTGTTTATGTAAGGAGAGCGGAGAAGGGGGTTTCCAGCGTTGGAACGACAAAAGCAGATTTCAAGACGAAAATTTCTCAAGGCGTCCACGGCCTCAGCAGCGGCGTTCGCGATGCCTTATGTCCTCCCCAGCGGCATACTGGCGAGGCCGGGCCGCCCCGGCCCCAATGATCGGATCGTCTATGGGCACATCGGCCTGGGCGGGATGGGCCGCAGCCATGTCGTGCCCGATGCCGCCGCCGCGCTCTGCGACGTGGACGCCAACCATCTAGCCGAGGTCGCCAAGACCGTTCAGGGCACGCCGCTGCTTACCAAAGATTACCGCTACATCCTCGACCGTAAGGATATAGACGCCATCACCATCGGCACGCCCGACCACTGGCACGCCATCATGACCGTCCACGCCTGCCAGGCCGGCAAGGATGTCTACTGCGAGAAGCCGACCTGCAAGACCATCCAGGAAGGCCAGGCGATGGTAAACGCCGCCAACAAATACGGGCGCGTGGTCCAGATCGGCGCGCAGGGCCGCTCCAACCCCAACGCCAAAATCGCCGCCGAATATATCCGCAACGGCCAGATCGGGAAGGTATCGCATGTGGAGGTCTGGCACACGCCCAACTTCACCGATGGCTGGGGCGAGGAGAAGGCGCCTCCGCCCGAGCTGGACTGGGATCTGTGGCTTGGCCCGGCACGCTGGCGGCCTTATAACCCGGTCTACGTCCATTTCAACTTCCGCTGGATGATGGATTTTGGCGCCGGCTTTATCCGCGACCGGGGCAACCATGTGCTGAGCATCGTGATGCTATGCATGAACGCCGACAACGCCGGGCCGGTCAGCGTGGAGGCAACCGGTGAGCCGGCCAAAGAGGGCGTCTGGGATGTGCCGGTGACGATGGAAGTGAAGTGGGAATTCAAAGATCCGGACTGGACGCTGACCTGGAGCCAGCCGGGCGCGCGTTATAATGGCATCGAGTGGGGCGCGAAATACTATGGCGACCGGGACACGCTGATCGTCTCCGGTGGCGATGCGGGCACCGACACGGAGGATAAGGCCAAGCAGTACCATCCGCCTGCCGACGGCCAGCACGTCTATATTGATCCCGACCCCTCCCCCGACCCGACGGAGCGCCACCGGCAGAACTGGCGGCGCTGTATCCGCACGCGCGAGAAGCCGGTCATGTCCGTTGAAATCGGCTACAACGTCATTATCCTGCCCATCATCGCCAACATCTCCTATCTGTTGGGCCGCAAGCTACAGTGGGACCCTGTCAATCACCGGTTTATCGGCGATGAGGAAGCCAACCGGATGCTCGCCCAGCCCTACCGCGCACCCTGGCACTTGTAGAGCATCCTAATCCCCCGGCCCCCTTCCCTGGGAGGGAAGGGGGTGACCCAGCTTCTCGTCTCCCCTCCCCTGTTCTTGGGGATCGCAAGGTGTCGCAAGGCGGAGGCAAGGGCCGTAACCTTGCCGACCCTGGCAGTGGGGAAGGGGGTGGGAGCCTCTCCCCTCTCCCGCAGCGCCGGGGGTCGCCAGGCGGAGGGCTGTGGCAAGGCGGAGGCAGGGCCCCTAACCCTGCCGACCCTGGCAATGGGCCGGGGGTGAGGGCCACTGGGTGAGGTCGGTTGGGTAGTGGCCAACGGAGGAAGACATGCTGACTTTGCTAATGCATAGCGGCGTCCTGGCGCTGCTGGCGGCTTTCATGATCGCGGCGGCCACCGGCGAACCGGCGGAACCGTCCTGGTCGGACATCATGCCGGAAGGAGCGCAGTTGGAGAAGGTCGCCGGCGGCTTCCAGTTTGTCGAGGGCCCTATCTGGACGCACCGGGGCACGCTGATCTTCAGCGACATCCCCGCTGACACGCTCTACGAATGGAAGGGAAGCGCGCCGCCGGACGTCTTCCGCAAGCCTTCCCATAACACCAACGGCAATACGCTGGACCGACAGGGACGCTTGATCTCCTGCGAGCATACCAGCCGCCGGGTTACCCGCACCGAGCCCAACGGCGCCGTGACCGTACTCGCCGACCGCTATGAAGGCAAGCGGCTCAACAGCCCCAACGATGTGGTCGTCAAGTCCAATGGCGACATCTACTTCACCGATCCGCCCTACGGCATTAAGCCCGAGCAGGAGGAATTGGGCTTCTACGGCGTCTATCGCCTGACCCCGCACGGCAAGCTCACGCTGCTGGTCCGGGATTTCGTGCGGCCCAACGGCCTGGCCTTCTCGCCGGATGAGAAGCGGCTCTATATTGACGATTCGGAGCGCCAGCATATTCGCGTGTTTGACGTCAGGCCGGACGGCACGCTCGCGAACGGGCGCGTGTTCGCCGACATGCATGGCGACAAGCCCGGCGTTCCCGATGGGATGCGCGTGGACTCGCGCGGCAACGTCTACTGCACCGGATCGGGCGGCGTGCAGGTCTTTGCGCCGTCCGGCAAGCGCCTGGGCGTCATCGCCGTGCCGGAGGTGGCGGCCAACTGCGCCTGGGGCGATTCCGACGCCAAGACCCTCTATATCACGGCAAGCACCGGGCTGTATCGCATTCACCTAAAGATTGCCGGCGCGCGGCCCTGAACACCCACAAGGAGATTCTATTGGAATGAAGGCGGAAATTGCTGCGTTTTTAGAAAAAATCAAATCGCCGGATGCCGACGTGCGGTACAAGGCATGGCGTGAAGCGGGGCCAATGGGCGCGGAGGCCGTCGTGCCGCTGGGAGAGTTAGCAGCCTCCCCGGATAAAGGCGTAGCGAAAGCGGCCTCTGGGGCGATGGAAACCATTGCGCATCATGCAGCCCGTCCCGGCGCCGGCGCGGAAGCCCACGCCGTCTCCGTGGAGCTGCTAAAGGTGGCACAGACGCCGCACCCGCGCATGGTACGGGCCGATGCGCTCTACCTGCTCGGTTTCACCGGAGATGGGCGGATCGTGCCCGGCCTGGCCCGGCTGCTCTCCGACCGAGAGCTTCGCGAGGATGCGCGGATGGCGCTGGAGCGGATTCCGGGCAGCGCCTCCCTCTCTGCGCTCCGGCAAGCGGCCCGGACGGCCTCTCCCGATTTCCGCCCGAACCTGGAACAGTCCCTTCATAACCGCAGCCTCACGCCCAAGACCGTCGGCAGAGAGCCCGCTCGATAGGCGAGGACCAAACGGTTTAGACTACCCGCTGCGCTAAGCCAGGTCGTCAGAATAGCCGAACGCGGCTTACGCTAGCGGTTGTCCTTGCCTTCCTGGTCTACCGAGCGGGAACGCCGGTATAGCCGGGCCAATTGCCGGCGCTCCTGCCAGGCTCTCCACCAGCGCAAGGGAGCGAATCCACCCCTCTCCGCCGCCTCACGCTCGGGCGCAAACGTGCGCAGGCGTAACACCGGCGCTTTCTCCCAGGGCCTGCGCACCGTGGCATAGCCCCGATAGGGAGAACGGCCATAGCGGACATAGGCATAAGCTGCCGCGCAGCCGGAAAGCGCAAACAGCCCAAGTAGGGGCGGCCCCACCTCGAACCATACCAGCACGACGGTCAGCAAAGCCATCAAGGGAGCCGGAATCGTGAGCAGCCCATACAGGCTGACGGACTCGCGAGAGTTTATCGTGCACCAGGCCACCGTGGGGGCCGCCAGGGCCACCCACACACTCGCCAGCGCGGCCTGCGTCCCCAAAAGCTGTGCGCCGGCCCAGGTCGTCAGGGCCGTCAGCGCGGAAACGGCCAGAAAGAAGCCCACAAACGTCCGCGTGCCCCAGCTTCGTTCCAGGCTGCCGCAGACCCAATAGGCCCAGATACAGGCAAACAACAGAAACAGGGGATGGCGAGGTCCAATCAACGGCCAGGTCACCAGGGTCCAGAAGCGCTCCTGCCAGGCGCTGCTGAAGAAAACCAGATTGAGCAGCCTATCCTGAGTCTGGGGAATGACGCCCAGAAAGAAGGTGACGATGTTAAGAGCGATAAGCAGAATCGTGGCCGGGCAGCCTGACGCTGAAAAGTAATGAGACATAGGTTGGGTACGCAACATAGCAGACACTCCAGATAAGGGCACGTTGGGCTTGAGCACGCCCGCACCGGGACATTAAGAGCGTCTAACAAAACCGTACTCCCTCTGCCTTGCAGGGAGAGGGCCGGGGTGAGGGGAGAGCCTGACAGCCAAGTTGTGTTAGGGACTCTAAACCTCATAGAGAAGCCAAATTAAGGTAATCCCTCCCAACGGTGTTGACGTATCTCCTCAGCAGCAGGCTGCGTGAGATTGATCCACACGGCTGGGAGTGTCTACCCAAATTAAAAACCTGGCAATAAATTACCCGCTTTACCAGGCACTCTCAACATCCTTTTACTAGCATACCACAGAAAACGGGAAGCGGCCCTATAAATGGGACTGACCGTAGGGCGCCGGGCCGGCCCTTGCGCGGGACGGCTTCTTTCGGATAGAATCCCTGATATAATACGAGTAACGCACGGAGAGGAAATCCCTACCCAGATGGCCGAGAGCGCTCCGTCTCCAGAGTATTCGGCCGAACGGATTTGCGCGGCCTCGGCCGGGCGGCAGCAGGCCAGAGGCAGGAGAGAACGCATTGCATGACACCCGAACCTGATCCCGGAGAGCAGAAGGCGGCGGCGGCAGCCTCCACAGCGCCGTCCATGCCCCAGGAGCTGCGCAGGCGCAAAATGGCGGCGGCGCGACTCTCGGTCGTCTCCAACTCCGCGCTGGTGCTGCTCAAATTCGGCGTTGGGTTCTGGACGGGCTCGATCAGCGTGCTGTCCGAGGCCGTGCACTCGCTGACCGACCTGATCGCCTCCGGGATCGCCTTCTTCTCGGTGCGCGCCTCCGACCTTCCCCCGGATGAAGAGCACCCCTACGGCCACGGCAAGATCGAAAGCCTCTCCGGGCTGCTGGAGGCCCTGCTGATTTTCGGCGCGGCCCTCTACATTATCTCTGAGTCTGTACAGAAGCTGCGCTCCCCGAACTGGCACCCGCACACAGTCGATGCGGGGCTGGCCGTGATGGGCCTCTCCTGTCTGATCAACGGCTTCCTGTCGGGCCACCTGTACCGCGTCGCCCGCGCTACCGACTCGCAGGCGCTGGAAGCCGACGCCGGGCATCTGCGGACGGATGTATGGACCTCGCTGGGCGTGTTCGCCGGCCTGCTGCTGACGCGCCTGACCGGCCATGCCTGGTTTGACCCGGCGACGGCGCTGCTGGTGGCGCTGCTCATCTGTTATACGGCCTATCAATTGACGCGCGACGCCCTGCGCTTGCTGATGGATGTGCGCCTGCCCCCCGAAGAGGAGGCCGCTATCCAGGAGGTGCTGGAGACCGACGCGCGCGTGCTGGGCTACCATAAGCTGCGCACGCGCAAATCCGGCTCCCATCGGCATGTGGATGTGCATGTGCAGATAGATGATAACAGCTCGTTTCTCCAGGCCCACGACCTCACCGAGGAACTCGAAGATCGGATTCGCCAGGCGCTGCCCGCCACCCACGTCAATATTCACACCGAACCCTATCATGCCGAGATGCGCCACCAGCAGGAGGAGCACGGCGCTCCCCCGCCGCCGCAGGCCGCTTCCTCGGCAGGCGAGTCTGCTGAAACCACCAAAGAGACGCCCGTAGGCCCCACAGCCACAGCCGGACGCCCCCCCGCCTCCCCACCCTCCCCTTCCGCCTCCAGTGGCGAACGCACGGGGACTTCAGGACGATGACGGCGGCTCTCTCTGGCTTCAGCCTCTGGAGCGCGCTGCACTACCTGCTGACCGGCGGCACGCTGCTGGCCTGGCTCCTGGGCCTGGGGATGCTGGTGCAGGGACGTCATCACTATAAGCGCCTCGCCGAGGTCTCTCTGCCCACCGCAGCGCTTCAGAACCTGCCCCGCCTCTCGGTCCTCGTTCCCGCCTGCAACGAGGCCGCGACGGTCGAGCGCGCCATGTTAAGCCTGCTGGCGTTGGACTATCCCGCCCTGGAGATCATCGCCGTAGATGACCGCTCTACCGACGCGACGGGCGCCATTCTGGACCGGCTCGCCGCCGCCAATCCGCGCCTGCGCGTGATCCACATCCGGCAGCTGCCGCCCGGCTGGCTCGGCAAGAATCACGCCCTCCAGGTCGCCGGCGAGCACGCCACCGGGGCCTGGTTCCTCTTCACCGATGCCGACGTGGTGTTCGCGCCGGATGCCCTACGGCGAGCCGTCGCCTACGCCTGTACCCACGACATCGATCATCTGGCCGTCGCGCCCCACTGCGAGACGCACGGCTTCTGGGAGAAGCTGTTCGTCAGCTATTTCGGGCTGATGTTCAGCTTCCACGTGCGCCCCTGGGATGTGCCTGACCCCAATAAGCCGGCCTATGCCGGCTTCGGCGCATTCAACCTGGTGCGCGCCGCCGCATACCGGCAGTTCGGGGGCCACCGCGCGCTGCCGATGGAGGTGGCCGACGACATGAAGCTGGGCAAGGTGATCAAGCGGCATGGGTTCCGTTCGGCGATCCTGGAGGGCGGAGAGGAGATCTCGGTGCGCTGGGTGATCGGCTTTCGCGGTGTGCTGGACAGCCTGACCAAAAACGCCTTTGCGGGCTTTGAGTATCGGCTGGGGCCGATGCTGGCGTCGGTGGCGGGGCTGGCAGTCACCGGGCTCTATCCGGCTGCGGCGCTGTTCCTGCCGCCCTGGCCGACGCGGCTGTTGGCAGCGGCAACGCTGCTGGCGATGCTATTTGGGGCCGGGCTGATGCGGCGCCTCTCCGGGGCAAGCGCGTGGTACGGGCTGGCCTACCCGCTCGCCACGCTGATCTTCATCTCTATTATTCTGCGCTCCACCTGGCGGGCCTACCGGCAGAACGGCATCGTCTGGCGCGGCACGCTCTATCCGCTGGAGGAGCTTAAAAAGGGCGTTGTGTGAAAAAGGAGGAAGGCAGAAGGATGAAGAAAAGCCTTGTTCTTTTCCTCTTCCTGCCTTCCTCCTTGCTGGAAAGGGAGGAGGGAGGAAGAAAATCCCTGCTCTTTTCATCCTTTCGCCTTCATCCTTTCTCGGGGCGCTGCCAGCATAAAGAGGCGCCCGGCAGTTTTGCCGGGCGCCTCCGCGCATTGGGCAACATTAGCGGCAAGCCGGCGCCTTCTGGTCATACCCTTGCGGATTCATCTCCTGGGCGTTGGGGATGAACAGATCCGGGTTGGCGTCGAACTTCTGCTTGCAGGTGTCGCTGCAGAAGTAGTAGGTATGATCACCAACCTTCGAGAATGCGGGGGCCTTTTCCGGGTCCATGTGCATGCCGCACACCGGATCGACAATCATGGTGATGGTACTCCTTTCCGATGGCAACGGTCCTCCGTGGAGGACGAACTTACTCTTGGCGTTGCATCAGGAGGACTCAGCCGCAAAACACAAAGTTCCCGGCTTTGCCACCACAGAAAAATCGCTTGACATTCCTGGCGGGCTATGCTATTCTTTCGACATACGTAAACGTTTGCGGTCGGAGGGAGGCAGACCGTCGTGCGCATTACGATTCAGGCCATAGCCACCCACTTGCAGCTCTCTCCGGCGACGGTTTCGCGCGTCCTCAACCGGCGCGAAGACGCTTTCATCTCCCAGACCACGCGACAGCGCGTCCTGCGCGCGGCGGCGGAGATGGGTTACCGGCCCAACCGCGCTGCCCGCGCCCTGGTTACCGGACGAACCGACCTGATCACGCTGGCCCTCAACCGCGTGCGCTCCTCCTACTACACGGAGGTTATCTATCAGCTCCAGGAGCAGTTGCGGCGTGATGGCTACGAGACGTTGGTCGGGCAGATGGCCGGAGAACGCGATACGGGCCTGGATGCGCTGGGCCTATCGGAATGGCCCACCGACGGCATTATCATCGTAGACCCTCTGTCCGACCTCCGTCCCTTGGCGCGGGGCAGCCTGCTCCAACAGACGCCGTTTGTCTGCATTGGAACCGTTCCTATCGAAGTCGCCGATTACGTTGTGGTAGACCTCGATTCGGGAGCCAGGGAAGCCGTGGAACATCTGATATCCCTCGGATGTCGGCGCATCGGCTATTTTGCGGGGAAGGGCGTCTGCCATCCCGGCGATGCCCGCTACGATGCCTATTCCCGCACTATCCAGGAAGCGGGCTTGCAGCCGGAAATTATCGCCGTGGCACCCGCAACCCGAAGCCATGCGCGGGCTGCGCTCTGCGATTATGTCCGGGACCGGGGCTGCCCGGACGGGCTTTTCTGCTTCCACGACGATCTGGCCCTGGCAGCCTATCGCGCGCTCTGCGACCTGGGCTTGCGCGTTCCTGAGGAGGTGGCGCTCGTCGGCTGCGATGGCATCCAGGAGACGCAATACCTGGAGAAGCCGCTGACCACCATCGTGCAGCCGTTGGAGTCGATGTGCGCGCTGGCCTGGCAATATTTGCAGCGCCGGATGCAGGACCCCGCCGCCCCGCTGCAGCAGACGATTTTAACGCCGTGCCTGGAGATCCGGCCCTCCTCGCGCCGCTAAAAGAGGAAGGCCCGGCACATTGGAACTGGCACGGCATATCCTAGAGAAGTATCCGAAAGGAGGGATGGCTGTCTGTCGCCGCGTTCGTGAGGAGCGGGTGGGTAAGTCCCCAAGCCCCTATCTACAACGCGCCGACTTCCATAATAACGACCCTGCGAGAAGATAGCGCCCGGTCCTCGGGCCGGGCGAGGATTGAAATAAACAAACAAGCAAACAAACAGGAAAGGTAGATAAGTATGTTTCGGTTTCATTCCACGGAGCGCCGCTCCGGCTTCACTCTGATCGAATTGCTCGTGGTCATCGCCATTATCGCCATCCTGGCCGCCATTCTCTTCCCCGTTTTCGCCCAGGCCCGCGAGAAGGCCCGCGCCATTAGCTGCACCTCCAACCTCAAGCAGA
>Ga0209810_1003030_pt1 | contig 18556 bp, 18 predicted proteins | sample Coa_R1_7_FD_187159 | JGI IMG/M metagenome (GOLD analysis project Ga0209810, IMG submission 187159) | Surface soil microbial communities from Centralia Pennsylvania, which are recovering from an underground coalmine fire - Coalmine... | ecosystem: Environmental > Terrestrial > Soil > Unclassified...
TCCTGACCATCTTCAAAAAAGCCTTGGATGGAGAGGATCAGGCGTGTGATCATCGGGTCATTGCGGCTGACGGTCGTGTGGTTTGGTTTCATACCGGGATACATGCTGCCCGGGAGAGAGGTCAAATTGTCTATCGAGGCCTCTCCGTCGAGATTACCTATTTAAAGCAGATCGAGGAAGCGCTCAGAAGAAAAACAGAAGAAGCGGAGCAAGCGAGCCAAACCAAATCGTATTTTCTTTCGATCGCGTCCCACGAGATCCGAAACGGACTCAATTCGATCATCGGATGTGCCAGCGTCTTAAAGGAAGGGACCGTTCCAGAGGAAAAACGCCTTACGATGTATCAGCGCATATTACGCGCCGCCTATGATCTGAATGATTTGGTCAACCGCATTCTGGACGTTGAGAAGATCGAAACAGGCCGAGTGCAGCTTCAAGCGAATATCAGTGAGGTCTTCCTTCCAGAAATATTAAGACAGATCTTAGAGGACTTACGGTTTATCTGGAGCGAAAAGGGGCTCACCGTAGAATTTCACGATGATCTCACCGTGCCTTGTATTCGCTCTGATCCGGGAAAACTGCGTCAGATCTTTACGAACCTGATGATCAATGCAATCAAATTTACCGACGAAGGGTCGATCTCGGTTCGAATCCTCCATCTCAGCCAGACAAAAGAGGTTTCAGTCCAGATCCAGGACACAGGAATCGGAATCGCTGAGGAGGATCTTCCCCATCTCTTTAAGCCTTTCTATCAGTCTGGAAGAGCCGTTGCACCGGTCGGCACGGGGTTAGGATTGTCGATCGTGAAAAAATTGGTCGATCTTCTAAAAGGACGGATCGAGGTGAAAAGCCAGCCGGGCGCTGGCTCCATCTTTACGGTGACCTTGCCATACAGCGCGTGCTAAAGTCTGTTTCCTCTTTACTGAACGAATCTCTTGAGTTTAGGAATTCCCGAAGAAAGGTGGAAGAAGGAGTCGATCGGTTTCGAAAAAAGAGGATCAGGAATACCAGCGGAGAATAACAAAGAAGAAGCCCCCGGGCGGAGCGCCCGGGGGAAGGAGTTAACTTCTATGCGCGTCTTTGACGAGGCCTTGCTCATCAACGATCAGCGCGATCTGAGATCCCTGCGCAACTCCGTTTAATTTCGTCAACACAGGGACCTTCACCTCAAACGCTTTGGTCTCACCGCTGTCAAGACGGATAGATACCTTTCTGTCGAGCGGATCAAAGGAGTCGAGTGCTCCTTTAATCATCTGAGGATGCCCAATCGTTCCACTCTCGGTCGATCGGACCGTTTTCGCAGCGGCTTCTTGCTTTTGCATATCGATGATGAGGTTTCCTTCATCAATCTCTAAGAGCAAGAGATCTCCTTTTTGCAGCGAAGGGAGGCCCTCTTTCTTTGCCTCCTCGGCCGAGAAGTTTCGGAGGGTTCCCTCCTGCGTCTTCACGAAGACGATCCCTCGGTCGACTCTCTGGACCTCCGCCGTGACGATCCGATGATGGTGCATCGGCTCCCCAGACTGCAGCCGAAGACCGCTCTTTAAAAGATCCGCCCCTTTCGCCGAAGAGACCGGCATCAGGATCAACAGCAATAAAAAGAGAGAAATTGAAATCGCTTTCAGCCATTTCATAGAACATCACCTCCTTTTATGCCAGGATTGTCTAACGCAACGATCGGTCCTGTCAGAGTCAAACGCCGGAGCAGGACCGGAACAGTTGCGCTGTTTTCTGGTGAAGAGATAATCATCGCAGATCACTTCGTCAAGGGGATCGATCCGGCCGCCTCTCACATTTTTCAGCCGAAGGGTGTTCCTTCTGAAGCAGGCCGATCACGAGGCAGGAGCGGAGAGAATCGCGTCATGAAAGCCCTCTTCCTGCGCGGCATTGGATTCAAGCGTCGCGTCGTTGCCGTCTCGGTTTCGCTCCGCCAGCAGCCGCATCAACTCCGCCCCTTCGAGCGTCTCCCGTTCTTTCAGACGATCGGCAAGCCACCGGAGGGTTTCTTGATTTTTCATGAGGAGTGCCGTGACTTTCTGGTGAAGCTTCTCTAGAATCTGGGCCACCTCGGCGTCAATGCGTTCGGCGGTCCGCTCACTGTATTCCATGCCGGAAGGAAGGGGGCGATCTTTTTCTCTCAAGTAGAGGCCCCCTTGAGGGTCTGCAAAGGCTTGCGGACCGAGCGCCTCGCTCATTCCATAGAGGCAGACCATATGGCGCGCAAGGCGGGTCGCCTTCTGCAGATCATCCTGCGCGCCGGTGGAGGCTTCCTTGAAAACAATCTCTTCGGCAACCCGCCCTCCGAGCAAGACGGCGATTTTATCTTCTAATTCTGATCGGGTCATCAGATAGCGATCCTCGGTCGGAAGCTGCATCGTGAACCCCAATGCCCCGATGCTGCGAGGGATGATCGAGACCTTGTGAACCCGATCGGCATGCTTCGACAGCAGGGCCACCAGCGCATGGCCGATCTCGTGGATGGCAACGATATCCCGATCTCGGGGACTTAACACCCGGCTTTTGCGTTCCAGCCCGGCCATCAGGCGGTCCGCGGCCCGATCGAGGGAGGTCTGATCAACCGCTTCCTTCCCTTCCCGGACCGCAAGAAGGGCCGCCTCATTCATCAGGTTGGCGAGGTCGGCCCCGGAGAAACCGGGTGTCCGCGCGGCGAGCGTTCGAAAATCAACATCCGGCGCGAGACGAACCCGCCGCGCATGCACCTGCAGAATCTGAAGGCGCCCCGCCACGTCCGGAAGGTCGACGACGACCCGCCGGTCGAATCGGCCGGCCCGAAGCAGCGCCGGATCGAGCACCTCCGGACGGTTGGTGGCGGCCAGAAGGATCACCCCTTTCGAGGGATCGAAGCCGTCCATTTCGACCAACAGCTGGTTGAGGGTCTGCTCCTGCTCGTCGTGCCGTCCAAAGGGAGCGGCCGAGGAGAGGCGCGACTTTCCGACCGCATCGAGCTCATCGATGAAGATGATGCAGGGGGCTTTCTGCTTTGCCTGCTCAAAAAGATCGCGGACCCGAGCGGCACCCACCCCGACGAACATCTCGATGAATTCCGATCCGCTGATCGAGAAGAAAGGGACCTTCGCTTCGCCGGCGATCGCCCGCGCCAGCAGTGTTTTCCCCGTTCCCGGAGGGCCGACCAGCAAGACCCCCTTCGGAATTCTCCCCCCCAAGGCTTGATAGCGTGCAGGCTGCTTTAAGAAATCGACGATCTCTCGCAGTTCCGCCTTCGCCTCTTCAACCCCGGCGACATCATCGAAGGTGACCTTGATATCGTTTTCGCTATAGATCTTCGCGCGGTTCTTTCCCAAGGTGAGCGGCGAGGTGAGACTGCTGTTCTGCGAAACGCGTCGCATCAGAAACTGCCAGAAGAGCATCATCGCCGCAATGGGGAGAATCCAGCCGAAGAGGAGATTATTCCAGAACGTATTTTCGACATCCCCTCTGATCGTGACCCCGGCATCGAGCATCTGCTGGACCAATGCCGTCTTTTCTACGCCGGGGAGGCGGGTCACCTTGAAGGTGACCGGTCTTGAATCCTCCATCCGATAGAGGGGGAAGAACGGCCGTTGCTGCTCGGCGAGCTTTTTCAAATCTTCATCGGTTTCAATTCCCGACTTTAAGGTGACATGGATTTCGTCGGCGCCGATCACCGTACTCTCGACCTTCCCCTCCTTCACCAGCTGAACTAAGCGGCTGTAGGGGATCTCGACCGCTCCGGGCACCATGACGAGCGCTTGAAGAAAGCTCAAGAGAAATAAACCGACCATGAGATAAACTAAAAACATCTCTGTTTTATGGCGGGCCGGAAGCTGCATTGCTCACTCCTTCAATTTACGATATCGAATCCTGCCGGTACTTTAAAAATAACGGTGCGGCTTTAAGATTCAAGGGGGATCGGGACGACTGCGGATCATCGAAGTAGACGATCGGGGTTTACTATCATCGAGTCGGAATTATCTTTAATGAAGGGCCGATACCTTATGTAGCAGTGTGATCGGTATCGGCATCTCAGGGGAATATATGCATGAAACGACCGATCGATCTCAAATCCATAAGTAGAATCATCTTTTGGGTTCCCTTCGCGCTGCCGCTGATCGCACTTCTAAAAGCAGCCCTGACATGGGTGGAGGCCTCGGCGCAAATTCAGGCGGCAGCCGACACTCTCTTTATCTTTTTCGTATTTGCGCTGATCGCCTTCAATATTTATGCTTGGGCTCAGAGAAAGAAAATGGAGCGCCCGAAAACCCGATCATAAAGCGATTAAATACCGTCGCCATCCCCCTAGGAGCGTCCCCTCTTGACACCGAACCGGCGCGATTTATATCAGACGTGAGGGATGGAAGGGGGGCTGCCCCTTCCAGAGAGGATCGTTTCGATCAGTTCAATTCCTGACCTCAATCCCTCCTCTGCCTGATATTCGGTCTGCTTTTAAGCGGCCCGACATCGGAAAGGCGGGCGTGGGGTGCGGATTGAGCGGGGTCTACCGTTGCTGCTCGAAACCTTCCCCTGTGTAGCTCCTCTCCTCCCTCTGCTTGAAGTATTTTAAAAATACATTGACTTCGGCTCCCTTGCCTTAGGACGGCAGGGTGCCGGCATTCTCATCAGAAGGAGGTGAATGGCTATGACTTCTCTGATCATGAAACCGTTTTCTGATTTAGCAGAAATCACCAACAGCCTCTTTCAGTCCGTACAGGATGAGCAAGCGGCTGTCACTTGGAGCCCCGCGGTCGATGTATATGAAGATGAGAACCAGCTGACGATCGTCGCCGATCTTCCTGGCGTCGACTCCAAATCGATCGAGATGAAGATCCAGGGAGACATGCTCTGGTTCCGGGGCGAGCGCAAGCCGAGCTACGGCGAAAAAGCCCAACTCTTCTGTGCGGAGCGGGCCAGCGGACCGTTCCTCCGAACGATCGTGCTGCCGGCCTACGTGAACACGGAAGAGGTCAAAGCGCACTGTGAGAGTGGAGTTCTGACGATCACACTGCCGAAGAAAGCGGAGGCAAAACCACGGCAGATCGCCATAGAGGGATAAATCGTAATCCCGTCCTCCGGAAGGCAGGAGGGTTCCTCCTGCCTTCCTTGTTTTAAAAGGGGATCTCCTCGCCTGAGGCAAGAGGGTGTTCCGCAACAAGAGGGTGGGCTGATGATTCCGTTAGAAGATACCGCTCCGAGGCGAAATCGGCCGCTTATCACCGTGGGATTGATCTTCGTCAACGGGATAATCTTTCTTTATGAACTGCTGCTCCCAAGACCCCTGAAGGAGGAGTTCTTTTATCTCCTCGGGATCGTTCCGGCCCGATTTGCCTATCCCGAGTGGGCAGCCTGGGTCGGATTTCCGGTCGATAATTACTGGCCTTTCCTCATCCACATGTTTCTTCACAGCGGGTGGATTCATTTTATCGGCAATATGTGGACCCTCTGGATCTTCGGAGATAACGTGGAAGACCGGATGGGATCGATCCGATTCCTACTCTTTTATCTGCTCTGCGGTCTGCTCGCCGGAATCGTCCACTCGGTTTCGAATCCGGCCTCAAGGCTTCCCGCGGTCGGGGCTTCAGGCGCTATCGCCGGTGTGATGGGAGCTTATCTTTTTCTTTTTCCCAACGCTCGCGTGAGGGTCTTCCTCCCGCTCTTTCTTCTTCCACTCTTTTTCGAAGTCCATACGGTGACTTTTTTCGGTGCCTGGTTTCTCATGCAGCTGCTCGGGGGTGTTTTGGCCGAAGCCTCACAAGCCGGCGGGGTCGCCTGGTGGGGGCATCTCGGCGGATTCGCGGCGGGTGTTTTGTTCTATCGATTTTTCTTAAAACCGATTGAAGATGAAGGAAGGAGCGGGATGAAACTTGGAATCAAGAGGCTGTGAGATCGCGTCAAACGAAGTTCGACTTGACACGGCCCGTTTCCGAATTAATTATCAGAATATATAGATATATCTTTGGGAGAGAGGCTTTATGTCACGCTTGGAACTGCTTCAAAATATCGTTATTGCCGCTGGGCTGCTCTGGGCGCTCTCGTTAACACTCTGGGCAGTCGGGGTCCTGCTCTATGAGAGGGTGCAGCGTCACACCCACCGGATGCATTGGAGATTCCCGACTCCACCGCTCTCAAACCAGCCGAAACAAGCAGAAGGATAAGTGCGGACGCCTGCGCTCCGGATGCTGCTTCCGATCTTATGAAGAGAGCTTTCTGGAGTAACGGGGGTAATTGCGGGTGGCCTCTCGGCTGAGAGATGGCTGCTATTGGGTGCCCAGCTTGCCGAAGCAAGCAGAGTTTGTCTATCCGCATCAACGTAAAACGAACAAAGGAGGTGTACGATGGCTTTTGGACAATTGCTGCCGCGACGGCGCTCGCGGGCGACAGAGGTCGTGAATCCGCGCCGGGAGATGGAGAGGATGTTTGATCAGTTCTTTAAAAATTTTCGGGATCTGACCGACTGGGAGCCGCAATCTCTCTTCAGAGGGGCCACTTTTCCTTCTATCGATATGTACGAAGAAAAGGACAAGTATGTGGTGAAAGCGGAAGTCCCCGGTTATGAGAAGGAAAACATTAAAATCTCCATGACCGATCAGACCCTACAGCTTCGGGGTGAGATCAAACAGGAAGAGGAGAAGGAAGAGCGGAACTATCATTATAATGAGCGCTACTATGGAAGCTTCGTACGCGAGATTCCGCTCCCTTCCGCGGTGAACGCCGACCAGATCCGTGCCGCTTTTAAAAACGGTATCTTGACGGTTGAGCTTCCGAAGTCGAAAGAGGCGTTGCCGAAAGAAATCAAAATCGAAGAGAAATGAAACACCGCGCGGAGGAGGTGACCGTTTGACAGCCGGAACACTCCTCCGCGACCCCTGCTCCCCGCAATCCACATTCTGCAATGTGAATCTCGGTCTATCTTCCGATCGTCTCTACTTTATCCGATTTTTATCCAACAGTCCCGGCCTGTCGGTTAGAAGTGACCATTCACATGAAATCACTCCAGGCGACTTCCTTTTAACTCCTTTTAGGGATAAACTTCCCCTTGAAAAAGGGGTCTTCCTGGTTTATCTCTTTGATTGAGAGAGGATCGAAAATCCGTTCCATCCAGATTCAAAGGAGGTGAGTGTCTATGATGACCATGAGAACGGCACCTAATCTTTTGAAGCGATTTCCGACGGCTCCCTTCCGCTTCCGCGATTTTATTGGAGAGCAGGAGAGCAAGAAGATCAATGCATTGAAAGAGGCCGTCGCTAAACGGTGGTCTGAGTCGATCGTTGCCCCCGGACTCGATCTGCTCTACGAGGCGTTGTACCGTTATGGACTCCATTTCGTCCTCTACGGTTCTCTTGTTTACTTCGCCTGGGTGCTCTGGACCATGGACGGCAGCGGCGGCCAAGCGGTTATGCAGTAATCTATTTTCGAGGCGGGTCGGCGAAGAGCCGGCCCGCCAAAGAATGCGCCCACCTCTCAATAGTTATTTTTATTAAGTTCATCTTGTGGAAAAGATCGTTCCATCGGCGAGGTTATTTCGGAGGACACCATGAATATCAAGATCTTTTTAGGGTGGACCTTGATTCTGGCGGTTTTACTCTGGCCGCTTTGGGCGATACTCTATGCCTTATCGTACGAAATTTATAAACGGGTCAGACCTCTACTCGTGAACGCTCCTTTAGGATTAAAAGTTCATCTGCGGAAACTGCGGCCTCGATTCGCTTGGGAAGCCGATTACCTCCGTCGTCTGCACACTCGTGGCTCTTAAGGGAGCAAGTAGAGCCGTTCGATTGTGAATAGTACAGATGAGCCCGAGTATAGGCCGGACAACTCTACGACAATGCGAACTGCAAGAGAAGTTTATAAAAACGCTCAAGAAAGAAGAGATTTAGGCCAATGAATATCGAGACCTGGCTCAACTGAACAAGTAGTTCTACTTGAACTATTGCAAAATGAGAAGATCTGGATGCTGCTTAGCTCAGGAAGAAAGGTTGGTCATACAATGTCTGAAAAATGAAACGATCACTCATCGATAATGAAGGCAGGATAAGACACCCCCAATGGAAAGCAGCGTTCCCCTTGCCGAATCCGGAATAAAAGGTCTGAAGAGATTGTCTCCAGATCGGACTCTATTCTTCTCCTTCACCAATACAAAACCTTAAAAGGAACGTGCTTCCGAATTTCCGAAAAGTCGTTTTTATTACAGGTAATCAAAGTCGCCCCAATATCTCTGGCGGAAAGCGCAATGAGAACATCAAAAGCCAATTCCCTTAACTTCATCGATTCATATCCCTTTTTTGTACTGATACGGTTGAGAATTTCCGCCGATTCAAGCCAATGGCGTTCAGTCGGTGTAATCATCTTCACCTTTTCCGCCAGCTCATTTACAAATTGGAGTTCAATCGCTCTCTTCGCACCTCGACGAAGCTCATGAAGAACCACTGCAGAGCAACGGATAATCCAAGGAGATCGAGTCAGGGTATCGGTGAATCGCCCGATCCGAAAGTTTTCTATATAGACTGACGTGTCCAGGAGGGCAAAGTTACCGGTCGACAAAGGAGTCCTTCCTGCCGACGCCGCTATATTTTCGAAGGATGGCGTCGTGTGTCGCTTTTTCGGTGGCAAGGTCCAATGCAATTTGGATCGTCTCCGTTACCGTCTCCGCCCCCAGAATCCTTTGCGCGCGGGCCAACTGGTTTTTATCTAACCTAACTGTCACTTGCGCTTTCTTCATAAGCCCTCCTTCTGTATGTCTTACATTATATATGAAAATGTATTACACCGTCAATGATGACAATGGCACTTTTTGAAATTGCGGATTTCAGTCACAGAGCGAAAAATGACAATCAGTATTGGCTTACTCGGCGGGGCTCGTTATGGTTTTTAGAAATGACATGACCGGATAGAATAGGTCATTTCCTCTTCATCTATCTTCGCCTGGAGTTCCTCAAGAGAGAGAAGTTTTCCGTGGTCGGATGCGTAAACCCGGAGGCGTCTGTCCAATTCTTCCTTATGGCTCTGAGGAACGGGCACGCTCGATTCATCCGATGCGATGCTGTCCCATAAATCCTCAACGAGCAGGATTTTCTCCGGGACACTTAACCTGCTAATTTCAGGAATGCGAAATGAATCTTAAACTTCAAAGTGTATCTCGGAGGACACGCCGTTTATCTTTCAAGATAAATGATCAGAGGACCCGCATCGCTTTTGTTTTGCGCCGGCCGCCTCTCTTCTCAACATCATTCTTGACCGCAACCCCGCATTCTTGAAAGCTTTTCTTCATTTCACATCAAAATAATTCTCTGCATAAATTTTCTTTGGCACCCTTCCTGCTCTAGCCGTCTCCGTCAGTCGATCCAATCAACAATCCCGCAACGCGGTGAGTTCACGCCGATCTCCCTCCCCTCTGTATCGGCGTGGACTCACTGAGGGATAAAAACCACGATCGCCTGACAACAAGAAGAATCCAAATCAACATCTCACCAATCAAACAGGAGGATGTGATGAAGAAAGAAACAATGAAAGGGTTGCTGCCCGCGGTGATGATGTTTGTCTCTGCGTTGAGTGCGACCCAGCCCGCGACAGCGGCTTCCAATCAAGAGACCCAAGGAGGGCAGACACCGGCCGTTCTTCGGTTTAAGGCCCCGACGGAGTTTCCGGAGTCGGAGAAACTTCAGCAATACGTAAACGGGGTTGCGAGTGAAACGGGATATATCATGAGAGCGCCGGTCGGGGGTCCCCATTGCGCAACGATCTCCGGATCGGACGGCGGCTGGGACGACAGCGACTGCTTTTAGGAGGAGACCATGAAGGACTTACGTATTGCGATCATGACGGTCGAAATGGATTTACATGCCTATGCGGTCAGGAAAGCGTTGAGAGACCGTCACGGCGCCGTTTGCCACATTGTCGAGACCGATTGTTTTGCTGATAGCGGGCGTCTGACCTGGTCGCCCACGGAGTCCTTTGCACCCACTCTCCCGGCCCGAGAGGGCCGGGAGATCGATGTGCGCTCCCTCGATCTGATCTGGTGGAGACGGCCGAACGGGACTTCTTGGCAACCGCCGCACGGCCCGAAGATGCCGCCGGGGGTCACCGACGAGGTGGCGGTCGACATCATCGCCAAAGATTGTAAGGCGACGTTTACCGGAATCATGCTGAACGAGTTTCGCGGCGTCTGGATCAACAATCCTGAAGCAAGCCGAAACGCCGAGAACAAGCTCTGGCAACTGCGGGCCGCAACACAAGCGGGGCTGCGGGTGCCGCGAACGCTGATCAGCCAAGACCCGGCGAGCATCCGCGAATTCTGCCGATCGCTGAACAACAACGTCATCGTCAAAACCGTTACGGGAACCTATAAAGTGCCGCTCTCTCCCGGAAAGGTGGACGAAGCACTCCTCGCGTCGGATGAATCGCTGCGGCTCTCTCCCGCGATCTATCAGGAGAAGATTTCCGGAAATCGTCACCTTCGGATTCAAGTCTTCGGCGATCAGATCCATGCGGCGCTCATCACCTGCGATCAACTCGACTGGCGGTTTTACTTGAACAAGTCGACGGTGGAGCCGTATTCATTGTCCTCTGATTTTGAGAGCCGCATCCACACCGTGATGCGTCTCTTGGGATTGCGGATGGGGATTTTTGATTTCAAACTCACGCCGGAGGGAGACCCGGTCTGGTTTGAAGTCAATCCACAAGGTCAGTTCCTCTTTATCGAGGGATTGTCTGAAGTCAAGCTCACCAACGTCTTCACCGATTTCCTGGCCAACGAGGTCGTCGGACAACGGGCGCGAGCGGTGGGTTAGCAGTTCGGTTCAGCAGGTTTGTTTGCGAACCCAATCGGTTCACCAAGAGAATGGCGTCATGGACGACTCGAAAAGATGTTTTGTGATTATTCCATTCGGACAAAAGCGCGTCGGCAATCGAAACGTCGACTTCGATGGAATCTATGACGCCATTCTCGCGCCGGCCATCCGCGCGGTTCCGCTCCCGGAAGGAGGCGCGCTGATCCCGCACCGCGCCGATCGGGATCTCTTCACAGACCAGATGCGTCTGGAGACATATCAACTGCTTGAATACGCGCGCGTCGTGCTGGCCGACCTCACCGGACTTCCCGCGAATCTCTTCTACATTCTGACCGTGCGGCACCGCTCGCGCCAGAATGGACTGGTCCTCCTCCGACAAACCTCGGCGCCGACTCCCTTTGATCTAAACAACATCAAAGCGCTCTTCTACGATCCCGGTTGTGAGATGATGGCGCAAGAGGCCCGCGCCTTTGTCACGCAGGTTCTCACCGACTCTTTACAGCAAAATCGGAGCGACGTCCCCATCCAGATGGCGCTGCAAACGCAACGATCCGATCCCAAGATCGAACGACTCTTGTGGGAAGCGGAGAACGCCCTGATCAATCTTGACCGCGCCACCGCCATCGCCAAATACCGCGTGGCGATTGAAACCACGCCGACGAATCCGCTGCTTCGATTGAAGCTCGGCCTGCTGCTGAAAGAGAAACGCGAGTGGGAGCGGGCGCTAACGGAGCTGACCCTCGCCGTCGCCGACGCGCCGACCTACAGCGAAGCGCAGCGAGAGAGGGGAATTGTGGAAAACAAAATCTACCATCGAAGAGGAAGAAGTCCGAACGATCCCGACGGTCAGAAGGCCCTCTTGCGCGCGATTGAATTGAATCCGACCGATTTCGAGGCGCTCACTGCGCTGGGGAGCATTCTCAAGAAAAAAGGGGCGCTCAAAGAAGCGCTTTCGTTCTACATGCTGGCCACCGCCGCAAGCGAGGGTCATCCGTATCCGCTGCTCAAGGAGCTGAAGTTGAAGGCCGCGCTGGCCGGCGCGCTCACCCTCGATCCGAGACAGCAACTGCAGTTGAAGCGGGCGGAGATCGCCCTTCGCGCGCAGATGACGAATGAGCCTCCATATAATGTCCCCTGGAGCTGTTTTGATCTCGCGGAGGTCTGTCTCTATCAAGGCAATGGCGCGGAGTTTCTTCAGTGGATCGAGAAAGGGATCGCCTACTCTGCCCACGGCTGGCAGGCGAACACCTTCCTCAATCGGCTGCAGCTGTTGGTCGATCATCAGGTGGAACTTCCCGGTTTAAAAGAGGGGGTGGCCGCGCTGAATCAGAGAATTTTGGCGCTGATGTAGCGGACAAAGGACGATGCGACGTGTCACGGAGGGAGATCGATTCATCAGCCGGTTGACTTCTTTTTTTTGATTCTGTTAGATTCATGATGATATTTAAGTTCATGCAACCACGTCATCTTATCCAGGGAGGGATAGCCGATGCAGATATTCGATCTTCACTGTCTCCCTCCTCACATCCACTCTATTTTAAATCATTGAATCAAGAGGTGTCCCGATGGAGTTTCGTTCAGATTCCCTCGATTTTTCTCAAGCGCTCAGCGGGAGCGGCCCGCGATCCGCTTCTAAGACGATTGTCTTCCCTCGCGCCGTAAAGAGCGCCACCGCCGGACTCACCGGATACCTCACGGAGTTCAGCGGGGGAGACGATCATCATGTCGGCCGGCTCGAAATCCGGCTCAACACCACCATTACCAGCAATACAGTCACTGTCGACGGCACTTTTGGACTTCGCGACTGGTCGGGCAACTGGGATGATGCGTACGATGGAAATATCGATTTTGTCGTGGTGGCGGAGTTGGAATCGGCCACGGCGCCCCCGCCCCGCGGGGATCTGGCCATTACCGGAATGGAATTCAACCAGGCGGCGCAATATTTTCGGAGCAATCTCTTTTTGGATCCGGCGAATGTCCGTCCCGACAACGCCATCTTCCTGATCGCGCGGAAGAACACCGGCGTTCGGGTCTATGTCGATTGGGATGCGTCTGCCGGCCTGCCGCCGATTTCGCAGTTGACCGGTCAGCTCACGGTGAGCACCGGATCGACGACCGTCACATTGAATCCGATCAACCCGGGCGGCGTGATCACTCCGAAGCGGGATGTGAATATCAACCAGGCGCTGGCCAACGACACGCTCAACTTCATGATTCCGGGGGCGCTGTCGGCCGGGACGGTCACGATCTCTTGCCAAGTGTTTGACCAAGCCTCTCCCGATTCCAAGAGCGGGGCATTCACCCGCACGCTGGTCTTCGTTCCGGTCGAGCCGCTGAATATTTTCCTCGTCGGCGTGAACACGCAAAATCCGGCTGCGACGGCGCCGACGCAGAGCCAGGTCTCTGGCGCCCTCTCGATGCTGATCAAAACCTATCCGCGCGGAGATATTCAGCAGACCGGATTCACCACGATCACCCTGGCCGATGCCATCGGCGGGTCGACTGCGCCGAGCAGCGGCTGCGGCGACGGCTGGCACCATCTTCTCGATCAGCTCAAAGACCTTCGGGGCGGATCGAGCGACATCTACTTCGGCGGCCTTCCGACCGGGATTGCCTGCGGCGGCGCGGTGCTCGGCTGCTCTCCGGTCGGCCAGGGGGTCGCGGCGGCGTTCATTGATGTCGTTCCCGCGGTGCCGCATGAGATCGGCCACGCGCTCGGCCGCAAACACCCGCCGTGCGTCGGATGCAGTCCGCCGGCCAAAGACACCGACTCCAATTTTCCGCAGTACAACACATTTAACTCCGACAGCATCGGCGTCTTCGGTTTCGACGGCACGACCAACACGGTCTTCAACCCCGCCTCCACGCTCGATTTCATGAGCGCCTTCATCGGCCTCGCCTGCTCCGGCACCACCGTCACCGCGACCTCCTCACGCTGGATCAGCCCCTATACGCACCAGGGTCTGCTCGGCGCCACCGTCGGCGGCGGCGCGCCGGGCGCGGGGATGCTGATCAATCGAAACGCCCAGGTCATGATGCTCTTCCTCGGATTGTCGATCACGCGGGAGCGCAAGGTGACCCGCCGGCCGTCGTTCCACCACATGGCGCCGCTCCAGGGGCCCTCCTCTTGCGAGAGCCCGTTCACCTATGAATTTTTGGATAAAGATCGGCGCGTGATCGATTGCGGACGGCTCCACTGCTTGTGCGCCGAAGGAAGCTGCGATTGCTGGCCGAAGATCATTCGAGATACCATTCCGAAACCGCCCGACGCGCGGTGGTTTGTGGTGTGGGAGGAGAACCATCAAATCTATGAGGAAGAGATTCCCGATCCTCCGCAGGTCCGCTTTGCCGAAGCGAAGCCTCACGAGAAGGGGGTGCTCATCGTCTGGGAGTCAACTCCCGCAGAGGGATTGTGGTATCTCGTTCATTGGTATGATGCGCGGCGGGGCGTCTATCGCGGCATCGCGCCCCGCTTAAGAGAACGGTCGCTTCTGATTCCCCGGAATCAATTCGCCTACGGGCCGGAACTGACCGTGCGCATCTACGCCACTTCCGGCATTGCCACCGGCTTTACTGAAAAAAAGATTCGGCTCGGCGATGATGGACCGGCGGGCGTGATCCTGACGCTGGGCGGCGGCGGACCGACGGAGGGGGGCGGCCCCAGGCCGATCCCGTGCGTTGTTTCGGTCTTGGCGACCGACACGGCCGGCGGACAAATATCGAACGATCACATCAGCTGGTACGACGCGAGCGGAAATCAACTTGCGCGCGGGGCCGAGATTGACCTGCGCCGCCTTCCGTTCGGAAAGCAGGTGATTCGGGCGGTCGTCCGCAGCTTCGGCGGCAGCATGACCGGAAAATCGTGGGTGATCGAAAGGAACGCCGCCGGATGCTGGCTGCACAACGCCGTCTGCGATCCGCCGCCGAAAGGAATACCCGATGATCGCCCTCATCCCCACCCGGCGCCGCCGCCGTGTGAAGCGTAAAGGAGAAGAACAAGATGCAAATCCAAACCGGTTCTCAATCGTTCGGCCCCGTCTCCGGAAGCGGCCCGCAGGTGATGACCACCAGCGTAACCTTCCCTTCGTCGGTCTCGCAAGCGACGGTGATCCTCACCGGCTTTATCGTCGAATTCAGCCATGGAGATGACCATCATCTCGGCCAGCTCGACGTTCAAGTGGCGGTTCCGGCCGGCGGGGTGAACGGCGCGAACGTCACCGTGAATGTCACCTTCGGTTTGCGCGACTGGTCGGGAAATTGGGACGATCAGTACGATGGACAGATTTTCTTTTCGGTAATCGGGGAGTAGGGGACACCGCGACATCTGAACACGCACGCGCGTCGCATGGTTCGCTCTGGCTCACGATGTGAGTAGAGGCGCTTCGCGCTTCCTTACTTGTGGGCACATTCCCCGCCGCTTCTGCCCCAAAGGAGGGGTCCTTTGGGGACCCCTGGAAGAGACGCGTGGGTTAGACGCGCGAATGTGCTGCGAATGAATGGCGAAGCCTCCTCCCACATCGTTCGGGGAGCGAACCATACAAATCGATTCATCTGCATTCGGGTCGAAGATGGCTTCGCGATGTGTTTGGAGGTACTTCGTACCCGATTTGGATCGGCACATCCCCCGCTGCTTGCGGCGGGGAACCTTCAATGATTTCGCGGTTAGATTTCACGCCGTGGCCGACGTAACGGGTTCGGATTCCGTGTGGGGCAGCCGCACTTCAGAGTCGAATATACATTCGCTCGGGGAGACTCATCCGCTCACTTTTTTGAAATCGATGAATCCGCGCTCGATGTCGGTATGAACCAGCTCCACCCAAACCCGTTGGCCGACATCGAGCCTTTCAAAACCGCCGATCACCCTTCCTTCAATCAACGGTTGCAGAAGACGGACCCAGGTCCCCTTTGAGGCAGCGCCGGTGATGATCCCCTCAAAGCGCTCTCCAAGACGCGATCGCAACAGCATCGCCGCCGCCGATTTTCGAACCTGCCGCTCCACCTTCCGCGCCGCATCTTCTTTTTGCGTGCACTGCGCCGCCAACCCCGCGAGTGTCTCGTTCCCATAAGGGCAAGGTTGTCCGACAATGGCCGCTTTCAGCAGGCGCTGGGTGATCAGGTCCGGATAGCGTCGGTTTGGGGCGGTGGAGTGGGTGTAATCTCGCTCGGCCAAACCAAAATGACCGCTTGAATGATTTTCCGGAAGTTCAACCGTATACTCGCCCGGCCCCATCAGCTTGATGATGGAAAGAGAAAGATCGGGAAAATGAAGCGGATCAGATCTACGCGCTTCGATGAGAAATTGCTCCAATGCTTTTGAATCGGGCTCTTTTGGAAGGGCAACGCGATGCTCTGAAGCGATATCAACGATGCGATCCCATCGTTTGGGAATTCGGACAATGCGTCGCAAGGAGGGGAAGCCTTGAGATGCAAGAAAGCGCGCCGTGGCGACATTGGCCGCGATCATAAAATCTTCGATCATCTCTTTTGCCCGGTTCTTTGTTTCCGCGCGCACCTCCTTTAACTGACTGTCGTCGAAAACCGGGCGCGCTTCGATCGTCTCCAGTGTCAACGCCCCGCATTCGTGACGGCGCATCCTCATTTGCTGCGCGACCCGATCTTGAAGCCGGAGGTTTTCGGCAAGACCGGGGACTGCGCCGATCCGCGCCGGCATCGGCCCCGTATTCGTCAACCAGGCAGCGACGCTATCATAGGCCAACTTGGCCTGATTCCGAACCAGCGCAAGAAAGACATCGGCTTTCGAAATCGATCCGTCTTGGGCGATGATCATCCCGACCACCACGGCCGATCGTTCCTCCGCGTCCTTCAGAGAGGTGAGATCGGTCGAGAGCTTCTCAGGCAGCATCGGAAAAGTCTTGGCGACGGTGTAGACCGACGTGGTGTTTTGCCGCGCATGCGCGTCGAGGGGGGCGTCTTTCTTGACCAGCGCATCGACATCAGCCACGGCGACCAGGATCTTCACATCGCCGCTCGGCATTCTTTCCGCGACGGTGAGCTGATCGAGATCGCGCGAATCGTCATTGTCGATCGAGCACCAAAGCAAATGGCGCAGATCGCGCGCCGATCCTTCTGGTTTTGTTGCAAGTTGCTGAATCTCATTGAGTTCGGCCAGCGCTTGAGGGGAAAAGTCGGGGAGCAGCCCCCGGTCAATCATGGCCTGGTGGGCGATTCTCTGTAAGAGAGCGCGATCCGATTCATTCTTCACGATCATACTTCTATCATAATTCGGATAATACAAATATTGCAATTTGAACACGCACGCGCGTTGCATTCCCCGCTCCTTGGGGCGTGGGTTAGACGCGCGAACACAAATAGATTCATCTCCATTCGGGTCGAAGATTCCCCGCTGCAAGCAGCGGGGAATCTTCAATCGAGTAAACCCCACACGGAAGCCGCTGAAGCGGCGTTGTCATTTTCGTGAAATAAAGCCACACAAGTTGGCCTCAGTGGCTTGACCGATCCCGCATGGCGTCCTTACGATGGAGTCGCTCGGGAAATTAAAATTCTCTAATGAGCTTAAAATCGCTTGACGCGGAAGTTGTCGCGTTTTATTATGTATACATAATATATGTGTACATATTATAAGCCTTCATCAATCAGAATGGGCACATTTAAAGTTACGTTCATCTGAGCCGACCGCTCCTGATATTCGTTCTTATAAGGGGAATCATTTTTATCGTGCAACACGAATAAAAACACAACCCCAATCGAGGAGGGCAGACCATGAAACCAAAGTTTAAAACCGTTGGGCAGATCCGAAAAGGAAACGCTCTATTTACTTATGAAAATCATTCCGCCTTCGATTCCGTGATGGAACTCCTCCACAGTCGCTACACAGGAATGCCGGTGCTCAATGAGATGCATCAGGTAGTTGGGGTGATCAGCGAGACCGACCTGATCCGAGCACTGCAGAGTAATCGGCCCTTTGAAGAGATCAAGGTCGGAGAAATCATGACCCGCTCCCCGATTCTGATTGAAGAAGACACCACGCTGGAGAAAGCAGCAAAGATCATGGAGGATGCTAATATTCCGAGATTGCCGGTGGTCCGCCAAGGAGAGTTACTCGGAACGGTCACACGGCACGACCTGCTGCGGGCCTGGCTCGGTTTGCCGGTTGAGTTGTAACTTCAAAGGGGAGGGGATGGAGGCAGACCTTCAGGTGGGGAAGGTCTGCCTCTAATCTCACCGATTTAAAGATCGATGAACACGCACGCGCGTTGCATTCCCCGCCCCTTGGGGCGTGGGTTAGAAGCGCGAATACAAATAGATTCATCTCCATTCGGGTCGAAGATTCCCCGCTGCTTGCAGCGGGAATCTTCAATTCCGATTAACTGTTTTGGTATTGGTTCAGCCTTTGTTCCATCTGTTTGATCTGCTGATATAAGTGGGGTTTCTCTTGGTCGATTCGCTCGAATCGAATTCCCAGCGCGCGCTGGTTTTGATTTTTTAAATCCTCAACCCAGACCACCTCTCCTTCGACCGACTCATTGATCGCTTTTTTATGATCATCCTGAAGAGATAAATCAATCCGCAGGCGGTCTCCTTTTTCATATGGCTCTTTGGTAAAGACGCCAATTCCATGCGTGCAGATATCCCGCACCAAGACCTCACTGCTTCCCTCCGCCCCTTTTGGCGTAATGCGAACCGTCATTGTGACCGGTATTCTCAGATGCTGTCTTCTCTCTTGCATTGCGTCCCTCTCTCATGATGTTTGACTTCAATGATTCAAGCGATTCAGCGACTCAATATGCCTCTACGGA
>Ga0209810_1003032_pt1 | contig 18544 bp, 17 predicted proteins | sample Coa_R1_7_FD_187159 | JGI IMG/M metagenome (GOLD analysis project Ga0209810, IMG submission 187159) | Surface soil microbial communities from Centralia Pennsylvania, which are recovering from an underground coalmine fire - Coalmine... | ecosystem: Environmental > Terrestrial > Soil > Unclassified...
GAAGATCGCTCGCATCTTCCGGACCCGGTCGACGTGCTGGAGGACCGGATTGTCGGCGTGGCGCCGGAATCCCTCAGTAGCGAGGGGTGGATTGCGACGTATCGTGAGAAATCCGAGCGGTTTGCCGGCCTACTCGATCCTGGTGCGTTCGATGTCGTACATTGCCACAGTCATTACGGCCGAGACGTTGCCCTCAAAGTCGCGCGCAACCCGGACGGTCCGGCGCTGGTCACGACGTTCCACCTGACGCCGATCGGCCAGCTGGAGCGCTTCCGGCAGGTCGGCGTTCCGGAGCCGGAGGGTGCGCCGATCGATCTTGCCGTGTCGAATATGGAGGCGACATCGGCGCGGCTCTCCGACCGGTGTATCGCCGTGTCGCACGGTGTTCGGCGCGAGATCGTCAGGTACTATTCGGTGCCGCCGGAGCGCGTGTCGGTCATACATAACTGGTTCGACCCGAACAGCTTCGACACTCACGACCGCTCGTCGGCACGCAGTGCGTTGCATCTGGACCCTGACGCTCCGTACCTCCTCTACATCGGGCACTTCGATCTACCGCGGGGCCGACTTCTCGCCGAAGCGATACGGTTGCTCCCTCCCGAGATTTCACTGCTTGTCGTCCATCCGGAAGCGGACGACGAGATCGGGGCCGAATTCGGCGAGCGGGTCCGGTTTTTCGGCTACCAGACGCCGCAACAGCTCGCGCGTCTCTATGCCGCCGCGGATCTGCAGGTGTTCCCCGCGGTCTATAGCGGTTTCGGCCTGGTGCTCGTCGAGGGGATGGCGTGTGGGTGCCCTCCGGTCGTGTTCGATTTCTCGGCGATGAATGAGGTCGTCACGCCGGAATCCGGCTTTTTCGCGGCCGAGCCGACGCCGGAGGCGTATGCGCGCGCAATTGTTCGCGCGCTCCCGGAAGCGGCGGCAAAGCGGCCCGGGGCAATACGCCGCTCGCGGGAGTTCGTCATGGACCGGCAGATCGACCGGGTTGTCGATCTGTATAGCGAGATCCTGGCCGAACGTGCTGCCCGCCACGCTCCCACTCTCGCGGAGGAAAAGCACCCGCAGGTCGCGGCGAAACCGGCTGAAAAAGCGGAGGCTCGATGATGGACCCGTTGCTTCGCGACTACCTGCTCAATACCTTCGTCAGCAAGATTCCGCTTCCCCACCTGCGCATGGACCTGTACCGCGCGGCCGGCATGGACGTCGACCCGACGAGCAACATTATGATGCACGCGTTTGTCCTTCAGGCACGTGATATTCACATCGGACCGAACTGCATTATCGGTCCATTTACCACCCTCGATGGACGCGGCACCCTGACGATCGGGCGCAACGTCAACATCGCCGGCGAAGTTCTGACAATTGGCGGTCATCACGCCGTCGACTCGCCGACAGCGGAGGGAATCCTGGGCAAGGTCGTCATCGAAGACAACGCCTGGATCGCCATGCGAGCGACGATCCTTCCCGGGGTCACGATCGGCGAGGGGGCGTATGTCGCCGCCGGGGCGGTCGTCAACCGGGATGTCGAGCCCTACACGCTGGTCGGTGGGGTTCCGGCGCGCAAGATTCGGGACCGCACCCGCGACATTCAGTACACGCTGAATCATTTCCCGCGTTGGATTTAGAGGGAATGTAATCTAAATCTTTGCTGCCAGTTCTAGCTGGGACTGTTTCTGCATGGAGGCGACGACCGGCAGGAGAGACCTGGCGGCCGAGTTTTGCCATTTGACCGTCCAGGGCGGCGGCGAGGTCAGGCCGTCGGCAAGTGGTATCCCCTGCATTCCCTTGTGCGATGCGCCCATCACCTGGAGGATGGTCGGCGCGATATCGATGAGGCGGGCCGGGTATGAGGAAACGTGTCCGGAGCGGATGCCGGCGCCCGAGAGCACAAGTGGGACGTTCTGCGCGTGCCAGCTGGTGCCGCCATGGTCGGCTTTCCAGTTCGCCTGGCCGCCGGGCTCGCAGCCAACGCCCTCGGCGAACACCACCACGACATCCGGCGCATTAGGGCCGTTAAAGCTGGCAAGCAGGTGCTGATTTGCGTTGGCGATGCCCGAAGCCTGGATCTTTCCGCGCGCGACTTGTTGGTAGGTATGCCCCTTGGACGTCGAGACCCGGGCGTACACCGATTGAAGGACCGGATCGTTCAATCTGGCGATGTTCTGGGCCACGGCGCGGGCGCGTGAGCTGTCTTGAATCCAGAGGTAGGCGGCAGTCGTGTAGGTCTGGGCGACGATCTTGGTGCCGGCCCTCGAAACGGCATCCTCGAAATCGGTCTCGGGTAGGCGATGCTTGAGCGGCATCATCCCGTGGTCCGCCATCACGACGAACAGGGTGTTTTTGAGGACGCCGGCCTTCTGGTATGCCGACTGGAGCGCCGCCAGATCCTGATCGAATCCCTGCATGAGCGTCTTCACGCCGTTGTCGTCGAGGATGCTGCCGTCGACGTGCCCGAGCGGCCAATCGAACTCGGGAAGATTGATCAGCGTGACCTGCTGGCGCAGCCGGCTGAAGGTGTCGATGGCCAGCTTCATTACCAGGTGATTCTGGACGCCCAGCGGGCGGTGGTTCGCCCGCGCGACGAGCCCGGGAGATGCCAGGAGTCCGGCGGGTGGGGCATGTCCCGGAATGTAGGTCGGGACGAACTGGCCCTTGGCCGTGGCCTGAAAATACATGGTCACATCGGCGTTCGGACCCCCGATCGCGTCGGCCGCGTAGTACTTGTCGCCCGACATCGCCACTACCTTCGCACCGGACGACTTGGCATGCACCAAGCCTGCCAGCGTCGGCACTCCGGACTGACGGATGAGCTTCTCCATTTCGCCCGCTCGAATCTTTTGAGGACTGAAGAGGCTAAAGCGCTTTTTGTGGCTCGTGCCCCACCAGAAGCTCGGAATACCCGTCTTGCTCGGCGGCGAGCCGGTGCCGATCGTCACGTGACCCGATGGCGTTTCCGATTCGAGGATTCCGGAGAACGCATTCGTGTATTGCGTCCCACCCCGAATGAGATTTTGCAGGTTCGGCGTGTTCGGAGTGGCCAGGTAGTCGGGGCGGGCGCCGTCGAGGACGATGAGGACAACGTAGGGCAGCGCAGCGGCATCGGCGACGAACGGATCCCAGGTCGAGGCACCGGCAGCCATCGCGGCTACAAGGCCAGCGCCGAACGTCTTGAGCAACTGGGCGCGGCTGAGCGGCCGGAGGAAGGGCGACATGCCGCGGTGGAAGCCGCGGCATCCGTCAGCCGTATCCTGGTCGAGCGATCCGCGTTCCCTACGTCCCGAACAGACCGTGCACATAGACGTTGCCTCCGGCAAGCGATGCGGGACACGATGCAGAAGCCTACGGACTCAGGAGCGTCTCAAGGTGAGATATGCGCGGCGTCGTACCCCCGTCCCACGTTCCAGCATGTGGTCTCAGCTTGAATCCCGGCTGAGAGCAACATGAGAAATCTTTCATGTTGCCATGCAAAGACCGTGCCAGGAGTCGAGCGTCGTTACCCGGCCGAGACCTCCTGGGGGAACAGGCTTTGCCGCCGCGCTTGCGTCCGGAGTGGGAGCCCCCAGAGGGTGATGAATCCTTCGGCCGCGCGATAGTCGAACTGATCGCCGGCTCCATAGGTGGCCAGCTCGTGGTCGTAGAGCGAGTAGGGTGACCAGCGTCCGTTGACGGCGCACGACCCCTTAAACAGTTTGACTCGCGCCGTGCCGGTTACGTTTCGCTGGGCGCTGCCGGCGTAGGCGGCGAGGTCGCGGCGCAGAGTGCCGAACCACAGTCCGTTGTAGATGAGGTCGGCGTAGGTGGCACGGACGGTATCGTTGAACCGGAGCGAATCCTTGGTCAGCGTCAAGTCCTCGACGGCGGCGTGCGCCGCGTGCAGGATGGTGGCCGCCGGAGCCTCGTAGATCTCGCGCGACTTCAGCCCGATCAGGCGATTCTCGATCATGTCAATCCGGCCGACGCCGTGGCGGCCGCCGATCGCGTTCAGCGTTTCGATCAGCACAACCGGCGGCATGTCCTCACCGTCTAGCGCCACGGGGACGCCTCCATCGAAGTCGATCTCGATTTCCTGCGGAGTGTCGGGCGCGATCTCGGCGCTGACAGTCCACTCGTACGCCTCTTCCGGCGGAGCGAGGGCGGGGTCTTCCAGGATTCCGCACTCGACGCTGCGTCCCCAGAGATTCGAGTCGGTGCTATACGGCGATCCGACATCCACCGACACCGGGATGCCGTGTTGTTGCGCGTATTCGATCTCCTCTTCCCGCGACATGCGCCACTCCCGAATCGGGGCGATCACTTTGAGGTCGGGCGCGAGGGCGGTCGTAGCGACGTCAAAGCGAACCTGATCGTTTCCCTTGCCGGTGCAGCCATGCGCGATCAAGCCGGCACCGGTTTCGCGGGCCACGTTTACGAGCAGTCGGGCAATCAGGGGACGTGCCAGCGCCGTTGCCAGCGGATACGTGCCCTCGTACAGCGCCCCGGCCTGCAATGCCGGAAGCACATAGTCGTCGACAAACTCTTGCCGCGCATCGATGACGTAGGCGTCGACCGCGCCGATCGCCAGCGCCTTCCGGCGTGCCGTCTCGAGATCGACGTCGTCGCCGAGATTGGCAGTCAGCGTCACGACCTCGAGGCCGTAACGATCCATGAGCCAGCGCACCGCGACCGACGTGTCAAGACCGCCGGAATAGGCGAGAACTACTTTTGCCATGATGGTACCTCTCTGAATACAAATGCCGGGGGCTCGTCCGATTAGGGACGAGCCCCCGGCCCGTGGTACCACCCTGATTGCCGGCGTCACCGCCGGCCACTTGTTCCCGGGCCGGTATCGGCGGCCACCCGTCCATCGAGGATCGCTCGGGAACTCGTTCCGCGGCTAGCTCGGCCTCGCACCATCACCGATCGCTCGGGGTCGCCGCGTACTTCTTTCCGTCGTCGCGCTTCTATCTGGTTATGTGGAGTGTAGCCACTTTCCGTTGGCGTTGACAAATGACATCACAGGCTACTTACCCGGTCCGTCGCGGATTGGGACGGGCGATCCCCTACGCGACCGTGGCGGCGCCCGGGCGAGGCTTGCTATTCTCTAAACTATAAGTGCCGTAATTTAGATTATAAGAACCATATTTGAGACTACGTAGATGTCGGTAACTATATCCTCCCCGACTGCCGCGCTCTCGGACTTTACGTCTCGGTTGAATTTGAGCGACCTGCCTCCTCGGGTGAGGGAGCGTGTGAAGGATATCCTGCTGGACACACTCGCAAGTGCGCTTTCGGGTCACGATGCTAGCGAGTCGAACGCAGTGGTCGACGCCGCCGGAGGGGTGTTTGGTGCAGGCGACAGCACAGTCATTGGCGGAGGTAGCCTATCGCCTGCCGGGGCGGCGATGGCCAATGGCTATCTCATAACGGCGGTTACGGTCTGCGATGTCTATCGGCCAACGCTCTGTCATATCACCCCGGAGGTAGTCCCGCCCGCGCTGACGGTAACCGAGGAAGTGAATGCGCACGGACGCGACCTGCTGGTCGCAGTAGCGGCCGGACTTGAGATTGCTGCCCGAGTGGGACTGGGGATTAACTATCCCGAATTCCGATCCCGTGGCTGGCATTCTCCCGGCGTAAGCGGCACATTCGGCGGCGCTGCCGCCGCTGCTCGTTTACTGGGGCTGGAATCCAAACAGACAAATTACGCGTTTGGTATCGCAGGTAGTCAGGCAACCGGTAGCTTTGCCCAACTGGGAACGCCGGGAATCAAATTCAGCCAGGCCCGAGGCGCGTTTGCCGGGCTCATGTCCGCGGAACTTGCGGCAACGGGCTTCACCGCGTCCGACGAGATCCTAGTTAGTCCGGTCGGCGGCCTGTACCGCACGCACTCCGATGGCGGCAACCCGGAGAGAGCTCTCGAAGGACTTGGCGAGACCTGGGAGCTCGAGGACATCTCCCTTCGGCCCTGGCCCGTGGGAGCCTACTTGCAGACGGTCGTCAGTGTCGTCTTGCCGATGGTAAACGAGCTTGACCTCTCGCTTGAGACGGTAGCAAAGGTCCGGCTCTGGCTTTCGAGTAACGCGCATCGCCTTCACGGGCATGTCGACCCATCAGACCGGTTCCGCGCCCGTCTTGCTCCCGGGTATGTGGTTGCAGCAGTCATCCGCGACCGCCGTTGCTGGCTGGATCAATTTACCGAGGAAATGGTCGGCGACCCCACTACACAGGATTTCGTTCATGATCGGGTGGGCGTGTTCGAGGATTCCGAGCTGGACGATACTGCGGTCAGAGCTGAGCTCGAGCTGACCGACGGTAGGACTATTCAGGCGATTCGATCGGTTTCACACGGCGATGCCTCCGACCCGCTGACCCGGGCCGAGATCGTGGAAAAATTCCGGGCGGCAAGCAGCAATGTGCTAAGCGAGAGCGCCGCTGAGAGCGTCATCGAACAGGTAGGCACACTTGAGAACGTGGAAGATGCGAAGGGCCTGGTGGGTTATCTGCGCAGAGAAGGAGGGATATCGTGAAATTCGTCGACCTAACACAGCCGCTCAGTCCTACAACACCCCGCTCGTCTGATCACCCGCAAGTACATTTCCCGGTGCTCCGGCATTACTCGACCCATGGGACGTTGACCCGAGAGATACATGCCTCGCTGCACTCCGGTACACATGTCGATGCTCCGTCGTTGTATGACCCGGTGGGAAAGAACATCGACGATTTGCCGCTCGAAGGGTTCTGCGGTAGCGGCGTGGTCGTCGATCTGTCCGATCTCGGCGATTGGGGGGTCATGTCGTCGGATATCCTGGACGACCGGGCGAAAGATGTAAAGGCAGGGGACATCATCGGTCTCTGGACGAACTGGGCCCAGTACTACTTCGATGACGAAGAACGGTACGTTCTAAAGGCGCCCGGCCTGGATCGCTCGGGTGTCGATTGGATGGTATCGCGAAAGGTAAAGGCGATCTACTCAGACACACCTAGCTCGGAACACATTTTCATGCGATCCAAACAGTGGAGGTTGATGCGCCCGGATATCTTTGATGCCGCCAACATCGATCCGCACCAGTTCCCGCCGTCCTATGCACACAAGCAGATGCTGCCGGCAGGAATCATGATGGTCGAGAACCTCTCGGACGCCTTCGGAACACTTGCCGGTCAGCGTGTGAATCTCCTCGCATTTCCGGCGAAGTACGCCGATGTTGAGGGTGCTCCCGCCCGTGTCGCGGCGGTCCTCGAATTTCCGTAAGCCGGGCGGCATGGCATCGACCACGCGTCTTCTTGTTATCGGCGCACATGCCGCCGACTTTGTCTGGCGGTCCGCTGGCGCGATCGCCCTGACGACACGGGAGGGCGGAACAGCTCTCGCTGTCGCGCTGAGTTATGGAGAACGTGGCGAGTCGGCAGAGCTGTGGGCAGCTCCGGAGCAACAAGTTGAGAACGTCAAGCGCATCAGGCACCAAGAAGCGACGAAAGCCGCCGAGATTCTGCAGGTGGGGTTCTCCTGTCTTGACCTTGGAGACTACCCGCTCGAGGTAGGCAGCAACGCCCTAGCCCAATTAGCAGACATGGTCCGGGACTTCGAGCCCAATGTGGTCATCACGCATGGCGAAAAGGATCCGTTCAATCCGGACCATCCGGTCGCTCATCAGGCGGCGATTCGAGCCGAACAGCTGGCGGTTGGCGCCGGACGAGCCGCCGCATTCAAGACCATCCCGCAGCCGCAGGTTCTGCTGTTCGAGCCTCACTACCCGGACTCGAGCGCCTTCGTGCCGGAAGTATATCTGGACATAACACCGGTTCAGGACGTCAAGGAACGGGCGATGGCGGCCCTCGAATCGCAGAGGTACATGCCCGATTACCAGTCCATGCGCTCGCGCCAGCGAGCCTGGCAGGCTCGCCGGATATCGGGCGACGGTGCCATCAGCAACGTGGAGGTGTTCCAACGTTTCACTCCTCAGGTGATCCACACGCTGTGAGCGACTTTGCGGCACTGGCGGAATTCGGGTGCGCGACGGTCCACGAGGCATTGGGAAAAAAGGGAGTTGTCGATCTCGACCTCGTCCAGGTGATTCCGGGATCGAGAGCGGCCGGCCCGGCTCGAATTGCGCGTTGCGGCCAGGACGACAATCTGATGGTCCATGCAGCGGTCGCCGCATTACACCCCGGCGAGGTCCTCGTCGTAACCATGCCTCGTCCCGCACCGATCGGTCTGGTCGGCGAACTCCTGGCCAGCCAGGCCAAGTATCGCGGTGCGGCGGCGATTCTCGTCGATGCGGCAGTGAGAGACGTTGAAGAGCTTCGGACTCTGGGGCTCCCGGTCTGGGCGCGATGGATACGCGTTACTGGAGCATCGAAAGAGATCGTTGGCGAGCTGGACGTCGCGGTGAAGTTCGGCGACGAGAGGATCGCTCCTGGGGATGCTGTCGTGCTCGATAGCGATGGCGCGGTCGTCGTACCGTCGGGCGAGATCAAACAGACTATCGCAGCTGCGGCGCAACGACACGCGTACGAGGAAGAGAAGAAGATCAACTACCTGTCGGGGACGCTATCGCTCGACGTCCTGGGGTTGAGGGGCGAATTGGAGTCTCGCGGCATCACCGTACCCGGCTCGACGACGTGACACATAGATTGCCCCCGTTGCCGGTTGACGAGATCGACGAAACGGCAAGTCAGGTTTTCGATCTGTTGTCTGGCGACGGGCGTAACGCTTCCCCCCTCTATCTCACGCTGGCGCGCGCTCCGGCGATGCTGGAGTCCTGGGCCGTCATCTCGCGGTCAATTAGGGCGGACGTCCATATCCCGGCACGGTTGCGTGAGCTGATGATCATGCGCATCGCGCAGCTGACAGGAACTGAGTACGCCTGGGCGTATCATTGGAAGCCGGCGCGCGACAGCGGGATCTCAACCGAGCAACTGGACGCTCTGTCGGGGTGGGGGACGTCACCGCTCTTCGATGCATCGGAGAAGGCCGTGCTGACCTATACCGAGGCAGTTACCCGGCTGGACGTCGATGTTGACGTCTTTCGACGGTTGGAGTCGGTCTTCAGAGCGGATGAAATCGTCGAACTGACGGTGATTGCTGCCTTCTACTGCATGGTTGGGCGGGTCATTCAAGCACTCGGCATCGAGGTCGATGACCGGCACGCGCAGTTTCTACCTGCCATCCGGTCGACGTAGACATCCGTTAGCGCGGAGGAGCCTGCTCGCCGCCGGATAGCGGCGAGCAGGTCGATGCAGAATGCGGGGCCTATCGCCTACGGCTTGAGTTTGCCCTGGCTCGCCTTCTTCATCGTTGCGACGCTTAGTGAAGCCACGACCTTCAGATTGCCGCTCGTGTCGGAGCGGAAGGCATCGAAGGTACCGAACGAATTGTGATGCTTATTGTAACCGGCCGGGCCGCCGGCGCCGACGAAGTGGATCTTCTTGTGGGCCTTTATGTCCTTCAGTCCCGTGGCCCAGTCGCTGACCTTCGTGCCGGGCGGATTACACACCGTGGTAATCGCGGCATTGAATAGCTTGGACTTGGTGCTTCCGGCCCTCTGAATAGCCAGCGCTAATTCCATGATGGCATCATACGAGTAGTTCGCACCGGCGACGGGCTGCGCATGGAACAGCTTGCGATAGTACTTGAGGAATGGCTTGGCGCCGGGTCCAGCACTCGTACTGCCCTGGATGGAAACCAGGGCTTTGTTGGCGACCTTTGGAGTGACCGCAGTAATGAAATCGCTTCCGGCCGTGAGGTCGCTGCCGATAAACGGGATCGAGAGGTTATTCACCTGCGCGAAGTCGGTGAAGAGCGGTGCTGCCGTAGATGGGTCAACTTGAGTGAAGATCACGTCGGGATGCGCGTTTACAACGTTGAGGACTTCCGAGCGATAGGATGTTGCTCCTGGCTGAATGGTTTCTTGGTCGACGATCTTCCCGCCGTTTTTCGTGTACGTATGTGACACGATGCCGCTTAGCGTCTGCGCCGAGGCAACGCTCGAAAACATCATGGCCGCGGTCTTGTAGCCCTTTTTCAATGCGTACGCGGCCATTGCCACACCTAGCTGCGAGTCGGACGGACTGGGGCGCCAGATCCACTGGTTTGTGTTACTATCAAAGTTCGTCGTCCCGCCCTGGAACATCGTTGGGATGTGATGTTGGGTCAGGATCGGCTCGATTGTGGGCAGTACAGTGCTATTGGGGCCGTCCAGGGCGATGATGTGGTTGACGTCGATCAGTTTCTTGATCGCCGGGATTGCGTCCGCGGGGTCCGATACATCGTCAGCTTGAGTAAGGACAAGCTTACGACCACCAAGCAGCCCGCCTTCAGCATTAATCTCTGCGGCTGCTGCCCTCGCGCCCTGCCAGAACCCGGCCCCAACCTCGGCGTAGATACCCGTCATGGGTCCCTCGACGCCAATCTGGATGCCGCTCTTAGCGCTGGCGGGTGCCGCGGCCGCCGATCCCCCGATTCCCACAAAGATGATCGCAGCTGCGGCTACGAGCACGAACAAACGTGTCCAGGCTGTTTGGCTGGAGCGTAGCATTTGGAATCCTCCTCGGGTTCGTATTCTCGTCAAACAATCAGGGCATGCCCGAATCCGGTTGATGATTCATGTTCGAGATCTGTCGTGGCCGTCTTCTCCTTTGCTAGGCGGAATAGAGGTTTCCAACGTCATCGCTTTCGAGAAGCTTGTGTCCTGGCCCTTCGGTCAACTTGCGCCCGGTTGCCAGGACGTAGCCCCAATCAGCGTGCGACAGAGCTCGCCGGACGTTTTGATCGACGACGAGCAATGCAACACCGGTACGGGCGACGATCACAATACGTTCCCAGACAGCCTCCTCGAAGCGAGGGGCAAGGCCCGCCGTCGGCTCGTCGAGGAGCAGCGCCACTGGGTCGACCATGAGGCCGCGCGCGACGGCCACCATATGCCGCTGCCCACCACTAAGATTCTTGGCAGGCTGTTTGAGGGTTGCCTTGAGGTCCGGGAATAGCTCGCACAGGTTCTCTATCTTCTCTTTGAGACCCGAACGGAGGATATAACCGCCCATTTCGAGGTTCTCGCGGACCGTGAGTGACGGGAATACGTTGGCAACTTGCGGTACGTAGGAAACGCCCTTGCGGAGAACGACCTCCGGGGCCTTGCCGGTAATGTCCTCGCCGTTCAAGAGCACACGGCCAGAGCTTGGTTTCAACACGCCGGCGATCGCCTTGAGGAGTGTCGACTTGCCCGCCCCATTGAGACCGACAAGAACGGTGATCCGGGCGCGGAGCGCCTGGATCGATACGTCCTGAACAATAGGCAGCCCGCCGTATCCCACGGACACCCGGTCGATCGATAGCGTAGGGTCGGCGTCGTGGTCGACCACTGAACCCTCAGGCGCTCGTTCCAAGGTACGCATCCACTACCTTTGTGTCCGATCGCAATTCCGCCATATTGCCAAAGGCGATACGCGTGCCGAGCGCCATGACGGCGACGGAACTGCACAGGGCCTCAATGAGACGGAGATTGTGCTCGACCAGCAGGACGGTGATATCGCGGCTAGCCAGGATCTCTATGGACTCCTGGATCCGCGCGCCGAGGACGGGATTCACTCCCGCGAGTGGCTCGTCGAGGAGGACCATGGCGGGTTTGGCGATGACGAGTCGCGCGAATTCAAGCAGCCGTTTCTGACCGCCACTAAGGGTACCGGCCAAATCGTTGCGGAGCGCGAGAAGATCGAAATCGGCGAGTATAGCTTGCGCTCTCCCTCGGTCCGCTTCCTGTGCCTCACGCAGGCGACCGGGCGTCGCGAGCGCGCGCCAGATGGTTGGTCTCCGCTGATCTAGAGCCGCGACGAGCATATTTTCCATGACCGTAAGCTTTGGCCACTCGCGGGCTAGCTGAAATGTCCGGAGCAGGCCGAGCTGGCCAATACGATGCGGCTCCCGGCCCTGGATTTTCCGGCCGGCAAATACGATCGCGCCGGTATCGGGTTTCTGGAACCCTGATACCAATTCGATCACAGTGCTCTTGCCGGCTCCGTTGGGTCCAATGAGCCCGGTGATGCTGCCTTTCTCGACCGAGAGGGAAAAGTCGGAGACGGCCTGAACACCGCCAAAGTGCTTCGACAGGCCGTTGATCTCAAGTATCGCGGTCACTCAACCCTCCAGGTTGCCGTCGCCCCGATGTTGAAGCGCTGGAATTCTTGGGAGAGACACCGTTTCGGATCGATCCTGGTAGTGACGCTCGGGTAGGATTCCTTGCGGCCGCCAGCGGAGAAATGCGAGCGTGACCAGCGCAATTGCTATGGCGCGGAACGCAGATGGGGCGTCGGGGTTGCCTGGCAGTGCCGGCAGGAAGCGAGTCCCTTCCAAGATCACGCCGAAAATAATGAAGCTACCGAGTATCGCGCCGCGACTATTTCCGGTCCCTCCGATGATGATGGCCGCGAAGATCAGGACCGTTTCGATCGGCGACCAGGCGTCGGTATTGAACGCGGTCAAGTAGCTCACGAGCAATGCGCCGGATAAACCGGCGATCATCCCGCCGGCTACGTACGCTTTGAGCCGCGACGTGTACGGGCTGAATCCGAAGGCAGCTGCCGCTACCTCGTCTTCTCTAATTGCGCGAAGGACCAAGCCGTAGGGGCTCCAAAATATTCGCTCCAGGACGAAATACACGACAATCAGGACCACGATGCATATCCCCAAGAAGAAGAAGGAATATGCCTCACTGTTAAGGTGAAGGCTGGAATGGAAGGGTTGTGGAACGTTGAAGACGCCGTTGTAACCGTTAAAGAGGTCGACTTCCTGGCCGACGACTGCGGTCATGATCAGAACCGAGGAAAAGGTCATGATCCCGAAGAACACCTGGCGAAGGTTTCGAAGCGCGATGGCGCCGACAACGAGGGAGATCACACCCGTCACGCCCATTGCCGCCAGGGCACCGACGATGGCGGGAGCCTTTAATCCGAGCATGTAGATGAGGCCGGGGTCGTTCTTGGGGGCCGGCGGCAGCACCATGACGGCGTACGTGTATCCGCCGACGGCGAGCAAGCCATAAACGAAGAAGTCGAATTCGCCGGCCCAACCCCAACGGACATTCAGGGCCATGGCCGTGATCCCGTAGATCACCGCGAAGGTAGCGATCGTAACCAGGTAGTCAGTCAATCGGCAAAATTCCAGATTTCGGTATTGAAGATCCCGCGTGGCCTAACGAGGAGCGCCAGGATCAGGAGAACGAACGCGACGGCAGTCTTGTACTCCGCCGGCAGGTACGAGGCGCTTATCTCCATTGCCAGACCGATGATCAGCGCACCAACGGCGGTGCCGTACGGCCGCCCAAGGCCTCCGATAACGGAGGCCGCAAAAATGACGACGAGGAAGCTAAAACCTGTGGTGGGCGTGACCGAACCGATGTAGGCGGCGAGGACGAACCCTGCGAACCCGGCAAGCATTCCATCAATGAGCCAGGTCAGCCGGACGACCCGTGGATACGGAATGCCGGTGACCCGGGCAAGCTCCGGGTTGTCAGAGACGGCCCGTAAAGCCTTCCCGAACTTCGTATATCGGAGCATGACGTGCAGTAAGAGCAGCACGACAACCGTTGTGCCCATGATGGCCATGTCCAGGGTCGTCCACAAGAACGGCCCCACCTGCTCGAGCTGGAAGGTAGGGAGCACAAAGACGTTTGGCTGGCCGCCGTAGATGATCAGAAGCAGGTTCTGCAAAATCCATCCGAAACAGACCGTCACCAGGAAAATCGTGATGCGGCGCGAACCAAGCCGGAGGAACGGTTGGACGAGAGCGGAGTTCAAGATCGAAGCAACGGCGCCACCAACGCATAGCGATGCGAGAATCTCGATGGCCAGGTTGTGGGTGGCGAACTGCGCGGCGAGTGCGCCGTAGGCACCGGCTGTCAGAAGATCGCCGTGCGCGAAATTGGGAGTCGTGGTAACGCTGAACTGGAGAGAAAAGGCCACGGACGCGAGGGCGATGATCGACGCCGTGACAAGCCCGAACCCGACACTGTCCCAAAATACCGTCACGAATAATACTCCGTGGTTGCAGGCGCGGAGAGCCGCCATCGACTCTGCCGTCTCAGATATGAGACAATAGTCTCATTGGTGAGACTTTTCTCAGGCACCATGGTAGCACACAATCCCGGGGTGAACAAGGACGCCACCGCCCCGGCTTTCTCCCGGTGACCGTTGTCAGCGAGTGTAGTACGTTTGAGCGGAAGGTAGACGTGTCGCAGATCGACATATTGGAAGCGTTCGCCGAGAGCGATTCGGCGATGTCCGCGGCTGATGTCATAGCGAAGACAGCGCTGCCGCGCAGCACGGTGTTCCGCGCGCTACGAGTCCTCGTGGGGAACGGTTTTCTCAATCAGGAGCCGAATACGCGTAAATACACTCTGGGGCCGCGCATCTTGCAGCTAGGCATGGCCGCGCAGAGACAAATGAGCGCCGATGACCTGGTGGCCGCGCCGCTGCTGGAGTTACTTCAAGAGTCAGAGGAGACCGTTACATTCAGCATCCTGGATCTGCCATGGAGAATTTGCACATACGTCCTCGAGGCGCCGAGTGATATCCGCCAGGTGGCGCAGGTGGGCGCGCGCTATCCCCTCCACCTCGGGTCGGCCGGGAAGGTAATACTGGCTTATCTGCCGGAGGAAGTTGCGCGCTCGGTGATTAGCGGCGAAGGCTTAGAGGAGGAGCAGGCGCGTGACATGCTGAAGCAACTTGAAGAGATTCGGCTCAAAGGGTACTCGACGACCGTCGGCGAACGGGTGTCCGGAGCGGCGGCAATCTCGGCTCCCGTATTTGTCCAGCAGCAGATTTTCGGCAGTGTGGCCATGACCGGCCCGACCGAGCGGGTGATCGGGAAGCTGGACCAGTACCGGCCGACGGTACTCGAAGCGGCCAAAACCATTACCGATCGCCTGTCAGCCCGGGTAGCGCCGCACCCGAGCCGCGATAGGCGGCGCACTCCTGCCACTTCCGCCGTGAAATCCCAGTAGTAGCGGTACGGCGTGTAATACGGAATCCGCGTCCGGCCGCTCTGCTATTGCGGTAGCGCTATGGGTCGGCGATTCTAAATCGCCACTACTATGTCCAGGGGAAACGTTGTGTCCATTCGCAATCTCTAGCCCGGCGCTTCCCAAGGCCGGACGATCTGTCAGGGGTGCTTTCCGGGTTGAGGAGGCCGGTGAACGATCAACCGGGCGAGCGCAACCGGTCGTGTACCGCCTGAGGCGGCGTCCGGAAGCGGCCGACACGGCTGACGGCGGGAACTCCAAGGCGGTGCAATGCGGCCGCAGACGCCAGCTCGTGGGCGAGGATCATGGCGCCCGGCAGGATGGGTATCTCGAGTTGTGAGTCGGCGCGGCGCGCGGTGAAGAAGACGTCAAGCGCGCCGGACGCTATCATTGCGACCTCGGCGCCGGCCCGAGCAAGGTGGCCTGCGTGCTCCGCGCAGCGCGCCACAATCTCGTCCGCAGAGCGCTTCGACCTGAATGCCTCCATAACCTCAGGAACACTGACATTGATCGCCACCGGCTGAACAACCCGGCCGGCGATTCCGTAGCGTGCTGCCACCTCTTCAATGCGCGCCGGACCACTTTCGCTCGAACAGAGGACGCCCAATTTCCAGCCAACGCGCAGGCCGAAGAAGGCAACCGTTTCAAAGAAGCCAAGCACCGGGATATCGATTAACTCGCGCGACTCCCAAAGACCCGGATCGAAGCCGTTGCCGATTGCAATCGCATCGACGCCGCGATCGGCAGAGGTCGCTATGGCGGCGAGCAGGGCAGGCAACTCGAGCGACTGGGCTGAGGCATAACCCTTGCCCTCGATCAGAGCGGAGTCGAGGCTCGCGACCGTAATTTGAGCATCCGGCCCGACCGCGCGGCTGACGATCTCCTGTAAGGCCGCCTGGTACTCGCCCATGCCCGCTTTCTGACCAAAGCTCTGATAGATGAGCTCGAAGGGGCGTGAAGGGGATTGTACGTCGACCATATCCCTGTTCGAATGCAGTGTCCCTGAAGGAACCGCGCTACCGTCCGCGCCACCACTCGTCGGCAGCCATCCCACCGCCACGCACGAGAGACGCGATCCACGGGTGGTCTCCACAGGGTGCGCCAAACGCTGGGAATATGCCGCCGCGAATTTCCTCGAGCTCCGCGACTTCTTCGATGAGGACGTTGCCGATGTTGACAGTTGGGCCAAACATGTAGACGAGAAGCGCCTGAAGTGCCCGCTTGCTCGCATAGGGGAGGTAGGTGTACGGAACCTCAAAGATGATGTGATCGACGCCTACGTTATTGGCAACCTGCATGATCGAATCGCGCCCCTCTATGCGCTCGCCATTGTCGCCCAGGACCATTCGGAGAAGGTGTCCCTCCCAATAGACCGTCTCCGCACCCACGGCAAGGAAATTGTTGATTTGACGAACGGTCTCGTTGATGTCAATTTCCCGCGGCGATCGCCTCGTCTGGTCGCCCTCGGGAAACTTCTTCCCGACCTCGCCGTGGACCTTCAGCCCCAGGTCCTGGCACAAGCGTGCGTACTCGGCCTCTTCGTCCAGCGCTCGTTGCGTCGGCATCGCCTCCGACGCGACTTCTACGGACTCGAATCCGAGATCGACAAGATACTCCAAGATCTGCCGCCCCTTGCCCTGGAGTCGCGCGATTTCGAGAATTGGGCCGCCAATCTGCGGCTCGATGTCGTAGTCCTTGTACAGTTGCACTTTGCGGCGAACTGCGTTCTCCGGCTGGTGGATGTGCCGAATGCTGACCTTCGCAATATCGATTGCATATCCGTAGACCTCAAGCGTGCCGCGGATAAATTCCAGCGGCCAGCCGCGATCACCGAGCATGGTGATACCTTGGCGGCGAGGTTTTTCGGTTCGCCGTGCCAGCTCAAGAAAGGGCGCGAACCGTGTCTGCCGCGGGGCGGGCTCACGTCGCGTTCCGGCAGCGGTATCGTCGGTGGTGGTCATTTTTGCCTCCTTAGTCTCCGCACCAATTCGCCGACATGTGGCACGTCTTCAAGGCTCTCAACCTGCTCGATGACGTCACGCGTCGCAGACGCGTTGAGAATGCCCGACGCGGCCGCTAGGAACTTCTCCCGGATGTCGGATCGGGTCAGAGGGGCGGACGGTTCACCTCGGGCGACGGATCTCCTGTCCTCGTATCGCGACCCGTCGCGCATGACGAGATTAACGCGCACGGTGCCCTCGGGAAGCCCGGGGTCAACGCGCACTGTGATGCTCTCGCGAATAAATCGCCCGAGCGCTACGTCCTGCACACGCTCAGGGGTGAACTGTTCGAGCCAGCATCGATGGTCGGTCAGGACGATACCAGTCACGTACGCAACCGAGAGACGAGCGCGAAACCGATCGGACCAATCAACCTCGCCATGCAATTGATAGGCAATGTCGGATACGTCGACCGAGACACTCGAGACTGCCTCCGCTTGTAGACTATACCGTTCAATAAGCTCCATGAGGCTCGTCACGAGTGGCTGCAACTGAACCGCAACGGGCCACGCGCGCAATGAGATGTTTTCCAACTCCCAGCGCTCGCCGAGACCGTCGACTGCCGCGTCGGGATCGCCGCCATCCGTGTGGGTCCGGAGTAGACCACCGTCCGGATGAAGCAGGATTTCCTGCGCGGATGTGAATCCCCGGCTTGCGAGCCAGGCTGCCAGTAAGCCCGAGAGCGCGCCGCGTGCCTGTTGAAACTTAATAGTTGGAGTTCGTAGCTGAGCATAGCTGCCTGCGGCCTGGCTCCCCGCCAGACCGAAGGCACTGCGAAATTCCGCTGGATCGAGAGATAGCAGACGCCCGGCGGCGACCGCCGCGCCGAAGGGCCCCGCGACGCCGGGGGCATGCCAGCCGCGGCCACGAAAGACATCGGGCTTCAGCGCCAGGCCGATCCGGGTTGTGACCTCAAGGCCAAGGGTCAGCGCCAGCAACAGCTCGGCTCCCTCCGAATCCAGTTGTTCGGCTACTGCCAAAGCCGGGGGCACCACCTCGGGGGTGACGTGACAGTGGGTGGCCCGATGGATGTCGCAGACCGTCACGGCGGTTATCAAGTAGCCATTTACCATCGTTGCAGCAGCCGGCGATAGATTTTCGCCACCTATGACAGTCGCCCCGCTTCCCTGAGCAATCTTGGCGGCAAACCCCTGGAATGTCTTCGACTCGCTCGCGTCGTGTCCGGCGAGGGCGCTGGCGAGCGAGTCGAGGAGTATATCCTTCGTTCGCTCCCTGACTCTCGGCGGTACTTCTCCGAACCGTAGCTCGGTGCAAAACCGGGCAATATCGGCTGCCGGAGCCTCAACCGTCATGGCGTCAGCCAACCGGCTCGGTGGTAGCAGGACCCCGCCACCACTGCGGCGCCGCTTTCCCGGTGCCAGTCAGCGCAAGCGATGCGAGCCAGGGATGATCGCCATTCGGCGCACCGAATGTCGGGAATGTCCCTTCGCGTATCTCCTCGAGCTCGGGCATTTCCTCGATAAGGATGTTACCCATGTTGACGTCCGGCCCAAACAGATATACAAGGAGCCCTTGCAGCGCTCGCTTGCCTGC
>Ga0209810_1003039_pt1 | contig 18523 bp, 21 predicted proteins | sample Coa_R1_7_FD_187159 | JGI IMG/M metagenome (GOLD analysis project Ga0209810, IMG submission 187159) | Surface soil microbial communities from Centralia Pennsylvania, which are recovering from an underground coalmine fire - Coalmine... | ecosystem: Environmental > Terrestrial > Soil > Unclassified...
AGCTCCTATCTCGAGGGGACACATGGTCTGGAGGCCCTTCTTCGTGAACAAACGGCGGGTCCCTGCCGGAACCCGCCGTTTCACATCAACCCTCTAGCCGAAGGCTCGCTCGAAGGCTGGTGTGTGGATCCGGTCGCTCGGCAGCAGCCGCACCGGCACGCGGTAGCGCTCCAGGCCGGCGGCGACGCTCTCGGCGCTCGCGCGGCTGCGGCCCCGCGCGGGGACGGGCACCCAGAGCGCGAGCGGATAGGCGTACGACGCCCGGTAGCCCCACTCGCACTCCACGACGGTGCCCCAGAGCGCGACTCGGCCGATCACCCGGGCGCGCGCGTCCGGCAGCGTGTCGGTGAGGTAGCGGCGGACGACCTCCAGCGTGCCGGCGTAGATGCCGCACTCGCACGAGGGCGCCGGCGCCGGGTGGGGCTGCCGGCGCCGGAGCCAGTCGAGCAGGCGGGTCGGTCGCAGGCACTCCGCGGCGAGCGGCTCGCGGGGCGGCCAGAGCGTCCGCTTGACGATGCTGGCGAGGGTGAGCTCTGGGCCGTGGCCGACGACACGCCAGACCCGCCAGGCCTCGAACGGCTCGGCGTAATCCGGAGCGACCGCCGCGCTCGTCACCGGGTCGGGGCTGCGGGCGTTCGGGCGGGCTGCCGTCGCTCGGGGGGCGGCGTCCGCTCGGGCTCTCGTCGCGGCACGGGGTCCTTCACCGGCTCGACGTGGTGGATGCGCCTCGGCTTGCCGATCTCCATCTGGGCCTCCTCCGGTCGTCCTCGCCTCTACCACGATGATGTCGCAGGAACGGCCCGGCCAAACCAGCGCAGCGGGAGTCTGAGCTACGGTTTGAGCCGGCACGGGGCGTGGCGCAGCCTGGTTAGCGCGTTGGTCTGGGGGACCAAAGGTCGCCGGTTCGAATCCGGCCGCCCCGACTCAGGCGACGAGCACGTCCGCCGAGCAACTGGCCACGAGCGCGCTCCGCCAGTCCGCGACGCCGGCGAGCTGGGGATGGCTCGTGTCGACGGCGACGTCGGGCCAGGTCTCGAGCCCGAGCGCGGCCGCGCCGCCGGCCGAGCCGATCGCCAAGAGGTCGCCGACCGCGAAGACGTCCCGCCGCCCGGACTGGCGGCGAGCGATCCCGTCCAGCTCGCGCAGCTCCTCGAGCGGGTCGATCCGCACGTTGGAGTCGGAGCCGATGCAGAGGTCGATGCCGCGGCCGAGGAGCCGCTCCACCGGCAGGAAGCCGTCGCCCAGGTTCGCCTCGGTGGTCGGGCAGGCGCAGACGCGGCAGCCCGCTGCCGACAGCAGGTCGAGCTCGCGCCCGTTCGCATGGGTCGCATGGACGACGGTCGTACGCGGTCCGAGGCAGCCGCAGGCCGCGAGGAGCTCGATCGGGCGCAGGCCGTGCTCGGCGAGGCACTCTTCGACCTCCCGGGGCTGCTCGTCGGCGTGCACGTGCAGCACCAGCTCGTGCTCGGCGGCGTAGCGGCCCAGCTCCTCGAGCCAGTCTCGCGGGCAGGCCCGCACGGAGTGGGGGGCGACGCCGACCCGGAGGCCGGCGGCCCGCAGCTGCTCGAGCTCGCGCAGGTAGGCGGCCACCGACGCCTGCCGGAACCGCTCCAGGCCGCCGCGGCCGTAGGCGACGTGGAGGAGGACGAGCTCGATGCCGGCCTCGGCGGCGGCCTCGGCCGCCGCCCGCGCCTCGGCCAGCCCGAGGTAGTGGAACTCGCCAACGGCGGTGTAGCCGGCGGCGCGAAGCTCGCGGTAGACGTCGGCGTAGCTCGTCCGGACATGTCCAGGGGTCTGACCCCGCGCGAGCTCGAGCATCGTCTGCCGCCAGGCCCAGAAGTCGGCGCCCTCGCTCCGGCCGCGCAGCGCACGCTGGAAGGCGTGACAGTGGGCGTCGACGAAGCCGGGGATGCGGGGCCGCTCGGGCACCGCGAGAGGATACGGCGAGCCGGCCCCCGTATCCTTCGTTGCGTGGAGGCCCGCGCCATCCCGCGGCCGCTGCTGGCTCGCGTCCCGAACGCGCTGACGCTGATCCGGCTGGCGCTGATCCCCGTCTTCGCCCTGCTCATGGTCCGCGCCGGGCGGGAGCCGAGCTGGCCGGCCGGCCTCGTGTTCGGGGTCGCCGGGCTGACCGACCAGGTCGACGGCTTCCTCGCGCGGCGCTGGCGGGTCGAGTCCCGCTTCGGGCGGCTGGCGGACCCCCTGGCCGACCGGCTGATGATCGACGCCGCCGTGATCCTGCTCGTCGTCTACGACCGGCTGCCGTGGGCCGGGCTCGCCCTGGTAGCCGGCCGCGACCTCCTGCTGCTGGGGGGCACGGCCGCGCTCGCGCCGTACGGCCTCGCAGTCGAGGTCAGCGTCCTCGGCAAGGTCGCGACGTGGGTCCTGTACCTCGCCGTCTTCTGCCGCATCGTCACGGCGCCCTCGCACGCCTGGCCGCTCGAGCTGTTCTGGAGCGGCCTCGGCCTCGCCCTCCTGGCCGGCGTGTTCTACGTGCGCCGGGCCTGGGGAGAACTCCGCCGATGAAGGCCGTGGTCATGGCCGGCGGGGAGGGGACGAGGCTGCGTCCGCTGACGTCGAACCAGCCGAAGCCGATGGTGCCGATCGTCGGCAAGCCCTGCATGGAGCACATCGTCGAGCTTCTCCGCCGCCACGGCTTCGAGGAGATCATCGTCACCGTCGCCTTCCTGCCGCAGGCGATCCGCAGCTACTTCGGCAGCGGCGAGACCCTGGGCGTGGAGATCAGCTACTCGGTCGAGGACTCGCCGCTCGGCACCGCCGGCTCGGTACGGCGCGCCGCCGGCCGGCTCGATGACACGTTCCTCGTCATCTCCGGCGATGCCCTCTGCGACGTCGACCTGACCCGTCTCGTCGAGGCTCACCGGGAGAAGGGGGCTGCGGCGACGATCGCGCTGCAGTCGGTCGAGAACCCGCTCGAGTTCGGGATCGTCGTCACCGACGAGGACGGGCGGGTCGAGCGGTTCCTCGAGAAGCCCTCCTGGGGGCAGGTGTTCTCCGACACCATCAACACCGGCATCTACGTGCTCGAGCCCGAGGTGCTCAGCCATGTCCCGCACGACCGTCCGTACGACTTCTCGAAGGAGCTCTTCCCGCTGCTCTTGGAGATGGGACGGCCCCTCTACGGACATGTGCTCGAGGGCTACTGGCAGGACATCGGCAACCTCGACCAGTACCGCCAGGCGAACTTCGACGCGCTCGACGAGCGGGTCCGCCTCGAGATCCCGGGCATCCGGATCCGCGGCAACGTCTGGCTGGGGGACGGGGTGGACCTCGACGACCTCGACGCCATCGAGGGCCCGGCCTTCGTCGGCAACTACTGCCGCGTCTCGCGCGGGGCGCACGTCGGCCCCTACACGGTCCTCTCGACGAGCGTCACGGTGCGCGAGCGGGGCCGGGTGGTGCGCTCGATCGTCGACGCCTCCACGTACATCGGCCGCAGCACGGAGGTGGAAGGGGCGATCGTCGGCCGCGGCTGCGACCTGCGGGCCCACGTGCGCGTCCACGAGGGGGTGGCGATCGGCGACGAGGTGACCGTCGGGGCGGAGAGCGTGATCCTGCCGGGCGTACGCATCTACCCCTTCAAGGAGGTGGAGACGGGGTCGCAGCTGCACGAGAGCGTGATCTGGGAGTCGCGCGGCACGACCCGCGTCTTCGGCAAGCACGGGGTGGCGGGAATGGTCAACGTCGACCTGACGCCCGACGTCGCCGTTCGGCTCGCGGCGGCGCTCGGCACGGCGCTCAAGCGCGGGGCGCGCGTCGTCGCCAGTCGCGAGGGCGCGGCCGCCTGCCGGATGATCAAGCGGGCGATGATCTCGGGGATCTCCTCGACCGGCGTGCACGTCGCCGACCTCCGCGTCAGCCCGGCCGCCGTCGCTCGCCATCTCGTCAAATCCGAGGCCTACGACGCCGGCTTCCACGTCGGTGTGAGCGCGCACGACCCGGAGGTGATCCGGATCCAGTTCTTCGAGCCGCCCGGCGTCGAGATGAGCGCCGCGATGCAGAAGGAGGTCGAGAAGCACTTCACGCGCGGCGAGCTACGCAGGGTCGCGGCGGCCGAGGTCGGGAGCATCTCGTACCCGGCCCGGGTGCGGGAGACCTACGCTGCCGACCTGCTGTCGACGATCGACGTCGAGGCGGTGCGCCGGCGTCGCTTCCGGATCGTCGTCGACTACGGCTTCTCGGGGGCGTCCTACGTCCTGCCGCTCGTGCTCGGGCCGCTGGGCGTCGAGGCCGTGGCCGCCCACGCCTTCACCGGCGAGACGCCTGACCAGCCGGACGCCGGACACGGGCTCGCCGCCTCGATCGGCCAGGCCAAGCGGCTCGTGCCCGCGGTCGGGGCGGATCTCGGCGCCGTCTTCGACCGTTCGGCCGAGCGCCTCCACCTCGTCGACGACCAGGCTCGCGAGGTACCCGTCGAGCAGGCGCTGCTGCTCTTCCTGCGCCTGCTCTGCTCGAACGGCCGGCGCGGCAAGCTCGCCTTCCCGGTGACCGTGACGAGCCACGTCGAGCGGCTGGTCGCGAACTCGCAACTCGAGGTGGTGCGCACGCCGACCTCCCTCGCCGACCTGACGCGAACCGCGGCCGAAGGCGACGTCGTCTTCGCGGGCGCCGTCGGCGGCGGCTACGTGTTCCCGGAGTTCCTGCCGGGCTACGACGCCGTCGCCAGCCTCGCCAAGCTGCTCGAGCTGCTGGCGCCGGTCGAGCGGCCCCTGTCGGAGCTCGTCGCCGAGCTGCCCGCGTCGACGCTCGTCCACTACCAGGTCCCCTGCCCGTGGGCGCTGAAGGGCCTGGTGATGCGCGTGCTCAACGAGCGGCTCGCCGGACGCGAGCTCGACCTGACCGACGGGATCAAGCTCTTCGACGAACGGGGCTGGGCCCAGGTCCTGCCAGACCCCGACGAGCCGGTCCTCCACCTCTACGCGGAGGGCGAGACGCGCGAGGACTCCGAGGCGCTCGCGCGGGAGCTGCGGACGCTGGTCGACGAGGTCGAGCAGGGAGAGGCGGCCGCCGCGCCCACCTAGCAGCGGCGGCGGCGCCCGCCCTGGACTGGGGGCGAACGCAAAGGCTAAAGTTCAGCTTCACCCTCGCCGAGGGTGCTGGAACGTCGTCGAAAGGGCCCGATGGAAGCGCTGCCGGATCTCGCCACGCTGTCCGACGAGGATCTGAAGACGCTGATCGACGAGCTGACCCGGGAGGAGCACGAGATCTCGTACCGTCGGCGGCTGCTGCACGGGAAGATCGACATCCTGCGCGCCGAGCTGGTGGCGCGGCTGCAGCGGACGCAGGGGCGGAGCGTCCTCGACTCGGTCGACGTCGAGTCGCTGACGGAGATCCTCGCCGGCAAGGCTACGCCGCCAGCCTAGATGTCGCACGTCTACTGCCCCGAGTGCGGGTACAACAACCTCGAGTCGGCCCGCTTCTGCGCCCGCTGCGGCGCCGCGCTCGTCCTGCCCGCGGAAGGGGAGGCGACGGAGACCTTCGTCCCGCCCGAGGCGGCCGAGAGCCTCGACCCGCTCGGCGACCTGGGCGTCCACGGCGCAGCGCTGATCGTCCGCTCCGGCGGCGGCCGGGCCGGGGAGACCTTCCCACTCGAGACGAGCCCGACCACGATCGGCCGCTCGCCCGAGTGCGCGATCTTCCTCGACGACGTGACCGTCTCGCGCAAGCACGCCGTGTTCACCCGCAACGGCGACCGCTGGCGGCTCGAGGACCTGGGCAGCCTGAACGGGACGTTCGTCAACCGGGAACGGGTCGAGACGGCGGAGCTGCGCGACGGGGACGAGCTGCAGATCGGCAAGTACCGCCTGACCTTCCTGCAGCGCTGATGTCGACGGCGGAGGCACCTTCGCGGCGGCGGCTGCTGACGATCGGCGCGGTCTGCGCCCGACTCAAGGACGAGTTCCCCGACGTCTCGATCTCGAAGATCCGCTACCTCGAAGACCAGGGGCTGCTCAGCCCGCGCCGCACGCGGGGCGGCTACCGCCTGTTCTCGGAGGAGGACGTCGACCGGCTCGAGACGATCCTCCGCTTGCAGCGAGACGAGTTCCTGCCGCTGCGCGTGATCCGCGAGGAGCTCGCCGCAGGCGCACGGCGGGGACGGCGGCGGCGCGGGCTGGTCGGTGTGGGGGAGGAGGAGCTCGACCTCGACGAGCTCTGCGAGCGGGCGGGGATCAGCCCCGACCGGGCGCGTGAGCTCGAGGAGTTCGGCCTTCTGGAGCCGCGGCTCGCTGGCGGCGGACGCCTGTACGGCGAGAGCGACGCGGAGATCGCAGCCGCCTGCGAGATCCTCGGCCGCTTCGGGATCGGCGCCCGCAACCTGCGCGCCTTCCGCACCGCGGCCGACCGGGAGAGCGGGCTGCTCGAGGCCGTGCTCGGGCCGGCGCTCCGCTCGCGCAACCCGGAGCGGCGGCGGGCCGCCGTCGCGGACCTGCAGCGGCTCGCTCAGAGCGCTCGCGACCTGGCCGACCTGCTGCTGCGGCGCAACGTCCGCCGGCTCGTGCAGTAGCCTCGCGGCGTGGCCGGGATCGATCTCAGGGCGCTCGTGCGCGAGGTCCCGGACTTCCCGGAGCCAGGGGTCGGCTTCAAGGACATCTCGCCGCTTCTCCTCGACCGGCGGGCCCTGCGGCAGGCGGTCGAGGAGCTGGCGGCGTGGACGCGCAGCCGGAGCGCCGAGCTGGTACTGGGCGCGGAGGCGCGCGGCTTCTGGCTCGGGGCTGCGATCGCGGTCGCGGCGGGCTGCGGCTTCGTCGCTGCGCGCCGGCCCGGCAAGCTGCCGCCCCAGACGGTGTCCGCCACGTACGCGCTCGAGTACGGGGAGAACACGCTCGAGGTCGCGGCCCACGCGATCGGACGAGGGGCGCGGGTGGTGATCCACGACGACGTGCTCGCGACCGGCGGGACGGTCGAGGCGATCGCCGGGCTGGTCGAGGAGCTCGGCGGAACCGTCGTCGGAGTGAACTTCGTGCTCGACCTCTCCTTCCTCGGCGGCCGCGAGCGGCTCGCCCGCTACGACCTGTACTCGCTGATCACGTACTAGCCGCTGGCCGCTCGCGCCGGGCCGGGACTCAGGAACCGTGGCGCACCGGCCGACGTTTGCTCTACAACGTCGCCATGTACGACCCGTTGACAACCTGCTACGCCTTCCCGTGCCCGGTCCGGGGCGAGACGAGGGTGCCCCTCTCGGCCTTCCGGACGATCGAACAGCTCCCCGGAGCCGCCCATCCGAGCGTCTTCCGGGTTCGCTTCGGCTGCGCCTGCGGCGCCGAGCACGACGGCCTGCTGACGCACGAGCAGCTCGACTGGGCCCCGCTGGGGCTCGACGCGGGCGCGTTCCTCAACCTGATGACCGCCCGCCTGGAGCCGGTGGGCGCCGAGCTGGGGGAGCTCGCCGCGCTCCGGATCAAGGGCGGTGAGTGGCCGTGGAGCTTCTTCTGCTACCCGGAGGAGCAGCCTCGGCCCGTGTTTCCGTCGTCGTTCACCCTCCTGACCGCGACGGACGAGACGGTCGGCCTCGCGGTGCGCTGTCCGAGCTGTCGCCGGCTCTCGCTCAACCTCGTCTCGCGAGCCCACGTCGATGTGCCGTTCCACAACGACCGCGAGATCGGGGTGGTGGAGCACGTCTTCGCCGAGGACGCGCTCGCGACGCTCGAGGAGTTCCGGGCGGAGCTGTGGTCGGCCGCCTTCGACGCCCGCCGACTGGCGCTCGGCTGAGACCCCGGCGTCCGGTCGGCGCGCCCGCCCGACGAGAACGCGCGTCCCGGCGAGAATCCCTGCCGGGAGGGATCACGCGAAGGGGGTAGGTCCTCCGATCGAGCAGAGTGGGATGAACGTCTCGACGACGACGACCGCGCTGCGCGGCTCGAGGCTCCTCGCCGCGCACCTGGACCGCTTCGACCTCACGGCGCCGACGGCCCGGGAGCGCCTCGAGGAGCAGCTGGGAACCGAGCTGGCCCGCAAGCTCGTCTTCGCGCTCGCGGCCCGCGGGGCGGCGCGGCGCGCCGCCTAGCCGGCGGTCAGCGGCTACGAGCTGCGCCGCCGCCCCCGGCGGCGCAGCGGGGTCTCCTCGCCGCGCAGGCGCACGAAGAGCCAGATCCCGGCAAAGCTGACGAGGGCGAGGATGATCGCGGTGGCGCCGCTCGCCCCGACCGCGACCAGCCCAAAGTAGACGTAGGTGGCGAGCACGACCGCCCAGACGAGCGCGATCACGCCCTGGTCGATGCTCGGCGGCCGGAAGCCCATCGCGGCGATCGTACTCCAGGCGCCGCCGTCCGCCGGGCTCGAGGCGTCGCGCGCCGGGGCGGACCACAAAAGTCGCCGAGCCGGTTGCGGTTTCGTCCACAACGCCGGTCGACTTTCCGCCTCGGCTCTTGCGAGCCGCCTCGTACAACCGTCCGGTGCTGCTTCGTCCTACTCCCGCGCCGTGCTCGGCGCAGGAGGGAATCTACGGCCTGCGCCGCTGGCATGCAAGGGCGGCCGCGGCGGAAAAGTTCGCAAATTGCGATGGTTGCGTCGTCCACATCTCCACAGCCTCCTGTGCATGCTGTGGAGAGCGGGCAGGCGGGAGGAGCGAGCGGCCGCGAGCGGGGCGCGGGCAGCGCGGAGGCCCTCCCCGTGCGAACTTGACATAACGCCTGTTCTCGTGCACGGGACTTGATCCGGGCCGCCGGGCGTGTTTGGCTAGCTTCGACAGGCGGGAACCACGTCCAGGAGCGCCGACTGAGGGGGACGCAGTGACGACTGCCGAGTTCGAGTCGATCCTCGCGAGCGAGGAGCTCGTGGCCCTCTTCGAGGCCGCCGAGTCGAGCGGTCAGGTCCGGCAGGGCGAGCTGCTCGAGGTGCTGGAGCCGCTCGAGCTCGACCCGCTCGAGACGGAGGCGGTCTACCAGGAGCTCGACCGGCGAGGCATCGAGGTGCTCGTCGAGCCGGCGGGCGACCCCGAGGCGGAGGCCGAGGAGAACCCGCCGCCCGCCGGCCAGCCGCTCGAGACGACGACCGACGCGCTGCAGCTCTTCCTGCGGGAGGCGGGGCGCCACCAGCTCCTGACGGCCGCCCAGGAGGTCGAGCTGGCGAAGCGGATCGAGCGGGGCGACCTCGAGGCCAAGCACCGGATGATCCAGTCGAATTTGCGCCTCGTCGTCTCGATCGCGAAGAACTACCGCAACCAGGGGCTTCCCTTCCTCGACCTGATCCAGGAGGGGACGCTCGGCCTGATCCGGGCGGTCGAGAAGTTCGACTGGCGGCGCGGCTACAAGTTCTCCACCTATGCGACCTGGTGGATCCGCCAGGCCGTCGCGCGCGCGCTCGCCGACAAGGCGCGCACCATCCGGATGCCGGTGCACATCGTCGAGCGCATGCAGAAGATGAACCGGGCCGAGCGGACGCTGTGGATGGAGCTCGGGCGGGAGCCGACCCTCGAGGAGATCGCCGCCGAGGCGTCGCTGCCGCTCGAGCAGGCGCGCGAGGTGCGGGCGGCGGCGCGGGCCTCGGCGAGCCTCGACCAGCCGGTCGGAGACCAGGAGGACGCCGTGTTCGGCGACTTCGTGGCCGGTGACGAGCCGTTGCCGGAGGAGCTCGTGGAGGGTGCGCTGCGCAGCCAGGCGCTGGCGGTGGCGCTGCAGGCGCTCGGGGAGCGCGAGCGGCAGGTGCTCGTGCTGCGCTACGGCCTCGTCGACGAGGAGCCGAAGACGCTGGAGGAGATCGGCAGGCGGCTCGGCCTCACCCGCGAGCGCGTCCGCCAGATCGAGCTCGACTCGCTCCGGCGCCTGGCGAATCTGCGCGAGATGCAGATGGTTGCCGGCTGAGCGCCCTCGCCGCGGGGCCGGCCGCTACTCGCTGCGCAGGTAGTGCTCCAGCCCGGGCGCGGCGAGCCGGAGCTCGCGCAGCGCCCGCGTCTCGAGCTGGCGCACCCGCTCGCGCGTGATCCCGAGCTCGGCCCCCACCTCCTCGAGGGTCTTCGGGGTGCCGCCCTCGAGGCCGAAGCGGAGCGAGAGGACACGGCGCATGCGCGGGTTGAGCTGGTCGAGGGCGCGGGCGAGCTCGGCGGCGCGGGCTTGCTCGGCGGTCTGCTCCTCGGGCGGCGGCGAGCTGACGTCCTCGATCAGGTCGCCGTACAGGCTCTCGCCGTCACCCACCGGCGTCTCGAGGCTGACGGGATTCTCGACGAGCTCGAGCAGCTCGCGCACCCGCTCCTCGCTCTCCTGGGTCTCCCGTGCCAGCTCGGCCAGCGTGGGCTCTCGGTTGAGCTTCTGGGCGAGCTGGCGCCGCGCCCGCAGCAGCCGCCGCACCTGGTCGGCGACGTGGACCGGCAGCCGGATCGTCCGGCCCTGGTCGGCGAGGGCACGGGTGATCGCCTGCCGGATCCACCAGGTCGCATACGTGGAGAGCTTGTAGCCGAGCCGCCAGTCGAACTTCTCGACCGCCCGGATCAGGCCGAGGTTGCCTTCCTGGATCAGGTCGAGCAGCGGCACGTCCGCCTTCGTGTAGTTGCGTGTGATCGCCATCACGAGCCGCAGGTTCGACTCGATCAGCCGCCGCTTGGCCTCCTCGTCGCCGGCGTCCTTGCGCCGGGCGAGCTCGCGCTCCTCCTCGCGCGTCAGGAGGGGCCCGTCGCCGATCTGGCGCACGTAGAGCTTGAGTGGGTCCTCGGCCGACGCGTCCCCGGGCGAGTCCCCTGCCGCAAGGAACTGCTCCATCGCCCCCTGTATCGGCTGGCGGCGGCCGGCCCTTTAGAAAGGCTTCATCGCTTCGCGCTACGTTGGCGGCAGGGACGAACGCGAGAAGGGAGAACGACCCTCCGACCCAGATGTGCGGAATCGCCGGATACAGCCTCTCGCCGCGCAGCCGGGTCGACCGCACCCTGGCCGCCCAGGCGCTGCTCGCCGGCATCGCCGAGCGCGGCGCCGACGCCGTCGGCTACGCGTACCGAGAGCCCGGCGACCCCTACCCCGTGGTCACGAAGCAGCGGACGGCGGCGAGCCGGTTGCTCGAGCGGGTCCGGGTGCCTCCGGCTGCGAGCGAGCTGCTCGTCCACGTCCGCGACTACACGAAGGGCCACCCCTCGGTCGCGGCCAACAACCATCCGGTGCGGCACGGTCCGGTGGTCGGCGTCCACAACGGGGTCATCGTCAACGACGACGAGCTCCTCGCCTCCTACCCCTGCGCGCGCGCCGAGCCGCGGATGACCGTCGACTCCGAGGCGATCTTCGCCCTGGCCGCGCACTCGCGCAACGACCCGCAGGCCCTCGAGGCGCTGGTCGGCGCGCTGGCAGCCGCCTGGCTCGACCAGCGCGAGCCGGGGATGCTGTTCGCCGCTCGCGGCGTCGGCCGTCCGCTCTGGATCGGCCGCGGCCGGGAGGAGGTGTTCTTCGCCTCGACCCGCGAGGCGCTCGCGATCGCCGCCCGCTATGCCCGCGTCCGGCTGCGGGCGAGCGAGGTGCCGGAGGGAACCCTGCTCGCGCTGCGGCAGGGACGCGTCGTCCGCCGGGCCCGCTTCCAGCCCGACCGCAGCTACGTCGAGGACGCCGTTCTGCCGGCCGTTCGCGCCCCCGGCGAGAGCGCGTACTGTCTCGCGCGACTCGCCGTGCTCGCCGCGCTCTGAGGTCAGCGGCGGAGCGTCCCGTCGCTCGCCACCTCCCGCCCACGCTCGACGAGCCGCCGGCGGACGAGGAACTGGAACGTCGACCAGGCGCCGCGGCGGGCGTCGAACATCCGGTAGACCTGCCACTCCGTCAGAAGCGAGGCGTCCCGCCTGCGCGCCTCCGCCCAGTCGGCGAACTTCGGCAGGCGGCCGAGCCGCTCGGCCAGCGCCGCCCCCTGCTCGATGGCGCGCTCGAGTCGCTCCTCCCCCAGCGGCACGTCGAAGCCCGCCTCGCGCAGGGCGTTTGCCAGCGAGCCGAACGTGTGCCAGTAGAGCGACTTCGAGGGTAGGCGCCCCTTGTGCTCGTCGAGGTCGCGGGCGGTCGGCGGGCGGCCGAGCTCGTCGCCGAGCGTGCGGAGCAGGCCGAGCAGCTCGTCGCGGGTGGCGAAGCGGCGCGGCACGAGCCCCGCCGCCCGTTGCGCGGCGTTCCAGGAGCCGAAGTGCTCGATCACGGTCTGCGGATGGACGGAGGTCTCGGGGTCGGCGGCGAACTCGCGCATCGTCGGCGAGCGGCCGAGCCGTCCGGCGCAGGCGACGAGCTCGGCCACGATCTGCTCGTCGCTGTAGCGCTTGCGGATCCCCGCCTGGAAGCGGGCGAGCTCCTGCGGGTCGATCGAGGCGAGCGCCTCGTAGCGGGGCTTCCCGGCCATGCCAACAAGTGTAGAGCAGGTTGAAATCCATGCAAATCGTCTCGTGCGGACGGCGAGCGGGCGGCCGGGGTGCGGCGGTGGCGTACGCTCGGCGGATGCGCTCCTCCCCCCCGCTCGCGCTGGAGGTCGTGCTCGCCCGCGCCGTCGCGTCGCTGTCGCGCCGGCTCGGCGCCGGAGGCGGTACGACGATCCCCGGCAGGCTGCTGACCCGGCTCGACCCCGCTGCGATCGACCGCCTCGCCGCGCGGCTCACGGCGGGGGTTGCCGTCGTCTCGGCGACGAACGGCAAGACGACGACGACTGCGATGGCAGCCGAGATCCTGCGCTCTCGTCACCGGCTGGCCCACAACGCGGCGGGGGCGAACCTCGTCTCCGGTGTCGCCTCGGCCCTGCTCGCCGCGCCGAGGGCCGAGCTCGGCCTGTTCGAGGTGGACGAGGGGGCGCTGCCGGAGCTGCTGGCCCGCCTGCGGCCGCGGGGGGTGTGCCTCGGCAACCTGTTCCGCGACCAGCTCGACCGCTACGGCGAGCTGGAGCTCGTCGCCGAGCGGTGGCGACGCGCGGTGGCCGGGCTGTCGGCGGAGGCGCAGCTCGTCTACAACGCGGACGACCCCCAGCTCGCGGCGGTCGGCGCGAGCCGGGCGGGGAGCGTGGCCTTCGGGCTCGACGACCCGCGGCTCGCCCGGCCCGCGCTGCAGCATGCCGCCGACTCGAAGTACTGCCTCCGCTGCGGCGCTCCCTACGTCTACGCGGCCGCCTACGTCGGCCACCTGGGCGACTACCGCTGCCCGCACGGCCACGAGGCCCGGCCTCCCCTCGACCTGGCCGCGCGCGACGTCGCGCTGCACGGGCTGGAGCGGGCCTCGTTCCGGCTCGACACGCCGGAGGGCTCGCGCCGCGTGCGGCTCGGGCTGCCGGGGCTGTACAACGTGTACAACGCGCTGGCGGCGGCGGCGCTCGCCCGGGCGCTCGGCGCATCGCTCGACGAGATCGTGGACGGGCTCGGGCGCGCCTCGGCCGCCTTCGGCCGCTTCGAGCGGATCGCCGCCGGCGACAAGCGGATCCTGCTGCTGCTGGTCAAGAACCCGGCCGGGGCGAACGAGGTCGTGCGGACGCTCGTCGACGGCGGTGCGCCGCGGGTGCTCGTGGTCGCCCTGAACGACGAGATCGCCGACGGGCGAGACGTCTCGTGGATCTGGGACGTCGACTTCGAGCCGCTGCTACCGGGCCTGGAGCGGCTGGTGGCAAGCGGCGGCCGCGCGGCGGAGCTGGCCCTCCGCTTCCGCTACGGCGGGCTCGAACGGGCCGCGATCGAGGTCGAGCCGGACCTGCGCCGGGCGCTCGACCGCGGCCTCGAGCTGACGCCCCCGGGCGGCGAGCTCATCGTCCTGCCCACGTACACCGCCCTCCTTCGCCTGCGCGGGGTCGTCTCGGCGCGCGGGCTGGCACGGCCCTACTGGGAGCGGCCGCGATGACCACGATCCGGGTCGGACACCTGTATCCCGAGTACCTGAACATCTATGCCGACCGGGGGAACATCGCCGTCCTGGCCCGCCGCGCCGCCTGGCGGGGACACGAGCTGCGCGTGACGGCGATCAGCGTCGACGACGCACTGGTGCCGGGCGAGCACGACCTCTACTACGTGGGCGGCGGTCAGGACCGCGAGCAGCTGCTCGTGGCGGCCGACCTGGTGCGCAAGGCGGACGCCCTGCACGAGGCGGTCGCGGGCGGCGCCGCCGTGCTCGCGGTCTGTGGCGGCTACCAGCTTCTCGGCCGCGGCTATCGCGGCCTGCACGGCGAGGAGATGCCGGGGATCGCCCTCCTGCCGCTCGAGACGGTGGCCGGCGAGCGGCGTCTGATCGGCGACGCGCTCGTGGAGTGCGAGCTCGAGCCGGGGCGGCGGCGGACGCTGGCCGGCTTCGAGAACCACGCCGGCCGGACGCGGCTCGACCCTGGCGCCGAGCCCCTCGGGCGTGTCCTCGCCGGCTTCGGCAACGACGGCGAGAGCGGCTTCGAGGGTTGCCGGGCGGGGCGCGTGATCGGGACGTACTTGCACGGGCCGCTGCTGCCGCGCAACCCGTGGCTCGCGGACCGGCTGCTCTCCCTCGCGCTCGCCCACCGGCTCGGCGGCGAGCCGCCGGAGCTCGCGCCGCTCCCGGACGAGCTCGAACGGCTCGCGCACGAGGTCGCCGCGGCCCGCGCCCGCGCCCGCGGCGGCCGTTCCTAGCGCCGCGGGCCGGCGGTCGCCTGCTCGCCGGCTCGCGCGAGCCGCAGGATCTTCTCCACCGCCAGCCGGAGCGGCGCCGGCACCTCGCCGTTGCCGCGGAAGCGCTGCCAGGCCTTCTGCGGCTTGCGGCCCCGTCCGCTCGCCTGCAGCCCGGCCAGGGTCTCGAAGTCGGGCGTCAGCACTACCGTGCGCCGGCTGCCGGCGACGTCGCGGATCTGCCGGTTGACGACCCGCTCGGACTCGACGGGGCGTACGCCGCGCGGGGCGTCCCGGTCGTGGACGACCACGTAGGGGATGCCGCAGGCGTTGCAGACGCGCGCGAAGAGCGGCATGTTGCCCTTGCCTCCGCACTCGAGGACGAGGATTCCCTCCTTGTCGGCCTCCACCCCGAGCGCCTCGAAGACGAGGGGGAAGGCGAGCTTCTCGGTCCGGCCTTCGACGAGGACTGCGCACCGGGCGAGAAAGAGCTCGGCTCGCTCGCTGTCGAACTCGGAGACGACGCGGAAGCTCTCGGCCGCCGGCAGCGGCTCGGGCTGCAGCAGCGAGACTCCCGCGGCCGGCGCCTGCCGTACGAGCGCGAGCTCCTCCAGGCGGTCGACGCTGAGGAAGACGGGCGCGTGCGTCGAGTAGAGGATCTGGTTGCCGCGCTGGGCGAGCGCGCGCAGCACGCGGTACAGGTGCCGCTGCGCGTGCGGGCTGAGGTACAGCTCGGGCTCCTCGACGAGGAGCACGAACTGCCGCAGGCGCGAGGCGAGGAGGCGCTCGAGGCCGGCGACGAGCGCCAGCCCGCCGTCAGCGGCCGCCCAGTCGCGCTCCGCCGCGGGCGGCCGGAGCAGGCGGGCCGCCTGGGCGGTGCCGCGTCCGGTGGCCGGGGCGACGAGGGTGCGCGAGCGGAGGCTGGCGGGCAGGAACAGCACCGGCGGCGCTCCGGCCCGGTTCAGGTTCAGGGTGTCGGGAGGCCGGGCGTCGAGGAAGATCGTGCCGCCGGTGGCGTCGGCCTCGAGGTGGATCCGCCCGCCGGCAGCCTCGTGGGCGACGTCGTCGATCGTCGGGGGTGGCGCAGCCGCCTCGAGCAGCGTCCAGATCGCGGTCAGGACGGTCGATTTGCCGCTCGAGGCCTCCCCCACGAGGGCGCAGAGCGGGCCGGGCGCGAACTCGAGGCCGCGCGCGGCGCGGTAGCCGTGGATCGCGACCCGTCGCAGCGGCGTCACGGCGGCCGCCTACTGCGCGGCCGCCCCGCTGGGCCTCACGGCGCCCACAGCGATCCGAGGTAGACCGCCGGGTCGCCCGGTTGCCAGCGCCCGAGGAAGCGCTGGATCGGCGGGTGGAGGACGACGCCGTCGAGGTCGCCCGGGTCGAAGAGCCGGTGCCCGCGTACGGCCGCGTCCTGCGAGGTGACCTGCTCGAGCGAGCGGCCGGAGAGGTCGGCGGCGAAGATGATGTGCACGACGTGCCGGGTGATGAAGGCCCGTTTCGGTCCGATCGAGTCGGCCACCGCCACCGGCCCTTCGAACATCAGGTCGTCGCCGATCCCGACCTCCTCGACGAGCTCGCGCCGCAACGCCTCGACGAGGCTCTCGCCGGCGTTCACCCCGCCGCCGGGCAGGAGCCAGTACTCGCCACGACCCGACTTCTCGTGCCGGCAGAGGAGCACCCGCCCCTCCCAGCGCAGCAGGGCCGAGACACGGATCCGGGGCTCGAGGGCCATCAGGCGGCCGAGCTGCCGAAGCCGCGCTCGCCGCGCTCGCTCTCGGGCAGCTCCCCCACCTCCACGGGGAGGGGCGTGGCCACGGGGACGACGACGAGCTGCGCGATCCGCATGCCTGGCTCGACGACGAACGTCGCCTCGCGGTCGGTGTTCAGCAGCACCACCTTCAGCTCGCCCCGGTAGCCGGCGTCGACGAGCCCCGGTGCGTTGACCGTTCCGATCCCGTGCCGGGCGGCGAGTCCGGAGCGAGGGAGGACGAGCCCGGCGTGCCCCGCCGGGATGGCGACGGCGAGGCCGGTGGGGATGACGGCCCGCTCGCCCGGCCCGAGCTCGACCCGCTCGCAGGCAGCGAGGTCGAGCCCGGCGTCGCCCGCGTACGCCCGGCTGGGCAGCACGGTGGTCTCGCGCAGCCGCTTGACGGGCAGCTCGGTCACGCGCCGGTCCGGCGCTTCCTGGCGGGGGCCTCGGCGACGAGGTAGCGCGCGAAGCGGCGGAGCTCCCGCCGGGGCAGGCGGGCGCGCACGACCACGCCCTCGGGGGTGTCGGTGCGCTCGTCGATCGGCGCGCCGAGCGCGTACAGCTCGTTCAGGCGGCGACCGTCCTCGTAGGGCAGCAGGAGCCGCACCGGCTCGAAGCGGGCGGCGAAGCGGGCGGCGATCCGCGCCCGCAGCTCGTCGAGGCCTTCACCGGTGCGGGCGGAGACCTGGAGAGCCTCGGGGTAGCGGTTGGCGAGCCGGCGGCGGGTGAGCGCGTCGACGGCGTCGATCTTGTTCAGGACGAGCTCGACGGGCAGCTCGTCGGCGCCGATTTCCCGCAGCACGAGGTCGACGGCCGCGATCTGCTCTGCGAGGCGATGCTCGGGCGCGGAGGCGTCGGCGACGTGGAGGACGAGGTCGGAGACGAGGGTCTCCTCTAGGGTGGCTGCGAACCCTTCGACGAGCTGGTGCGGCAGCCGGCGGACGAAGCCGACCGTGTCGGTGACGAGGTAGCGGCGACCCTCGTGCTCGAAGGCGCGGGTAGTGGGGTCGAGCGTCTCGAACAGGCGGTCGCGGACGGAGACGCCGGCGCTGGTGAGCGCGTTGAGCAGGGTCGACTTGCCGACGTTCGTGTAGCCGGCGAGCGCGACGGCCGGTGTCTCGCTCCGCCGCCGCCGCTTGCGCCGCACCTCGCGCTGCTGGCGCAGCCCGGCCAGCCGGCCGCGCAGCAGCGTGATCCGGCGACGTGCGAGGCGGCGGTCGGTCTCGAGCTGGGCCTCGCCGGGGCCGCGGGTGCCGACGCCACCGCCGAGCCGCTCGAGGTGCTGCCACATCCCGCGCATGCGGGGAAGGTTGTATTCGAGCTGGGCGAGCTCGACCTGCAGCTTGCCCTCGGCGCTGACGGCGTGCTGGGCGAAGATGTCGAGGATCAGCTGCGTGCGGTCGACCACCCGCGCCTGCAGGGCGTCCTCGAGCGCCCGCTGCTGGGCCGGGCTGAGCTCGTCGTCGACGAGGAGCACCTCGGCGCCGGCGGCGGTGTACGCCTCCCGGAGCTGCTCGAGCTTGCCCTTGCCGACGTACGTGCGCGGATCCGGGTAGGGGCGGCGCTGGACGACGCGGCCCACCGGCTCGACCCCGGCCGTCCGCGCGAGCTCCTCGAACTCGCCGAGCTCCTCCGCCTCGTCGGCGCTCGCCGCGAGCACGGCGAGGACGAGCCCGCGCTCGGGCTCGGCGGCCCGCGAGCGATCGGGCTGTCTCGCCGCCATCCGCCAGTCATTATGACGCGCGTGCCGCAGATCCCAGACCTCGCCGCACGAACGCTCGAGCTCGTCGACGTCCCCTCCGAGAGCCGGCGCGAGCAGGCGGCCATGCAGCGCGTCCGCACCCTCCTGCCCGGCGAGCCGCTCTACGACGACGGCGAGGCGATCGTCTGGGGGGATGCCGCCGCCCCGGTCGTCCTGGCCGGACACCTGGACACCGTCCCGGCCCAGGGAAACCTGCCGGGTCGCCTCGACGGCGGGGCCGTGCACGGGCTCGGCGCCAGCGACATGAAGGGTGGGGTCGCTGTGATGGTGGAGCTGGCGCGAGCGGGTGCTCCGGCCCGCTACGTGTTCTTCACGAGGGAGGAGGTGCCGCTCGAGGAGAGCCCGTTGCCGTCCGTCTTCGCGAGCGGCGTCCTCGCGGGGGTCGAGCTCGCCGTCGTGCTCGAGCCGACGGACGCGATCCTCCATGCGGGCTGCCTCGGCAACCTGCAGGCCCGCCTCGACGTGTACGGCGAGAGCGCCCACTCCGCCCGGCCGTGGAGCGGCC